>ENA-OQNO01000031-OQNO01000031.1-human-gut-metagenome-genome-assembly--contig:-NODE-31-length-186189-cov-10.573003_pt1 | contig 186189 bp, 171 predicted proteins | sample MGYA00242629_ERZ504880 | MGnify/ENA primary metagenome ERZ504880 (study PRJEB26092, sample SAMD00036377) | human gut metagenome | host: Homo sapiens | study: EMG produced TPA metagenomics assembly... | reverse complement strand
CTTCTGAAATGTATGCACGCTATGGTTAGGGCACATACAGAGTACGACTATGCGTACGCGGTCTCAGTGGACCATTAACTAAACCACTTACAGTATACCACTTCTTTGCCCAGATCGAAAATTTTTTACGAACGAGGCTTTATTTGGTGTGCCTTGATTTTGTCGCTTTCGTTTATGAGCTATTTTTCTTACACCTTTTACTTGACTAATCGTAGGAAAGAGGCTGGGACAGAAGCGTTTAACTCCAAGAAATAAGAAGGAATTCACGAAAATTGCTTTTCGAATTTTTGTGAATTTCAGCTTATTTCCGAAGGAGTTGCTTCTGCTTCCGCTGTTTATACGTGTTTAGAGCGTGGGACAAAAGTGTTCTTTACTTTTGTCCCACGCTCTTTTTAGTGAGATTCGTTGCATCGTTTGACCAAATTATTTTCCGACAGCAATCGGACTGTTCGGGATCGTGAAACCAGAAGCTGTCAATTCTTTGACATAGGAGCTCAAGAACTCTTCTTTTAAGGCATATTGTTTTCCGTTCAATGCGTAGCAGACCGTTCGAATAGCAAAATTACTATTACCAAGATCCACTAAACCAAAGATGGAAGGTTCAGTTTGAAGCTCTTCTTGGTATTTTTCAGCTAATGTCTGATTTACTCGATCAATGATCTCATAGATTTTGTCATATCCTTCTTCAGGAACGATCCGGATATCTAAAAGTACTTGCATATTTGCACGAGAGAGATTGCTGATCGTGGTGATGTTTCGATTCGGGATGAAATGGACAGTACCATCCGTTGCTTTCAGCTGAAGGGTACGGATACCAACAGATACGACGGTTCCTTCAATCGTTAAGTTTGCTAACTTGATGTAGTCTCCAACATCCATCTGTTGTTCCATGATAATAAAAAATCCGGTAATAACATCACTCATGAACCCTTGTGCACCAAGGCCGATCGCCACACCTGCAATTCCGGCACCAGCCAAAAGTGAACCGATCGGTACACCGATAGCAGATAAAATTGCATAGATAAAGAAGAAACCAAGGGTATAATGAAAAATAGTATTTAAAAGACTATGTAAAGTCTTTAAGCGGCTCTCGTTTAGAATGGCTTTTTTAGAATACTGATTAAAAGACTTATCAATCAGATATTTTCCCACACGGTGAAGAATCCAAAAAAGGACGATCAAAAAAATCAGATATAAACTTTTTTGGATAAAGGCAGCCAAAATGGCGTCCCAATCAATCCCGTCCCAAAACCGCTGAAACGCATTTACTTTGCTGACAGCTTGATCTGTCAATGTCTCGCCAGAAGAGTCTGTCGTACCGGCAGTTGCTAATAATGAAAACATAAAATCCTCTTTTCTAAAATTTGATTCTTTCTGTATTGTACCAAGAAGTTTTCAAAAAAGGAAATAGCAAAAATAACTATAATGAAGGAAAAAAGCTGAAAATAAAATGACAAATAATATGGATAATGATAAAATGTGGAGAAAATAACGAAGGTGGTAAGTATATGCAAATCGATTGGAACAATTTAGGATTTTCTTATATCAAAACTCCTTGGCGTTTCATTGCCAAATGGAAAGACGGACAATGGGAAGAAGGGGAATTGACAGAAGATAATTACCTGACGATTCATGAAGGATCTCCAGCGCTTCATTATGGTCAGCAATGTTTTGAAGGTCTAAAAGCTTATCGTCGAAAAGACGGGAAGGTCAATCTCTTTCGACCTGAACAAAATAGTCGGCGGATGAATCAAAGTGCTAGACGCTTGCTGATGCCGATGGTCCCTGAAAAAATGTTCGTTGATGCTGTTAAGCAAGTGGTAAAAGCAAATGAAGCTTTCGTGCCTCCCTATGGAACAGGCGCTACATTATACTTGCGTCCTTTACTGATTGGGGTCGGTGAAAACATCGGTGTCCATCCTGCTCCAGAATACTTATTTGTCGTCTTCTGTACGCCAGTAGGAGCGTATTTCAAAGGTGGGCTAAAACCAACGAACTTTATTGTATCTGATTATGATCGTGCTGCTCCTAAGGGAACAGGCGCAGCAAAAGTCGGCGGAAATTACGCAGCAAGTTTACTTCCAGGAACAGAAGCAAAAGAACTGGATTACTCAGATTGTGTTTATCTTGATCCAGCCACACACACGAAAATCGAAGAAGTAGGGGCAGCAAATTTCTTTGGGATTACGAAAGATGGAAAATTCATCACTCCACAATCGCCATCTATCTTACCAAGTATCACGAAATACTCTTTGCTGCAATTAGCTGAAGAACGACTAGGACTTCAAGCAATAGAAGGAGATATTTTCATTGATGATCTAGATCAATTTGCAGAAGCTGGTGCATGTGGTACAGCGGCTGTTATTTCTCCGATTGGTGGGATCTACCACAATAATAATCTGCATGTATTTTATAGCGAAACGGAAGTAGGACCAGTAACAAAGCGGTTGTATGATGAATTGACAGGTATTCAATTCGGGGACATAGAAGCACCAGAAGGCTGGATTGAAGTCGTGGAGTAATTTCAAAGTAATAAGTTGAAAAAACGTAAAAAAAGAAAAAATCAGGAAGAGACTTTAAAAAGTTTTTTCCTGATTTTTATATGTTTTACTTTAAAGAATGTAACAAAAGGATTATGAAAGATGGACACCTTTGTCAACGTAGATAATATCACCGATGATCCCGCTGGAAAGAGGACTGATCAAGAAAGCACAAGCATTACCGACTTCTTCGATCGTTACACCTTGCTGATCAGGCGTACGAGATTCAGATAACTGGATCAGTTTTTGATAGTCCTTAACCCCTGTAACAGCTAATGTTTTGATTGCTCCAGCTGAAATACCATTGACTCGGATGCCTTTAGGTGAGAACTCAGCTGCCAAATAACGGATAGCTGCTTCAAGAGAAGCTTTCGCGATACCCATCATGTTATAATTCGGGATTGCGCGCTCTGAACCTAGATAAGTCATGCTAACGATTCCGCTATTTGGTGCAAGAAACGGTTGTGCGTATTTTGATACAGCAATCAAAGAGTAGCTACTGATATCTTGAGCTAATTGATAGCCGTCTCTGGAAATATCAGACACATTTCCAGACAATTCTTCTTTGTTGGCGTAAGCAACTGCATGGACAAGGCCGTGGATCTCTCCAGCATATTCACCGATGGCATTCATTGCTTTTTCGATGCTTTCGTCGCTAGAAACATCACATTCTACAGTGAATGCTTCTTCGCCGACCAATTTGACTAATGATTTTTTCATTCGTTCATTTTGGTAAGTATAGATAATCTCTGCCCCTTGTTTCAACATTGCTTCAGCGCACCCCCAAGCAATGCTTTTTTTGTTAGCGACGCCCATGATGACGATTTTTTTTCCTTCTAGAAATGACATAATGACTCTCCTTTGTTTCTGATAAAAATTTGATAGTCGTAAAAAATAGAAAATAATAGCTAAAATAACTTCTTGATTTCTTAATTATTAGTCAAAATGTTTTGATTGTCAAACTATTTTTTCTTAAATTAAAAAAAGATTGCTAAATATTTAGGAATATGATACTTTGATAGTCAAAGTAATGAAAATGGCAATCGCCTGAAAGAAGGAGTTTAATTATGTCTTATGTATTATCTGCTACTGAAGTAATGGACTTGATCCCTAATCGTTATCCTATTTGTTATATTGATTATGTAGATACATTAGAACCAGGAAAAAAGATTGTTGCGACAAAAAATGTAACGATCAATGAAGATTTTTTCCAAGGTCACTTTCCTGACAATCCAGTGATGCCGGGTGCGTTGATCCTAGAAACACTGGCACAAGCAGGTTCGATCCTTATCCTAAAATCAGAAGAGTTCCTAGGAAAACGAGCTTATATCGGTGGAATCAATAAGGCCAAATTCCGTCAAAAAGTTGTTCCAGGAGATGTACTGAAATGTCATTTTGAAATCACCAAAATGAAGGGGTCAGTCGGTACAGCGTTATCTGCAGCATATGTAGATGATAAAAAAGTCTGTGAGTGTGAGTTCACGTTCATCGTCAACCAAAATGCTTGATCATAAAAAAGTTGTTATAGAAAAATAGAAGGATGTTTACTTGCTTTCTTATGTAAAAAGAAGACGTCTGAATCTAGCACATTTTGTCATATTTGCTAGATTCAGACGTCATTTTTATGTTCTGTTTATTTTGCTTCTTGCAGTATATTGATTTTATCAATTTTTACTTCTTCTTTTGGTTTGTCTGAACTATCTGTTTCGACATTTGCAATAGCATCCACGACATCCATTCCTTCAATCACTTGACCGAAGACAGTGTACTGACCATCCAGGGAAGGATAACCGCCGTTTTTATAAGCATCGATAATCGCTTGAGGGTAATCATCTTTTAAAAGACCATCATGCATATCATCTGAATTTTGAACGATAAAGAACTGGCTGCCGTTACTGTTAGGATCTTGTGAGCGAGCCATAGATAACGCACCTCTTATGTTGTAAAGGTGGTTGTTGATCTCTGTCTCAAATCCTTCTCCCCAAATACTTTCGCCTCCAGTGCCATCGCCTTTAGGATCACCGCCTTGGATCATGAAATCTTTGATGACGCGGTGAAAAGTCAGGCCATTATAGTAACCATCTTTTGCGTGTCTCATAAAGTTTTCAACTGCTTTAGGTGCATATTCAGGGAATAATTTGATTTTGATTGTGCCTTTATTTGTCACCATTTCGACCAAATCCTCATTTTCAGCTACATCTTTCGTCAATTGTGACAATTCCAATGCATTCAAATCGACACTACTGGCAGTTGTACTTTCCGCAGTGGATGTACTCTTTGAACTTTCAGCCGATGAACTAGGAGAAGTCGTACTGTTTGCGGAACAACCAGCAGCAAACAATAATGCTGCAGCTAAACTAATACTTAAAATAACTTTATTTTTCTTCATAACTATTCCTTTCCAATTTACTGTTTTGTTATCTTTAATGATAACAAAATAGAGGAGAAATACCTACTTAAATTATTGGAATTTATCATTTATTTTAAAAGAAAAAGAAAAGGTGTAGACCATTTATTTTGTCTTTGCTACAATGTAAGTGGATACAAAAACGAAAAGATGCAGGAGGAAATGGTAATATGGGAAAATTAGGAATCTCGATTTATCCAGAACGATCAACATTTGAAAAGGACAAAGCGTACTTGGATTTAGCTCATAAGTATGGGTATAAACGGGTTTTTACCAGTTTACTGCAGATCAACGACGACAAAGAAAAAGTTCTTTCAGAATTTAAAGAAGTAGTTGATTATGCGAATAGCCTAGGCATGGAAGTAATGGTAGATATCAATCCAGCGTTATTTGAACAGTTGGAGATTTCTTACGATGACTTATCCTTTTTCCATAAGATGGGTGCCTATGGAGTTCGCTTGGATATCGGGTTCACCGGAGCAGAAGAAGCAAAAATGACGCGTAATCCTTTCGGTATCAAAATCGAGATCAATATGAGTTCGGGCACGAATTATGTTGACAACATCATGAGTTATTCGCCAAACACGGATAATTTATTAGGTTCTCATAATTTTTATCCTCATCGATATTCTGGTTTAGGCTACGACCATTTTGTTTTTTGTTCAGAAAAATTTAGAAAATATAATTTGAATACGATGGCGTTCGTCAATTCGCAATCCGCTGAGTTTGGCCCTTGGCCTACACAAGATGGCTTGTGCACACTAGAAGATCACCGAGACCTTGAGATTGCTACACAAGTGAAGCATTTGATCCTTACAGGGCTGATTGATGATATTTCTATTGGAAATGCGTATGCAAGCGAAGAAGAATTGAAAGAAATGGCAGCAGCATTTAATGCAGATTATCCAACATTGAAAGTAGATACGGAAGAAGGGATTACAGAAAACGAACGAATCTGCTTGTTTGACAATCTCCACAGTTATCGAGGAGATCGCTCAGAGTATATCCTTCGTTCGACGATGACTCGTGTATATTATAAAGAAAAAGATTTTCCACCTCACAATACGCGAGATATGCATCATGGTGATGTGCTGATTGATAATGAAGGGTATGGTCAATATAAGGGAGAAACACAAATCGCCTTGAAGGACATGAAAAATGACGGACGGGTCAATGTCGTAGGAAGAATTTCTGATGACGAACTGTTCCTCCTTGATTTTTTGAAACCTTGGTCAAGCTTCAAATTAATTGAAAATAAAAAATAGATAATGAGTTGCTGCAGAAATAATCCGCTAGAAATAGCCAGTTATTTCTGCTTTTTTATTTTGTTTTTTTATAGGTTATAAAAATGAACATTGCATAGTAGAGATTCTTTGATTATACTAATTCAAGGTTAGATGAAAAAAGAGAAATGAGATGGATAATTTATGAAACTTTGGATGAAAATCCTTCTAGGTGTTGCCCTAGTTCTAATCGTTGCGCTATTGTTTGTAGGGAATTATTTTTATAATTATGCTGTCGTGCCGTCTGAGAAAGACTTTTTAGATGAAGATACACCAGGTACAACACAGACATCCAAAGAAACGGATGCACATAAGTGGTTTAGTTCAAAAGAGAACCGAAGCAATTGGACAATCACTTCGAAAGACGGTCTGAAATTATCAGCGATTTATCTTCCTGCTGAAACGAAAAGTGAAAAAACAGCTCTAGTTGCTCATGGCTACATGGGAGATGCTGAAACGATGACCAATTATGCAAAGATGTTCCATGATATGGGCTACAATGTCCTTGTTCCAGATGCAAGAGGGCATGGAAAAAGCGAAGGGGATTATATTGGATTTGGATGGCCAGAGCGCAAAGACTATGTGCAGTGGATCAACAAAGTGTTAGAAGAAAATGGAAACTCGCAAGAAATCGTTCTATATGGTGTCAGCATGGGGGCAGCAACTGTCATGATGACTAGCGGAGAAAAATTACCAAATAACGTAAAAGCAATTATTGAAGATTGCGGTTATTCTTCTGTCCATGATGAGCTTGCGTATCAGCTAGACGATATGTTTAGTCTTCCAGCGTTTCCGCTTATGCAAGTAACGAGTCTAGTGACAAAAGTCCGTGCCGGCTACTTTTTCGGTGAGGCAAGTGCAGTGGATCAATTGAAGAAAAACCAGCGTCCGATGCTATTTATACATGGAGACGCAGACACATTTGTACCATTTGAAATGTTGGATAAGGTTTATCGTGCAACGAAGGGGCCAAAAGAAAAGTATGTTGTAAAAGGAGCCGAGCATGCGGAAGCATACAAGACAGATCCTAAAAAGTATCAGCAAGTAGTCCAACAATTTTTAAGCCAATATGTTCATTGAACTAGTTTAAAAGCAAGAGGGTAAAAAGAAACAAGCCATTGACTGGATCCAGTCAATGGCTTGTTTTATTGTTTGATTTATTAAATTACAAGTTAGCGAATTTTTCTAGTAAGCGAATCATTTGGCAAGTGAATCCGTACTCATTGTCATACCATGCAACAGTTTTGACAAGTTGGAAATCGCCAGCAGTTGTTACTTCTGTTTGGGTTGGATCAAAGATTGAACCTTGAGTTGTGCCAATGACATCGCTAGAAACGATTTGACGATCATCATACCCAAATGAAGGATTGTCAACTGTGTGTTTTTTGATTGCTTCATTTACTTGATCAGCAGTTACTTTGGTTTTCAATACTGAAACTAATTCAGTTAATGAACCATCAACGACTGGAACACGTTGCGCATGTCCTTGTAATTTTCCTTGTAACTCAGGGATAACTAAGCCGATTGCTTTTGCAGCACCAGTAGAATGTGGAATAGTGTTGTCAGCAGCTGAACGAGCAGCACGTAAATTACCGCCTCTTACTGGTCCATCTAACAGCATTTGGGTTGAAGTGTAGGCATGGACTGTTGTCATTGTACCAACTTCGATCCCAAATTCATTATTCAAGAAATAAGCCATAGGTGCTAAACAGTTTGTTGTACATGAACCTGCTGAGATGATTCGGTCGTTTTCATCTAATGTATCATCATTGACGTTATAGACGATAGTTTTCATTGCACCAGCTGGGGCAGAAATAACTACTCGTTTGACACCAGCATCTAAATGCGCTTTCGCTTTTTCTTCAGATGTATAAAAACCAGTACATTCTAGTACGATATCTACACCGTTTTCTTTTACCCAAGGGATTTTGCTTGCGTCGGGTTCTGCATAAACACGTGTTGCTTCGCCATCCACTACGATTGAGTCTTCTGTTGCAGTAACTGTGCCAGGATAAGTACCGTGAGTAGAGTCAAATTGCAATAATTGTGCTAACATAGTTGGACTTGTTAAGTCGTTGATTGCTACTACTTCAATATCATCTGATACTTCTTTGATGCGGCGGAAAGCCAGACGGCCGATACGCCCAAATCCGTTAATACCTACTTTTACTGTCATATCAAAAGTTCCTCCTTTATTAGGGGTGCTATGAAACGGCATCCTCAATTAATACAATTAATACACTGTTATTCTGCTACGCAAAGCATATTTTGTCAAAAAATTATACTCGATAGCAGAAAAATGGTTGGAAACCTTACCAAATAATAAAAAAAGAAGAAGGCAATCAATCTTTTTGCTGAAATGATAGACAAAAACAGATTTCACCGATAAAATAAGGAAGACTTTTGTTTATTGTGGAAATTCAGGCAGTCAAATAAATAAATTGAATAATAGGAGGACTTAATTATGTCCATGTTTTTAGATCAAGTAACGATCGATGTGAAAGCTGGCAAGGGCGGAGACGGAATGGTTGCATTTCGTCGCGAAAAATACGTTCCTGACGGCGGACCGGCTGGTGGAGACGGTGGTCGTGGCGGTGATGTCATCTTGATCGTCGATGAAGGTTTGCGTACATTGATGGACTTTCGTTTTAATCGCCATTTCAAAGCGCAGCCAGGTGAAAATGGAATGAGTAAAGGGATGCACGGCCGTGGTTCAGAAGATACCTATGTGAAAGTACCGCAAGGAACCACTGTCCGAGATGCAGAGACTGGTGCTCTTTTAGGAGATTTGATTGAAAATGGTCAAACACTAGTTGTGGCGAAAGGGGGACGTGGCGGACGAGGAAATATCCGGTTTGCCTCTCCTCGGAACCCTGCACCGGAAATTGCTGAAAACGGGGAACCAGGACAAGAACGAAAAATCGAACTGGAATTGAAAGTATTGGCAGACGTTGGGCTTGTAGGCTTTCCATCTGTTGGAAAATCGACTTTGCTATCTGTGATTTCATCTGCTCGTCCAAAGATCGGCGCTTATCATTTCACGACACTCGTCCCTAACTTGGGAATGGTTACTACAAGTGATGGCAGAAGTTTTGCCGCAGCAGACTTGCCAGGGTTGATTGAAGGAGCTTCGCAAGGTGTTGGACTAGGTACACAATTCCTTCGTCATATCGAAAGAACGCGAGTTATTTTACATGTGATCGATATGAGTGGGATGGAAGGACGAGATCCTTACGAAGACTATCTTGCCATCAACAAAGAATTATCTACTTACAACTTACGCTTGTTAGAGCGTCCGCAAATCATCGTGGCTAACAAAATGGATATGCCGGATGCACAGGAAAACCTAGTGAAATTCAAAGAACAGCTGAACAAGGAAAAAGAAGACGAATTCGCTGATGATATCCCAGTATTTCCAATTTCTGGAGTGACTCGACAAGGATTGGATGCGTTATTGAATGCTACAGCAGACTTGTTAGAAGTAACGCCAGAATTCCCATTGTACGAGGAAGAACTGGAAGAAGAAACTGTACACTATGGATTCAATCCAGAAGGTCCTGAGTTCCAAATCGATCGTGATTCAGATGCAACGTGGATCTTATCCGGTGAGAAGATCGAAAAATTATTCCAAATGACGAATTTCGATCATGATGAAACGGTAATGCGTTTTGCTCGTCAATTACGTGGTATGGGTGTGGATGAGGCACTTCGGGCACGTGGGGCGAAAGATGGCGACCTTGTCCGTATCGGTGAATTTGAATTTGAATTTGTCGAATAGGCAAACAAATAAAAACAAATACCAAAAAATATAGTTTCAAATCTAAGGGGAGTATGGCTGAGGCCATTCTCCTTTTTTATTGGGTAGGAAAGAGTGCTTTTCTTTTCTTATTTTACAATTAAAGGTAAAATAAATAACAAGAAGGTATGAAAGGGGCGTTTTCAATGAGCAAGCGAGTAATCATTTTAAATTTTCAAGTAGAAAGCCAAGCATATCAGGCATTTTCGGAAATCAAAAAACTACATGCTGTTCGTTCGATCAAAGGAGAACAGATGGCCGTTGTCAGCCATGATCCCAATGGAACCCATCAATTCAAAATAGAAGATTTTATCGACTTTACTGGGAATAACAAATCTTCTACTGGTGGGTTGATTGGTATGTTGGTTGGTGTATTAGGTGGGCCGCTGGGGATTTTATTAGGCTGGTTTGCTGGAGGGATGATCGGTGCGACACAAGATGCAAAAGAAATAAAAGATGCTCAGACTGTGTTCGACTTTGTAGGAAATAAAATCGGTGAAGGAGCTACAGGACTGATTTTGATTGCGGATGAAGAAGACAATCGTCCATTGAATCAATTAGTGATGATGGAATTAGGCGGAGAAATTACCCGTTTGGATTATGAAGATGTCGAAAAAGATGTGCATGATGCGAAGGAAGCCGAAAAGCAGGCGAAAGAAGCTGCCCAAAAGACTTGGGAGGACAAACATCCGCAATCTTCCGATGACAATGAGAGTTCCGAATCTTCAAATTAATAAAAACAGCAGAGAATCTCAAAAGGGTTCGCTGCTGTTTTTACAATGGAGTTTAAAGAAAACGTTATCACAGAGGAACATCGTTTTTATTTGAAGCCTTTCTCGACTTACGGTTGATTATCCTATCTTTTTCCCCTAAAATTAAAGAGGAACTTAAAGAAAGTCAGGTAGATTATGGAATTACAATTTTTAGGAACAGGCGCAGGTGTTCCTGCAAAACATAGAAATGTGACAAGTATAGCATTGAAACTTTTAGACGAACGTAATGAAGTTTGGTTATTCGACTGTGGTGAAGGCACGCAAATGCAGATTTTGCGAACGACTATCCGTCCGAGAAAAATCGGAAAAATTTTCATTACACATTTACACGGCGATCATATTTTTGGGCTTCCCGGACTCATCAGCAGCCGTTCATTTCAAGGTGGGGATACGCCATTAGAGATTTACGGGCCAAAAGGGATAGAGGAATACATAAAAGTCTCTTTAGGCATTTCGCAAACACGGTTAAGTTATCCGCTGAAATTCATCGAGTTAAATGAAACAGACCCGATTTTTACTGATCAGCAATTTTCTGTTTATGCAAAAAAACTAAATCATGGAATCGACAGTTTCGGTTATCGTGTGGTTGAACATGATCATAAAGGAGAATTGCAGGTGGATCGTCTGAAAGAATTAGGCATTCCGGCTGGACCACTGTACGGCAAGCTGAAGCAAGGGGAAACGATCCAACTAGAAGATGGTCGGACGATCAATGGAAAAGATTTCGTAGGCCCAAATAAAAAAGGGCGGATCGTGACTATTTTAGGCGACACGAGAAAAACACATAATTCTGTTGTGCTTGCGGAAAACAGTGATATTTTGGTACATGAAAGCACATTTAATAAAGATGAAGCAAGAATGGCGCATAACTATTTCCATTCTACGACTCATCAAGCTGCTGAAGTTGCAAAAGAAGCGCAGGCAAAACGGCTGTTGCTTACTCATATCAGTGCAAGATATTTAGGAAAAGCAGCTCTAGAGCTTGAAAAAGAAGCAAAAGAAGTGTTTGAAAACACGACGATCATGAAAGATTTTGATAGCATTGAGATACCATTTCGTGAGGAGGATGAGGCATGAATTTAGAAGATAAAGTTGTTTTAGTAACAGGTAGTTCAGGTGGTCTAGGCGCGCAAATCTGTTATGAAGCAGCAAAGCAAGGAGCAATCGTTATAAGTTGCGCACGAAGAATGGCATTTGTAGAAGGTGTCAGAGATGAGTGCAGACGCTTGAGCGGCAAAGAGGCTTATGCTTTCAAAGTAGACGTCAGCGATCCTTATAGTGTGGATGAACTATATGAAAAAGTAATGGAAGAAGTTGGACGTGTCGATATTCTGGTAAACAATGCTGGATTTGGTATTTTCGAGGACTTCCTTACATTCGATCTTGGAAAAGCGTACGATATGTTTGAAGTCAATATCTTAGGAATGATGGTTTTGACACAAAAATTTGCGATCGATATGGCAGAAAGAAGACAAGGACATATTATTAATATCGCCTCAATGGCTGGGAAAATGGCAACTGCAAAATCAACGGTTTATTCTGCCACGAAATTTGCAGTCCTTGGCTTTTCCAACGCCTTGCGATTAGAATTGAAACCACTTGGTGTAGCTGTTACGACAGTAAATCCTGGTCCAATCGAGACAGATTTCTTTGACAAGGCTGATCCAAGCGGAAGCTATTTGGAAAAAGTCGGGCAAATCGTTTTAGAACCTACTAAGTTGGCAAAAATGATCGTCCGCAATATGAGACATCCAAAACGAGAAATCAATCAACCGTTTATTTTAGAAGTTGCATCAAAATTTTATACGCTGTTTCCAACGATTGGTGATTATTTAGCCAGCGGAATTTTTAACAAAAAGTAGGTGGAGGAATTGAAAAAGCAAAGCAATGTGATTCTTGGATTTATCTTAGTTTTGATTATTGTTCTTTTTGCTGTATTGAACAATAAAAATGTCCCTGTAAGTTTTGGCTTCACTTCCTTTTCTGCACCGTTGATCTTAGTGATTATCGGTTCTGCGCTGATTGGTGCACTGATTGTATTCTTGACTGCTTCGGCAACACTATGGCAGCAAAAAAAGCAAATCAAGCAGCTGACTCAGGAAATATCAGAATACCAAACAGATCTGCAAAAGAAAATTGAAGAAGCAAAAGAAGAACAACAACGCGAGTTTAGAAACGAACGCGCAGAGTTAGAAGCTGCTTATCAGGCGGAATTACAAGCGAAAACAGCACAAATCAGTCAATTGAAAGCACCGGAAGAACAAAAAACGCAAGCGCCAAAACAAAGCTTCAATTATTTTGACTAATAGGGATATTTCATAAATGGTCGTATAAAAGATCGGGTCCTGCTGAACATCAGTCTAGCGGATCTGATCTATTTTTATTCTTTCTTTATGCTTTTTTTTGCTGATTTCCTTTGCTATAATAACTAAGTTAGGAGTGAGAAAGTGAGACAAGCAAATTTTGATTGGAAGTTAAGCGAGACAGAGCCTTCTGAATCCTTTCTCCAAATGATTCGTGAACTGAAATTATCTCCATTTGTCGGTAAGTTACTGTGGCAAAGAGGTTACCATGAGGAAGAGTATATCAACCGATTTTTACATCCAAAAGAACAAGAACTACATGATCCGTATCTGATGCACGATATGAATAAAGCAATCAGTCGAATACAAGAAGCTGTAATCAGTGGAGAAAAAATCCTCGTTTACGGTGATTATGATGCAGACGGAATCACCAGTGCAACGGTAATGAAAGAAACACTGGAATTACTTGGCGCAGAAGTAGAAGTATTTTTGCCAAATCGATTTGTGCATGGGTATGGACCGAACCAATCGGTATACCAAGAAAAGATCCAAGAAGGCATCCAGCTGATCATCACTGTTGATAACGGGGTAGCAGGAAATGATGCGGTAGCATATGCTCAGCAAGCTGGTGTAGACGTGATCATTACAGACCATCACGAGCTACCTGAGAAATTACCAGACGCCTATGCGATTGTTCATCCTCGTCATCCAGCGGGGCAATATCCATTTCCAGATCTGGCAGGAGTCGGAGTAGCATTCAAAGTAGCTTCTGCATTGTTGGAAGAACCACCTGCAGAATTTTTGGATTTAGTAGCGATAGGAACGATCGCCGATTTAGTTTCATTGACTGATGAGAATCGAATCCTTGTTGCATTAGGCATCGATGCCATCCATCATTCAGAACGGATAGGACTTCAGGCGCTGTTTGAAGAAAGTGGCGTAAAAATGAGAGATGCAGACGAAACAACGATCGGCTTTTCGATTGCGCCCAGACTAAATGCTATTGGTCGGATGGGTGACCCGCGACCTGCCGTTTCATTGCTTGCAACGTTTGACGAAGAAGAGGCATCCATTCAAGCAAAAAAATTGAATGAAATCAATGAAGAAAGAAAAGCAATCGTAGAGCAGATAACAGAAGAAGCATTAGCAATGGTCAATAAGGAGAATCATATCCATCTATTGGTAAACCGAGGATGGCATGAAGGTGTTTTAGGTATTGTTGCAGGAAAAATAATGAACGAAACTGGTAAACCAACGCTTGTTCTTACTTTAAAAGAAGACGGATCAGCTAAAGGTTCTGGACGTGGTATTGAAGCCTTGAACCTTTTTGAAATGCTTGACCAGATGCGGGATTTATTTACTTATTTTGGAGGACATCATGCAGCAGTCGGGTTAACGATGCCAAGTGAAAATGTCACAATACTACAGGAGAAGATGAACCAATATATAGTCGATCGTCAAATCGATTTGACAAGAGGACCTGAATTAAGAATTGATGAAGTGCTACTTCCGAATGAAGTAACAGTAGAGCGTATTGATGAACTAAAATTATTAGCGCCATTTGGTACAGATAATCCTTTACCTCAATTTTTATTTCGGCAAGTCCAAGCAGCGAATGTCAAAAGAATCGGAGCAAACCAACAGCATCTGAAATTTGTCCTTTCCGATGAATCTAGTCAGCTTGATGCGGTCGCTTTTGGTTTTGGAACTCAAGAAGAAGAACTGCTGAATAATCTAGTAGATGTAGTAGGAAAGCTTTCGATCAATGAATGGAATGGACGTAAGAAACCGCAACTGATGGTATCTGACTTTGCAGTAGGTGGTCTGCAGGTATTTGATTGGCGGGCAAAACGTTTCCGTGAAGAGAGCCGAACATCTGAAGACAGTCTTTATTTAGCTTTTGATTCTTCTACGTTGAAATTCGTGCCGGAGCGCATCCAGGAAACGGCGATTGTTTTCGAAGGAATGGATTCTATACACGCAGTAATTGAAAAAAGAAAACCGAAATCTCTGGTTATTATGGATTGTCCAGAGGATTTAGCAAAGCTGAAAGAAGTCTTTGGGTCTTATTCATTCAATCGTGTTTATCTGATGGGGATTTCACCTGATGAGGCTTATTTGAATGGGGTAGGCACAAGAGAACAGTACGCAAAATTGTTTAAATTGATCCATTCTCAAGAACGAATAGATATACGTCATAAAATAAAAGCAGTAGCTCAATATTTGCGTATCCCTGAAAAATTATTAATTTTTATGATACAGGTGTTTTTTGAATTGAAATTTGTTACAATAGAGAACGGTGTTTTACAAAAAGTCGCCAGCCCAGAAAGTCATCCTTTGACTGAGAGCAAATTATACCAGCGGCGGCTAAATAAAATCAAAGTTGAGGAATTTTTGCTTTTGAGCGATATTCCTACCATAAAGAAATGGTTAACAACCTAGGAGGAAACAAAGAGTGGATTTAAAAGATTATATTGCCAGTATTCCCGACTATCCGTCAAAAGGAATTGTGTTCCGAGATATTTCCCCGCTGATGGCAGATGGTGACGCTTATCGGGAAGCTACGAAGCAAATCGTAAATTATGCAAAAGAAAAACGAATTGATATGGTAGTTGGACCAGAAGCACGTGGGTTCATCGTAGGATGTCCTGTTGCTTATGAGTTAGGAGTCGGTTTTGCACCAGTCCGCAAAAAAGGAAAATTACCTCGAGAAACCATCGAAGTGACTTATGGATTAGAATATGGAACAGATACATTGACATTGCATAAGGATGCCATTAAACCAGGTCAGCGTGTGCTGATTTGTGACGATTTGCTGGCTACTGGTGGAACGATCAAAGCGACAATCGAACTGATCGAACAATTAGGTGGTGTAGTCGTAGGCTGCGCATTTTTGATCGAATTGATGGATCTCCATGGACGCGACAAAATCAAAGGATACGACATTATTACATTAATGGAATATTAAGCAGAAAAAGCGATTTTAAAGCGACCCTCAAAAGTCAGATAGGCACTCTGACGCTTGAGGGTCGCTGTTTTTTTATAAATGGAACCAGTCAAAGTCCAGTAAAGGTTCGAAAAAAAGGATGTGACCGATTTTTGTCACACCCTCGTAAAAGTTTAACTTTTTGTCTTTTGAACAATTAGCAGTCAATCCTCATTATGATTGCCTGGATCTGTAGTAGGGTTCATGATAGAAATGATCTTCATGAATTCTGCGCCGCTCAGATTGACGGTACTTCTTTTCATCCCACAACATGAACCACAAAGTAAATAACGGAACAAACACAAGTAAAGCTGGACGTATGCCGAAATTACCAATAATAATACCTAAAAACAAAACAGTTAATACTAAGCCAAGACGTCTCATTGATTTCATGAATTCTCACCTCGTTAATTTATACGAACAATTGTTCGTATATTTAGTATACGAATATTTGTTCGGTTTGTAAAGAGGGAAGTGATAAAAATTTGAAAGAAGAAGAACTTGGGCGAAAAAAGAGTTTGAGACAATGGTCTCAAACTCGGTTTTAAACAATTTTCTTTTTTAGTACTAATTAATAGATATGACTACGATAGAGCCCTACTACTCGTCCTAATATAGATACTTGATCTAAAATGATTGGTTCGAGTAAGTCGTTTTCAGGTTGAAGACGGAAATAGTTTTTTTCTTTATAGAATCGTTTGCAAGTCGCTTCATCCTCTGCAGTCATTGCAATGACGATATCACCATTTTGTGCCGTTTCCTGCTTCCGAACGATCACGTTATCGCCATCCAAAATTCCAGCATTGATCATACTATCTCCACGAATCGTCAGCATAAAGAGACTGCCTTCTTCAGAAGAAAGATTAGGAGGGATCGGAAAGAAGTCCGAAGCATCCTCTACTGCTAAAATTGGTTCTCCAGCTGTTACTACGCCAAGTACTGGAATAGTCGTTGGACGAATCCCAATCTTTTCTAAACCTTGTTTTGTCAACTCGATTGCACGAGGTTTCGTCGGATCTCTTTGGATAAACCCTTTTTTTTCAAGCCGTGCAAGATGACCGTGAACAGTAGAAGTAGAAGAAAGCTGAACAGCTTCCCCGATTTCACGGACAGTTGGCGGGTATCCTTTTTGGGTTACTTGTTCATGGATATAACGTAAGACTTCAATTTGTCTTGATTCAGTTTGTCGGGCCACAAGGTACACCTTCTTTCACTTGATAAATAAATAGTACCATATAAAAAGCGTTAAATCAAACGAATGTTCGTATTTTATTTAGTTTATCTAGTTGTTTTTTTTTCAGTTTTTATATAATATGAAGGAGAGTAAAAGGAGGGCTGAGCATGCTGTCACCTGAAAAAATAGAGCGGATCAATGAACTCGCACGTAAAAAGAAGGAAAATGGTCTCTCGAAAGCCGAAGAACAAGAACAAATCAACTTGCGCAAAGAGTATTTGGAAGCTTTTCGTTCCGGTATGCGTCATCATATCGAAGGAATGAAAATCGTCGATCCTGAGGGCAATGACGTGACCCCGGAAAAATTAAAAGAAATCCAAAAGAAAAAAGGCTTACACAACCGAAATGACAACTTTTAGTAAAAAATACTGAAAATGATTGCTTTTTCGTGTGACATCTTATAGAATGAGAGTGTAAGAAATAAAGGTAAAAAAAACCTAAATTAATAGGAGGGGTTATTTTGTTTGACAAAATTGACCAACTTGGCGTTAACACAATTCGTACATTAAGTATTGAAGCAGTCCAAAAAGCAAACTCAGGACATCCTGGATTGCCGATGGGCGCAGCACCTATGGCATATGCGTTATGGACAAAACACCTGAAAGTAAATCCAACGACATCCAAAAATTGGGCTGATCGCGACCGTTTCATTCTTTCAGCAGGACATGGGTCAGCAATGTTATATAGTTTACTTCATTTAGCTGGCTATCAAGTGACAATTGATGATTTGAAACAATTCCGTCAATGGGATTCTAAGACACCAGGACATCCTGAAGTCCATCATACAGATGGTGTAGAAGCTACTACAGGCCCATTAGGCCAAGGGATTGCAATGGCTGTTGGTATGGCGATGGCAGAAGCACACCTTGCAGCAACTTATAACAAAGAAAACTTCAACATAATGGATCATTATACGTATGCAATTTGTGGGGATGGAGACTTGATGGAAGGAGTCTCTCAAGAAGCAAGTTCGATGGCAGGTCATATGAAGTTAGGTAAATTAATCGTTTTATATGATTCAAACGATATTTCATTAGATGGTCCAACTTCAAAAGCGTTCACAGAAAATGTTGGTGCTCGTTATGAAGCATATGGCTGGCAACATATCTTAGTGAAAGACGGAAATGACTTAGAAGCAATCTCTAAAGCAATTGAACAAGCAAAAGCTGAAACAGATAAACCCACGTTGATCGAAGTAAAAACAGTCATCGGCTACGGTGCTCCTAAAGAAGGAACATCTGCTGTTCATGGTGCTCCTCTTGGCGAAGAGGGTATCAAGATGGCTAAAGAAGTTTACGGATGGGATTATCCAGACTTCACTGTTCCTGAAGAAGTAGCTGCCCGCTTCCATCAAACAATGATAGAAGAAGGACAAAAAGCTGAAGATGCATGGAATGAAATGTTTGCCAATTATAAAAAAGCTTATCCTGAATTGGCACAACAATTTGAAGATGCCTTTGATGGCAAACTGCCAGAAAACTGGGATGCAGAATTGCCAACTTATGAAGTAGGAAGCAGTCAAGCAAGCCGTGTTTCAAGTAAAGAAGTCATCCAAGAATTATCGAAAGCTATACCAAGTTTCTGGGGTGGTTCAGCAGATTTATCAGGTTCCAATAATACAATGGTAGCTGCTGATAAAGATTTTACTCCCGAACATTATGAAGGACGTAACATCTGGTTTGGCGTTCGCGAATTTGCGATGGCTTCGGCTATGAATGGTATCCAACTTCATGGCGGAACTCGTATCTATGGCGGAACATTCTTTGTCTTTGTCGATTACCTAAGACCAGCTGTTCGTTTAGCAGCGATTCAACATACGCCTGTTGTTTACGTTTTGACACATGACTCCGTTGCTGTCGGAGAAGACGGACCAACACACGAACCGATTGAACAATTAGCTTCTGTTCGTTGCATGCCTGGTGTCCAAGTGATTCGTCCAGCAGACGGAAATGAAACACGTGCTGCTTGGAAAGTGGCGATGGAGACTACTGATGCGCCTACTATCCTTGTATTGAGCCGCCAAAACCTTCCTGTATTGCCTTCTACAAAAGAAGTAGCAGATGAAATGGTCAAAAAAGGCGCGTACGTTCTTTCTCCAGCTAAAGGAGAAACACCAGAAGGTATTTTGATTGCAACTGGTTCTGAAGTTGATTTAGCTGTGAAAGCTCAAAAAGAATTGGCAGAAAACGGGAAAGATGTTTCTGTTGTCTCTATGCCAAGCTTCGACCTGTTTGAAAAACAATCTTCTGAATACAAAGAAAGCGTACTTCCTAAAGCAGTGAAGAAACGCGTGGCGATCGAAGCTGCTGCATCATTCGGATGGGAACGCTATGTGGGTACAGAAGGAACAACGATTACCATCGATCATTTCGGTGCATCTGCTCCTGGTGCTAAAATTTTAGAAGAGTTTGGATTTACAGTAGAAAATGTTGTGAATACGTACAATCAATTATCATAGACACCAATCATTGTTTGAATGATAAAGACAGCTGTCTGCAAGTTGGAGGCAGCTGTTTTTTATGTGGTGGTAAGAATAAATCAATGTTACTTTTCGTTTTCTGTTATATTACATTTAAATGACAAAACAAAGAATTCTTCGGATTAGTTTGTGTTTCTTGAGAATTAAAAGTATAATTTAATTAATTAAGTTTGTTTTAAGAAGAGAACTTTTTATTAAGTTTTTTTATTTTGAGGAGGAATTTGAATGCAAGAGCTGAAGACCCGCAGTGCCCGACACCATAGACCTGAAAGAAACATGGTGATCAATAAAAAAGCGATTGCTCCTTTAATTGGAACGAGTCTTTTAGTTGGGCCGATGATGGTTACAGCGGTACCGCAAAGTGTTCATGCAGATGAACAAGGATCTCAAACAGTCGCTGATCCTCAAGCGTTTATCGATCAAATCGGCTGGTCTGCATCAGAAGTTGCTGCAAGTAATGACTTGTATGCTTCAGTCATGATCGCTCAAGCGTTGTTGGAAAGTGCATATGGTACTTCCGGATTAGCTAGTGCGCCCAATTATAATTTGTTTGGTGTAAAAGGAAGCTATAACGGACAGGTCGTTTATATGGCAACCAAAGAATATGTAAACGGACAATGGGTAACGATGAATGAACCATTCCGAAAATATTCTTCTTATTGGGAATCCTTCCAAGACCATGCAAATGTTCTTCGTTCAACCAGTTTTTCAACAGGCGATTATCATTATGCTGGTGTATGGAAAAGCAATACAACAAGTTTTTATGATGCAACAGCGTACTTGACAGGTCGTTACGCTACCGATCCAGATTATGGAACCAAATTGAACTCATTGATTAATACTTATAATTTAACCCGTTTTGATACACCATCAACTGGTTCGGCGACCACAACAACTACAAGTACAACAACAACTACTACTACGACGACTTCAACGTCATCATCATCTTCGGCAACAGGTGCGGATACAAATAGTAGTCAAACATATACAGTTGTATCAGGAGATACGCTATGGGATATTGCACAAAAATTTGGCATGTCTGTTGATGATCTAATGGCGAAAAACGGCATGTCCATGTCCAGTTATTCTTTATTAGTCGGACAAGAACTAAACGTGTGATTTAGATAAAAAGGCAAAGAAACTACCATATCTGGTATATCTTTGTCTTTTTTTTGCTAGTCAAAGACGAATCACTCGCCAGAAATGAACAGATTGTATTATGATAAGTAGGGAAGAGCAAAGACAAGGAGGAATTGAAGATGACAGCTATCTATAACTCAGTCACCGAATTGATTGGTAAAACGCCAATCGTCAAATTAAATAAAATCGTACCAGAAGATTCAGCAGATGTATTTGTGAAACTTGAGTTTTTTAATCCAGGAGGAAGTGTAAAGGACCGGATTGCTCTAAGTATGATAGAAAAAGCGGAACATGATGGATTACTGAAACCAGGAGATACCATCATTGAACCTACCTCCGGAAATACAGGAATCGGATTGTCGATGGTAGGAGTCGCGAAAGGATATAAAGTCATTATCGTGATGCCTGAGACGATGAGTATCGAAAGACGTTTATTGATGAAAGGATACGGCGCAGAGTTGATTCTGACGCCTGGTGTGGATGGTATTTCTGGATCCATTAGAGAAGCAGAACGTTTGGCAAAAGAAAATGGCTACTTTTTACCATTACAATTTGAAAATGAAGCAAATCCTCTTGTACATGAAAAAACGACTGGTCCAGAGATTCATCAAGCCTTTGGAGTAAATGGATTGGACGCTTTTGTCGCAGGTATCGGGACAGGCGGGACAATCACTGGCGCTGGCCGAGAATTAAAACGTGTGTATCCAAAGATCGAATTAGTAGGGGTAGAACCGGCAGAATCTGCCATTTTAGAAGGAAAAGAAGCAGGTCCTCACAAAATCCAAGGGATCGGTACAGGCTTTGTTCCTAAAACACTGGATACCTCTGTATATGATAAAGTCCTTTCCGTGACTGGAGACGAAGCGATGGAAACAGCTAGAGAAGTCGGACGAAAAGAAGGGATTTTAGTTGGTATCTCATCTGGTGCTGCAATTGCTGCCGCATTAAAAGTCGCAAAAGAACTAGGGAAAGGCAAAAAGGTATTAGCAGTCGTTCCCGACAATGGTGAACGTTATTTATCTACAGCCCTTTACCAAGAAATGTAAGTAAACTTGTTTCTCTATAAATAGGTTTATGTGGAAGGCTTTTACAGATGAAAAGAAAACACAAAAATCTATGATAAGAAAAGAGTTAGTTGAATAGAGACGTAGAATGGTGAACATGACTGTTTTACGTCTTTTTTTCATTAAAATACAATAAAATTGAATTTTCTTTTCATGTTAAGTGGATTTTAAAATGTAAAAATAGTATGATAAGACGAGAATAACAACGTGGGGTGTTTACATGGAAAATAAGTTAGTCGAAGAGGTTATCGAAAAGTTAAAAAAAGAGAACATTCGAATCACACCTCAACGGTACGCGGTTTTAGAATATTTGATTGAACATCATTCCCATCCAACAGCTGATGAGATTTATAAAGCACTTGAACATCGTTTCCCAAACATGAGTGTTGCGACCGTTTACAACAATCTTCGTCTGTTTACTTCGATTGGATTTGTTCAAGAAATGAAGTACGGCGATGCTTCTAGCCGTTTTGATTTCAGCTCAAAGCGTCACTATCATGTGATTTGCGAAAACTGTGGTAAGATCGTTGATTTTCATTACCCAGGGTTAGAAGATATAGAAATGGCTGCGAGTAGGCTGACTGATTTTGAGATTAACGAACATCGGCTGGAATTGTATGGACTTTGTCCAGATTGTAAAGAATCAGCAAAAAAGGCACAAATGTAAAAACAGTTTCTACAAGTGTTACACCTAAAAAAGCTGGCTGCGTAAAAAAACGCTAGCTTTTTTTATTTTTTTGTCTTTTATTCACAAGGACAAATGTTAAAGTGAATATTATCACAATAAGAATCTTGCTAATAATGGATTTCTATGATTGTAAATGAGTAAAACTACAAATAAACCTTTGTGAATTCACAAGCATTAAACTGTTGTATCCGTTTTATTTCTGTTATAGTAATTTTGTCGAAGGACAAAATGTTAATCGGAGGGACCATAAATGAAAGTAGTAGTAATTGGCTGTACTCATGCAGGTACTGCAGCTGTAAAAAGTATTTTAAAAAATCATCCAGAAGCAGAAGTGACAGTATATGAAAGAAATGACAATATTTCTTTCTTATCTTGCGGTATCGCACTTTATGTCGGCGGAGTAGTAAAAGACCCAGCAGGCTTGTTCTACTCAAACCCTGAAGAATTATCTTCATTAGGAGCAACAGTTAAAATGGAACACGATGTAACAGACGTCGATACAGAAAACAAAACAGTGACGGCAAAAGATCTGAAAACAGGAGAAACAGAAACGGTTTCTTATGATAAATTAGTAATGACAACTGGTTCATGGCCTATCATCCCACCGATTAGTGGAATTGATGCAAAAAATGTACTCCTATGCAAAAACTACAACCAAGCAAATGAAATCATTGCACAAGCGAAAGAAGCGAAACGTGTAGTAATCGTTGGTGGTGGGTATATCGGTATTGAATTAGTCGAAGCTTTTGTCGAATCTGGAAAACAAGTAACATTGATTGATGGGTTAGACCGCATCTTGAATAAATATCTAGATAAACCATTCACAGATATCCTAGAAAAAGAATTGACAGACCGCGGTGTCACTCTTGCACTAGGTGAAAATGTCACTGAATTCATCACAGATGAAGAAGGAAAAGTGAAACAAGTAGCTACACCGACAGATACATTTGATACAGATATGGTCATTTTATGTGTGGGCTTCCGTCCAAATACAAAACTGATCGAAGGAAAAGTAGAGACACTGCCGAACGGGGCAATCAAAGTAAATGAATACATGCAAACAAGTGATCCAGACATTTTTGCTGCTGGAGATTCAGCAGTAGTCAACTACAATCCAAGTGGCACACAAAATTATATTCCTCTGGCAACAAATGCCGTGCGCCAAGGATTGCTTGTAGGAAATAACTTGACAGAGCATAAAATGGCGTATCGTGGTACTCAAGGAACTTCAGGACTTTATCTATTTGGCTGGACGATTGGCTCGACAGGAGTAACTAAAGAAAGCGCAACATTGAACGATTTAGAAGTCCAAGCAACGGTATTTGAAGACAATTATCGTCCAGAGTTCATGCCGACTACCGAAAAAGTAATGATGGAGTTAGTTTATGAAAAAGGCACAAATCGTATCGTTGGTGCTCAGTTCATGTCTAAATACGACATTACGCAATCAGCAAATACTATGTCTTTAGCTGTTCAAAATAAAATGACTGTAGAAGATCTTGCTCTTTCAGACTTCTTCTTCCAACCACATTTTGACCGTCCTTGGAATTACTTGAACCTACTTGCACAAGCAGCGCTAGGCGAAATCGAAACAGCACAATAAAGAAAGACAGACGGGAGCGGTTATGAAAGAGCTGTTTAGTTTTGACTGATTACCGTTTATTTTGGAAAAAGGGTTGTGACGCATTTTTTGTCACGACCCTCTGTCTTTTTGTGAAAAGTACAATTAGTTGTCTTTCTTCGCATTTTTTGTCACAATAAGCAACAAAGATAAAGCTGTTACATAAAAGAACAAGCAGTTTTACTTGAACTTGAAAAGAAAGGTGAGAAAGAAGATGAATAAAGAATATTTTGTCCAACAAGATGCATTTTTAGAAGATTATAAAAATGTTGCGAAAGAGTCGACGATCAATATAGATGAGTTGGCGGAGCAAGTGCTCTCTCAATTGAATGAAACACAAGAGGAATATTATACGATGCCAGCAGAAGATGCGAAAGATAATGCTTCTCATCGTTTTCCTTTCAGTCGGCGCATCTACTCAGATGAAAATGACGGCACATTGAATACGGAGTACACATATGAAGGACAGCCGTATGAACTAGAAACAGAAGAGGATGTTTAAACACCGTTTATTCGGAAAAAAGGGTTATGACATTTTTGTCAAGCCCCTTTTTTCTTGATTTCATTCTCTTTTTTACTACAAAATCCTTTTAACTTTGTTGTTTAGGAAACAAAAAAATAATATAATGAAAGAAAAAGAAGGTGTAGAAATGGATAAAAGACAGCTGCTAATAGAAGAATATCTGGATTTAGCTAATGAGATTATTCATCGTAATAAACCAGAAATGGAAAAAGAATTTGCAGGATTTACGCTAAATGAACTAGAAGTGATTGAACATATCGGGAAAATCCCTGATCCTAATGTGACAAAATTAGCGAATGCTAGTTATATGACTAGAGGAGCCATCAGTAAGTTAACAAAAAAGCTGATAGCCAGAGGGATCATAAAAACTTATCAAAGCGAAGAGAATAAAAAAGAAATCTATTTTCAATTGACGCTAATCGGACAAAAAATAAAGAATAGACACGAGCAGCTCCATCAAAAATGGGTCCAGCGAGATGCTGCTGTATTTGAAAATATGTCAAAAGAAGAATTTGACACAGTATTTCGTTTTATCGGTCGATACAGAGAATTTATACGAAGTAGCAAATGAAACTAATGTTTTATATTGTAATAATAATAGGCAAAAATCATAAGCAAAAACCCGAATATCGTCGGAAGAAATGGTGCTGCGGGATAAAGCTGTCCTGCGATTAGCGGGCCGATGACGCGCGATAGAGATTGTATGCTTTGGGTACCGCCCATTACAAGACCTTGCTGGTTTTCTGAGACAGAATTGGATAGTTGGCCATTGAATACAGGAGTAAAAATAGAATCGCCAAAACCATAACAGATAATCCCAAATAAAAACAAAATCGGCAGTAGAAGAATTCCAGATAATGTGATAAATAAATAGGCGAGGATTTCACTGCACATTCCTATTCTTGTGATCTGCTGTTCTGAAATTTTTTTGAGCAATCGAGGCATAATGAACAATTGCGAGACAATATCCAAGATTCCAATCAAAGAGAAGCTTAAACCAACCAACCCCGCTTTCCACTGAAAGGTGTCAATCGAAAATTGAGAAAAGATAGATTGAAGAGAGCTAGCCGCTAACCAAACAGCAAAACCGGCTGTCAATAAAGGGATAACGGATGAAATCTTGAATAATTGTTTTAATTGGTGAAAAGGTCTTACATGGGAGAAACTTAAATCTACTGAACGTTTTTTCATTGGAAGGCTTTCTTGCATAAATGTGTAGCCATAAACGGCATTTAAGAAAGTAAAGAGTGCTCCCATAAATATAGGAACAGAACTCCCCAACTCAGCTAATAGACCACCTATAATAGGACCAAGCGTTGTTCCTATACCGACTAAAGCACCCATCCATCCAAAAACTTTGGTTCTTTCATTAGGTTCCGTGATGTCGGCAAAGTAAGCGTATAAGGTGGAGATTTCTCCTGCTGTCAATCCTTCAATGATACGACCAAGGAACAACATCCATATCGAATTTCCTAAACCAAAAATCAAATATCCAATACTTGATCCTAATAAACTGATAATAAGGATCGGAAGACGCCCAAAATAATCACTTAAGCTACCGAGAATGGGGGCAGATAAGAAGGCAGCTAGAGCATAAACAGACATGAGCAAAGTGATATAGAAAGCTTGCTGATGTGCGGAGTGGGAATAAGGCAGCGCTAAAAAAGGAAGTACAGGACTGACGATAGTAAATCCTAATCCAGTGAATAAGACAGAAATATATCCAAAAACTTTAGAATGTTTATTTGTGAAACTGAACATTTAAAAAACTCCTTTATGAAATAATGTTAACTTGGAAACAAAAATAGTGTATAGCAATTTTGTTTCCTTGTCAACATTATAAGGAATAGCAAAATCTACTTAATTTATTTATTCCGAAAAGTGAAGATGCGCATCAAAAACATAAACAAACAAAAATCAAGTAGACGACACTATAAATCTGACCGATCAGTGAAGCAATAGAAAAGAAACCTGTTCTTGCTTCCCATGTTTTTTTTACGTATACTGTGATTGAGCGGAGGAGAAATCATGTTGAATTTAGAAAATTACTTAAGCGCTGGACAAACAGTCATATCTAATCTTTTACTTAAAAATTATCATAGGATCGGTCTGCAATCTGAAGAATTTTTATTTGTTCTACAGTTGCACATGGCACAGCTTGAAGGAGATACTTTCCCTGATTTGCAGATGATTGCTATGGATATGGGAATCAAACAAGATCAGATTTTTCAAATACTGGATCGTCTCGTAACAAATGGATTTATCAAGATAGAAACGACGATTGTCAATGGTAAAAAAGCAGATCGATATAATCTTTACCCTATTTATGATCAATTAGGTGAGTATTTAAAAACACAAGAAAAAAAATACGAAGAAAAAACACAAGAAAAAGAAATCCAGTCAGTGTATCAATTATTTGAACAAGAATTTGGACGCCCGCTTTCTTCGATCGAGTTCCAGCGGATCGGACAATGGCTAGAAGAAGACCATTATCAGCCGGAAATTTTGAAGCTAGCACTGCGGGAAGCCGTATTGAATCAGGCTTATAGTTTTAATTACGTTGACCGCATTTTGCTATCGTGGGAAAGAAAAAATCTACGTACAAAACAGCAAGTAGAAGAAGACCAAAAACGAAGGAAACAGCAACTTCTTCAAAGAGAAGTAGAGCAGCCGACTCAACAAGAAGAATTGCCAAAAGTTTCGCTGAAAAATTGGTTGGAGGAGTAGCAGGATATGTTAAGCAAACAAAAGACAATGGAAGCTCTAGAAACGATGTATGAAATGTTCCCAGAAGCACACGGAGAACTGAAACACAATAATCCATTTGAGTTATTGATTGCAGTGATCTTAAGTGCCCAAGCGACAGATGTATCAGTAAATAAAGCAACGCCAGATTTGTTTGCCTCCTTCCCAACACCTGATGCATTAGCAGATGCTTCAATCGATGAAATCATCCTCAAAATAAAAACGATTGGTTTGTATCGTAACAAAGCAAAAAATATCAAAGCGTGTGCACAGCAGCTGATTGAACGTTTCGACGGACAAGTACCAACGACAAGAGAAGAATTGATGTCTCTTCCTGGTGTGGGCAGAAAAACGGCAAATGTCGTATTAGGAGATGCATTCGGGATACCAGCAATCGCAGTAGATACCCATGTTGAGCGTGTTTCAAAACGACTGAGGATCTGCAAACTAGATGCCTCGGTCATGGAAGTAGAAGAAACACTGATGCGGAAAGTGCCACAAGAATTATGGGTAAAGACACATCATACACTGATTTTTTTCGGTAGATATCATTGTACAGCAAGAAATCCTAAGTGTGAGGTGTGTCCTTTGCTATCAATATGTCAAGATGGGAAAAATCGGATGCGCCTAAAAGAAAAGACGCTAAAAAAGAAACCACGCCTGTAGACGTGGTTTCTTTTTTCTATCTGTTTCCAGAAGCTGAGGTGCTACTGGATGGTGTATGGTCATTTGCAGCATCCGCTTCGCTAGTTGCTGGTTCACTGGAAGAAGTAGGAGGAGCAGATGAAGACGGCGTCGAGCTTTCTTCAGATAAAGAAGTAGGAACCGTCGTTGATGACGCTGGCTCACTTGTCTCTGCTGTCGTGCTTTCTGTTGAGGACTCAGCGGTTGATTCACTTTGACTAGTAGAGCTAGTTTGAGTCGTCGTCTCTGTTGTTGAACTTCCAGGAGTCTGGACATAGCTGGAAGAAGGAATAGTTGTTGATGGCGCAACTGTATTTGATCTCACTGTATATTGATCCTTATAGTACAGTTCACCGCCCACACGAATCAAGCCACTTGGCATCTCCCAGTCTGTATTTGTCACGTTAGCTGAAACATACTGCATAAGCTCGCGATAAACATCAGAGGCCACGTGTGACGATTCTGAAGTGACAGGTGTCATTTTATTGTTGTAACCTGTCCACACGGAAATCGAATAATTTGGTGTATAGCCCGCAAATAGGATATCTGGATATACACCAGAAGAAATACCAAGTTTCGCATACTCGTCATCTGTATAATTTGATGTTCCGGTCTTACCGGCTTGATATAACCCAGCGATTTGCGCATTCGTACCAGTACCTTCAGTGATTGTATCTTTTAAAATGTCTGTGATCATATAAGCTGTTTCTGGAGACATGGCTGTTTTTCCATCAGGTTCATAAGTTTCTTCTGTACCGTCTTGGAAGACGATTTTATTAACATATTGAGGTTTGTAATAGGTTCCTCCATTGGCGAAAGCCGCATAGGCTGCTGCCATTTTTAAGGAAGAAGCTCCGTATTTTGTCCCATCTTGTTCTTCCGTATTACTAGAGATCGCATTCGATTGATGGATCGTACTGTATTCGATCCCAAGATTTTTTAAGAAAGAAGCCACTTTATCTGAACCGACTTCATTGAATAATTTGACTGCTGGAACATTACGGGATAAGTAAAGTGCTTGGCGTAAAGTAATGGTGCCCATATATTGATTATCCCAGTTTCCTACAGGAGTAGAAGTGCCTTCATAGTTATACGGTGCGTCAGTGATAGTTTTTCCAGTAGAATATTTCAAATATTCAAAAGCTGGTCCGTAATCTGTGACAGGTTTCATCGTAGAACCAAAATCACGGGAAGTATTCACTGCTAAGTTGTTGCCTAAAGTCACGTCTTCTGCGATGTGACGCCCGCCAATCTGGGCTTTGACTTTCCCGGTATTTGTGTCGATAAGCGTGGAGGCAACTTGCATCTCGTCGTCTGGATAAGAGACATACTGATCCGTATTGACGATATCATATAGTTTCTTTTGAGCATCCAGATCCAAATTCGTATAGATCTCTAAACCGTCTGTGTAGACATTCTTATCTGTTTTTTCTTGTACTTCATTGATGACTTCTTTGACATAATTATCGACGATCTTAGTGTTGTCATCAGATTGAGTCAGCTCTTGCAAACCATCCGTTACCGGTACATTGACAGCTTGATCATATTCTGTTTGAGAGATTTTTTCGTTTTGAAGCATCGTATACAAAACAGTATCTCGTCTTTTCTTCGCCTGATCGGGATAAACATAAGGATCATAGGCAGAAGGGGCTTGAGGCATTCCAGCAAGCAATGCTGTTTGTGGTAAAGAAAGTTCTGATAGTTTCTTACCAAAGTACATCTCAGAAGCTGTCTCCATCCCGTACAAACCATTTGACATGTACACTTTATTTACGTAGTAGGTCAAAATTTCTTGTTTCGATTTTTTCTGTTCCAATCTTACAGCCATCCACGCTTCTTGAGCCTTCCGTTTCAGAGTCTGATCCTCGGCGCTGGTAGAGAAGAAGGATAGTTTGATCAATTGTTGTGTCAAAGTACTTCCGCCTTGTAGACCGCCAGAGGTGAAATTAGAAAGGGCAGAACCGATGATCCGAATAGGGTCAACCCCGATATGTTTATAAAAACGCCGATCCTCTACTGACACGATCGCATCTTCCAATGTTTTCGGTAATTCATTTGCAGAAATCTTTTCTCGCTTTTCCGCACCTAGATCTTCGAATAATTCGCCATCTTGTGTATATAATTTGGAAGATACGGTAGCGTCCAATTTTTTATCTGTCAATTCGGGCGCATCTTTTGCGTAATACCAGAACAGTCCTACACCTGCTAAAAAGAGGATACAGAAAAACGAGAGGATGCCTAAAAGGATTTTGATAAACGATCCTTTTTTATGTGGTCCAGAAGTCTTCCCAGAACCTTTGCCCGAATTCTTCTTCACACTCTTTTTAGGAGTAGGCTGTTTCTGTCGTCTAGAGCTTCTAGTTTGTTCATTTGCCATTCTTGCTTTCTCCTTCAATAGATAATGTTGATAAATAGAAATCAACCGCGTCCAAATAAGGAATCCGCGGAGAAATACCAGTTTTGATCTCTATTCCTAGTTCTTCGATCAATGATAAAGGCAGTGATTTGCGTCCTTTTTCCTTTTGGGCATCCCAGTAAGCAATCAAATGAACACTATTCAAATAAAAACAGCGTTTCAATGTCGAAAACCATAATAAGACAAAGCAGACTCCTTTTTGTTCGAGGCATGCTTTCATGTGTTCGATTTGATGGGCATGGAAGTTTTTAAAGGGAAACGATGTTTTGTTCTTGGTTTCTTTTGCTTCAAAGTCCAAGTAAAAGCCTCGATAGACGCCATTATAGTCTGTGGTTGAGGCTTGGGTAAAGTAGGCTTCTTTGATTACAGCAGCGCTTCTCTTAGGATAGTCTACTTTCACGATTTGGATAGGGGTAGGCTTTTTATGGATAACTGCCAACCCGCGGGAAAGATAATACTCATTACTTTCATTGATTGCTTCTTCAAAGCGCATCCCCCGATTGCCGAATTCGGTGATTTGTTTTCTTTTTTCTTGAATTTTTTCGACGGGAGAGGCATTCTTATAATAAGGTTGGCCGTTTGGATAGCGCAATACCATCTTTAATCACACTCCTAGGCCACATTATAGCAAAAAAGTAGATAGAAAGAAAAGGAATCTGAGATGGATAAGTCAAAAGTAATCTATGTGTCTGGGTATCGAAGTTTCGAACTCGGTGTTTTTAAAGAAAATGACCCTAAAATACAAGTTGTTAAAAATGTTTTAAAAAGGGAACTCCGTCAATTAGCAGAAGAAGGGGTGGAATGGATACTTGTCAGTGGGAATTTGGGCGTTGAACTATGGACCGTGCAAACAGTAGCGGAATTGAAAGAAGAATATCCGGAACTTTCCCTTGGTATTTTGTATCCTTTTGCTGATTTTGGTAATAACTGGAATGAAGGGAACCAAGAGAAGAAACAATTAGCAGAACAATTAGCAGATTATGTCGAAGCTGTTAGCCATCAACCCTACCAATCACCTTGTCAGCTAAAGAATCATACTCGTTTTATACTTGAACATACAGTAGGCTGTCTGCTGATCTATGATGCAGAATTCCCTGGGAAAACGAAGTATTTTTTTGAAGATGCACAGAATTACCAAGCAGATCATCCCTACGAAATTCGGCTGATCAGTATGGACGATCTTCAAAATTTTAGTGAATAATCGATATTGTGTTTGATTTATCAACTTTTTTCCTATACAATGAAAAAGGTAGAAATGTTATTACGTAAATGAAAACTAGAGGTGTAAATATGGCGAATTTGGTTTATAGTCCTAAAGACATTTTACAACAAGAATTCAAAACAAAAATGCGCGGCTATGATCCCGTTGAAGTTGATGAATTCTTAGACAATATCATCAAAGATTATGAAACTTACAGCAAAGAACTCCTTGCTTTACAAGAAGAAAACGATCGATTGAGTGCAAAAGTAGCTCAATTATCTAAAACTCAAGGAGCAGCTCAAACACGTGTGCAGCAAACAGAAGCACCGAAGAGCGCAGCAGTAACCAATTTCGATATCTTAAAACGCTTGTCAAACCTTGAACGTGAAGTATTCGGTAAAAAGCTTGATCAACAAGCAAGTGCAGTCAAACCAGCACAACCTAATCCAAATAACTACACAAATGCAGATACAAGCTTAGATGATAATGAAAAAACACGTCAATTTTAATTTTTGACTAATGAATTTGCGGTTTTCGGGTAATCGCGGTCTGACTTGATCAGGCTGAGGAAAGTCCATGCTCGCACAGGCTGTGATGCCTGTAGTGTTCGTGCTTAGCGAAACCATAAGCTAAGGTACTCTTTGGAGTAACGGCAGGAAAACAAGCTAAGGCTTCGGCTATGCTTAAGTATCCTTGAAAGTGCCACAGTGACGAAGCGGCTGGGGAAACCCATCCGGTGGAACGCGGTAAACCCCTCGAGCGAGCAACCCAAACAATGGTAGGGGCGCTTTTTGTCTGGAAGAAGAACAAGACAAAAAGGCAGTACAACTGCAGATAGATGGTTACCGCTTTGCTTTTTCTCCCTGGAAAAGCAAAGTACAGAACATGGCTTATAGAAAACCGCAAACATCAGGGAATAAGGTCGTGACAAAAGTATGTTGTTCTTATTGCAAAACAGGCTTTTGTGTCACCGGTTATTCGGAGTTTGAGTAAAAGCGTGGGGTAGGACTGACTGATGTCCCACCCCCTTTTTTTATAAATAAGGAGATTATGTATGGAAAAAAACAGGAAGTTCAACCTCGTCGCAACTGCGGCAAGCGGTCTCGAAGCGCTGGTTGGTAAAGAATTAAGAGATCTTGGAATCGAATGCCAAGTTGAGAACGGACGTGCACGATTTGAAGGAACAATGGAAACGATGGCTACAGCTAATTTATGGTTACGTACAGCAGATCGAGTAAAAATCGTGGTTGGGGAATTCGATGCGTATACGTTTGATGAATTGTTTGAAAACGTAAAAGCATTGCCTTGGGAAGATTTTCTTCCACTAGATGCAGCTTTCCCTGTAGCTGGAAAATCGATCAAGTCGAAACTGTATAGTACACCTGATTGCCAGGCGATCACAAAAAAAGCAATCGTTGAACGTCTTCGTACGTATTACCATCGTCCAGCTTCTGTTCCATTGACGGAAACAGGCGCACATTTCCAATTGGAAGTAGCTTTGCTGAAAGACCATGTGATGGTAACTTTGGATACGACAGGACCAAGTTTATTCAAACGTGGTTATCGCTTAGAAAAAGGCGGTGCACCATTGAAAGAAAACATGGCAGCAGCACTTGTGATGCTGACAAATTGGCGGAAAGATCGTCCATTTTATGATCCTGTATGTGGTTCAGGTACGCTTTGTATTGAAGCAGCCTTAATAGGCCATAATATCGCACCAGGATTCAATCGCGAGTTTGCTTGCGAATCTTGGGACTGGTTCAGTCAGGAAATCATGGAAAATGTTCGATCAGCTGCAGAAGAAAAAGCAGATTATGATATTGAATTAGATATTACTGGTTCAGATATCAATGGACGGATGATTGAAATTGCCAAAGCCAATGCAGAAGAAATCGGACTAGGCTCTTCGATTGTCTTTAAACAACAAGCAGTGAAAGACTTCAAGACAGATAAAGAATATGGGGTCATCGTTGCTAATCCGCCGTACGGAGAACGACTAGGAGAAGAAGAAACCGTTCGAAAATTATATAAAGAAATGGGCGATGTATTCCGTCCATTAAAAACATGGAGTAAATATATCTTGACTAGCGACTTAGCGTTTGAGGAATTTTACGGACAAAAAGCAACCAAAAAAAGAAAATTGTATAATGGTGCTTTGCGTACGGATCTGTTCCAGTATTGGGGAACTCGTCCGCCTAGAAAAAAAGAGAAAGACGAATAATCTGACTAATTGATTCATTTAATTGGATGTTTGGAGGAATAGGGAATGAAAGAAAAAGAGTTTTTACAAGAAGTAAAAGAAATCAATCTTCTACAACAAGCTTTAGGAATCCTCGATTGGGATACACAAACAGGTATGCCAGAAAAAGCTAGTGCATACCGGAGTGAAGTAGATAGCTATCTTTACAGTATTTATTTTTCAAAAAAGATCGGTCCAAAAATTAAAGAAGCCATTCGCTATTTTTCTGAACATCCGGAAGAATTATCGGAAGTCGGAACGTCCGTTTTTGACAAAGTAAAAGAAGAGTATGATTTAGAACATCGCGTACCGGAAGATCTCATGAGAAAATATACAGCTGCTATTTCTTCCGCTCATGGTCAATGGCAAAAAGCTAGAGAAACACAACAGTTTTCTGATTTTCAAGAAGCATTGAACCAAAATATCGAATTGACAAAACAATTGATACCTTATTGGAAAAAAGAAGAAAAGACAGATTATGATGTTTTGCTGAACCAATATGAACCTGGGATGACTGTTGAAATCCTCGATAAGGTATTTGATCAACTCAAAGAAGGAATTCTTACGATCCGCCGTACGCTCCAAGAAAAAGGGACGGAACCTGAAACAGACTTCTTAAATCGGAGAATGACAAAGGAACAACAGAAGAGATTTGTAGTAAAAGTGATCGAACAACTTGGTTATGATTTTAGTCGTGGTCGTCTAGATGACACTGTCCACCCATTTATGACTGGAATCAATCCAAATGATGCACGGATCACGATACGCTGGAACGAAACAGATTTCAAAATGGCTGTTTTTGGAGTGATCCACGAGGCTGGTCATGGAATGTATGAACAAGACATCGATGATAAATATGCTTATACACCAATTTATCAAGGTACATCAATGGGTATTCATGAATCACAATCGTTGTTTAATGAGATCATTGTGGGAAGTAGTCGCAGCTTCTGGAAAAAGCAATATCCTTTCTTCCAGGAATGTGCAGAAGGAACATTCGATGATATTCCTTTTGACAAGTTTTATCGTTCATTGAAACATACACAATCAAGTTTAGTTCGTATCGAGGCAGACAGTTTGACTTACCCTCTCCATATCATCATTCGTTATGAAATCGAAAAAATGATTTTCAATGAAGGGGTAGATGTTGCTGAATTACCTGAGATATGGAATCAAAAATATGAAGAGTATCTGGGAATACGACCAACAAATGACGTGGAAGGGATCTTACAAGACGTTCATTGGTCAGGTGCAAGCTTTGGTTATTTTCCATCTTATGCATTAGGGTACATGTATGCGGCACAATTACTTCATTCTTTGCAGCAAGAAATAGATGTGGAAAATGTTTTAGCGTCAGATGATTACTCTCCAATCAAAAATTGGATGTCAGAGCATATCCATCAATATGGTGCATCTAGAAAGCCAAATCAATTGATTATGGATGCAACGCATGAACCACTTAATCCACAATATCTGATCGATTACATGAGAGAGCTATATTTCAATGTATATCAGGTAAAATAAAACCTATTTATAAAGATAGCTGGAATTCATCTAATTGATTAGATGTTTTCAGCTATTTACTTAAGAAAGAAGTGGACTGGATGGATAAATTACAAGTAATCGCTGATTATAGCATAGAACAATTAGCACATGATCAAACGGGACATGGAAGCGACCATACCAAAAGAGTCGTCAAGCTAGCAGAAAGAATTTTGGATACGGAACCGCAGGCAGACCGTTTTGTGACGCTTGCAGCAGCTTACCTACATGATACGATTGATGATAAAGTCGTTAAAGATGAGAACGAAGCAAAGCAACAGCTTCGTGTATTTCTTCGCTCTTTGCCAATCACAGAGGAACAGATTTCAATGATTTTTGCCATTATCGAAAATATGTCCTTTTCTAAAAATCTCTCTGAAGCAGTCGAACTATCTTTGGAAGGGAAGATCGTTCAAGATGCTGATCGTATCGAAGCGTTAGGAGCAATCGGCATTTTGCGAACTGCTTATTTCGGTGGAGGACATGGACACCCGATTTTTGATTCTGAACTGTATCCACAAACATTCAAGGACAAAAAAAATTACCGAAAAGGCACGACAGTGATCAATCATTTTTATGAAAAACTGTTCTTGTTGCCTGATAAAATGAACACTGATTACGGATACAAAGAAGCCAAACGTAGAGAAGGCTTTATGCGTGAATTTTTAGAAGAATTTTTTCTAGAGTGGTCTATTGACGATCCATCTTTCACACCAGATAATTGGATCAAAAATAACAAAAAATGATGGAGATTGTGTCCGAGGAGTTGGCAGGAGAACACCGTTTATTCGGAAGAAGGGATTGTGATAAGACATTTATCACAGTCTTTTTTTCAAATTCAATATAAATATTTTGTGAAAAAATGATCAGGTAATAAGATTAAAAATTGCTGATAAATAAAGATGAAAGCTTTTTGCTTATTTTTTTATTTTTTATTGGTCTATGCGATAAATAGTTTAAAAATTCAGAATATACTAGACTTTATCTAGCTAGCTTCTATCAATGGTTTTGTTGTGTTTTCTTTCTAGGTAAATCAAAATACCACTATTATATAAAAGTTAACTTTTCATACTATACAAGTTCTTGGAAAGTAAAAAGATGCAGTAAATAAAAAATATGGTTAAATAACTCTCATAATTAATGTAAGCGTTACCAATCGTGTGGCATACTTGCTTCGTAGATGAATGACACGATATATGTTTGGTATGTTCTGCAAGACAGATGAATATGGAGGTGGAGGCCATGTCTTCCAAAGAGTTAACGATGTATTTGGAGAAAGAATTGGAGCAACTGAAAGAAAAGGGATTGTACAACACGATCGATATACTAGAAAGCGAAAATGGTGCTTGTATCATCGTAGACGGAAAAAAGATGATCAATCTGGCATCCAACAATTACCTCGGGTTTGCCAATCGCAAAGAATTGAAAAAAGCATGTATTGAAGCAACTGAAACTTATGGCGTAGGAGCAGGTGCAGTCCGAACAATCAATGGCTCGCTGAAGATCCATCAACAATTAGAAGAAAAAATCGCAGAATTCAAAGGGACAGAAGCTGCAATCGCCTTTCAATCTGGATTCAACTGTAATATGGGCGCTATCTCTGCAGTAATGACCAAAGAAGATGCTATCTTATCGGATGAATTAAACCATGCATCTATCATTGATGGCTACCGTTTATCCGGAGCAACAATCATCCGAGTCAAACATCAAGATATGGAAGACCTTGAGAATAAAGCGAAGGAAGCCGTAGAAAGTAAGAAATATAAAAAAATCATGTATATCACAGATGGGGTTTTCTCCATGGATGGAGACATTGCGCGATTGCCGGAAATCATCCCGATCGCCGAAAAATATGGACTCATCACCTATGTAGATGATGCGCACGGCTCAGGTGTAACTGGAAAAGGTGCAGGAACCGTCAAACATTTTGGATTAAGCGACAAAATTGATATGCAAATGGGTACGTTATCGAAAGCTGTAGGTGTTGTTGGGGGTTATGTAGCTGGTTCAAAAACACTGATTGACTGGTTGAAAGCCAGAAGCCGGCCATTTCTATTTTCTACCTCGCTAACTCCTGGAGCAGCTGCATCTGCGTTGGCTTCGATCTCTTTGATGCAGGAACATCCGGAACTTGTCGAAAAAGTTTGGGAAAATGCTAATTATTTTAAAGAAGAATTGAAAAAAGTCGGCTATAACATCGGTGTGTCTGAAACACCTATCACTCCAGTTATTTTAGGAGATGAAAAAGTGACTCAGACTTTCTCTAAGAAACTGATCGAACATGGGATTTATGCTAAACCAATCGTTTATCCAACTGTTCCTCTGGGGACAGGCAGAATCAGAAATATGCCGACTGCGGAACATACAAAGGAAATGCTTGATGAAGCAGTAGCGGTTTATCAAAAAATAGGAAAAGAAATGGAAATTATTTAACTAATTTAGTTTTTTCGCATATTTAAAATTAGAGAACATGTTCACGCATATATTGTTAATCATCTGAAGATAGTAGTAAAAAAAGATCAGGGAGGATCATCATGAAAAAAGTATTGGTGACAGGATGTTTAGGACAAATTGGTTCAGAGTTGATCACACGGCTACGTCAAGAACTAGGCAGTGAAAATGTCATTGCGACAGATATACGCATGCCTGAAGTCATTGGGAAAAACGATATCTTTGAGATCCTAGATGTAATGGATTACGAAAAAATGCGCAGCATAGCAGAACAATATCAAGTGGACACATTGATCCATTTGGCTGCTCTTTTGTCAGCTGTTGCGGAAGCAAAACCACAGTTAGCATGGGATTTGAACATGACTGGGCTGGTCAATGCATTGGAAGTCGCTAAAGAATTCCAGCTGAAATTTTTTACGCCAAGTTCAATCGGCGCGTTTGGTCCAAATACTCCAAAAGATCATACCCCACAAGATACCCTTCAGCGCCCTACAACCATGTATGGGGTAACGAAGGTAGCTGGAGAACTACTATGTGATTATTATTATGTGAAATATGGCGTAGATACTCGTGGTGTCCGTTTCCCTGGATTGATTTCTTATGCGACCTTGCCGGGAGACGGTACGACAGACTACGCAGTCGATATTTATTATTCAGCAATCAAAGAAGGAAAGTACACTAGTTTCATTGATCAAGGTACATCAATGGATATGATGTATATGCCAGATGCGATCGATGCCATTATAAAGCTCATGAACGCAGACCCTAATCGACTAGTTCATCGAAATGCCTTTAATATATCGGCAATGTCTTTTGAGCCTGAAGAAATCAAAGCATCTATTCAAAAAATCATACCAGATTTTAAAATGGATTACGATGTCGATCCTGTGCGTCAATCGATAGCAGAATCTTGGCCAAACTCACTAGATGTTTCTTGTGCGCAAGAGGAATGGGACTTTTTACCAAAATACGATTTAGATGCAATGACAAAGGATATGTTGGAAAAACTGAGAGAAAAATTAGCAGAGACGGTATAAAACAAGAACTATAGCCAAAAAGGTTTCTATACTTTTTGGCTATGGTATGGAAGGAGGTAAGTAATGGAAGAATATCAAGCCACGCAAGTAAAGGAAGTAAAAACGGAAAATGAATTGAAGCGTACGATGGGTTTTTTCACTGCTTTATCGACTGTTATGGGCACAGTGATCGGTGCAGGGGTGTTTTTCAAAGCCGCAAGCGTAGCAGAAGTAACAGGTACCGTCAGTTTGCATATGTTTTCCTGGTTTCTAGGTGGTGTGATTTCTGTTTGTGCAGGACTGACAGGAGCTGAATTGGCAGCGGCTATTCCTGAAACAGGCGGGATGATCAAATATATCGAACGGATTTATGGAAATACAGCAGCATTTTTACTTGGCTGGGCTCAAGTCGTGATTTATTTTCCAGCAAATGTAGCAGCCTTGTCGATCATTTTCGGTACACAGTTCGTCAATTTATTTGATCTTTCCCAGTCGATGATTGTTCCTGTAGCTGTTACAGCTGCTGTATCGATCATGCTGATCAATTTTTTAGGTTCTAAAGCTGGAGGAGCTTTTCAGTCGATTACGCTTATCTGCAAACTCATTCCTTTGTTTGTGATCGTTATTTTCGGTTTATTCCGACAAGAAGGAGTAGACTTCCAACTGTTTCCGATCCAAGCAGGAGAAAACCTTTCATTTTTCTCTGCTTTGGGAGCTGGCTTACTAGCAACGATGTTCGCATACGACGGTTGGATACACGTAGGAAATATTTCGGGAGAATTGAAAAAGCCGGCGAAAGATTTGCCAAAAGCCATTTCTTTAGGAATCATCGGAATCATGATCGTTTATTTATTAGTAAATGCGGTGTTCTTAAGAACCGCATCTATCGACGGAGTCGTAGGAAACAGCAATGCGGCAAGTGATGTTGCAAAAATGATTTTTGGCGGCTTTGGTGGAAAACTGGTCACAGTTGGTATCTTGATTTCTGTTTATGGAACTATCAATGGCTATACCCTTACTGGAATGCGTCTTCCTTATGTTATGGCAAAAGAAAACAATCTGCCTTTTAGCAAGCTTTTTGCTAAACTTCATGATAAAACTAAAGTTCCTGTAGCCGCAGGTATCTTAGAGCTAGTCATCGCTATTGGCATGATGATGGTCGGTGGTTTTGATACACTAACGGATATGCTGATCTTTGTCATTTGGATTTTTTATACGATGGTCTTTGTTGGTGTCATTCTTCTTCGTAAAAAAGAACCTGATCTGATTCGACCATATAAAGTTCCGATGTATCCGTTTATCCCATTAGTAGCAATCATTGGAGGAACCTTTATTGTATCAAGCACACTTATCACTCAAACTTTTTTAGCTTCGATGGGGATTGCATTGACACTTGCTGGTATCCCGTTTTACCTTTATTTGAAACGTAGATAGCAAAAAATGATTTGAAATTCATTGGAAACAAACTTTTGACCATAAATACCCGTTAAGAAATTAAGTCATTTCTACCAAGGAGGATCTTATGGAAATAAACTGGTTGCAAGAAGCACAAAAGAGAAAAGAGATGTTGCTAGAGGATTTAAGTGAATTGCTACGCATCAATAGTGTAAGGGATATCGAACATCAGACAGATGAATATCCACTAGGCGCTGGTCCTGCTTTAGCATTGAAAAAAGTACTGTCATTTGGGGAAAGAGATGGCTTCAGAGTTAAAAACATTGATAATCTAGCCGGACATATAGAATATGGGGAAGAAACAGCAGAAGCACTTGGTATCTTAGGACATGTAGATGTCGTACCGCCAGGAGAAGGGTGGGCAACTGATCCGTTCGAACCAATCATCAAAGAAGGGAAATTGTTCGCAAGAGGTTCAAGTGATGACAAAGGTCCTTGTATTGCTGCCTATTATGGGATGAAAATTATCAAAGAACTGCAATTATCAACATCGAAAAAAATTCGATTCATTTTCGGAACAGATGAAGAGAGTGAGTGGATAGGTATCCATCGTTATATGGAAAAAGAAGAAATGCCAGCATTTGGATTTTCGCCAGATGCCAATTTCCCAATCATTAATGGTGAAAAAGGGATCTTATCTTTCGAGTTGAGTTTTACTTTGAAGGAAGAAAAGGCAGACAAAATGCAACTGAAAAGATTCTCTTCTGGTTTGCGTGCAAATATGGTACCAAGCGAGGCAATAGCCGTCTTGGAAATTCCTGATTTGGAAAAGTTATCTTCTTTAGAAACTGGATATACAAAATATCTAGATGACAAAAAATTGAAAGGGACTTTTGAATATAAGGAAGGAGAAGCATCCTTCGTTCTGTATGGAAAAGCTGCACATGCCCAAGAACCAAAATTTGGTATCAATGCGGGAACTTATCTCGCCGACTTTTTGCATCAATATCCATTAGACAGCTCAGGATCTGCTTATCTTTCTGTCATTGCCAATTATCTGCATGAAGACTTTAATGGGCATCGGTTAATGGTCGATTATGAAGATGACGTGATGGGAAAAGTGACTTCAAGTGCTAATGTATTCATTTATCAACAAGAAGGAGAGAAAAAGATCATTCTTAATATTCGTCATCCAAAAGGGATCACAAAAGAAAAAATTCAAGAATCCTTGCTAACTGTCCTTCAAAATGAATCAGTATCAATTTCGATAGTTGGAGACATCAAGACTCCGCATTATGTTTCAGGAGATGATCCATTCATCCAAACATTATTGTCTGTTTACGAAAAACATACTGGGGAAAAAGGTTACGAACAAACAATTGGTGGAGGTACGTATGGACGAATCTTGGAAAAAGGATGTGCGTACGGTAGTTTATTTCCTGGTAGAGAAAATGTAATGCATCAGCCAAATGAATATATGTACGTAGAAGATATTTTGAAAGCAACAGCTATTTACGCTGAAGCAATCTATCGTTTGGTTAAATAAACGTATTCATAGAAAAAACGTTCCCAATCAGTCGTAACTATTTTCACACTCGTAACGCTTGTATCCTTCAGTAAAAAAGAATATTCATGAAAGTTTGAAAGATTGCAGAGAATAAGACGGCAATTTCTTTGAAGTAAAGAAGATTCTAAAAATAAAAATGAACCAGATGAATGAAAAAAGATTCCATAGAAAAAGCTTGTTTTTCTTTCATCTGGTTTGAAAAAGGAGGAGAATAGATGCCAAAAGAAAAACATTCTAGATTAGATAAAGTGTTAGATACAGTAGAAAAACTAGGGAACAAGGTACCCCATCCAGCTATTATATTCTTAATTTTGATCGTTATTGTAGGAGTACTGTCTCATATTTTTTATCTAATGGGTCAACACGTTACGTTTGATGCTATTAATGCTGAAACAGGAGCACTAGAGCTTACTACTACACATGTAAAAAGTTTGTTGAGTGGTGAAGGGATCCGTTTTATGTTGACTTCGATCGTCTCAAATCTGATGAGCTTTCAGGCTCTTGGAGTCACTTTAGTGGCGATGGCAGGCGTAGGATTTGCAGAAGAGGTTGGCTTAATCGGTGCGATGATTCGAAAGCTGGTAAAGGTAGTACCAAAATCTAGTCTGACAGCGGTACTAGTACTTCTTGGCGTAATGTCGAGTATTGCCTCTGATGCTGGGTATCTAGTATTGATTCCATTAGGTGCAGCAGTATTTTATAAAGTCGGGCGACATCCTTTAGCAGGTTTATCTGCTGCCTTTGCAGGTGTTTCAGGAGGATTTGGAGTCAACTTAGTTATTACGCCAGTGGATGGTATGCTTACCGAAATATTAAATGATGCAGTACATATCATTAATCCATCCTACTCTGTTGATTTAATGGCAAATTTTTATTTTTCGATTGCATCAACCATCTTAGTAGTGATTAGTGGTACTGGCATTTATCCTGTTGATTACGATACCAAGTGGTGCCCCACTTCGCCATCCTGAAACTGATGAATTGATTGGTTCTACACCTTTTATGGATAGTTTAATCGCTTTGATCTTGATTTCATTTTTGATTCCAGGGATATGTTTTGGAAAGGCAGTTGGAAAAGTCAAAACGAGTTTGGATGTAGTAAATCCGATTATTAAAGTATTCAGCAACTTAGGTGGGATGATTTTCTTATTGTTAATCATTAGCCAATTCATTTCATATTTCAATTTTACTAATTTAGGTACTGTTTGGGCAGTCAATTCAGCCACGATTATTGAAGATATGAATTTGAGCAGCTTAGCCTTGTTACTTAGTTTCTTAGCACTAGCACTTATTCTTGATTTTATTTTAGTGGGAGCGATACCAAAATTTGCTATTTTAACCCCAATATTTGTTCCATTACTCTATCAGTTGGGAGTAGCTCCAGAAGCTGTTTTGGCTGCTTATCGAGTAGCTGATTCTCCTGTCAATATTATTACGCCACTGATGCCGTATTTTGCTTTGATCGTCACATTTGCCACGAAATATCAAAAGAAAACCGGTGTCGGAACGATTATTTCCATAATGCTGCCACATGCTGTAAGTCTAACTATCACATGGATCATTTTATTTATTCTCTATTATGTATTCCAACTACCGTTAGGACCAGGGATCGGTATGCATTTGAATTGAGAAAACAGGCAGAAATCGGGTTCAACCGATTTCTGCCTGTTATTTTGTTTTGCGTAAGAGAAATATTCGGCGTACACCGCGATAAATATTTAATAAAACTAAGCAACCAGAAATGAAAATGGGAAGCCAAATCAGATAGACAGGGTAGCCAATCATTTTAGACAAAGCATGTGGAGTCATTTTATCCATTTCAAGAAGCGCTTGCTGCCAAGTCTGAAGGTTGAAGACAAGCATGAAACCTGAAATAATCAGGAGAATAAATCCTAAATAATGAATCGTAGTTCTTTTTCTTACATAAGCAATTGTTGCATAAAGGAACAGTAAAAAAATAGGTACGCCAAAAACAAAGTACATATTCAGCATCTCGACACCCCCTTTGAGTTTATCTTACTTTACTTTGAAAGAAATGAGAAATAATAGCCTCGTTACTTGCTTGAAACAGCAAAGGACTGCTAAGATAAGGGAGATACAAAGAATCAAGGAGGAGTCACATGGCAAGTTATATCGAACCGATTCGTTTTGCGCTTATTGTTTTTCCATTTTTAGCCTTAGCGATTTCATCTGTTTTTTTTATTTATGAATATCGAAAGTATGGAACATTTCTAGTAACAAGGGCAGTTATTTTGTATTCCTTTGTTTTCTATTTATTGTGTGCATACTTTCTGGTGATCTTACCACTTCCGGCAAAGGAGACGGTTGGCCAAATGACAGGGCCAAAGATGGAGCTGCATTTATTTGCTTCATGGCAACATTTCAGAGACAACACGGTATTGGTATTATCTGAACCTAGTACCTATCTGCCGGCGATGAAGCAGAGTGTGTTTTTGGAACCAGCTTTTAATGTTTTATTACTCATACCATTTGGCATTTATTTAAGATATTATTTCCGGCTTTCTTTTATGAAAACGATGATTGCTAGTTTCTGTCTATCACTATTTTTTGAGCTGACGCAGCTAAGTGGCCTTTATTTTATCTACCCAAGACCATACCGCTTATTTGATGTGAATGATTTAGTGACAAATACATTGGGTGGAATCATTGGTTTTGTCGTTACGCCGTTATTTACATTTATGCTTCCTACGAGAAGACGGATGGATGAACTTTCTTATGAAAAAGGAAAAACTGTCTCGTTGACACGACGTTTGGTCGCTTATTTGATCGACTGGACATTTTTATCTATTGTCAATTTTATCGCAGCGATTTTCTTTAAACTTGCGTTCGATTCAGGGACAGTTACTTCTCATATCTGGTGGCTTTTATTGGAAGTAGGGCTATACTTTATGATTGTACCGTTTATAACCAATGGATGGACACTTGGGAAAAAAATTGTACGCATCCGCTTGGTGGAGCAAGACCGCGAGCGAATTTCTTTGAAAGCATTGATTATCCGCTACGGGTATCTATATTTTCTTTTTTATGGTTTAAGCTGGTTGGGACAGTTGCTTCAGCAAATCATGAATTCGACAACGAATACGGTGTTGCAGATGAGTGCAGTATTCATTTCTCTCGGTGTCTTGTTACTGCAAGGTATTTTTATTTTAAATATCTTGCTATCATTTTTGAGAAAAAAACGGATTCTGTTTTATGAAAAAGCTAGTCACACATATACCGTTAGCACGATTGCTCAAACAAAGGATGATGATTCTCGAAATTAGCTGAGCAAAAATACTTTGTCTATGTTATAATGCCAAAGTCGTGATAATTTAAAGAGAAGAGGTGCACGAATGAATAATTTTGATATATTCCGCTTCAAGCCATTTATCAATGAAGCGTTAGCCGCAAAGGGCTTCAAACAGCCCACAGAGGTCCAGGAACGTTTGATTCCTTTAATTGCAAAAGGAAAAAATATCATTGGGCAATCTCAAACTGGTACAGGAAAAACACATACGTTTTTGTTGCCGTTGTTTGAAAAAATCAATGCAGATAAAGAGGAAGTACAAGTTGTTATTACAGCTCCAAGTAGAGAACTGGCTGCACAAATTTATGAAGCAGCTACACAAATCGCTAAATTTTCTACACCGGAGATCCGTGTTTCGAATTTTGTCGGGGGGACAGACAAACAGCGTCAGTTAAACCGTCTGCACCATCAGCAGCCACAGGTCGTAGTAGGCACGCCAGGTAGAATATTAGACATGATGAATGAACAAGCGTTGAAGATTCACACAGCATTTGCATTTGTTGTTGATGAAGCGGATATGACATTGGATATGGGCTTTTTAAATGAAGTAGATCAAATTGCAAGTCGGTTACCAGAAAAATTGCAGTTCTTAGTCTTTTCTGCCACTATTCCAGAAAAACTGCGTCCATTCTTGCGAAAATATATGGAGAATCCAATCATTGAAGAAATCAAGCCGAAAGCAGTTATTTCTGAAGATATCGAAAATTGGCTGATTTCAACAAAAGGTAAAGATGAGAATCAAATGATTTATCAACTGCTGACGATTGGTCATCCTTATTTAGCAATCGTATTTGCCAATACAAAACAGCATGTGGATGAAATTGCTGATTATTTGAAAAACCAAGGATTGAAAGTAGCAAAGATTCACGGGGACATCACACCAAGAGAGAGAAAACGAGTGATGCGACAAGTACAGAATCTGGAGTATCAATATGTTGTAGCGACTGATTTAGCTGCTAGAGGAATCGATATCGAAGGTGTTTCTCATGTTATCAATGCAGAAATCCCGGAAGATCTGGACTTCTTTATCCATCGTGTCGGACGTACTGGACGTAATGGATTAAAAGGAACGGCCATTACGTTGTATTCACCAAACGATGAACAAGCCATTGATGCAATCGAGAAATTAGGCGTCTCATTTGAACCGAAAGAAATCAAAAATGGTGAAATCGTTAAAACATATGATCGTAATAGACGTACCAAACGAGAAAAATCAAAGGATGTATTAGACCCAACACTGATTGGACTTGTGAAGAAGAAAAAGAAAAAGATCAAGCCTGGTTATAAGAAAAAAATCGATTGGGCAATTGCAGAAAAAAATAAAAAAGCACGTAAAATCGAACGCAGACAGCAAAGTCGTACTGCTCGTAAAAATAAGAAAAATTCGCATAAATAAAAAACAAGAGGTTGTGACAAAAGGCGTGTCACAATCTCTTGTTTTTAAGCTAGACTTTTTTCCATTCCGATACAAAGTACTTCATCTTCAATAAAAGGTTCTGTGCAAGTATGATACCTTTGTTTTTCATAAAAATCTACAGCCGTCATTTCAGCTACTACATAACTAGTCTGACAACCTTCTGACATCGCCTGTTTTTCTGCAGCTTCAAGCAACTGACCGCCTAACCCTTTTCCTCGGTATTCTTTTGCTACGCAAAAGCGTTCTGGCTTGAAGCAAGTAGGTGTTTTCTTTTCATAACGCAATGTGGCTACTGGTCTTTTTTGATCAAGAAATAGATAATAGTTTTGTTGCGGGATATCTTTTCCGTCGAATTCTAGTTCTGCAGGAATCCCTTGTTCTAATACAAAAACTTGATATCTCAAAAAGCAGCTAGCTGCGCGGATCCATTCATCTGCGCCAACTATTTTTTTCATTATATTCCTCCTCATCATGAATAACTGAGATGTATTGATTTCTTTATCCTTATCGTACCAAAAAATATGGAATATGACCAAAAGGAAATAAAAATAGGCAATTGAGATATTGACAGTGATTGACAGAATGCGTATACTTATTAAAGTACGAAAAGGACATGATTTGTTTTTTTAAGACTCACAGAAAATTCTTTCTTGGCTGAAAAAAGAATAGTCACTAATCAAATTGCTCCCTTTTTCTATTTTGGTAGAAATACCGACGCAGCTCAGCGTTATCGAGTTTAAGAGGTAATGATTACACATCATTGCAATCAAGGTGGTACCGCGAGTTTTCGTCCTTGGCTGTAATGGTGTTTTTTTGTATTTAATTTATAGAAAGCAGGTAATGACATGAAACAATTAAGTAGTGCACAAGTTCGACAAATGTTTCTTGATTTCTTCCAATCTAAAGGACATACAATTGAACCTAGTGCGTCTTTGATTCCCGTGAACGATCCAACCTTATTATGGATCAACTCTGGTGTTGCAACATTGAAAAAATATTTTGATGGTTCAGTTGTACCAGAAAATCCAAGAATCACAAATGCCCAAAAGTCTATTCGAACAAATGATATCGAAAATGTCGGTAAAACAGCACGTCACCATACGATGTTTGAGATGCTGGGTAATTTTTCTATTGGTGACTATTTCAAAAATGAAGCCATCCACTGGGCATGGGAATTTTTGACTGATCCAAAATGGATGGCATTCGATCCAGAGAAACTTTATGTAACAGTTTATCCAAAAGATACAGAAGCAAAACGCATCTGGCATGAAGAAGTCGGTCTGCCGCTAGATCACATTATCGATGTAGAAGACAACTTCTGGGATATCGGAGCAGGCCCATGTGGACCAGATACGGAAATTTTCTATGATCGAGGAGAAGCTTATAACGATTTAGCAGAAGATGATCCTGAAAACTATCCAGGAGGAGAAAATGAACGTTATTTAGAAATCTGGAACTTGGTATTTTCAGAATTTAACCATAAACCTGATAATACATTTGAACCACTTCCTCATAAAAACATTGATACGGGCATGGGATTGGAACGTATGGTCTCAATCGTTCAAGATGCGCCAACGAACTTTGAGACAGATTTGTTTATGCCTATTATCCACGCTGTAGAAAAGCTAAGCAAACAAGTAAAATATGGTGAAAACCCAGTAACAGATATTTCTTACAAAGTAATCGCAGATCATATTCGCGCCCTTTCATTTGCTATTGGCGATGGTGCATTACCATCGAATGAAGGAAGAGGGTATGTCTTACGCCGTTTGCTTCGTCGTGCGGTCATGCATGGGAAAAAATTAGGTATTGAACAAGCATTCTTATATCGTTTAGTCCCTGTCGTTGGAGAGATCATGGTAAGTTATTATCCTGAAGTACTTCAACAAAAAGAATTTATTGAAAAAGTTATCCGTACAGAAGAAGAACGTTTCAATGAAACAATCAATGAAGGTTTGGAAATCTTGAATCAAGTGATCCAAGAAGTGAAAAACGAAAACGGTACGACTCTAGCAGGAAAAGACATCTTCAAACTATACGACACATATGGCTTCCCAGTAGAATTAACGGAAGAAGTGGCAGAAGATGAAGGACTGAAAGTTGATCATGCTGGTTTTGAAAAAGAAATGGACGCACAACGTGAACGTGCTCGCTCTGCCCGTAGTACAGAAAAATCAATGGGTGTACAATCTGCTTTATTGACAGATATCAAAGTAGAAAGTAAATTCATCGGATACACGGAGCAAGAATCAGATAGTCAATTATTGGTCATCGTAAAAGGCGAATCTCTTCTGAATGAAATCGCAGAAGGTGAAGCTCAAATGATCTTTGACCAAACACCTTTTTATGCAGAAATGGGTGGCCAAGTAGCAGACCAAGGTTGGATCATGGATGAAGCAGGAGAAATCGTTGCAGTTGTTACAGATGTTCAAAAAGCGCCTAATGGTCAATTTATGCACACAGTAGAAGTAAAAGCACCAATGAGCGAAGGACAAACCTATCATCTATTGATCGATCAATCGATGCGCAATCGTATCATCAAAAACCATACAGCAACCCATCTACTGCACAAAGCATTGAAAGAAGTACTTGGCGAGCATGCAAATCAAGCTGGTTCTTTAGTCGCTCCTGGACATTTACGATTCGACTTTACCCACTTTGGTCAAATCACTTCAGATGAATTAGCTGAAATGGAAAGAATCGTCAACGAAAAAATCTGGGAAGCTATCCCAGTTGAAACAATTGAAACAGATATCGATACAGCCAAAAATATGGGTGCAATGGCTTTGTTTGGTGAAAAATACGGACATGACGTTCGCGTAGTAAATATTGGCGGTTGGTCAATCGAACTGTGCGGAGGCACACATGTAGCAAACACAGAAAACATCGGAATCTTCAAAATCGTTTCTGAATCAGGAATTGGTGCAGGCGTGCGACGAATCGAGGCTGTAACAAGCAAAGAAGCGTACGAACTACTTGAAGAAGAAGAAAAACAACTAAAACAAGTAGCAACAATTGTTAAATCACCTCAATTGAAGGAAGTTGTTTCAAAAGCGGAACAATTGCAACAGCAAGTAAGAGAGCTACAAAAGGAAAATGAACAATTAGCTAGCAAGTTAGCGAATCAACAAGCCGGTGATGTATTCAAGGATCCAGAAACGATCAGTGGAAAAACAATCATTGCAGCACAAGTAAAAGTGAAAGACATGAATCAGCTGCGTCAATTAGCTGACCAATGGAAACAAAAAAATATTTCAGACATTCTTGTTTTAGCAAACGAACAAGAAGGAAAAGTCAGTCTGCTAGCGGCAATGACGAAAGAATCAAATGAAGCTGGACTAAAAGCTGGCGACTTGATTAAAGCAATCGCACCAAAAGTAGGCGGTGGCGGTGGTGGACGTCCAGATATGGCACAAGCTGGTGGGAAAAATCCTGCTGGTATTCCAGATGCACTTAAAGCTGCGAAAGAATGGCTTGCGCAACAATAGACCGTTTATGTTTGATAGAAAAAAACAACTGTTCAATCATTGAACGAAACACGATCATGGGGGCGAAGACAAATAGTCTTGCCCTCATACTTTTTTCGATGAGATAGAAGAGCGCGTCTAATCAATTGGTCGATTTCGGATGGTCTTTAGTTGACGAAAGTGACAGAAATTTTTACGATTAGTATAAATAAAAAGGGGTGAAAACAATGAATAGCAGAAATAAAACCTTTCGACTAGTCTTACGTGCTATCTTATTAGCAATCATCATCGTACAAGCTATGGTACCTTGGCTTGGCTTTATTCCATTAGGGTTCATCAGTTTAACGATTATTCATATTACAGTAATTATTGCCGCAGTAGTATTGGGTCCAAAAGATGGTATGGTAATTGGCCTGTTTTGGGGAATTGCTACAATTGTCCGTGCCTACGCCATGCCGACAACGCCATTTGATACATTGGTATTCACGAACCCGATTATTTCGGTAGTTCCCAGAGTACTTGTTGGCTTAGTAGCTGGTTTGGTTTTCCACTGGATTTATCAAAAAAATAAATCAATAACAATCAGCTCGATCTTTGCAGGAGTATTAGGTTCATTGGTCAATACAGTCTTAGTGTTAGGATTCATGGGATTATTTTATACAGGTGCAACGGCAGATGCCTATGGTGTAGATTCTACTCTTTTATTTAAAACCTTAGCAGGAGTTGCAGCAATCAATGGGATACCCGAAGCAATAGGAGCGGGAATCATAACACCATTACTAGCAAAAGCGTTATTTGCAGCAACACCATTAAAACCAGAATAATGGCCATCTTTGAATGAATAATAGGACGCATGATAGATAGAAAAAGGAAGAGAGGAATTGTCCTCTCCATCTTTTTACCTGAGCAACAAGCAAACTAGAAGGGGTAAAAAACTTGGTTAAGAAACAAGAAGAAAAAAAGAAACAAATACCGCAACAGCGGACAAAAAAAGGAGTATTAGCTGGCATATTAGGATTGGTTACGAATCTGATCTTGTTTGTCTCTAAGCTAATGATCGGGCTTTTTTCAGGGAGTGTCTCCATTATGGCTGATGCAGTGAATAGTCTATCAGACACTGCTTCATCCATATTGACTTTGATTGGATTTAAAATTGCTGCAAAGCCAGCGGATCAGGAACATCCTTATGGACATGAACGTTTCGAATATATCAGTGGGTTATTTGTTTCAATCATCATTACTTATGTAGGATTTCAATTTTTAGAGTCATCTGTTGAAAAAATCATCCATCCAGAAAATGTCTCTTTAGCACCCATCGTCTTTTTTGTCCTAATCATTTCCATCTTTTTGAAATTTGCACAAGGAAAAATGTACCAGGTTATTGCACGATCCATTGATTCTGAAACATTGAGAGCTACAGCAACAGATAGTTATAATGATGTCTTTACTACACTGGCTGTATTGCTTTCAGCAGCAATCGAATGGGTAACTGGATGGCGTATCGATGGATATATCGGTTTTGCTTTAGCATTATATATCCTTTATAGTGGATTGACGATGCTTCGGAATTTTGTATATGAGCTATTAGGTAGTCGCCCAACGTCAGCAGAGATTGAAGAAATGGAAGAGCACTTGAATGCTTGCAACGATATACTTGGCTATCATGATTTGTTGGTGCATAACTATGGGCCCAATAAACGCTTTGCATCAGTCCACATCGAAGTAAATGAATCAATGAACTTGAATGAAGCACATAAGATTATTGACTTGATAGAAAAAGACTTTAAAAAGTCTTTGGATGTGGAACTCGTCTGTCACTTGGACCCAATGCCTGTTGATAACGAAAAATACTATAATATCTTGCATCAATTAAAGCAAATCCTTCTTGAAACAGGTAGAGGGCTCGATATACATGATTTTAGAGTCATCCATCAAGGGAAAACGCTGCAGTTTGATGTAGTTGTTCCTGAAAAATTCCAATTTGATGATACAGAACTCGAAAGAATTTTACGTATTCAAATAGAAGAGAAAATCGGAAATTATCATTTGGAAATCACGTTTGATCACAATTATCTTTTGTATTAAAGATAAGATACTAAAAAGACTCTTTAAAGTTTTTTATTCAAAGAGTCTATCTTTCTTTTAATTGTTTTTGTAGGGCTTGTCGTGCGAGGTTATCTGCCCCTTTGTTTTTGTTTTCGGGCAACCATTGTAGGATCAACAAGGAAAAGTCGGGCAGAAGTTCTTTGATTTTTTGGAGATAGGGAAGGAAAAGCTCGTTTTTCGTTGTGTTTTTATCGACTGTAGAAACCAGTGTTTTGCTGTCTGAAAAACAAAAAATCGTTTCATTCTGTAAATCTTTATTCTTTAGAAATTCTAAAGTTTTTAAAAAGACTTCGAACTCTGCTTGATGGTTTGTCCCTACGGAAAGGGGAATAGATAGCTGTTCTTGTTTACCTTGATAGACAATCAAGATCCCTCCTCCGCTAGGTCCAGGGTTGCCTTTTGTAGAGGCATCAATGTATACTTTTAACATAAAAAGAGATTCTCCTTTTTGTTCAAATTAATGTTATGGTAAGATTATATCATTACTGAATCGGTGAGAGGTTAGAGAATGAAAAAAAATATTCGATGGCAGCCTGAACTGGCACATACAATCATCTATTGGTCATTGACCTTGATCATTCTGTTTTTTAGTCTGATTCTTTCTTTAGAAAACACGGGTCCTTATTGGAAAAGCAATGTTGTTTTAGGTGTTTTTCTTGTTTTTCTATTTCTAGGATGGCGGCGTTCTTTTATTTTAAAATCCAACTCGGTCATCATACGCTATGCTGCTTTTTGGAAAGATCGGGAAATAACTGTCGGTCAGATTCGGTCTTTGACACCGACTAATACAGGAGTACAAATGACATTGCAAAATGAGAAAGCCCCATCTGTTTTTATGATGCGAAAAAAAGATCAAGTGGTTCTTTTTGATCATCTTGAAAAAAACGGGCCTAAAGTAGAACCATCTTCTCAACAGAAAAGAAATAATATCCCATATACGAAAAATAGAAAAAGTTAATTTTAAAAAATAGGCCCTGAAGAAATGAATCTTTGTAGGAAAAGAAAAGAGTGAGACGTACGGATCAACCCGTTAAGCGTCTCACTCTATTTGATTATCTAAATCAATGTATACTGGATTCGGAAGTCTGAACACTGCCTTTCTTGACATGGGCAGCTTGTGTTCCTCGATTCCCATCGATGATCTCAAATTCGACCACTTGATTTTCTTCCAAAGTTTTGAATCCCTCTTCTTCAATCGCAGTAAAATGTACAAAAATTTCTTCTGTGTCATCATAACTGATAAAGCCGTATCCTTTTTTGTTGTCAAACCATTTTACAATTCCTGTGGTCAAAGCACTCACGACCTTTCTAAAGTCTGATCATAGCCTTCATTATAAAGAGTATTTATAAGTACGTCAAATAAATTAAAAACCTGTAATTTAATGTTTTTTTTCTGAATAAAAAAAGGTATAATTGGCATATCTTAACAAAGAAGATATTTTGTTGAATAAAGTTCGTGAAAAGGGGTAATCAAATGAAGAGTGATCTGCAAATTTCACAAGAAACAGAGCTAGAACCGATTATTGAAGTAGCTAGTAAATTAGATCTTAAGGAAGACGATTTGGAACTGTATGGGAAATATAAGGCGAAAATCAATTTTTCTGGAATCAATCGATCAAAGGATAACGCTGAGGGGCATTTGATCTTAGTTACTTCCATCAATCCAACACCAGCTGGCGAAGGAAAGTCAACGATCACTGTAGGATTAGGAGACGCGCTTAATAAAATCAATAAAAAATCTGTTATTGCATTGCGAGAACCCTCACTTGGTCCTGTGATGGGAATCAAAGGTGGTGCTGCAGGCGGAGGATATGCACAGGTATTGCCTATGGAAGATATCAACTTGCATTTTACTGGTGACATGCATGCTATCACAACAGCTAATAATGCATTATCTGCTCTTTTAGATAATCATATTCATCAAGGAAATGAATTGAACATCGATGCCCGCCGAGTGATTTGGAAACGGGTAGTCGATCTCAATGATCGTGAACTGCGTAAAGTAATCGTTGGCTTGGGTGGGCCAATCCAAGGTGTCCCAAGAGAAGATGGGTTTGATATCACAGTTGCTAGCGAAATCATGGCTATCTTGTGTCTTGCGGCAGACCTTGAAGATTTAAAGGCTCGTCTTGCAAGGATCGTTGTCGGCTATACATTTGACCGTCAGCCTGTGACTGCTGGAGACTTGAAAGCAGAAGGCGCTCTGGCATTACTGCTGAAAGATGCAATCAAGCCGAATCTTGTACAAACAATTTACGGAACACCAGCTTTTGTCCACGGGGGACCGTTTGCCAATATCGCCCATGGCTGTAATAGTATTTTAGCTACCAAGACAGCATTGAGATTAGCAGATTACGTTGTCACAGAAGCAGGATTTGGTGCAGATCTTGGCGGAGAGAAATTTTTAGATATCAAAGTACCTAACTTGAAAAAAGCGCCGGATGCAGTGGTGATCGTCGCAACAATCCGCGCATTGAAAATGCATGGTGGAGTGAAAAAGGATGAACTTAAAAATGAGAATCTTGACGCTTTGAAAATAGGTTTTGCAAATTTAAAACGTCATATACGTAACATGGAACAATACCAACTCCCTGTGATCGTTGCGATCAATGAATTCGTAACAGATACAGATAGTGAGCTTACACTGCTGGAGCACTTGTGCGAAGATCAGGGAATCCTTGCTAAAAGAGCAAGTGTATGGGCAAATGGAGCAGAAGGTGGCGTTGATTTAGCAGAAGCTGTGGTACGATTGATTGATAGAAAAGAAGCTGATTACAAGCCATTGTATCGCCTAGAAGAAACGATACAAGAAAAGACTGAAACAATCGTTAAGAAAATCTACGGAGGAAATGGTGTTGTTTTTAGTAAAAAGGCGCAAAAACAAATAGAAGAATTTACGAAAAATGGATGGGATAATTTGCCGATTTGTATGGCGAAAACCCAATATTCATTCTCTGATGATCCTTCATTGCTAGGCGCACCTGAAGATTTCACCATCACGATCCGAGAGATCATCCCAAAATTAGGGGCAGGATTTTTAGTAGCCTTAACTGGGGATGTTATGACGATGCCTGGTTTGCCTAAAAAACCTGCTGCATTAAATATGGACGTGACAAACGACGGAGAAGTATTGGGATTGTTTTAAGCTTGATCATAATCTACCGTATACTAAATGACTTTCATTAAACATAAGAGGAGCTGTATTTTGACTACAGCTTCTTTTTTTGAAGGTGTCAAGAGATTAATTGTGTTTGCACTAGGATCATTCTTTTTCTTTATTGTATTTTGAGCTATACTAAAGCATAATAGGAGGGTACGATGAAAACGACATTTATAAGAAAAACCGGTTTTTACGGTATGGGCAGCTCGATTCAATTAAGAATCAATAATGAAAAACGCAGTGTTCTCAATCATGAACAAAAGATAACGCTTGATCTGGAAGTGCCCTTTACGATGCAGGTCACCTTTTATTGGCTAAAAAGCCCCGTTTATACAGTGAAAGAAGCAAAGCCTGTTTATGTGATCACAATGAATGGTTTGATTCTTCAAATCTACCCGTTCTTATTTCTGGCAACTGGATTGGGGGCCGTTTTCCTACAAAATCTATTTTTCAGTTTTTTTGCAGTTATCGTGTTATTTGCGTTCTTTTTCTATATAAAAAACCGGGCATATTTGATCAAGGAGGAAAATTATGGCAAACTCTGATCTTTTTTTAATCAGTTTCAATCGAATCGAAAAATGGATGAGAGACGAGATGGGAAATGCACGAAACATGGGATTTACCGAACTTGTCAGACGCCTAGCTCAAAGAAAACAATTGATGATCAGAAAATATGAAGATGATCTTTTACAGCTTGCTCAGTTAAGGAATGCAATCGTCCATGACCGAATCGCCGTCGATTTTGTCATTGCAGAACCAAATGATTGGACAGTCAAGCGAATCCAGCTGATCGAACAAGAACTGATACGTCCAGAAACCGTACTACCTCGATTTGCAAAACGTGTAACAGGTTTTGAGCAAGTTCTTCCGCTACTTGAACTGTTAAAGATAGTAGCAGAAAAAAGGTATTCACAGTTTCCGTTATATAATAAAGGAAAATTTGTAGCATTGATTACTTTACGGAATATAGGATTTTGGCTAGCAAAAGAAAGCCAAAAAGGTCCTGTTGATTTAACAAATAAACGAGCATTGGATTTGATTATCCAGAATGGGAAGTACACAAATTATCATTTTGTTCCAGCTAAAACACATATTTACGAGGTTGAAGCGATGTTTCGCGAGCAAGGAACTTTGGAAGCCGTACTTATCACTAAAGATGGGAATCCCGATGGTAATCTTCTTGGGATCATACGACCTCGCGATATTTATAAACAAATAGAAAAGGATTGATTTTTTGTTAATTATTTATTGGATATTCAGCGCTCTGCTAGTGGGAGTGGATCAGCTGGTCAAATGGTGGATCACTGATAATTTAGCGCTTGGAGAGACGAAAAGTCTTATACCAGGTATTTTGTCACTGAATCATATTCGAAACACTGGAGCCGCATGGAGTATGCTAGAAGGGAAGATGTGGTTCTTTACTATAGTGACACTCATTGCAGTCGTTGTGATTCTCACATTGATGATTAAAAATCGTGAAAAAAGTAATCGCTGGTTCATGATTGGATTGAGCCTGATTCTAGCTGGTGCGATTGGCAACTTTATTGATCGTCTCCGACTTGGCTATGTAGTAGACATGTTTCAAACAGACTTTATGAACTTTCCAATTTTCAATGTAGCAGATGTGACACTTGTATGTGGAGTGATCTGTATATTAATTTATATTATTTTAGATGAAAAGGATCAAAGAAAAAAATGACCGAACTTAAAACAACGATTCGCCATGAATCTGGTAGGATCGATAAAGTATTGACTAATCTATTCAGTGATTACAGCCGTTCGCAAATTCAATTGTGGCTGAAAGAACGTGCGGTTTCTGTCAATGGACAACCAGTCAAAGCAAATTACAAAGTAAAACAAGGAGACGAGATCACTGTCTTGATTCCTGAACCAGAAACATTAGATGTTGTCCCAGAGAACATCCCGTTGACCATCGTTTACGAAGATGAAGATGTCGCGGTAATCAATAAACCCCAAGGAATGGTCGTTCATCCTTCAGCAGGTCATACGCATGGCACAATGGTCAATGCGCTGATGTATCATATCAAGGATCTTTCTACGATCAACGGGGTTATCCGACCAGGTATCGTCCACCGAATCGACAAAGATACTTCAGGTCTGCTGATGGTTGCTAAAAATGACCAGGCACACGAATCATTAGCTAAGCAACTAAAAGATAAGACTTCTTTACGTAAATATGTTGCTTTAGTCCATGGAGAGATTCCTCACGAAAAAGGCACGATCAATGCGCCAATCGGCCGTTCGAAAGAAAACCGAAAAATGCAGGCGATAAGAGAAGACGGGAAGCCAGCTGTCACGCATTTTACTGTGTTGGAACGTTTTGAAGGTTTTACTTTGGTTGAATTAAAACTGGAAACTGGAAGAACACATCAGATCCGCGTGCATATGAAGTATATCGGCTATCCGTTAGCTGGAGATCCAGTATATGGACCGAAGAAAACTTTGAAAGGCAATGGCCAGTTTCTCCATGCGCAAATGCTAGGTTTTACACACCCGACTACAAACGAAAAGATGGTCTTTGAAGCACCTCTTCCAGAAGTTTTTGAAAAAACTTTAGTAAAATTAAGAAAAAACATTGCATTTTAATTTAGATAACGGTATAGTAATTAACAACGAAAGCATAAAACTTAATAGAATTCCTTTAAGTTTAGTCCCGTGAGGCTAAGAAGGGTGGGAGCAAGGATACGTATGGTGCGCCATAAAGTAAATTGCTCATTGACATATAGCTATCAGTGTATCAGTATACGCTCAGTCTAAACATTCCTCCTGTCCTCTTAGGGCAGGAGTTTTTTTATGCAAAAAAGTAGGGGGAATGAAAATGCAAGCAAAAGAAGTAGTAGATCAGGTAACGATGAAGCGAGCATTGACTCGAATTACTTATGAGATTATCGAGAGAAACCATAGTATCCAAGATATCGTATTGGTAGGTATCAAAACACGAGGGATCTACATTGCATCAAGAATCGCTGAACGTTTGAAGCAACTAGAAGATATCGATATTCCTGTGGGAGAACTAGATATCACTTTATACCGAGATGACAAAAAAGAAAATCCAGAAGAACCGGAACTTCATTCTTCTGACATCCCAGTTTCCTTAGAAGGAAAAGAAGTTATTTTGATTGATGATGTTTTGTATACAGGACGAACGATTCGAGCAGCAATGGACGCAGTAATGGATTTTGGCAGACCAAGAAAAATTTCATTAGCAGTCCTAGTAGATCGTGGGCATCGAGAATTGCCAATCCGTGCAGATTATGTTGGAAAGAACATTCCAACATCTCGGGCGGAAGAGATTTTAGTAGAGATGCAAGAGCTTGATGGACAAGATCGCATCATGATTTTGAAAGAGGAAGATTAGAGGAGAGAGAAACATGTCGGAGAAAAAAGGATTTCATAATGATGACGTGGTGTTAGATATCCACGATCGCCCAACCCCAGGACATTGGGTTGGATTAAGTTTACAACACTTGTTCACGATGTTCGGAGCAACCGTGTTAGTACCTATCTTAGTAGGGATCGATCCAGGTATCGCGCTAGTCAGTTCAGGACTAGGGACATTGGTGTACTTATTTACTACTAAAGGAAAGATACCGGCGTACTTAGGAAGCAGCTTCGCTTTCATTGCGGCGATGCAGCTTTTGATGAAAACAGATGGTTATCCAGCGATTGCACAAGGAGCAGTCACAACTGGATTAGTCTACTTGATTGTTGCGCTGATCATCAAAAAGATCGGTTCAGCATGGCTGGATAAAATCTTGCCTCCGATCGTCGTCGGCCCAGTCATCATGGTTATCGGGTTGGGACTTGCGGCAAATGCAGCAACAAATGCTATGTATAATCAAGGCACATATGATTTCAAGTATATTGCCGTAGCACTGATCACATTAGGATTGACCATCTTCTTCAACATGTGGCTAAGAGGTTTTCTCGGATTGATTCCGATTTTACTAGGTATTATTAGCGGGTACATCGTAGCCTTGCTGTTTGGAATCGTGGATACTAAGCCAATCGTAGACGCTGCCTGGTTTGCTGTTCCTAACTTTGAGATTCCATTTGTACAATATGAACCAAAGCTATATCTTGGAGCAATCACAACAATGGCACCCATCGCTTTTGTGACAATGACAGAGCATATCGGCCATCTTATGGTATTGAATAAACTAACTAAACGTAATTTCTTTGAAGAACCGGGTCTTCATAAGACGTTGACAGGTGATGGCTTAGCACAAATCGTAGCAGCCTTCGTTGGTGGACCTCCTGTAACAAGTTACGGCGAAAACATTGGTGTTCTGGCTATCACACGCGTCCATAGCGTGTTTGTGATTGGGGGAGCTGCAGTCTTTGCAGTCGTTTTGGGATTCGTAGGAAAATTAAGCGCTTTGATTTTAAGTATCCCTGGACCAGTCATCTCAGGAATCAGTTTTATCTTGTTTGGCGTCATTGCAGCAAGCGGAATGAAGATTTTGATCGAGAACAAAATCGATTTTGACAAAAAGAAAAATCTGTTGATTGCTTCAGTTATCCTAGTAGTAGGAATTGGCGGACTTGTCTTTGAAGTAGGCACATTTACATTGTCGGCAATGGCGTTAGCAACTGTACTTGGCATCATTTTAAATCTTATCTTACCAGAAACTTCACGAAGCGAAGAAAACTAAGGAGGAAACATTATGATCATCAAATCAGAACGTATCAGTTTAAAGCATTTATTGACCGTTGAGGCACTTACTGACCAAGAAGTTATGGGCTTGATTCGCAGAGGGCAAGAATTCAAGCAAGGGGCTAATTGGACTCCGCAAAAGCGCCAGTACTTTGCTACAAACCTCTTTTTCGAAAATAGTACCCGCACACATAAAAGTTTTGACGTAGCGGAGAAAAAACTAGGGCTCGAAGTGATTGAATTTGAAGCAAGTACAAGCTCTGTCCAAAAAGGAGAAACGTTATACGATACAGTACTGACGATGTCTGCATTAGGTGTAGACGTAGCGGTCATCCGTCATGGTGATGAGAACTATTATGACGAACTGATACAAAGCAAAACCATCCAGTGCTCGATTATTAATGGGGGAGACGGAAGCGGACAGCATCCAACCCAATGCTTGCTTGATTTGATGACTATTTATGAAGAATTTGGACACTTTGAAGGACTGAAAGTTGCCATTGTAGGGGACATCACTCACTCTCGGGTAGCGAAATCCAATATGCAGATGTTAAAACGCTTAGGTGCACAAGTATTCTTCTCAGGTCCTAGAGAATGGTACGATGAGGAGTTCGAAGTATACGGACATTATATGCCATTGGACGAACTACTAGATCAAGTTGATGTCATGATGATGCTTCGAGTGCAACACGAACGCCATGATGGAAAAGAAAGCTTCTCAAAAGAAGGCTACCATCAGGAATATGGTTTAACAGTTGAACGTGCGAAGAAGCTGCAAAAACATGCGATCATTATGCACCCAGCACCAGTTAACCGCGATGTGGAATTAGCTGATTCATTAGTGGAAGGATTACAGTCACGAATCGTTCAACAAATGAGCAATGGTGTCTTTGTCAGAATGGCAATCTTAGAAGCAGTGCTAAATGGAAAAGCGTAATTATAGGAGGATGAAAAAATGAAAACACTCATTAAAAACGGTCAGATCAATACACGAAAAAATATGACGACACCAGCAGAAATTTGGATAGAAGATGGGCGAATCAAAGCAATCGGTACAGGATTCTCAGAAGCCGAATTTGATGAAGTGTTTGATGCAAAGGGACAATTGATCACACCTGGTTTAGTGGACGTCCATGTCCATTTGAGAGAGCCAGGATTTACATACAAGGAGACGATCGAAGCTGGAACTCGCTCAGCTGCACGTGGTGGTTTTACTACTGTATGCGCGATGCCAAATTTAAATCCTGTACCTGATACGGCAGAAAAGCTGAAACAAGTATATGACATCATTAGAAAAGACGCAGTTGTGAAGGTATTACAGTATGCGCCAATCACAGAAAATCTGCGAAGTGAGAAATTAGTTGATCAAGAAGCACTGATTGAAGAAGGTGCTTTTGCTTTCACAAATGACGGTGTAGGTGTCCAAACGGCTGGAACGATGTATCTGGCTATGAAAGAAGCTGCGAAAAATAATAAAGCACTAGTAGCCCATACAGAAGACGAATCTTTATTATTTGGCGGTGTTATGCACGCTGGCAAGAAGGCAGAAGAACTTGGTCTTCCCGGAATCTTAAGTGTAACCGAGTCTTCTCAAATCGCCAGAGATCTGTTGCTAGCTGAAGCAACTGGTGTTCATTACCATGTGTGCCACGTATCTACTAAAGAGAGTGTCCGAGTAATCAGAGACGCAAAAAAAGCAGGAATCCAAGTAACAGCGGAAGTTTCGCCCCATCATCTTATTTTGATCGACGAAGATATTCCCGAAGATTTCGGCTTTTGGAAAATGAATCCACCGCTAAGAGGACGGGAGGACAGGGAGGCCTTGATCGAAGGTTTGCTTGACGGCACGATCGATTGTATCGCTACAGATCATGCCCCGCATGGATTAGAAGAAAAAAGCCAAAGCTTCATGAAATCACCATTTGGCATCGTAGGAAGCGAAACAGCATTCCAACTGATCTACACTCATTTTGTAGAAACTGGACAATTCACATTGGAACAAGTAATCAATTGGCTGGCAGTTAAACCGGCTGAGATTTTTGGTTTGAATGCAGGAACGCTGACAGTCGGCGCACCTGCTGATGTAGCAATTTTTGATATTACAAAAACTTGCACGATCGATAAAGAAGACTTTTTATCAAAAGGGGAAAATACACCTTTTATCGGCTGGAAAGTAAAAGGCGAAACACAAATGACTTTTGTCAACGGAAAACTTGTGTGGCAGAAGGGAGAATAAAAGTATGGAACGTTTGCTTATATTAGAAGATGGAACAGTTTTCGAAGGAAAAGCTTTTGGCGCGGATGTAAATGTCTTCGGAGAAATCGTTTTTACAACAAGCATGACTGGTTATCAAGAAACCATCACCGATCAAAGTTTCAACGGTCAAATCATTACATTTACCTATCCTATGGTGGGCAATTATGGGGTAAATAGAGATGATTATGAATCGATTTCTCCAACATGCAAAGGAGTAGTAGTAAAAGATCACGCGCGTGTAGCTTCAAACTGGCGAAACCAAATGACGCTAGATTCATTTTTGAAACAAAAAGGGATCCCTGGAATATCAGGTATCGATACACGCGCCCTTACTCGTAAAATCCGTGAAGTCGGAACGATGAAAGCAAGTATCGTTGATGCTGGAGATTCCTTCGAACATGCATTTGATCAGCTGAAAGCAACCGTTCTAGCAACCAATCAAGTGCAGCAAGTCTCCACTAACAAACCCTATCCAAGTCCAGGAACAGGACGGAAAGTCATCGTCATTGACTTCGGCTTGAAACATAGTATTTTACGAGAATTGAGTAAAAGAAACTGTAACCTCACAGTACTTCCCTATAACACAGATGCCGAGACGATTTTAGCGCTATCACCAGACGGAGTCATGCTGACGAATGGACCTGGTGATCCAAAAGATGTGCCAGAAGCAATCGAAATGATCAAAAAAATCCAAGGAAAAGTACCGATTTTTGGTATTTGCCTTGGCCACCAGTTATTTGCTTTAGCCAACGGTGCAGATACCTATAAAATGAAATTCGGACATCGAGGATTAAATCATCCAGTCCGAGAAGTAGCGACCGGAAGAATTGATTTTACTTCTCAAAATCATGGCTATGCAGTCGATGAAGCCACGATTGATCCAGAAAAACTCATCGTAACCCATGTAGAAGTGAATGACGGAACAGTAGAAGGAGTCAAACACAGAGATTATCCCGCTTTCAGTGTGCAGTTTCATCCAGATGCTGCCCCTGGTCCGCATGATGCACTACATTTATTTGATGAATTTATGGAAATGATGGATGCAGGAAAGGAGCAGTAAACAGATGCCGAAACGTACAGATATCAAGAAAATTATGGTGATTGGATCTGGTCCGATCATCATTGGTCAAGCCGCAGAATTTGACTACGCAGGAACACAAGCTTGTCTTGCCTTAAAAGAAGAAGGATATGAAGTGGTTTTAGTAAATTCTAATCCTGCGACGATCATGACGGACAAAGAAGTGGCAGATCAAGTATATATCGAACCGATCACACTTGAATTTGTATCAAGGATTCTTCGAAAAGAGCGTCCAGATGCTCTCCTTCCAACTTTAGGCGGACAGACAGGCCTCAATATGGCAATGGAGCTGGCAGCATCTGGTATTTTAGAAGAATTGAACATAGAACTTCTAGGAACGAAGCTTTCTGCGATCGATCAAGCAGAAGACCGTGATTTATTCAAACAGTTGATGAAAGAATTGAATCAGCCGATCCCCGAATCTGAAATCGTCAATACAGTAGAAGAAGCTGTAGCGTTTGCAAATAAAATCGGCTATCCCGTCATCGTTCGTCCAGCCTTTACTTTAGGCGGGACTGGTGGAGGCATGTGTGAAAATGAAGAAGAATTACGAACAGTCTCAGAAAATGGATTAAGTCTTTCCCCAGCTACCCAATGTTTGATTGAACGAAGTATTGCGGGTTTTAAAGAAATTGAATATGAAGTGATGAGAGATTCGGCTGATAATGCAATCGTTGTCTGCAATATGGAAAATTTTGACCCAGTGGGTATCCATACAGGTGATTCTATCGTATTTGCTCCTAGCCAGACATTGTCTGACCATGAATATCAAATGCTTCGTGATGCTTCTCTTTCGATTATTCGAGCACTTAAGATCGAAGGAGGCTGTAACGTCCAACTTGCTCTTGATCCACATAGCTTTAATTATTATGTGATTGAAGTCAATCCGCGTGTTTCTCGTTCATCGGCGTTAGCAAGTAAGGCGACTGGCTATCCGATCGCTAAGCTAGCTGCTAAAATAGCGCTTGGATTAACATTAGACGAAATGAAAAATCCTGTCACAGGAACGACTTTTGCAGAATTTGAACCTGCATTAGATTATGTTGTAGCTAAAATTCCTTGCTGGCCGTTTGATAAGTTTGAAAACGGAGAACGGCTTTTAGGCACGCAGATGAAAGCAACTGGTGAAGTGATGGCTATCGGTCGGAATATCGAAGAGTCTTTATTGAAAGCTGTGCGTTCTTTAGAAATCGGTACACACCATATTGAACTTCCTGACTTGGCAGACATCACGGATGATGACCTAATTCAAAAAGTGGTTCGAGCACAAGATGATCGTCTGTTTTATGTAGCTGAAGCTATTAGAAGAGGGTACACCATAGAAGAATTGGCAGATTTGACAAAAATCGATTTATTCTTTTTAGATAAACTGTTGCATATCGTAGAAATCGAACAGCAGTTGAAACAGCAGCCGTTGGATGACAGGATATTGAAAACAGCGAAACAAAACGGTTTTACAGACAAAAAAGTGGCGGAGCTGTGGGAAATAAGCGAAGAAGCCGTTCGCCAGATGAGAAAAGAAAATGATTTGATTCCTGTATATAAAATGGTTGACACTTGTGCAGCGGAATTCGAATCAAAAACGCCTTATTTTTATAGTTCCTATGAATATGAAAATGAAAGTTCACGATCAGAAAAGCCCTCAGTTCTAGTACTGGGATCTGGTCCTATCCGTATCGGACAAGGAGTTGAATTTGACTATGCGACTGTGCATTCTGTCAAAGCAATCCAGCAGGCAGGATACGAGGCAATCATCATGAACAGTAATCCGGAAACAGTTTCTACTGACTTTTCTATTTCGGATAAATTATATTTTGAGCCATTGACCTTCGAAGATGTGATGAATGTGATCGAGCTAGAACAGCCGATAGGAGTAATCGTTCAATTCGGTGGTCAGACAGCAATCAACTTAGCCGAACCTTTGACTGCTGCTGGTGTAAAAATCTTAGGGACAGCGATCGAAGACTTGGATCGTGCGGAAAATCGTGATTTATTCGAGCAAGCGCTGAAAGAGTTGGGTATTCCTCAACCTTTAGGGGATACTGCTACAAGTAAAGAAGAAGCCGTAGTTATCGCTTCGAGAATTGGTTATCCAGTTCTTGTTCGTCCAAGCTATGTATTAGGCGGGCGTGCGATGGAAATCGTTGAAAATCAGCGAGATTTAGAAGACTACATGGAGCATGCTGTGAAAGCTTCTCCAGAACATCCAGTACTAGTGGACCGCTATTTGCTTGGTGGTGAATGCGAAGTGGATGCGATTTGTGACGGTGAAACAGTACTCATCCCAGGGATCATGGAGCATATTGAGCGTGCCGGTGTCCATTCAGGGGATTCAATGGCTGTGTATCCACCTCAAACATTATCTGAATCGATCAAGAAAACGATTGAAGACTACACGATCCGTTTAGCATTAGGTTTGAACTGTGTCGGGATGATGAATATCCAGTTCGTCATCCATGAAAATGAGGTTTATGTGATCGAAGTCAATCCTCGAGCAAGTCGGACTGTTCCATTCTTAAGTAAAGTGACAGGAATTCCAATGGCACAAATTGCGACGAAAGCTATTTTGGGAGAGAAATTAAAGACACTTGGTTATGAAAACGGACTTTATAAGGAAACAAAAGAAGTCCATGTTAAAGCGCCCGTCTTTTCTTTTACTAAATTGCAGAAAGTCGATACTTACTTAGGGCCTGAAATGAAATCGACTGGAGAAGTAATGGGGTCTGACAGACAATTAGACAAAGCTTTGTACAAGGCATTTGAAGCTTCTGGATTACACTTGCCTGAATATGGAGCCGTATTGTTTACGATTGCGGATGAAACAAAAGAAGAAGCACTAGAGTTAGCTAAACGTTTTACAGAAATCGGCTATAGTCTGATAGGAACGAAACATACAGCTGCCTATTTCGAAAAACATGGTTTGGTCGTTGAAACAGTTGCGAAAATTTCTGAGGAAGCAGCAGAAAAAAATGTAGTTGACTTGATACGAGATGGTAAAACACAAGTGGTTGTCAATACGATTGATAAAGATCGGGGAAATGCTTCTAAAGACGGCTTCATTATCCGAAGAGAAGCAGTTGAACATGGTATTCCGTTGTTTACTTCTTTAGACACAGCAGATGCAATCGTTCGAGTGATGGAATCTCGTGCATTTTCAACCAACCCTATTTAACGGTGTACACATGTTAAGACCGAAAGAAGAAAATCCGTTACAGGAGGGGACAGATGAAACAAGAAATGATGGAAATCGTTCAGCAAAAACAGCTGGCACCAAAGATTTTTGAAATGACATTAAAAGGTGATCTAGTAAAAGAAATGCAGCAACCAGGACAGTTCTTGCATATCCTCGTGCCGCGTGCAGACTTGCTGCTACGCCGACCGATTAGCTTGAATCATATCGATCACGAGACAAATACTTGCCGTATTATCTATCGGGTGGAAGGTGAGGGGACTAGCGTCTTCTCTACTCTTTCTGCCGGAGACCATTTAGATGTCATGGGTCCTTTAGGTAATGGTTTTGATTTATCTGGTCTTCATACAGGAGACGAAGTATTTATAATCGGTGGAGGAATCGGTGTCCCTCCCCTGTATGAGTTATCAAAGCAGTTAGTCAAAAAAGGGATCAAACCAACGCACTTTTTAGGTTTTGCCACACATGAAGTCGTTTATTATGAAAAAGAATTTAATCGTCTAGGAGAAACAAGAATCGCTACTGACGATGGAACATACGGTATGCACGGAAATGTCGGTAATTTATTGTTAGGAACGAAGACGAAACCTACAGCTGTTTTTGCATGTGGTTCCAACGGGTTATTGAAGACAGTGGAACAGCTGTTTTCTTCGCATCAAAATGTCCAGTTATCATTAGAATCCCGCATGGCATGTGGGATAGGGGCTTGCTATGCTTGCGTTTGTCATACGCCGGAAGATGAAACAGGAACAAAAAGTGTGAAAGTTTGTGACGAAGGACCGATTTTTAAAATAGGAGAGGTAATTATATGAATGAGAATCCTTTAGCGGTCAAACTTCCTGGCTTAGAATTAAAAAATCCTATCATGCCGGCAAGCGGCTGTTTCGGTTTTGGCAAAGAATACGGAAAATACTATGATTTGAATCAGCTTGGTTCGATCATGGTCAAGGCAACGACTCCAAATGCTCGCTTTGGCAATCCTACACCGAGAGTGGCGGAAACACCATCGGGCATGTTGAATGCGATTGGGTTACAAAATCCTGGTCTAGACGTTGTTATGCATAAACTTCTTCCAGAATTAGAGGAGTACAATGAGTTACCCATCATCGCAAATGTCGCTGGTGCTTGCGAAGAAGACTATGTAGAAGTTTGTAGCAAAATCGGCGAAGCGCCAAATGTGAAAGCAATCGAGCTGAATATTTCCTGTCCAAATGTCAAGCATGGCGGTATCGCTTTTGGAACAGATCCTGATGTTGCTTTTCAATTAACACAAGCAGTAAAGAAAGTTGCTTCTGTTCCTGTCTATGTCAAACTATCCCCCAATGTGACAGACATCGTTCCAATCGCTCAGGCAATCGAAGCTGGAGGGGCAGATGGATTTACAATGATCAATACACTACTTGGTATGCGGATTGACCTTAAGACAAGAAAACCGATTTTAGCCAATCAAACAGGTGGACTATCCGGACCAGCAATCAAGCCTGTCGCTATCCGTTTGATTCATCAAGTGGCAAGTATATCCAATCTTCCAATCATTGGGATGGGCGGCGTGCAGACAGTGGACGATGTTCTTGAGATGTTTATGGCTGGAGCAAGCGCTGTAGCTATAGGGACTGCGAATTTCACCGATCCCTATATCTGTCCTAAACTAATCAAAGAGCTCCCAGTGCGAATGAGCGAACTAGGTATTGAGTCACTGGAAAGATTAATCAAAGAAGTGAGAGAGGAACGTGAACGATGAACCAACTAAACCAACGACCAATCATTGCATTAGATTTTTCAACTTGGCAAGAAGTAGAAGACTTTCTTCGTTTTTTCCCAGAAGAAGAAAAATTGTTTGTGAAAATCGGAATGGAATTGTTCTACCAAGAAGGACCTGAAATCGTACGTTATCTAAAAGATGCTGGTCACGATGTGTTTTTAGATCTGAAACTTCACGATATTCCGAATACGGTCGAAAAAGCAATGCGGGGACTGGCAAAGCTTGGTGTTGATGTCACATGTGTTCATGCAGCTGGCGGTATTCGCATGATGGAGGCGGCAATGCGTGGATTAGAAGAAGGAACGCCAGAAGGTGGGAAACGTCCGCTACTTCTAGCTATCACTCAACTTACCTCTACAAGTGAAGAGGAGATGCATGCAGATCAACTAATCGAAGTTCCTTTAGAAAAAAGTGTGATCCATTACGCTAACTGTGCCAAAAAAGCAGGATTAGATGGTGTGGTTTCTTCTGCTTGGGAAGTAGAAGCGATCAAAGAAACGGCGGGAGATGAATTTGTTTGCTTAACTCCAGGGATAAGACCAGAAGGAACAGTCGCAGGAGATCAGACAAGAGTAGTCACACCTTCTCAAGCAAGAGAGATTGGCTCAACTTTCATCGTTGTGGGACGACCAATCACGCAAGCAACTGATCCTTATGAAGCATACCGAACGATTCAAACAGAATGGAGTCAACCTAAAATGAATGTAGAACAAAGTATCGCAAAAGATCTATTAGAGATTGAAGCAGTATTTTTAAATCCAAGTGATCCTTTTACTTGGGCAAGTGGAATCAAAAGCCCCATTTACTGTGATAACCGAATCACGATGAGCTATCCAAAAGTCCGAAAAGAGATCGCAAAAGGCTTAGCAAGCAAAATCAAAGAAGCTTTCCCTGAAGTACAAGTAATTGCTGGAACTGCAACGGCAGGAATCCCTCATGCTGCATGGGTAGCGGAAATATTAGACTTGCCAATGGTCTATATTCGAAGTAAGGCGAAAGATCATGGGAAAGGTAACCAAATCGAAGGGCGTATAGTTGAAGGCCAGAAGATGGTTGTGATCGAGGATCTGATTTCTACAGGAGGCAGCGTCTTGGAAGCAGCTGAAGCAGCGAAAAGAGAAGGTGCAGATATCCTTGGTGTTGCAGCTATCTTTACGTATGAGTTGCCAAAAGGAAAAGCAAATTTCGAAAAAGCCGAAATCCCTCTTATGACGTTGACCAATTACTCTGTATTGATCGAAGCAGCTTTAGAAGATCGTTATATCGATGAGCAAGAATTAACTCTGCTAAAAGAATGGAAAAAAGATCCTGAAAATTGGCAGTCTTAAGTACAAAAACACTTAGATAATTGAAAAAATAAAGCTATGTTATTTTGAATATTTCTAAATTACCATTTCTCTACACCGTTATATTTTTAGAGGCTGGGACAGAAGCGTTTAACTCCAAGAAATAAGAAGGAATTCACGAAAATTGCTTTTCAAATTTTTGTGAATTTCAGCTTATTTTCGAGGAGTTGCTTCTGCTTCCGCCGTTTATACGTGTTTAGAGCGTGAGACAAAAGTGTTCTTTACTTTTGTCTCACGCTCATTTTTTTCATAATCCTGCATGGATGATTTGGATGAGGAAATATATCCATAAGATACATATGCCTTATCTTCAATAGCATTGATTACACAAAGTATGAACGACTTCAACGAGTCAAAAACAGCCCCTCGACTGTGTTTCTATCACACAGTCAAGGGGCTGTTTTTGTTTTATATATGTAGAAAAGCAGTTCAACACTTTTACAAAATCGATTGAACACTTATCAGTAAATGATAAAAGTGTTGGGAAATAGTTGTAACTATTGATTTTACAGGCTTAACAGAAGTTGGCACGATATTTGCTCTATATAAAACTGTCAGCGAGGAGGAAATAAAAATGAATACGATTATTCTAGCTAGTCACGGCGCATTATCTCAAGGTCTAAAACAAACAGCTGAAATGATCTTGGGGCCTGCCACTAATATTTATGTATTATCAGCTTATCGAGATGAAGATGAGCCGATAGAACAACAAATACAAAGTATAGTTTCAAAATTAGGAAAAGAAAATCTATTTATTCTCACAGATATCTTAGGAGGAAGTGTCAATAATGAAATGATAGGACTGTTAAAGAAAGAGCCAGCAATACGCTTGATCACAGGAATGAATCTACCCTTAGTGATTTCAATCGCCACGCAAGTTAACCCAATTGCTGCTGCAGATTTAGAATTGATTATCGAAGAAAGTCGGCAGTCATTGATTGATTGCAATCGATTACTAAAAAAATCAAATGAAGGAGGAGATGATCTATGATCAAGTTCATTCGTATCGATCACCGATTGTTGCATGGACAAGTGGTGTTTTCTTGGAGTAAATCTTTGCAAATCAACCGAATTCTGGTGGTGAATGATGAAGCAGCCAATGATGAATTTAAAAAAATGTCTTTAGAACTATCAAAACCTCAAGGAATCAAACTCAATATATTTACCGTTGAAAATACATTGACAAAAATATCTAAAATAGAAGCATTGAGCGAAAACATCATGATGATCTTTGGAAATACCAAGGATGTTCGTCAGTTTTGCGAAAGTTACTCAAACGTTAAGGAAATCAATTACGGAGGCATCATAAAAAAAGAAGGATCAAAACAATTCAGTAATGCTATCTTCTTGACTGAAAATGAGATAGAAGATGCGAAAGTACTAAAATCAATGGGCATCAAACAGTTCATGCAACAGGTTCCAACCTCAAAAAAAGAGGATTTGAATACAATGATTTAAAAAGAAAGGAGTTTACGTTATGTTGTTTCAATCGATTGCCTTAGGTCTGGTCGGAATCCTGTGCATCTTGGACTCTAGACTACTAGGGAGGATGAATTTTGAACGGCCTTTAATCGTGAGTACGTTAGTTGGGTTAGTATTAGGTGACTTGGAAAAAGGTTTATTGGTTGGTGCTTCTCTGGAATTGATGTCGCTTGGTCTGGTAAATATCGGAGCAGCAGCGCCACCGGATATGAATATGGCGTCCATTATTGCTACAGCTTTTGCTATTCTATCTGGCTCCAATGCTGAAACTGCTCTGACTATTGCCATTCCAATCTCCGTGTTAGGACAAATGCTTGGAATATTGATGCGGACGGTACTCTCAAATCTGACACATTGGGCAGATAATTTAATCAATGAAGGAAAGTTCAGCAGAGCACGACGGATCCACATAATCTATGGTACGGTCTTATATTCACTGATGTATTTTATCCCTATCTTTTTAGCTGTTTACTTTGGAACAGATTTAGTGAAAAATATCGTGAGCAGTATCCCAGTATGGTTGACAAATGGTCTGACTTTAGCAAGCAAAATTTTACCAGCATATGGTTTTGCTTTGTTGTTACAAACGATGTTGACGAAAAAAATGATCCCGTTTTTATTACTTGGTTTTCTAATCACAGCTTACTCCGGATTAAGCATCACAGGTATCGCAGCTTTTGCTTGCATTGTGGCCTTTGTGATGGCACAAGTCAAATTCAATGGTAAAGATAATAGGACAGCTGTAAGCGAACCTGATCCTTTAGATGATTTATAGAAAGGAGTTTTTTTATGACTAAGAAAGATCAAAATAGTTGGAAGTATTGGCAATTTTTCTGGCGTTCGTGGGCAATACAAGCTTCATGGAATTACGAACGACAAATGAATATGGGGTTTATGTATGGGATCGCACCAATCATTGATAAAATCTATGACAAGCCAGAAGACAAACAAAAGAAAATCGATGCTTATGAGCGGCACATGGCTTACTACAATTGTACGCCGCAAACAAGTTCATTCGTTTTAGGACTAGCAGCATCTATGGAAGAACAATATGCCGAAGATCAAGAGAATTTCAATACGGAAACCATCAGTGCTTTGAAGACTTCGCTTATGGGCCCTTTGTCAGGAATCGGAGACTCTTTCTTCCAAGGAACCATACGTGTTTTAGCCTTTGGCTTTGGAATCAATCTCGCTCAGCAAGGTAGTATCTTAGGCTCTATCTTGGCCATTATCATCTCCTTCATTCCGTCCTTTTTCGTTACATATTATGGCGGAAAAATTGGTTATAATACTGGGAATAAATATTTAGCGAAACTGTATCAAGAAGGGCTGATGGATAAAGTGATGTATGTTTGTACGATTATCGGTTTGATGGTCATTGGAGCTATGATTGCTAGCATGATTGGAATCACCACGCCGCTAAGATTCGGCAAGGCGTTTGTTTTACAGGATGTTTTAGATAATATCATGCCCCAGTTGATTCCTTTAGGGCTGACATTTTTTATGTATTGGTTGTTGCAAAAGAAAGTTCGGACCGGTTTGATGCTCACTATTTGTATCGCTGGTGGTGTTTTACTAAGTTTATGCGGGATTTTTAATTAAGGGACCAACCTAATTTAGGTTAAAAATAAATAGTATGAGGAGGAATTCAAACATGAATTCAACATTAAGTCCAAAAGATATCGTCAAAGAAATCATCGCGAACAAAGAGGTGGAGTCCATCGTATTTGTCTGCTGTGGTGCATCGAAAGCAGATCTATATCCGGCAAAATATTTTTTAGAACAAAACGCAAACAAATTACGTATCAGCCACTTTACGGCAAATGAATTCAATTATGCGACACCTCGCTCGATCAACGATCATACTGTAGTTATTTCAGCTTCATTGGGAGGTACGACTCCTGAAACTGTTCAAGCTAACGCAGTAGCGAAAGAACAAGGTGCCACAGTTATTAGTTTAACACATAGCGTAGATTCTCCGTTAACGAAAGACGCGGACTATGTGATTTATCATCGTTTCACAGAAGATTACGCAGCAAAACTAGAAAAAACAGGTTACTGCTTAGAACTTGCAGTTGAACTACTAAATCAGATCGAAGGGTATAAAGACTACGATAAGATGATGGATGGTTTCGACAAAATTTATGATTTGTCGCAAGAAAGTGCAAAGGGAGCACGTCTACAAGCAAAAAAATTCGCCGAACGTTTCAAAAATGAAAAGGTGATATATGTTATGAGTTCAGGAGCGACTCATGAAGTTGCGTATTCCACTTCTATTTGTTTAATGATGGAGATGCAATGGATTCACTCTGGTACTTTCCATTCTGGTGAATTTTTCCATGGTCCATTTGAAATCACGGACAAAGACGTACCATTTATCTTATTGATGAATGATGGTCGTACGCGTCAAATGGATGCCCGAGCACTGACCTTTTTGAATCGTTTCGATGCAAAAATAGAAATCGTAGATGCACTGGATTGGGGACTGTCTGCCCACATTGCGAAAGAGGTTCTTGATTACTTCAATCCATTCGTCATCACAGCAGTATTCCGCGTCTGTGCAGAAGAATTAGCTGAAGTACGCCAGCATCCGCTGACAAAGCGTCGTTATATGTGGAAATTAGAGTATTAAACTAGAGCTGAGGCCAAGTGCCTCGGCTTTTCTTCCTATCCATTGAAAAGGGTTTCTTATTCTCGTACAATTGATTGAGCAAGAGTAAATTGGGTGGTGTTGATCATGAACAAAAAAGTAGAAAAATATTTAAAAGAGCTGACAAAAAATTACAGTGAGCATCATGCAGAAGATTTTTCAGCTTTATCAATTAGCGAAAATGTCGGTTTGAATCGAAGTACAACAAGCTTCTACTTAAATCAAGGAATGAAAGAAGGAGTATTGGTCAAGGTCAAGAGTTACCCCGTCTCTTTTTTACATGTTGAAACTTTAGCTGAACTTGGCATTTTCCACAGAGAATCTGAATATGAAACTTGGGAAGACTTATTTGCAGCAGAAAAAGCCAATGCATTAGAAACGGTGATTGGAGCAAATGGCAGCTTAAGAGAAGTAGTTGATCAAATAAAGACAGCAGTACTTTATCCTGGGAATGGGTTGCCTATTCTTTTATCAGGCAATAGCGGTTCAGGGAAAACATTTTTAGCAGAAAAAATCTATGAATATGCTGTAGCAGAAAAGGTCATCCCAAAAGATGCTCCGTTTATCTCTTATAATTGTGCCCAATATTTCAACAATCCTGAACTCTTGTCTTCTGCTTTGTTTGGACATGTCAAAGGAGCATTTACTGGAGCGGAAAAAGAACATATTGGATTGATAGAAAAAGCTGATAATGGCGTATTATTTTTGGATGAGGTACACCGCTTAAGTGATGAAGGGTAAGAAAAGCTTTTTACATTTATGGATACAGGAGAAATTTCACCGATGGGGGACAATGCAATCAGACATAAAGCAAACGTCCGTATGATATTTGCAACAACTGAGAATGTCTATCAAACATTTTTGCCGACATTTATTCGCCGTTTGCCAGTGATTGTCATGTTGCCGAATTATGAACGTCGTCCGCAATCAGAGCGTATGCAACTGATAGACACATTTTTTATTAATGAAGCGAATATTTTGTCAAAACGCATCGATGTAAGTTATCAACTAGTGGACTTTTTGCTTAATAGTGACCTAGAAGGCAATGTAGGGAAGATAAAGAACATCGTGAAATATGTCTGCGGTAGTGCGTACGCCAAAAATCAAAATAGTCTGTCTATTCGAGTTCGTTTGAAGGATCTTCCAATTGAAAATACCATGCAGCTAAAAGAGCAGCTGAAAAAAACGATTAAAGCTTTACCAGACCGCCAATATTTGCCGCATACAGCTAATCAAGTCTTTTTAGAATCTTCAGAAGTCAGGCAAATCAGGCAGTTATTTGAAAAAATAGTGCAAATGTATCAAAAAGTTGAAAAGCAAGAATTAATGATCAAAGATTTTATTGATCATACGGTAAATCGAATCAATCATTTGATGGACGAGTTTATTTTTAAAGATAGTTATTCGAAAGAAGAATCATTTTATTCTGTACTAACCTATCAGATACGAGAAACTTTTGATTGGATGCATGAAAACTACGGATTGGAACAAGATGGTAATCGTGTGATTGCCCTGGCACAGTATCTCTACCATAAAAACAACACAGATATGATTGCAGAAAACCATGAATGGCAAAGTGTCAAAGACAAGTTGTTAGAATTGGTTTCGAATTCCATAGATACTTCTTATTGGTATGCTAAAAAAGTACTAGGACATATTTCTCGACAATTAGATCAAGATTTTAAAGAGGAAGATTTGATTTTTATTTCCTTTTATTTTCATGGGCTGCAGATCACGCTAGGAGAAAAGAAAATCAAGAGTATCATTTTAGCTCATGGTTATTCTACTGCTAGCAAGTATGGCGAACGTAGGCAATCGGATGCTGAAGCAGAATATCTTTCAAGCTTATGATATGCCAATCAATATCACGTTAGCTAAAGTCGAAGAACAAGTCATTCGCTTTATCAATGATCATCAAACGGACGCCGGGTTGATTTTATTAGTAGATATGGGGTCGTTAAACGAAATCGGAAAAAAGCTAGCAGATAAAATACGTGGTCCACTGCTGATTATCGATTATGTCTCTACGCCTCTTGTATTGGAGATTGGGCAGTTGATTCAAAGACAAATGTCTATCGCAGAAATCAGCCAAAAAATCGATATAGAAAACAAAGTAAAAAAACAACTAACACTACCAAAAAAAGAAAAAACACAGGCAATCTTAACTTGCTGTTACACCGGAATAGGTTCAGCTACTCAAATACAAGAGATTTTGGAATCTTGTTTAGAAAATCATTGCAAAGAATTGACGATTATTCCGTATGATTACAAAAAATTGCAAAAAAATAAAATGTATGAGGATCCTTTCCAGATATATGAAGTATTGATGATTGTAGGAACAGAAGATCCCAAAATCGAACAGGTTCCTTATATTGGTCTCGATCATTTAATTAACGGTGAAGATGTTGAGAAGTTCATTTCAATTCTACAAGATTATTTTGACATACGTGATAAAGATTTAAAAGAACAGCTGATGTTCAGTTTTTCAATTAATAAAATCATCGAGAATTTAACGATTTTGGACGCAACCAAACTGTTGCGTTTAGTGCAAAGTGCTGTATCCGTAGCTGAGGAAACCTTAGAGATCACTCTATCTAATAGTAAGTTGTTTTTACTATACCTACATTGCTGCTGTATGATTGAACGAATTTTAAGGAAAGAAAGTGTGGATGAACAAGAAGATATAGAGGAATATACGACTCAAGCAGGGGCAGAAATGGAACAGATTCATCGTGCCTTTTTCGAGATAGAGAGTGAGTATACTATCAAGATTTCCACGTTGGAGTTACGACTGATTCATGAAATTATTTATGGATAGGAGGAAGGTTTGTGAATTTAGGCATGATTTTTGATATGGATGGTGTCTTAATTGACTCAGAAAACTTTTATTTTGATCGACGTATGCAATTTTTCAAAGAAAAAAACATCCTACCAGGTTCGACGAATAAGTTGGATTTCGTTGGACTGACAGAAAATGGGATTTGGGAAGTATTGGTCTCAGAAAAAGACCAACGAGCTGATCTTAAAAAAGAATACCTTGCGTACCGGGAAAAACATCCTATTGACTTTAAAACAGCACTGCGAAAGGGTGCGGAAGACATCTTGGATTATTTAAAAAAGAAAAGTATCAAAATTGCTCTTGCTTCTTCTTCTCCGCAAAGAGAAATCGACAAAATGCTGACACAGAATGCTGACACAGAATGCTTTAGCACCATACTTCGATTTTGTCATTTCAGGGGAAAAGCTATCTAAAAGCAAACCACATCCAGAAATTTATCAAATCGCAGTAAATGCATTGGATGGTAGACATTGCATCGCAGTAGAAGATTCTCCTGTTGGTATTGCATCAGCAAAAGCAGCTAATTTATATACGATTGCATTAAAGCAAGATCTGCCCCTTGATCAGGCACAAGCAGATATCGTGATTGATGAGTTGAATGATATCATCCAAATAATAGAAACTTACGATATAGATTGATTCAACTCTCCGAAAAAGATTTAAATGCTCCGAAATTTCGTGAAATTTTTGAACAAGAATCTTAAGCATATAATTAATTGATTGTGAGAAAAAATGGCTATCAATCGATATAAAAACAATCCAAAAACTGATTGCGGGAAGCATCTTTTCATCAGGTATGAAAAGAAATTTCTATCGTAATCAGTTTTTGATTTTTGCAAAATTTATTTTGCTAAGACTGGTTAGCAGAGAGAAGAGAATAATCTCTTCTCTGCACTCTATTCTATCGAGATTTTCTCTATTTTTTGGTAAGCGAGCTGTTGCGAAAATGGAAAAGAGCGGAAATGTTGCGAATGTCAGTTATTTAATGATATGATATTCGGAAAAAGAAATCTCAAAGGGAGGTAACTTTTATGGGATTGAATGAATTTATTTTAGGATTGAACAATTTAGAGACGATCACAAGGGCACCTGGTTTTTTTAAATATACGGAGCATACAGTTGCAGCACATTCGTATCGTGTCGCGTCCATTGCGCAAGTTCTGGGAGATATTGAAGAAGCAAATGGGCAGCCAATCGATTGGAAACTGCTCTATGAAAAATCACTGAATCATGACTACACAGAACGTTTTATTGGTGATATCAAAACACCAGTGAAATATGCAAGCAAAGAATTAAGAGGGATGCTGCAAACAGTTGAAGAAAAGATGACGGACGAATTCATCAACCAAGAGATTCCAGCTGAGTTCCAAGAAGTTTATCGCCGTCGGTTGTTCGAAGGAAAAGATGAAACCGTAGAAGGAGAACTATTAGCCATTTCAGATAAGGTTGACCTTCTTTATGAGTCTTTTGATGAAATCATCAAAAATAATCCAGAAAAAGTTTACAAGGAGATGTTCATTGAGGCAGTGACTACTATCAAAAGCTTTGAACATCGGCCTTCTGTTCAGTATTTCTTTAAAGAAATATTTCCGGAACTATTGAACCAGGAATTTTATGGAAAAGAGGCGTTTTTAGAAACTGTCTCAACGATTGTAAAGAAAGAAGAAAAATAAAAACGATATGAGATGCAGGGGGAAGTATAGTTGAAAAAGAATATGGATGTCGAATGGGGCTATTCTGGAGACAGAGGTCCGGAAAATTGGGTGAATTTATGTGATTGGTTTGCGAGAGGTGCAGAATTTCCGTTGCAGTCACCTATTCATTTAACAAAAGGTGAAGAAATAAAAACGAAAGGAGATACACTTTCGTTTCATTATCAAAAGCAACGCTTTACTGACAAGGAATTCAAAAATACGATTCATTTAGTACCTTTTGATCAACTCAGTTATGTAGAGTTCAAGAAAGAACGCTATTATTTGACAGATATTCATTTCCACTTACCATCTGAACATATCATCGACGGGAACCAGGAAGATATTGAATTTCATTTTGTTCATATGAACAACAAAAAAGAGAATATGGTCGTGGGAGTCATGTATCAGTTAATGGAACAGGAAGGTTGGTTTTATGATCAAGAAAACGGAGAGAGATGGAATTTAGAAAAACATGAACACTGGGTAAATCCGGATGTCTTCTTTCCAGAGAAAAAAAGCCATTTTCATTATGTAGGTTCATTGACAACTCCACCTACCAGCGGGCCAATCCAATGGTTTGTGATGGATCATGTAGGAAAATTGAACCAAGAGTTTCTTCTACCCTTCAAAGGGCAGTATGCACAGCCGAACAACCGACCAATTCAACCCTTGAATGGAAGAGAAATTTATTATTTCGAGGAGTTTGAGGAATGAATATTCAACAAATGAAATATGTGGTTGCTGTGGCAAACAATGGTAGTTTCAGAGAAGCAGCAAAGAAAATGTTTGTTTCGCAGCCAAGTCTTTCAGCTGGTATCAAAGAATTAGAGACTGAGTTAGGAATTACGCTGTTTACCCGAACGAATCGAGGTGCATATTTAACAGAAGAAGGACAAGACTTCTTAAATCGTGCCGAAAAAATCTTGGTTCAGCTTGATACATTAGAAAGTCACTATCTAACGAGTGAAAAGAGAGACAATTTTTCAATCGCTGCCCAGCATTATGATTTCTTAGGTCCTTTGACCGCACAGCTACTCGAGGAATTCAAAGATGAAATCAAACAATTTCGGATCATGGAGACGACGACGGCGAGAGTGATCGAAGAAGTCAAAGAGCAGCATAGTGAAATCGGCATTATTTATATGAACGAGCATAATCAAGCTGGTATCAGAAGATATTTGCAACAAGGAGAACTAAGTGGCCGCAGCATTGGAAAATTTAAAACACACATTTTTTTAAGGCATGGACATCCGCTAGCTACACACGCAGAGATCACAAAAGAAGAATTGTTATCTTATCCTCAAGTTCGTTTTACACAGGATGGAAATAATTTTCCGTATTTTTATGAAGACCTTATCGAGATTCCTGATCAAGAAACAGTGATCTATACCAGTGATCGAGGGACTTTGATGAATATCGTTCTTGAAACTGATGCGTACGCTTCAGGGTCTGGTATTGTGATTGGAGGAATTCGTGAGCACTTGCGGTTAATCCCTTTAGCAGAAGGCGAACTAAATGAATTTTATATCATTTATTCGGCAAAGCGCCCGCTCAGTGAAATCGCTCAAAGATTTATCAAAGAGCTTACTCGGTTACTGGACCAACAGAATTAAGAAAAGTAGACGGAACATCTGACTGATATTAAGTAGAAAGAACAGCCAAACAAGACAGTTTATTCGAAATAAGGGGTTGTGACACGAATTTTGTCACAACCCCTCTTTTTATAGAAAGCAATCTATAACTGATTGCTTTTATGAAAAAGTACGAAAATATGATTCTAAGAAAATACATTCATTACCCGTTTTGTTTCATAGCTGTAATTTTCTCTTCTTCTGGTGTTACGATGACTGTTTTCTGATTTTCATAAATGACGTAACCAGGTTTGGCACCATTTGGCTTGCGGATATGCTTCACTTGTACAAGATCAACTGGTACTTGGGCAGAGTATCGGTATTTTGAAAAATAGGCAGCTAACTCGGCTGCTTCGGTAATTGTTTCATCTGAAGGCTGATCACTTTTGATGATGACGTGCGAACCAGGGATATTTTTTGCATGAAGCCAATAGTCGGTTTTCTTAGCTGTTTTCATTGTCAGCTGGTCATTTTGAAGATTGTTTTTACCAACAAGAATGAGCGTTCCGTCAGAAGAAAAGTATTGATCAGGCTGAGATGGTTTCTTTTTCTTTTGTTTTTTCTGTGTCTTCTTTTTCAAATAGCCCTCAACAGTCAATTCTTCTTTAATTGCTTCGATATCCATCGGACCGGCAATTTCCAGTTGAGATAAGACAGATTCAAGATATTGGATTTCATCTTTGGCTTCTTGGATTTGTTCGCCGATCAACTTAACGGCGTTCTTCAGCTTTTGGTATCGATGGAAATATTTCTGTGCATTTTGATTTGGCGTCAGCGCCGGATCTAATGCTATTTTGATTGGCCGATCTTCTTCATAGTAATTAGGTAAAACAACTTCTTTTGCGCCACGTGGTACTTGTGTCAGAAAAGTAGTAAGTAGTTCGCCATCTCTACGGTAATTCTCAGCGTTTTCGGATTCTTTGAGTGTTTGTTCACGTTTTTTCAATTTATTTTTATTTCGTTTTAGTTCATTTTCGATTTTTCGGATCAGTTCTCCGCCTTGTTGTTTTGCCCGATCTTTCTCCGCTTTTTCGTGATAATAGCTATCTAATAATTGACTGAGTGTTGGATAAGTTGTCACAGCAGATGCTTGTTCGGAAAATACCTGGTAGACAATCGGTGTAAAGAAATCTTTATTTGTCGTTTCGTAAAAAGTAGGAACAGGATGATTGATGATCGATGAGAAAAATTCGTGCCAAACAACCATTTTTTCATTAGGACGTTCAAGCAATCTCTTGGTCAGCTCTTGAGCAGTATCGAAACCGATTCCCTGAAACTGATGTTGGATTGCTTTTGGTTCTAGTTCAGTTTGAGAAAGTCGCTGAAAGATTTTTTCTTTATCGGAGCTAAATGGATTCAAGACCTCTTGTTTTGGCGGAGCAATGTATTCTACGCCGGGAAGCAAAGAACGATAAGTGTTTTGAGAGCTTCCGATGTGTTTGATCGCGTCCAATATTTTCCCAGTTTCTTGATTAACTAAGACGATCGTGCTATGACGTCCCATTAATTCAACGATCAATATGATATTCTGTAGATCGCCCAACTCGTTGCGCTTAGCAAAGTGAAAATGGATCACTCGATCGTTTTCGATTTGTTCGATGTTTTCTAAAATAGCACCATCCAAATACTTTCGAAGCATCATCACGAAATTAGGCGGATTATCAGGATTCTGATAATCGATTTGGGTAATCTGTACACGAGCATAACTAGGGTGCGCAGATAATAATAATCGATGGTTTTTGCCGCGTGAACGAATCACCAGCACGATTTCATTTTCATAAGGCTGATGGATTTTCGAGATCCGGCCAGATAGTAACGTTTCACGCAATTCGTTGACCATCGCATGGGTAAATACACCATCAAAGGACATGGTTCATTCCTCATTTCTTTTCATAAGTATATTCATTATAACGAAAAAAAGAAGAAAAACCAATTTGACCGAATAGTAAAGCAAAAGTCTAGAAAAACTTGGACCAATTACATAAAAAACAGTGTTTCTATCGTTGAAATCCAAATTTTTAGGTATAATAAAAAATAGGAGAAAAAGTAGAAAAGAAGGTGTTTGTTATTTGGGAAGCAGTTAAATCGAGAGTACAAGAAATGAATGATCATTTCTCAGTGTCATTCGCAGAAAATCCAAGTAAGTATTTTCGACGTCTTGTGTTTCTGCTCATCTTATCATTGCTGCTAACAATTGCGATGTTTTTGTTGCCGGAAAAAATCCGAGAAGAGCAAGTAAATAGTCTCGTTTATTCATCCATACCAACCAGTAAATTAAAACCTTTTGCTTACAGCCAAGCGGATCAGAAAATCAAACAAAGCCGAGCGATATCGGTGATGTTCAGCAAACCGAACGGGAAAACTTATCAGGATATGCTGGATGTCTTTAATGATCCTAAGCTTATGGAAGAATTGAATCGACCAATCTTTTATTATCCGATCGTTTATGATGTACATGAACTGGAACAAAAATATAACATACAAACGGATGAAGTGACATTTATTTTCTTTGATGGAGGAAAAGAAGCAAATCGGATAACTGCGGGTAAGGGAGGAATAACTGATTTTGATAAGGAGTTGATCCCTGAGCTGAATCGACTACCGTTAGCCAATATTAAACAATTAGAAGAAGAAATGGATAGAACAGGAACAGCTTCCCCAAACGCCGAGACTGCTAATTGAGTCGTTAGTGTGATGAAATGGTGGGTCTATATAGCGCTATTTTTAATTATCAGAACAAGTGATGTTTGATCTTCAAAATAACAAATGAAAAAAATGAAAAATATAGTTGACGAAATTCAAAAATTCGATTAGACTTAAATCAATTCTTAAGGAAAGGGTGACCTGTAATGAACTTATCAAAACGTATTTCAGCAGAGAACAAAAAAAATTGGCGCAGCTGGCGTAGATAAGTTGTATTAATGGTGAAACTTTCCCATAGATACAACTTTTTAGAGTGCATTTCTAAAGCTTGTATCTATGCTAGACATGAACGTTGACTGCCGCATAGATCCTATCTATGCGGTTTTTTGTGTAAAGACAATGACCGTTTTGGCCATTGTCTTTTTTTGTAGACTGGATACTTGCCTGATTATAATAAATAAAAAGATTGACTTTGCAGGAGGAAAAAAATGAAAAACAAACGTTTAATAACAGTTGTAGTAATTATTTTAGTTTATTTAGCAGGTGCATTTATTTATGGAAAAGCCTCAGGAGAAAAAGAAAGTACTTCGACGAACCAGACAAAGAAAACAACAGTTGTCGGGGTATTGCAATATGTGAGCCATCCGGCATTAGATGAGATTTATCGAGGGATCAAAGATGGTCTGAAAGAAGAAGGATTAAAAGAAGGAGAAAATCTTGAAATCAAATTTCAAAATGGGCAAGCCGATCAGAGCAAGCTAGCCACAATGAGTCAACAGCTAGTACAATCCGATCCTGATGTTTTGATCGGAATCGCAACGCCTGCTGCTCAATCATTAGCAAACACGACTTCGTCCATCCCCGTTGTATTAGGTGCTGTAACGGATCCTGTGGGGGCTGGATTAGTTGCTTCTTTAGAGAAACCTGGTGGAAATGTGACAGGTGTTTCTGATCAGCCGCCTGTTGCTTCACAAATCAGGCTTGCTTCTGATTTGCTGCCAAATGCAAAAAAAGCCGGAATCTTGTATGCTTCTTCGGAAGATAATTCAAAGTACCAAGTCGCACAAGCGGAAGAAGCTGCAAAAAAAGAAGGGTTAGAAGCAGTAAAATATGCGGTTCCTTCCACTAACGAGATTGCACAAACGGTTCAAGTGATGAGCCGACAAGTCGATTTTATCTATGTTCCATTAGACAATACGATTGCCAATGCTATGCAGACAGTGGTGAAAGAAGCGAATAAAGCAAATATCCCCGTCATTCCTTCTGTTGATACAATGGTAGAACAAGGCGGACTAGCAACAATCGGGATCAATCAATATCAATTAGGGCTTCAAAGCGGTAAGATGGCGGCAGAACTTGCGAGCGGAAAAGAAAAACCGGAAACGACGCCTGTTTATACGTTTGATCAAGGGGATATAGTGATCAATCAATCTCAGGCTGATCGCTTAGGAATCACTATTCCTCAATCGATGAAAGAAAAAGCCAAAATCATTACAGATGAGTCGCAACAAGAAACATCTAAGGAGGATGACAAATGATCGTATCAGCTATTTCACAAGGCATGCTTTGGGCAATATTAGGATTAGGGATTTTCATGACCTATCGGATCTTAGATTTTCCTGATATGACGACAGAAGGGTCCTTCCCATTAGGTGCTGCTGTCTGTGTGACAGCTATCACTCATGGGGTAGCACCGATTTTAGCTACGTTATTGGGCGTAGGCGCTGGTATGGTAGCAGGACTCATTACAGGGTTACTTTATACAAAAGGAAAGATACCGGTTATTCTAGCAGGGATTTTAGTGATGTCAGGATTGAACTCAGTTATTTTGTTTGTGATGCGAACACCAAATCTTTCTTTATTGAATCATCCGATTCTGCAAGACAGCTTCCATCGCTTTGGGTTACCGGATTACTTTGACACAGTCCTTCTTGGCTTCATCTCTTTGGGCATCTTGATTGCTGTACTGCTATTCTTCTTCAATACAGATTTAGGTCAAGGCTATATTGCGACAGGAGACAACGAAACGATGGCTCGGTCGTTAGGGATAAAAACCGATCGTATGAAAATTTTAGGTTTGACTTTGTCTAACGGTGTCATTGCGTTATCCGGTGCGCTGATTGCCCAGAATGACGGATATGCAGATGTAAATAAAGGGATTGGCGTGATCGTCATCGGTCTTGCTTCCATCATCATCGGTGAAGTGATCTTCCAAGAATTGACGCTAGCAGAAAGATTGATTGCTATTGTTGTCGGCAGTATCATTTATCAGCTATTGATCTTAGTAGTAATCAAACTAGGGTTTGACACGACTTATCTGAAGTTGTTCTCCGCTACCATCTTAGCTATTTGTCTGATGATCCCGCAATTGAAGAAAGCACTGAACTTAAAAACGGGTTTTGAGAAGGAGGCCTAGTAATGACAGATATATTGACAATCAAAAACGGCAGAAAAGTCGTAAACAATGGAATGAATGAAGAGAAAGTACTATTGGATGAAATCAACCTTACAATCAGAGAAGGGGACTTCATCACTGTCCTTGGAGGGAATGGTGCTGGAAAAAGCACACTGTTCAATACGATCGCTGGTACGCTTCAACTCAGTCAAGGATCGATCTCTTTTAAAGATCAGCTGATTACAAAAGATTCAGAAGAAAAAAGAGCACGATTCCTTTCTCGGGTTTTCCAAGACCCTAAGATGGGAACGGCACCCCGGATGACTGTAGCAGAAAATCTGCTGCTTGCACAAAAAAGAGGACAAAAGCGGAAATTCCGTTTACGTAACTTGAAAAATCAAAAAGAAGATTTTTTCAGACTATGTCAAGAAGTCGGTAATGGCCTAGAACAACATTTGGATACTCCAGCAGGGGAATTATCTGGCGGTCAACGGCAAGCATTAAGTTTGCTGATGGCGACGATCACGGCTCCTGAACTACTGTTATTAGATGAACATACTGCCGCTTTAGATCCTAAAACAGCTAAAGCATTAATGCAGTTAACAAATCAGCGGATCAATGAACAAAAATTGACTTGTCTCATGATCACGCATCGAATGGAAGACGCCTTGAAATACGGAAATCGTCTGATCGTACTCCAAAAAGGAAAAATCGTTCAGGATCTTTCTGAAAAAGAAAAGCAACATTTGACAATGAGCGACCTTTTGCAGTTCTTTGAAGAAGTAGTGGATTGATTTCGACAGAAAAATCCCTTTCAGTAGAAGAACTTGAAAACTCATTGACATCTTCCTTTGATTCATCCTATACTTAAAACAATAAGCAATTGAACATATTTGGGTGTTTTGTAGGATCACGTAGTCAATGATTTTAACAATTAAATAGAATATTCTTTGCTCTGACAAGTAAACGATGAGAAAAGAATTTGCTACTTTCCACCTAGACGTTTCGTACTTTTTCGTATCAAACGCTAAGTGGCTTTTTTTATTGAAGCAAGAACAAAGGAGGAATAAGATGATTTCTGGAAAAACCAAATTAGCTGGGCTCTTTGCTGATCCGGCTTCTCACAGTTTATCTCCATTGATGCACAATACTGCTTTTGAAGCAAACAACATCGATGCGGTATATTTAGCTTTCAAAGTAAACCCAATGAATTTAAAGCAAGCAGTCGAAAGTATTCGAACTTTTGATATGTTAGGTGTAAACCTTTCGATGCCGAATAAAACAGCGGTTATTCCTTATCTGGATGAGGTAAGCCAGGAAGCACAATTGATCGGAGCAGTGAATACGATCGTGCACGAAAAGGGTCGTTTGATTGGCTATAATACCGATGGTGCGGGCTTCATGCAATCTGTGCAAGAAGCTGGGATTTCGGTCAAAAAGAAAAAAATGACTCTACTGGGCGCTGGAGGTGCAGCAAAGGCAGTCACTGTTCAAGCGGCGTTAGACGGCGCTAAGGAAATCGTAGTTTATAAACGAAACAACCAAACATTCGCTCAAGTAAAAGAAACATTCGAACAACTCAGCTATCGAACTTCTTGTAAGGTAAAAGTTCGTGACTTTGCCGATACGGATCAATTAAGAAAAGACTTGAAAGAAAGCTGCCTTCTAGTGAATGCAACAGATATCGGGATGGGCAAGAAAATCGATCAGTCACCGCTCTTAGATATAAACATGATGCATGAGAATCTAGCGGTTTTTGATTTGATTTATGCACCTAGAGAAACACGTTTATTAAAAGAAGCAAAAAAAGTAGGAGCAAAAGGATACAATGGACTTGGCATGTTGATCTACCAAGGAGCAATCGCGTTTGAATTATGGGCAAAGGAAAAGATGCCGATCCATGTGATTGAAAAGCTGTTTGATTAAAAAAGGATAATAGATAAAGATTGTTTATTCTCGCATAAACGGTCTCAAGAAAAGTAATTCTTTATGTATCGAAGCATTTATTTCGTTATTTTTTATTAAATTATCAAAAAATGATAGGCTTTTGTCGATTGGTTATCGTATCCTTTATTTATCAGTAAGAAACGAGGAGGAACCACAATGAGTCGGATGGATCGCTATAAGGACATCCATAAGAAGGCGAAACCTCTGAAGCGGGATACGGGGAGTATTTTTGCTAGAAGAGAACGAAAACGAACGCGTATGGAAAATGAGGAAGATGCTACCCGTATTTATGAAAGAGAGCAGCATTCATTTGAACATTTGAACCAACACGAACAACAGATATATAGAGATGCACCAAGAGCAGAAGAACAACAAAAAAATAAAAAATTTTTCAATCGGCAAAAGAAGAACAAACCGTTGAAACCTCGAAGAAAGCGATCGTGGAAAAAAATCATTCTATCGATTTTGCTTGTTTTGATCCTATATTCAGGTATCTCATTTTTTATTGGTAAATATGTAGCTGAACATGACACAAGCTTAGAGGCAGCGACTTCAGAAACCTTTCATGGGCAAAAAGCGACGAATGGTGCGCATAATATTTTGATCCTTGGGAGTGATACACGCGGAGAAGATGCCGGGCGAGCCGATACGATCATGGTCTTACAGTTGGATGGTCCTTCCCATAAACCGAAACTGATTTCTTTTATGCGCGACAGCTTCGTTACGATCCCAGGGGTAGGACAAAATAAGATCAATTCAGCTTATGCATACGGAGAAGCCGATCTAGTGCGTCAGACTTTAGTAGAAAATTTTGGAATCAATTGTCAATACTATGCGAAAGTCGATTTCAAATCGTTTGAAAAAGTGATCGATGCCTTATTCATGAACGGAGTGAAGATCGATGCAGAAAAAGATCTGAATCTGGATGGTGTAGATATTAAAAAAGGGGTCCAGAAGATGGATGGACATGTTCTTTTGCAATATGCACGTTTCCGAATGGATGAAGAAGGAGACTTTGGTCGTGTCAGACGCCAACAGCAAGTAATGAACGCTATTTTCAGCCAATTGAAGAATCCATTGAATCTGATCCGTGCACCTTATGCAGCTGGTAAAGCTTTAGGGTATACATCCACAGATGTCACTGCTTGGTTCTTGACGAAAAATCTCTTTTCGATTGCACGAGGAGCTGGCGGCATTGATCGAATAAGTGTGCCAGTAGACGGTTCGTGGAATTATGGGCAAAGTGATTATGCTGGCAGTATTCTTGAAATTGATAATCAAATGAATCAAGCTGCTATTACAGATTTTTTGAATAAATGATCATAAAAAAGATTAAGAAGAAGCTGCGACAAGGCTTTTGTCATGAATCAATCAAACGATTCACTCGTAAAAAACGCTTTCTTATGGTAGATTATAACCAAGAAAGGAGCTGTTTTCATTGGATATCTATCTGAACTTCAAAAATGAGTCTCGTGAAGCCATCGCTTTTTATGAAAAAGTTTTTGAGACTGAAGCATCAGGTATCACCACATACGGTGAAATGCCTGGAATAGAACAAATGAACTTGCCAGAAGAAGCAAAAAATCTAATCACGAATGCACGGTTGAACATTTATGATACATTAGTTATGTTTGCAGATACGCCAGAAGGAATCGGTCCTGAATTGGTTGTTGGAAATAATGTTTCTTTAGTCATCCAAACAAGAAATGAAGAAGAAACGAAGCGTCTATTTGAAAGCTTAGCTGAGGGTGGTAAGATTGAGATGCCGCTGGATACTGTTCCGTGGGCTCAATTGTATGGGATGGTAACTGATCGATTTGGCATCAACTGGCAGATTAACCAAGAGTGACAGCTAAAGATGAATATTTTCTAGAAACATCAAGCAGCAAACGGAACATCGTTTGTTTGCTTGATGTTTTTTGTGCCTGTTTCGACTATACGGTATCTTTTTTTATTGCCAGATGCGAAAATATGTTCCATAATAGAGAAGTCCGCAAAAAATCAAGTAACGGAGGTCAGAAGATGAAGACGGTGATACTAGCTGAAAAACCTTCACAAGCAAAAGCCTATGCCGAAACCTTCCAACAGCGAAAACGGCATGAAGGGTATTATGAAATCAGCGATCCATTGTTTGCTGGTGAAGTAACCATCACTTATGGTTTTGGACATTTGGTAGATATGGTTGCTCCAGGAGCTTATGAAGAGCGTTGGGCAAAATGGTCGTTAGAAAATTTGCCTATTTTCCCAGAAACCTTCCGTTACGAAGTTCCAAGGGACAAACGTGCGCAATTTTCGATCGTAAAGCGAGAGTTACAGTCAGCCGATACCATTATTATTGCAACAGATGGTGATCGAGAAGGTGAAGCCATCGCGTGGTCGATTATTCGACAAGCAAACGCATTTTCTAAGGAAAAGAACTATTTACGTTTATGGATCAATTCTCTTGAAAAAGAAGCAATATATGAAGGTTTTAAGAATCTCCAACCTGGAAAGAACTATTTTCCAAAATATAAAGAAGCGCAAGCAAGGCAGAATGCTGATTGGCTGATTGGAATGAACGGAAGCCCATTATATAGCTTACTGCTTCAACGAAAAGGGATTGATGGTAGTTTTTCTCTTGGTCGTGTACAAACGCCGACACTCTACATGATTTATCAGCTGCAAGAAGAAATCAAACACTTCAAAAAAGAAACGTACTTTGAAGGAGAAGGTTTAATTACGACAAACAAAGGACAGTTTTCAGGAAAAATCGTACCAAAAAAAGCATTTAAAACACAAGAAGAGTTAACGAAGGAAATAGAGAAATTCGGAGCACATTTAGGTAAGCAAAACGGAAGGATTCTTGAAGTTACGAAAAAGGAAAAGAGGTTGCATAGCCCACGTTTATTTTCGCTATCTAGTTTGCAGACAAAGATGAATCAGCTAATGAAAGCAAGTGCTAAAGCCACACTTGATGCTGCTCAAGGATTGTATGAAAGCAAATTTCTAAGCTATCCAAGAACGGATTCCTTTTACATCACAGAAAATGAGCATCAGTATCTGGTTAAACATCTGCAAAACTATAAAAAGTTTTTAGGAATAGAAGAAGTACAGACAACTGAGATCAGAGCAAAGAAACGGTATGTCGATGCGAAAAAAGTTCAAGAACATCACGCAATCATTCCGACAAAGACGATTCCGACTCCTGCACGCTTTGCGAAGCTATCTAAATTACAGCAAGCAATCTATTTGCAAGTCTTACGTACCACTGTGGCTATGTTTGCCGCAGATTATATTTATGAAGAGACGACTGTAATGACCGGTGTACAGCAATTAAAGCTAAAAAGTATCGGAAAGATCCCATTACAACAAGGGTGGCAGGAAATCTTGCGCATCAAGTCAAAAAAGAAAGAAGCTCAGACTCTTCCTCCTATCGTAGAAAATGAAGAAGCAGAAGTAGAGCTGAAAAGTATGGAGAAAGAAACACAAGCTCCGAAAGCCTATACCGAAGGAACCTTAATCACAGCAATGAAAACTGCGGGAAAAACGCTGGATAATGATGAAGCGCAAGAAATCCTCAAAGAAGTAGAAGGAATAGGGACCGAAGCTACGCGGGCCAATATCATTGAAAATCTTAAGCAGAAACATTACATCGAAGTCAATAAAAACGAAATAATCGTTACGCCAAAAGGAATCACTCTTTGTAAGGCAGTAGCTAATGAACCATTGCTGACAAGTGCAGAAATGACCGCACGCTGGGAAGGATACTTGAGAAAAATTGGTAACCAAGAAGGGACGCCATCTGTTTTTTTAGAAAACATCAAAAAATTCATCTTACATTTATTGGCAGAAGTACCTAATCAAATCGATAAGGTAGATTTCTCAGATGAGATCAGCGGAACACGCCAGATAAAAGCGATGGAGAAGAAAAATGATCAATTAGGAAGATGTCCAAAATGTAAAAAAGGGATAGTCATGCTTTATCCTAAAATCGCTACATGCTTGAACCCAGAATGTGACTTCAAATTGTGGCCAACAGTAGCTAAAAAGAAGCTGACTAAAACAAATCTCAGAGATTTGTTTTCAAAAGGAAAGACAAGTAAAGTTGTCAAAGGTTTTACTGGTAAAAAAGGGAAATTCGATGCAGTTTTAGTATTAAAAGAAGATATGACGATCGGTTTTTCTTTTCCATGGATCGAAAACAGCGGAACAAAAGCAGTTGATGGAAACAAAGAAACATCAAGAAAAAATAATGAAAACGAAGTAGAGTAAATGAAATAGTAGAATATTTATTCCGAAAAGCGAGAATATAAATAGCAATCAAACCAAAAAACATCAGTCAATCAAGCAAAAATGTTGGGGGAGGCTGATTTTATATAGATAGCAAGGAGTTTTTTATTTGAAAAAAGTGCATTCATTTTTAAATTATCTTATGGGAGCAATCACGATTGTGGCTGTGTACCAAGCATTTCTAAAGTATCCTGATTACGGGACGAAGTTGTTGTCATTGACGCACAATCAAACAGCATATTCACCAACGCTGATTTTATCGACTTTGACTGCAGGAGCTAAAAGCGCTACTTATTTTTTTCATAAAACGACAAGCATGCTGAAGCGAAAGAAACAGCGTAAACAATTATTGATGGTGGTAGGGGCTATGATCATTATTTATTTCCTACCAGTTATTACGCAAGTATTCCATCAATATTTTGGTTAAGAATACGAGAGTTTGTGACAAAAGTCATGTCACAAACTTTTTCTTTACCATTTTTTGTAAGAAAAAGCAAAACAATAGTATATATATTGATTAAATGTATATACTTGGATATAATGTACTTACTATAGAACGGTATAGAGGGTGGCGAAATATGAAAAAAATGAAAAAGTATAAAATTAGAAAATCCGGCAATAGCGATGTAACAACTATCCCACCAGAAGTAAAAGAATTCATAGGTGTGCAGACAGGTGACGCAATCAGTTATGTTTTTCAATCTGATGGTTCTGTACGAATGATCAAAGCACAAGAAGAACCTGATATTGATTCATTAGTTGATTCGATCATGAATCAATATGAAGACGCGTTAAAAGATTTGGTTGATTTATGAGGTATCTTTCGACTAAAGAAATTATCAAAATCAACGCAAAAGTTATTTTACGTTACTCACCAGGTGAAATGATTGGTGTAAAAGATGCCAATGCATTAGATATGGCTGTTAAACAGCCTTCACAAGCAGTATTTAATCAAGAACTCTATCCCGAAGTCTATGAAAAAGCGGCAATTCTAGCAATTAATTTAGCTAAAAAACATCCTTTTCATAATGGTAATAAACGAACTGCTCTTGTTGCCATGCTGTTGTTTCTTCAATTGAATAATTGTTCAGTTGCTTTTTCTCGTCAAGAAGCTGTTGATTTTATCATAATGATTACCACTAGTTCGTTGGATTTCGATTCACTGAAGTCCAAGATAACCAATTATTTACGACAAACCGCAATAAAATGAACAAATTAAAAACTTTATTTCTCAATTAGATCAGCATGTCATTAAAGAATATGCTGATTTTTTGTATGGTTGTTTATACAAAATAATTTTTTCATAAAAATATGGATTAATTTTGAAATAATTGATTTAAAAGGAATACAAAAGAGTGAATAGTAGGAAATAGTGGTTTAGAATTAGTGGATTGATTTTTTATATATTTTAGTTTACATAATATATATTATACAAAGTAGATTTAAAAAATAGTAAGCCTCTCTCGAACGGTTTTTTATTAAAAATCGTCGTTTTTCCATCAAAATCTACTTGTGCAAAATTATAAAAAAATTTTGCAGTTTTTCTTACTTTTTCAGCGTTTAATTAAATGATAAAAACCATTTTCTTTATACAGTTAATCAGATTACGACTCACTGTATTTATATTTGCCATCACTGAAGGATTTTTAATCACATAGATAAATCATTTACTTAAGTTTTAGTTGTCATTGATATCGATTCGATTATTTAATCAGCAGATTACATTTCATACGTATGGATCATTTTCGACCGAATCGATTATAATCATTCCGTTTATTTGCTTACCTATAGATATCAATAAAAAACCTGCTTAACAGCTGAAATATCTGTTAAGCAGGTTTTGATTTTTTAGTTCTTACTCATTATTTCTTATAATACAGTGTTCAATACTTCTCTTAAAGCACTTGTTGATTTGCTGAACATTGCTTTTTCTTCTTCGTTGATGGACAATTCAACAACTTCACGAACACCATTTTCGTCAACGATTGATGGCACACCTGTAAAGATATCTTTTTCGTTGTATTCACCAGTTAAGTAAGCAGATACAGGCAATACAGCTTGTTCGTTATTCAAGATAGCTTTTACGATACGTGCAGTACTCATACCAATACCATAATAAGTTGCTTTTTTACGATCAATGATCTCATAAGCAGCATTACGAACTTTATCAGCAATTACATCTAATTCGTCTTTTGCGATACGATGATCTTTTTCTACAATTTCAAAAACTGGTTTACCACCAACAGTTGTATGTGACCATGCAGCAACTTCTGAATCACCATGTTCACCTAAGATATAGCCGTGAACGCTACGTGGGTCTACTTTTAATTTCAATGCGATTTCTTTACGGAAACGAGTTGTATCCAATGTTGTACCAGTACCGATAACACGTGATGTTGGCAGGCCTGACTCGTTCCAAGCGATATATGTCAAAATATCCACTGGATTTGAAGCAACAACGATAATTCCGTCGAATCCTGATCCCATGATTTCTTTGACGATTTGCCGCATGATTGACGCATTTGTCTTAACTAAATCTAAACGAGATTGGCCAGGTTTTTGGTTGATACCAGCTGTGATAACAACGATATCTGCATCTTTACATTCTTCATAACCGCCTGACCATACAGCAACGTTTTCATCGCCCCAAGCCATACCATCTAAAAGATCCAGTGCTTCCCCTTCTGCTTTTTCTTGGTTCACATCGATCAAGACTAATTCATTAGAGATTCCTTGGTTGATCATTGCATAAGCGATACTTGTTCCAACAAAACCTGTACCGACGATTACTACTTTACGACTTGTTTTTTTCATGAATAAACAGCTCCTTTTTCATAACTATTTGTTACTTTCATGGAAATTATAGTCTTGTTTATTCATTTTATCAATATGTTAATTATAATAGCTGTTATTATAATTTTTGATGGAAACGAATTCCTAAATACGTACAACAGATAACTGATAAACGATTACACCCATGTACCCTGCCAACACAACTAAAAGTACTAACGCTATCACTAATGGAGCTACTTTAGCTCCACCTTTATCAAAGCTATACTTTTTCCTTGTACGCTTTAGAACTGAAAATAAAACCAAGCCAAAAATAATTAACCATAATAAAAAGCCAATCGCACCTAAAATCAATATCCCTTCATTTACGATTGAAATTCCTATATCCATTTGCTCTGCTCCCTCATTGTCCCATCTAAAGTTTTGTTTTGTTATAAACGTTTTTCTTTACTTTATCCGTATCAGTCAATCCTTTTTCGTAATTTTCTTGGATCGTTTTCTTTTGTATTTTATAGGATGCAGCTAACTGTCTTTTAAATCGGCGTTTGTTTTTTCGTATACTGGTGCCTTTTAGATATTCATAGAACTGTTTGACGATAAAAATGAACAGATAGACGGCAAAAAACGTGGATAATCCGTATCGGATGAGATACATAGCAACGAAGGTGGCAAAAATACCAGTTCCTTCATTTTGTGCTAAGACAGCAAATTCGCTTAAAAAAGTTATGATAAATGCAAAATTTCCCATGCTTCACCTCATTGTAAATAGTAAATAGTTGCCGTATCATCCTTTGATTTCTTTAAAGAGATAGAAAATATCACTTACGATAGTTTTTATATTGCTGCTGCTTCTGAAAACCCTTATTACCAGGTGCGTTACTCTTCGTACTTGAACTTGCGGACATCTTTTTGCTCAACAGAACAGTTAATAGAATCACGAAAAAAAGAGCACCTCATAACACAAAACGATACTTAGACAAGTACATAGCGAACGCAGAAAATAAATCAGTTTGTCCAACAACGCTGTAAGCAGCTAAACCACTTAACCAAGCCTTTACCATTTTCATCTCCTCCTCCCTTCTTCAATCACATTATCTAAAGGATACAATAAAAGAAGTTTAAAAAAGGAACTGCTTTTTCTTGTTTATGAAAAAACTGTTCCTTCTATATGTTTATTGGAAGATAAGAAATGAGTACACTAGTATCGGATATACCTTATGATATGTACCAAATAAAAGTCTATCTGTCTAACTAACCTATTGAAATGAGTGAATATTATGAAGAATAAGTCCAATGGTTCATCTTGGATAAAGTATGTCTTTTTGAGTGTCCTCTATTTTTTTCTGCCACGTGTCCAATTAACAATGGATTCCCATCTATGGACGCTAATCTTCCAAGTTAGAAAGATCAGCGTATCTATTATCACTGTATGCTTACTAGTGAGTATTTATCAAATGAAGAGAAGGCAAAAGTGGAAACAGCCACTACTAAAACATCTATTTATAGCAACTTATCTCCTATATGGTGCCATCAACTTTTTCCTTCTTCTCTTGATTGAGTTTAGTTAATACGCGGGTAAGACTTTCAATAAATGCATAAAACAAAAAACTGCTTGTGACATATCAGAAAACATTCAATCGTCTTCTGATATTGTCCAAGCAGTTTTTATTTTGAAGCTTGCTTAATTCTGTTCTTTAGAAACAATGTTTGTTCTTTTTCCGGCAAAAAGAAAGCTAGATAATACGACAAGTAAAAAGAAAGCGATGATTCCGACTGTCAATGCCATTTGACCGTATTCTCCTAGTTTCCCAAGTACAAGTCCTGGTACTAGATAATCAGTATCGGCAAATGTAGAAGAAGCGATTTTAAGATCTCCTAATACCGCCCCTCTTCTACCGCCAGTCGAGTTGCCGAAAACACCAGAAGCAGCTCCGCAAAAGAAATGGCCGACTACTCCAGGGATGATGACTGTAGTCTGCAAGCCTATCATGGCAAACATCGATAGCGTTCCTACAAAGAAGCTGACAAAAAAGCCAATCAATACAGCATTAGGTGCATATGGAAAAACGATAGGGACATCTAACGCTGGTTTAGAATCAGGTACAAGTTTTTTTGCGATTCCTTGGAATGCTGGAACGATTTCTGCCAACACCATCCGAACCCCTTGAAGGACGATAACAAACCCTGCTGTAAATGTTCCAGCTTGGATCAATGCAAAGATCACAGCGTTATCTCCATTGCTTAATTCTCTTTCAACAAATCCAGGACCTGCTAATAAGGCAAGTGCGACATATACGATTGACATCAAGAGCATGATCGATACAGTAGAATCTCGCAAAAAACTGAAACTTTTAGGAATCTTTATGTCCTCCGTAGAGCGGTCTTTATTTCCAAAGAACTTACCGATCCACCCGCTAGACGCGTAACCGATATTGCCGGTATGCCCCAGCGCAACTTGGTTGTTCCCAGTAATGTTTTTCATGAATGGTTGACAAAGAGCGGGCGTAATAGTTAATAGTGTTCCTTCAAAAATCCCTCCTAATAAGATCATCCACACGTTTGCAGTAAATCCAGCGCTTACTAAAATGACTGCTGTCAGACAAGAAACATAAAGCATCGCTTGACCTGTAAGAAAAATAAATTTATATCTTGTGAATCGAGCAAGTAGAATATTCACGATCATCCCTACTAGCATGATCAAGGCAGTAGGTGTGCCGAATTGTTGTAAAGCAATCGCCACTACTGCTTCATTACTTGGAACTACACCTTGGGTATGCAGAGCCGTTTGGAACATCGAAGCGAAAGGGGTTAATGAATTACTGATCAGTCCAGCGCCGCCAATCAATACTAAGAATCCGACAAATGTTTTGATGGTTCCTTGGATCACTTCTGAAAATTTCTTTTTTTGCAGAACAAGCCCAAGCAGTGCAATCAGAGAAACGAGGATGGAGGGCTGACTGACGATTGAAACAAACAAATTCAACAATTTATCCATTGATATTTCCTCCCTTGAATCATTTTTATTCTTTTGACAAGATCTGTTCTACTTTTTCTTTTACTTCATCACTGTCGATGATAGATTGCAACGGCACGAGTTTTTCATCCGGTATAGAAGTAAGTGTATCTTTCAAAGAATGTTCAATGAAGAAATAATCCGCCATATCGCTAGATACACTCCCAACATCCGTATGACTTACTTCGAAATCGTCCACATCTGCTCCAAGATCTGCAAGAGCTTGTTTGATGTTCATCTCTACCATAAAACTTGTTCCTAATCCACTTTGACACACTGCAAAAATTTTCATGTTATTCGTCTCCCTTTTTTATGATTGCTAGTATTTCTTCTTTTGTTGAGGCTTGTAATAGTTCTTGAAGATTTTGTTTATTAGAAAGTAGCTTGGTTAAATTTGCCAACGCCCGAAGATGTGCCTCGTTATCGATAGCGGCTAAACAGATAAATAAGCTGATGGGATGAGCAGGATCATCGATTAGATCAACTGGTTGTTGAAGTTTCAGCAAAGACATCCCTACTTCGTTTACACCGTCTTCCGGACGAGCATGCGGCAGTGCGATGTGGTCGCCGATGTGGATAAACGCACCATACTGCTCCACACGTTCAATCATCGCTTTGATATAACTCTCCTCTATTTTATTCTTTAATAATAGCGGTTGTGCGGCAAGTGTGATTGCTTCTTGCCAGTTTTTTGGTTGATCGGATAATTGGATCATTTCTTCTGTTAATAATTCAGATAGCATAGGACGTTGATCCTCCTTCTTTTCTAAAAGTTTGTTCATTTTACGATTTAAGACTTGATAGAGCTTTTCTTCATCTACACCTTCTTTTAATTCGATATATGGAAGTAGCGCAGCTAGCAATTCTTGAGCAGAAGGCATGGAGAATCCTGGTATTAGCCAATCTCTTTGTACTTGATTGATCAGCTGGTTTTTTTCCAAGTCAGTCATGATTGGTTGTAGGACATACAGTGACTTTTTCTTATTCGTAAGCGTGAGAGGCACAGTAGAAAAAAACGATATCGTAAGAAGTTTCATCAACCTCGTGCAAGCGATCAGCTGAATTGGTCTCTGTAAAAAGGATCATCGGGAATAATTGCTGAAGTTCGCTTTTTAAGATCAATGAAGAGCTAATGCCACTTGGACAGACGATCACGGCTCTTATTTTTCTATTTCTCTCTTCTTCATCTACTTTTCTTATTTCTCCGCCGAATAGTATAGTGAAAAAACCAACCTCTTCTTCAGGGATGCTCTTCCCTATCCGTTTTTCTAACGGACGCAATGCTTTTCTTGTCATTTCATAGATGGAAGCATATTGATGTTTGATTTGATCAATCATCACATTTGGCAAGTAAAAAGAATAAGAGATACGAAAATAGGCAGGTACCAAGTGATAAAAGACATTCATCAATAATTCACGAAATGAATCAAATTCTACGGCCATCAGGAATTCCATGCGATGGATGACTTCTGAAGAACATTCCAGCAAAAAATCAAGTGCAGGCTCCTGAATATCTCCTTCAACAATGGAGGCTAAGCAAAGAGAGAGAAATAGAATCTCTGACTCTAGATGTTCGGAATAGCCTAAGCCAGTCAATATTTGTCGGCTGATGTCATTGATCGCAAGAGAAGCTAAAAGTTCAGCATCTTTTACCTTTTCTACAGATATTTTTCCGATTCGATTAGTGGTCAAACTTAAATAATACGCTAACTCATCCATTCGATTGGGTGCAAAGCGAAGATCTGATAGAGAGATTGTGTTGTCTAACAAATCTCTGGCTTTTGCATAACAATCAAGAGAGAGCATTGCGGTTAAATACGTGAGACCAAATCTTCCAGCAAGCGATTGCATTAAATGAGCAGTGCGATTTTTTGCTTCCCTTCTCAATATCACTTCTGACCCTAGTAGCCTAAAGCCTGCTTTTCTAGTATATGTCAGCTGACATTCTTCCCCTTCTAATTCCTTTCTTACTTTTTTGATATCCGATAGGACTGTTCCTTTAGAAACCTGAAGAAAGTCTTGAAAATGAAATACAGAAATAGGTATGGTATTCGAATAGACCATCAAATAAAGAAGATCTCTACGCTCTTGTTCGGTGTACACCGCTTCAAAGCGAGTGATATTCACGTATTTTTCTGCCCAGTCGATCGCTCGAAATTTTTTCAGACGGATATGGGTCTCATCCATATATTCGGCAAAGGGAGCAAGTTGTTTGATTGCCTCGTTTATATTTACTTCGATGATCTCGGCTGCTCTTTCTAGACTGATTTCTCTGGGTGTTTTCAGGAGATAACTAATTTTGTAGTTCACAGCGCTGTTCACCTCCTATTTGTATTCTAGTATGATACCGCTTTTAAATCGAGGGTTGTTTGGTACAACTTACAGTTAGATTTTTTTTACGACTGTACCAAACGACCTCTATCGGGTTACATAAAAAAAGCAGGTGACCAAATGGCTCCCTGCTTTTATGAATCAATTTCAATCAATTTGGTTCGATCAATGATGATCGTGTTTCTTTTTTGAAGTCAGTTCTTCAAATTTTTCTTTGACCTCTTCAACCGCTTTTTCGATATCTTTTTCAAAGCGATTAGGTTCGTTAGGCTCTGATTCTTCTTCTACAGAATTGGAACCGGATAAAGCTGTTTCTTTGTTTTCTGTTTCACCGGAGTTTGTGCCAGCTAATGATTCTTCTTTATCTTCTGTTTCACCAGAATTAGTACCTGCTAGAGCTACTTCCTCTTCCGTTTTAGGGGCCATTGAACCTCTTAATCGTTTGTGTTTTTCACCATCATAATTTGTCATATTGGTTCCTCCTAGTAATTCTATACTTTTTCATCGTACAATAAGACAGTTTGTGCGTCAAAAAACAAACCCGATTCTTACAAATATGTCATGTTTTCACCTTTTATTTTCTGATTCTTGAATGCCTTTGATTCCTTCTTCCAAAATTTTCATCTGTAAGATTGTTTCTTCATCTTTAATGACTTTTTCAGCGCCATTGACTAATGTCTCGTAAATGCCTTCGTAGACGCGACTATAATCACCGACCTCGGAAATCACTTTTTCTTCATGATAATCCCCTTGTTCATCTATATAAGTCAATACACCGTAGTGTTCGGGCAAGTCGATCCCAAAGTCTTCATGATCAGGCATATAAAACATTTTAAGATGTTCTTCTTGCCGATCTTTCGTTTGTTTCACGAACATCCCCTTTTTTCCATAAACGACGAAACTCGGACGTTCTTTGACACGGAAATAGCTGGATTTTATCGAAATTTTCATGTTTCCGTAGAAAAAGTCCAAATCGAAGTAATCATTCATTCGTCCTTTCCCTAATAGTTGACGAACATCATAACGGATATCATCTGGTTCGCCGAAATAAGAAAGAACTTGGTCTACTGTATGACAAGCATGTCCATATAAATAGCTGTTTGCAGTAGAAAATTCATGTGTATTTTCTGGTACTTCTGGTCTGAAATAATCGTAATGCATTTCTACTTCTAAAATATCCCCTAATTTTCCGCTTTCGATTACTTTTTGGACTGTCAAGAAGTCAGAATCGAACCGTCTGTTTTGGTAACATTGGATAAATAGCCCTTTTTCTTTTGCTAATGCAAATAACTCTTCTGCTTCCTTTGACGTTTCTGCAAAAGGTTTTTCTACCAATACATTCTTTTCATGTTCGAGTGCCATTTTTCCATATTCATAATGAAATTGACTTGGCGTAGTAATGACAACTAATTGGATCTCAGGATCATTCCAAAGATCAGACAGCTGATCGGTATATTCAATGTCTTCAAATGTTTCCCACACTGGTTTAGATGGGGAAAAAATTTTTTTGATATTGATTTTGTCCGTAAGTTTTCTTGAAAATGGCAAATGATAGCGATTTGTACTCTTTCCATTACCGAGATAAGCGATTGTAAGCATGATTTGTACCTCCTTTTATTGTTGTTTTCAGTATATCTTAGAAAAATATAGAAAGTATCTATAATAGCTATTCTGGCAAAAAAGTTCAGAAAAACATTTGTTATCATTTGGTTTGGTGAAATTTATGTTCAAAGTAAGGTAAAAAATCAAAAAGAGAGTGGCGGAACCAAGCATTTATCAGTAAGATAGAATTTGGAGGTCAGATCATGCTTATTGAAGAAAAATTAACCAAACAAGAGTTGTTTACCACGACAGAGAAACGGATCGCTGATTATATTCGGAGGAATATCGAAGCCGCAGTCTACATGACGATTGAAGAATTAGCAAAAGCTACGTATACTTCCCATTCAGCTATCATTCGTTTATGCAAAAAAATGGGCTTCAGCGGATTTAAAGAATTTCGTTTCGAACTAGGACGGGAAGTTCATCAATTGATTGCCCAGTTTAATCAAACGGTCGATCCTAATTTTCCTTTTTCAAGTGAAGATAACACACAGCAAATTGCAAAGAAAATGGCAGATTTGTCGATCCAGTCAATAAAAAAAGCGCAATTGCAGATCGAGCATCAAGATTTGGATCACATCAGTAAAGTATTGAACAACGCACAGCGAATTTTTCTTTTTGCAAAAGGCGATTCCCAAATCACGGCAAGGAAGTTCCAGAATAAAATGGTCAAGTTGAATAAATTTTTGATCTTGGCCGAAGAATATAGCGATTCTTCTTGGAATGCAGCCAATTTGACTAGCGAGGATTGCGCAGTTTTTATTAGCTACAGCGGTCGTATCCATCATTATGAATGGATAATGACCTATCTAAAGCATGTAGGAGCTCCAACATTATTGATTACCGGAAATCAGCATTCAGAAATGGCCAAACAGGCTGATATGTGTCTTGTTATATCGCAGGAGGAATATGATTTTGCTAAAGTAGCGACTTTCTCCTCTCAAATTGCCTTCGATTACGTATTAAATACGTTATTCTCAGTGATATATTCTCAAAATTTTGAAGAGAATATCCGCAACTTGAAAAACAAACAAGAATTGATACAAAAAGGCCTTCTTAAAGAATATCGGAAAAATTGAGACAAGCTTTCTTTGATATCGTTATAAATATAGACTGGCTGAAGTTTTCTTTTTCAAACTTCAGCCAGTTTATTTGTTTACGCATTGCTTTGAATACATCTATCATAGAAAAGAGACACAGTTACCTTCTGTTTCTTATTTTAAATGTTTGCCGAAAAAGATAAATAAGAAACAGAAAAATCAGTATACTTATAGCTATCAATCCATACAGGAAGAAACGTTTGTTCTCAGATACTTTCTGTACTTCTTTCTGCACTTCTTTTGCATGATAAGGAACGCGATGTCCTCTGACAAGTAAGCGATGACTGTTGATCATATAAGGTGTATAAGTCAGTAGTGTCACGAAATCCTTTCCTTTTTCGATTCTCAGGTCTTTTGTATCAGTTGGTTCTACCGTCTTTATCTGATCGACTTGATAAGCAAGTGTCTGTCCGTTGATCTCGATATAGAAAGAATCACCTAAAGTCAGTTTTGGCAAGTCAGTGAACAACTTTGCTTGAGGCAGTCCCCGATGACTAGAAATAACGGCATGTGTACTTTCTCCCCCAGTAGGATAAGATGTCCCTTCCAATAACGAAGCGCCTTTTTCTAGCAGCACGGTATTTGTTTCGTCAAAAATCGGTAAATGGACATTGATTTCAGGAATCGTCAGAACGCCGATCGTATGTTTTTCAAAATAGGTTTTGTCTGTTTTCACTGGTTCCTTTTTCTTAGTAAAGGGATCAACACCGGGATTTCCTCCTTTTTTTGCTAATTGCTAGTTTTTCTTTGTCATGTTTTTTTGGATTTTGGCCATGACTGCTTCATTTTCTTTAACTGCTTGTTGCTGATAATGAGAGATGATTTGCTGATCCAGGTAGTTATTCAGCGCATCGCTAACGAATGGATAAGCCAAGACGCCTATCCCTGACAGAAGCAGAAGGATCATTAGCAGATCTAGAAGTTTCCTTTTCTTTGGTTTCATTTGTGTTCTCCTTGTGATGACTGTTTGATAATAAAAGAAAAAGGAGCATTTGCGTAATCCGCTGCTCCTTTTTCCAATTCTTGCAAAAAGACTAAATCTGACTGTGCTTTTGTCTAGCAAAGTACAGTCCAGCAATCAATAGAAGGATCACTCCTGCACCAATATAAAGATAGATTCCCTTACCACCTGTTGAAGGAAGTGTACCTTTGTGTTTATTTGGTATTTTTTCAGGAGAAATCAACTGTCCTGCTGTTGCGTAAGATTGTTCATCGACAGTAAATGCTATGCGGTTTGCCAATGGAACATAATTTTCTGGCGCTTTCGTTTCTTCCAGATAGTACGTGATCGATTAAACCGTTATTTGTGGTTGTAAAAACCGTTGCTGATTCTTTCGTCGAAACCCAGTTGACGGCTTTTGTAGATGGGTCGATCGACAAATAGTTGGCTGTGTCACTCTCTTGATCACGAACGACGAATTCTGCTCCAGCAAGTGTTTGATCTGATGCAACATCACCATCTACTTTGACAAATCGTTTGCCGCCAGTAACGACATCGATTGACGGTGGCGTTTGATCATTTGTATGTCCGTTATCGACATTTGCTTGGTTAGAAAACCCTTTTGTTGGATCTGCTTTTTCGTTCAAATGCATATAGTAAACAAATTTCAGCGTACCACCAGGAGTGAGTGAAGGAATATAATTCGAGTCAACTGAAACCGTGAATCAGTTTGTTTGTTCAGTGACAGAATAATTTGTTGGATCGATTTCTTTATTTCCATCATATAAGGCATAAACATACGTTCCTGAAGAATCATTATCAAATGTCAAAGCAGCGTCATGAGTATCAATGAGTTTGAATGTCGTGTACTTGTTTTGTGTTCCTTCTTTATCAGCGATACCTAAAGGAATATTGACAGAGATCTCATATTGGATTTTTTCTCCGATTGCGACATCTTTTCCATTCAATTGTGGAGTTGTCTTATCAACTTTGGACGTATCATTTTTGATTGTCTTTTCTACAGGAGTTTGACTATTTGCCAAGATCTCAAACGGCGTGTTTGTTTGATTATCAATCATTTCTGCATTATCAGGAGCTTTTACTTCTTCTAAATTATATTTTCCAACCTCTAAATGATTGACGATCAACTGACCTTTTTCAATCGTTGCCTCGGCAAAGTCATTGTTGCCGATGTCATAAGAATGACCAGTAATGAAATGTTTGGCTTTCGTTTGATCCGTTGTCCAAGTGTACAATCCATCTGTGACGCTTTGAATATATTTTTTGACGCTTGGTGTTCCTTCTTCTTTAGAAATAATGAATGCTGCACCGTTTAGTGCTTCGTTTTCGGCAGTACCGACTTTGGTCACTTTCAATGTTCCATCATTACCAACTATATTTTTAGGATAGAGATGGATAGTGTCCAATTCTTCTGTCCCGTCTTTATAAGAGCCATCTGCTTGTTTGATCATCTCGTATACAGGAAAAGCGAGCACCATGTTTGTGGCAGCTGTCACTCCGTCTTTTGGTTCCTCTTTGATTGTGTAGACTGCATCTTTCCCATTTTGTTTTTTAGGTAAAGATAAAGTCACATTTCCATCCGCATCTGTCGTTCCTGATGCAATTGGTGTACCAGGAGTCAAAGATTGGACTGCTTGTTTTGCTGCATCCACCGACGCTCCTTTCTCCCGTTGCGCATAAAATTCTGTAGTGACGTTATAAACGGAAAATGAAATATCGGCTAATCCTTGGTATTGATCGAATTCACTCATTTCTTTCCCACTGTTTTGAATCAAAGGATCGTAAATCAGTCATTTTCTTTTTATGGAGAATGACTTGAGCTGCTGTATCCTCCGCAAATACTCTTTTTGCGCCGAAGCTACTTGTGAGTAATGGTAAAATAAGAAAAAGTGCACCTAATATAATGCTTATTTTTTTATGATTTTTCATTTTGTCACTCCTGTTCTTTTTTTAATAAACAACCATATTGCAAGGCTTGCGAACACCATGCCAACAACGACTAGAAGGATGTTTTTCGTTTCGTTTGTTTTAGGAAGAAATGGACGACTATTTTCTTTTTTGTTGACTACTTTCAATCTACCGACAGTCTCTTTCTCCTCAGAGAGGCTAGTTGAAATGGTAAACGGAATTTCTGTTTCACTTAAAATATAACCAGATGGTGCTTTGATCTCTTTTAACCAGTAATCTCCTGTTTTCAACCCGATAATTGAAAAAGCGCCATTTTTATCGGAGGTCAGGTGAAGCGCATCTGATTCGTTACTTGTCCACTTGTATCCGTTGGCTGTTCGCTGCAGGTAATTTCCTGCTTTGTTTTTAATAAGGAATACTGCGCCAGCTAATCGTTTGTTTGGTTTATTTGTCTCGATTTTGACAAATTGCTTACTCCCTGTATATACAGAGACTTTCTTTGTGCTGATACCAAAACCAAAATCTAGTGTTCCGTTGTTATTGATTTCCTTGTTCGCCTGAGCTGTACTGTTTAGCTGCATCTGATAAGAAATGGTCAGGTTTTTTCCAGCATATTTTTCTAGCGAAGGAATCGAAAATGCAATTTCAAATCCGTGTGGTTTCGTGTGTATGACAAATCCTTCGGATAGCTTTTGTCCATTCGATGACATCGTTAAACTATTAGGTAAAAACGTTAATGCTTCATCCGCACTATCTGACAATTCGAACTTTTGATAGTCAAGGATATTTACAGGAATTGTCGTATGCAAGGAATAAGTGATTTTTTCACCAATCGTAAAATCATTTCTAGGCTCTTCTAATACCTTCTCAAAAGGTGGATCAGGGTAGTCGTTTTCTTCATTTTTAGGATACAAATGGATAGTTGAAAGTTTTTGATTGTTTTGTCCATGTACAGGAAGAACAACTACCATATTCTCTGCCTTTTCTTTGACGACTTCTGGTGCTTTGGATTCAATGAAAAGATACGCTTTCTCTCTTTTTTTATGATCTTTGGCAGGTAGAGAAAAAGAAGCAATACCATCTTCGTTGTTCAGAGTTTCGGTTGTTGCTTCTGCGGTAAACGTACCGGAAGACGCACCGTTTTTTGCGATCTCTGTTTGTGCTTCTTCTACCGTTTTGCCCTTTTCCCGTAGATGGTAAAAAGAATCTGTGACATCATAAACTTGGAATGTGACACCATTTAATCCTCGATACGTTTGTAATAACGCTTTTTCTTGTCCGTCATTTGGATGATTTTTCGGCAGTTGCCCGTTTGGGAAAAGCAATTTGTGTAAAGTAATCTGAACCATTTCTGTTTCTGTTGCTGTTACTGCCTGAGTAAAAGCAGGTTTAAACAGTAATAAGAAGAGACACATACTAAGCCAACCAAGTTTTTTCATATTAGCTGCCCCCTCTTTCTTTTTTGAAAAAAAGATACCAAATAGAAAATGTACAACCAATCATCCCTACTAGATAGATTCCTAAGCGGCCAATTCCTCCCGTATCAGGTAATGGTACTTTTGCCTGATTCGTGATGTCTAAAGAAATCTGGTTGTTTTTGGCTCCTGGTGAAAGAACAGACTCATACTCTTGTCCATCCACTTGAATTGATCCATCTTCTTTTATGATGATAGTAACTGGATCTTTTAGTCCTTGGTATCCTTCTGGTGTAAAGGTTTCGGTCAGCGTATAAGTTCCAGGTTTTAAATTTTCGAATAGAAAGGTGTCCGTTTCTTGTCCAGCTTTTGGCAACTCTAAGTCCATTTCTGGTCCTTGCAGTCTGAATTTGGCTCCTTTTAATGCCTGTCCGTTGTCTTCCTTTTTGTGTACTGTCAGGTCAAACGCTTTTAATCGATTTTGATGAGTGAGCGTCCACATGCCATTCGTTGTCTCGGTGTTTTCCCCCGTGTAAATAATCTTTCCATATTTGTCGATTTGGAATTCATAATTTCCCGGTGAAGTATCATATCCGACAGGACCAGCTGTTTCAACGACTCGATATTCTCCAGGTGTGAGTGAATCAAAAATGGCAAGACCTTTTTCATTCGTTGTTTGGCTGTCCATTGGCTGATAAGCACCGTTTGCTTCTTTTTTCTGTAGGGCAAAAGCTGCTCCTTTAAGATTTATCTCTTTGTCCGTCCCTTGCATCGTATACTTACGTACTGCTATAGGAATTTCAACAAAAGGATTTTCAATGGTCAACTGGATCGTATCATCGGAAGTAGTGACTGTTTTTCCATCAATGGTTACCGTACCATCAGAAGCAATCTTGATTTCCCAAGTAGTCTTTTTGCTTAATTCATGACCTTCTGGAGCTTTTGTTTCTGTCAGTGTATAAGTCATTTCTTTTTGCAATTTGACATTTCCCGGAAGAGAATAGGTCCCATCACCATTATCAGTTAGTAAAGTATCAATAGAATCTCCTGTTAATTTGAAAACAGCGCCAATAAGATCCTTTTCTCCTGTAGAGGAATTTTTCGTTATTTTTAAGTCTAACGGTGTGAATTGTTTAGTATTCTTCCATGTCAGTGCGTCTATTTGTTGAGAATCATATCCTGGTACAGGTAGTTCTTTGCTTGTTTGGTAACTGAATGCTTGACCTTGATTATTATATTGAGGCAGTGATAGTATCTCTTGATAACTTTCTCCACTATTTGCAGAGAGTTTGTCGACGTCTGCACGTTCCCACGAATTTGCAGTATCTTTAGCTGGTTTAGTGATGCGGATATATCCGTTTTTCCAAGCTGCAGCATCTGTTGTATGGTTCCGTTGGATTTCAAAAGTGACTTGATCTGGACGATTAGCTGGATTATTGTCAAATTCTTCCCATAATTTTTTGATGTGAAGATTGACTCCGGGAGCTTTAGCAGATGGTATACCGAATTCAGCTAATTCGTCAGTGTCAATACTTGGTTGGAAAGTCGTCCTACCGTTCATTTGATACCAGAAATTCGGTTGGAAGTCCTCATTTTCTGTCTGGATCCTCACTTGGTAATGAATTTGGATTTCTTGGTCTTTTCCTAAATAAATCTGATTGCTCTTGATCGTATTTCCATCTATAGAAATAGTTGGAGTAACTGTTGTAGGGTTTGTTCCCACGCTTTTGACTGAAAGTGTACCAGGTTGATAAATAAATGGTTCTGCGATTGGATCATTTATTTGTCCATTACTTACAGTTGCAGAGATCTGTACAGCTTTTTTAGCCAGATATTCAGAGATATCTGTTGCATGATCGGCTGATTCATAATAAAGGTCACCTTTTTCATCTGCTGAAACCATTTGCCGCATACGAGACTCTACTTCTGCTTTAGATAGACCAGCTGCTGGATCGCTTTGAAGTTGGATACCAAGACCATGTATCTCGATTCCTCGTTCTTTAAGCGCCATCGCTTCTCCGATGGTTGCGATAAATGTGCTGTCTATTCTTCTGGATTGGTTGTTTTTGTCAGGTGCATAATAGCTTCTTGCAATTCGAGAAGTATTTCCCGGCTGATCTTGAGTATTGGAAAACTGGGTACCGTAATAATCGTTGCTTGGTTGTGCGTGTACTCGCTGTACTTTATAGGAAAATGTCGGTACACCATCCGTCAGCAAGACGATCACTTTTTTATGTCCGTTTGGAACGGATAGCATGTCTCCTGCATCTCTTAGTCCTTTTTGTGTAAAAGTACCGCCATTTGTCCATGAAGGTGTGATGGATTTTACTTGATTCTTTACTGAATCAAATGAACCCATCTGCACAGTACCGTTACTGTAGTTATAGCCATCACTGGAGTAGCCGACATATCCCATATTGATTTTGTCTGTGATACCGCTATCTGATAAAGTATCGACAAAACGATCGACACCGATTTTTACTTCACCGATCCGATCATTGTCGTTCATACTTCCTGACCAGTCTACGACCAATACGAGATCAAGAGGTGTGATATCTTTTTGTACATTTCCACGGGCATTCAAATAAACATCAAACAATCCAGGTGTAGTTGTCTCCTTTGCAAACTTACGTATCGCATAGTCTGCTTGATTGCCTGTTCCCCCGTATTCGATATACGAATGAGTCCGATCATTAGGATCTCCATCCCAAGAATTTATCCCATCCCATTGATTTGATCCATTTTTATTACCTTGGTGATCAAGAACATTTGTATTTCCTGTAGGTTGCCAATTAGCTTTAGGATAAGTGCCTTGATCATCCGTCGTATACTCTGTAGGAATCGTCTGGTTAGCTGAAACAGTCATAGCTGGCAAAGACAATGTAGGCAATGTAAAGGGGCTGACAGAATTTTCATTTTCTTCTGGTACTCCTTCTTTTGTTTCGTCTGTATTTGGTGTTGACACTTCTGTCTCTTTCTTGTGTTCTGTCGCATCAGTAATGTCATACTCTTTATTATCGACGATCAGCTTATTTGTCTGGCTGTGATAAAGTGTTGGATCGATTGGAAGACTTAGATTGATCGTTTGTTTAGTGTTTGGAGAGATTTCCAGCGTGGTTTTCCCGCTTTTTACCTGATAAGCATAGCCATCTCCTTCCTTTCTTTCCACATCACTTAAGTAATTCTCAACTAGACCAATTTCTTTCTCTACCTTTTCTGTACTGTTGTTATTCGCATTTAGTTTGACGTTCAGTGCTTTTTTCCCAGATTGATCTGAAGTGATTTCAGCTGAAATGATTTCTAACATTGTTGGATTATCTGTAGCTTCTGCTATTGCAGTTACAGGCAGAATGTTCGATAAACTCAATAATATCAGCACAAAAACAACTTTCAGCTTCTTCCCTGTGGTCGTCATTTTTCCCCTCCTTTTTATTTTTTTCTGTTTTGACGTGAATAGTGATGATTATTAAAATAAATAAACGTATTTATTCTAATATGATAATTATTATACGAAGGGCACTAGAGGGAATCACACCAATTTTCATACCAATTGGTTTCATTTATGACGTTGATTCCTTTGATTAATGAGCGTTTCATTAAAGAAAAGGGTTGAGGGAGAAAAACATATGATCAGGTTGCTGGAAGGAAACTATAGAAAGATGGAAAAAATCATTCGGATTCTATCCATTTCTGACAAGTGGATGACTAAAAAAGAACTTGCCAAACGAATCGGTAGTTCGGAATCTACGTTTGTAAGGTATATCGAAGAAATCAAAATCCGCTGGGGAACGGATGTAACGATTCAGTCTTCACAAAAATTGGGGTATCGACTTGAACATTTGAATGTACCGGCTTATTTAAATGTGCTAATGGAAATGTCACAAAGTTCTACAAATAGTCGTCTATTAAATGAAATCATTGTCAATCCGGGTAAAACGATCGAGTATTATTGTGAAAAAATCTCGATTAGTCGTTCTTCTTTTACGCGTAAGTTGAAACAATGCAATCAAATTTTAGAAAGCTATTTATTAAAAGTAATCGTCGATCAAGGGTTTCAGTTGACTAGCCTGAAAAGTGAGCTCCAGCTGCGTATCTTTGTCACCTTTTTCTTTTTAAGCTACTATGGAAGACGTACTTTGCCATTTCCAATCGAAAAAAAGAAGATCAAAGAAATTATGTCAAAGAACAATTGTCAGTTGAATTTATTCCAAGAAGAAAGTCCTTATGAGCAATCTTTCTTTATTATGTATTTTGTTGTGCATCTTATGCGGGAATCACAAGGAAATCCATTCGAATGGAAAGCTGGAGACCCATATGTAAAGTTGATAAATATAGATAAAAAAGACCTTTTGATCTTGAAAAATCTTTTAGGAAAATTGAAGTACAGCAGCTATATAAAAGTAGTGAACTATTTTGTCAATACGATTTTTTCGGAATTTTCGGAGAAAGAAAAAAATGAAATCAGTGAACAGATACGAAAAAATATATCCTACTGTTCATTTTCATCTGCTGATTGCAAAGAAAAAAACGAAGAATTTGTTGTTCGACTCTTAACTCAAATTTATTTTTTCTCACGTATTTTTCCATACGATACGACTCATTTGACGATTCGTGCCACTTTCTTTGCGGAACAGATGCAACATCGTCATATCCGTCTATATGCTGGATTTCGTGCAGAACTTCAATTTTATTACACCCTACTGAATCGAAATTTGATTTATTATTTATCTAGCTATATATTTTGGATGCTTATTGGTAATCCTGAAATACACCATTATACTTCCGATAAAAAAATACTGATCGTCAGTGACTTAAGTCTTCGACATAGTCGATACATTGAAGAATATGTCAGTGATGTTCTTGCTGTGCATAAGATTCACTCTGAAACAACTGCTATCACTGAAGATCAACTTTCGAAGTACAATCTTCTTGAGTATGGCCTGATCGTCACGAATCAACCAATTCCGAATACCCATGTTCCTTATATGTTGATTGATGATAGTGTGTCATTCGCAAATGAAGAAGAACTGATCCGCTTATTTGAGCTATAAACAATCAAAAAACAGCTATGTATACTCTACCATCCTGATAAAAATATCATGAGAAATAGACATAGCTGTTTCTTTTTATTGGATACCTTTTGCAATCCAACGAGATTTAGGGCGAAAGTATATCAATAGTTATTCTTTCATTTTCAATCATAATTATCTGTTTATGAAACATCTTTTGTTGATTCATAATGTTAGGATCATTTTACTTGTTATCTTCCTCCGGGTCCCGCCATCTGACTCATTGAAATAGTTTCACCTGACTGTGAGACACTTGCTGTGTTTTCCGAGAGTGTAAATGAACCAAGCTCAGTTCCAGTTGTTTCTGATCCGGTATCAAATAACCCATTTTGTGGTTCTGTATTTGCAGTACCACCACTGACAATCGAGTAAGTATCTCCAGTGATCAATTCTTTTGTAGAAATAACAATTGTTTGATAATCTTTTGCGGGTTGATATGTGACCACAGTATCACCGCTGCTATTTTTGATGCTTATCAAAGTACCAGCTGATTGAACCGAATCAAACGTGATTGCAATGGTACCTTGTGTAGAAGAATCGCTAACTGTTTGCGCCATCCCACTTGCACCCGCAGCTACCAGTGAGCCACCGGATACATCAAATGTTCCTCCATAATCCAATGCGCCGTTTCCGCCATTTGTCGGTCCATCAACAGTAACTGTTCCGCCAGACATAGTGATATTTCCGTTACTATCTAATCCATCTCCTTCAGAATTGACTGACAGAGTCCCTCCGCTAATCGTTATTTGTTTGCTGTCATCTGATTCATCTGGAGCTCCGCCAAATGAATCAGCACCAAATTTTCCATTTTCCTGACTTGTGTCATTTCCTCCACCGGCATTTACCCCGTCATCACTGGCTACTATTTTTGTTTGTCCATCTTTGAAGTTAATCACAGCTGATTCTATTCCTTCGTAAGACTGTTGGATGTCAACAACACCTGCACTGATTGTCAATTCATTATCTGCGTGGATACCATCGTCTCCAGTTTTAGCTGTAATTGTACCGCCAGTAAGTTCAAAAGTGTTATTGGAATGGATGCTGTCATCAGCACTGTCTATGGAGTAGGTCCCACTGCTTATTTTTACTTGATTTCCAGCTTTGATTCCTTTGTAACTTTCATTTGTATTTATAGTTTGACTATTTGCCCCATCTGCAGTTTTGATTGTCATCTCAGCGTTTTGTAAAGTTGTATTTGTTTCTGCTTGAATGCCATCTCTTCCGCTACTAATTTCAAAAGTACCACCATCAATTGCTACGTATCCTTTTGTTTCATCTTCTGTATTGTTTGCTTGGATAGCGTCCCCTTCTGTTGTATTCAAGTTATAATTCCCGTTTCGAATAGAAACAGAATCTTTTCCTTTGATAGCATTGTTTTTAGCAGTAACTTCATATGTTCCTGAAACGAGTACAAGATCATCTTTGCTCCTGATTCCATTGCTGTAATTTCCATTGACTTTTAACGTGCCGGTTCCATTAATCGTTAAATCTTCTTTGCTGTATAATGTTGCGTCGGGTTCTGTTTCATTTTCAGCAAAAGAATAATTTTCACCATCTTTTAGATTGTTCGTTTTATTGTCAGCTAATGTTAGGATCACCTTCTCTGCTTGCTGGATATTGACGGCTGATCCGCTTGTATTAGTAATAGAGACACCGTTAAAGATCAAATGGATTTTTGCTTCTTTCGACGCATTGATAATGAGCTGGCCATCAGAAAGCGTTCCACTGAGGACGTATGTTCCTTCTTCTGAGATCGTTACTGTTTCTCCCTCTGCTGTTGCTCCGTTTCCATTGATAACCGGTTCTTCATCTAACGTTATTTTTGCTGCTGAGGTCTCATCGTATTCTGTTGATAAATCTTCTTCCTCGTACTTCCCATAGTAATTAGCTAACTCTTCCGATGTACTATTACTTGTTTGAGACGATGAGTTACTTGTTTCGGTATTACTCGTTTTGTTGCTAGATGATGATTGTGAACAAGAAGCAAGAAACAAGCTTGCAAGGAGCATTGTATAAATTGTTTTTTTCATCTAGTATCCTCACCTTTCAATGTTACAATTCATCGCGATTTGTAGCGACTTTTCCTAATACGACAGGCAGATTTCCATTCCTAACACGAACTCGATCAATCAATTCTTTTTCTTTTCCTTGGTCTTTCATCAGAATAACGTAGCGTAGTTCATATAAACTTCCCATTGTTGTTGTTCTCACAGAAGATAAATGATTGGTATAAGTATATTCTTCAAATATATCTGTAAATAATTCTGGGTAATCTAAATCCTCTGGTATTGTTATTTTTAATTCTCGTTCGGCAATTTTTTCTCTGCTTCCAAAAGGTGATAAATATAGAAACAGTAAAAATAAAGCTACAATAACAGAAAATAACACAACATAAACTACGTATCCCATTCCAGTAGCGATCCCGATACCCATTGACCAAAAAATACTGGTAATTTCACGAGAACCACCTGCAACAGAGCGGAAACGAATTAAGCTGAAGGCGCCTACTACTGCTAAACCAGTGCCAAGGTTACCATTAACTAGCATAATGACAGATTGAACAAGCACCGGTAAAACAGCTAAAGTTACGACGAAGCTTTTAGTATAAACATTTCGCTGCATATGGATAAATGCAACTAATAATCCTAAAACTAATGAGACAATGATACACAAAAGCAAATCGGTAAACTGAATGGTTGTTCCTGATTCAAACAGACTAGATAGCATGGATTTCTTCCTCCTTATGTTGAACAAATAGATGTCTTTTGTACGTTTCTGCATATTTTGAGAAACTGCTTTTTCGTACTGTAAATTTATTTAACAGTTCAACAAACCATAAAGGATAAGCCCCCATTGCCTTTACTTCCATTAGCACACCAAGTTCAGGTGCAACTAGCTGTCCGCCACTTCCTTTTTTTAAATCAAGACAGGTATCTCGAAAACGAATTTTCTGATCAAAGGTCACTCGGAATTCTACTTCTTCGTCAGTGAACAAAGATATTCTGTCATAAGAGATCAATACTTGTGGAGTCAAATCTGGGTGCTGCTTGAACAACCAAAAGATCTCTTCGTTGATTTGATTACTGTCTACGTTGTTTCTTAAATAAAAATCTTTACTTTTCAACCAACATTCGTATGTTGAGTAATCCACAGGCAGCCTTCTTTTATAGACAATCCCATTTACTTTCTTTTTGATTTCCAAGAATATAGTACTCTCTTCGCTAGGGATTCCGTAGCTTCTTACTCTGAATTTTTCTTTGTATATTGGTTTATCCATCGAATGCTGAATAAACTGAAAATCTTTCGTATCATAATACAGAGACATGATTGTATGAAGCCCGTATTCGTCTATTGCCATCTTTTTTTCAAGTTGCTCGAAAAAAAGAGGAAATTGCTGTTCGGTCAATAAATATTTGTTTTCTTTTCTTTGAAATACTTTTTTTAGTTTCATGTTTTCTCCCCTTTACTGTTTGGTGATTATAACAACGAGTCTATGTAAACAAACTTAAATTCTCCTTAATTTAATACATAAGTGGATTCTTTGATTATTTAAGCCAATTTTATGCTATCCATGTTAAACTAAAGTGATCAAATGAATGAGGTGGGAAAATGATTAAACTATTAGTAGTAGAAGACGATAAAGTATTATCAAACAATATAAAAGAAATACTCACAACAATTGGTGAGATAACACAAGTTTATAACGGTGGTGAAGGACTGTTTGAGTTGGAAAGCGGTGTTTATGACCTTGCAATCTTGGATTTGATGATGCCGGAAATGAATGGTTATGAAGTCCTAGCAAAGTTACGGAAAGAAAAAATACAGACTCCTGTATTGATTTTGACAGCAAAAGATAGTTTGGAAGATAAAATTGAAGGATTTGAACGTGGTGCAGATGATTATCTGACAAAACCGTTCTATCGAGAAGAATTGATCATGCGCGTGAAAGCATTATTGAAACGATCGCTTGGTCTCTTTGATGAAAACATTCTGAAGTATAAGGATATCAGTTGTGATCTAAAAAGTAATGAAGTATTGTATAAAGAACAAGTTTTGCCCATACAAGGAAAAGAGTTTGAATTACTCGTTTATTTTTTACAAAATAAAGGAATCATTTTGACAAAAGAGCAGATATTTGATCGGATCTGGGGATTTGATTCTGATACGACGATTACAGTTGTTGAAGTTTACATGAGCAATTTACGGAAACATCTACGCAGTACTGGACTAGATAAAGAAATCAAAACTTTACGTAATGTTGGTTATATATTGCAAGGGGTGTGATGCAATGAATGGAGATATTACACGCAAGCAGCGCAGCCGTTTTTTTGCAACGAATGTAGCTGCATTTGCTTTGATCTTTTTTCTTCTGGGGTTTATTACTTTACAGATATTGAACCAATCTGCGTATAGAGAAACGGATCTTTCATTAGAGAAAACAGATTTTGATTCTCGGACAGTACAATTAGAGATACAAAGGTATCAGCAAGGTGATCCCTTTTTGAACCCGAATCAAATGGAACAAAACAGAACAAACATGGAACAACCATTGATGGAACCATCAAATGACCGATTTAACACTCAAGTGATCTTGTGGTCTGAAAATGGTGAGATATTGAATAAGGCAGCTATTGGTGGACGCTTCAATCAGATCAAAGAATTAAAAATGGATACAAAAAATCTGAATACCATCCAAAATATTGAATTAAATGAAGAAAACGACTCATCTACCCTCTCCTTCCGCTCGATAACGAAAAAAGCAGAGACGAATCAAGTTGGTGTTGCCTATATCCAAATTTTAGAAAATACAAATCAAATCAAAAATTCATTAGCAACTTTTCGCACAATTATGATTTTGTGTATGGTTGTTTTCTGGCTTATCTCAATTGGCATTAGTTATTATTTGTCTAGTCTAAGCATGCGCCCTATCATTCTTTCTTGGAGAAGACAAAAAGAATTTGTCGAAAATGCTTCTCATGAATTACGTACACCGTTAACGATTATTCAAAATAGTTTGGAACATCTGTTTACCAAACCTGATCATACCATCATTGAGGAATCTGAAAGTATTGCTCAAGCATTGTCAGAGACGAGACGGCTCACTGGATTGACTTCAGATCTGCTGACGATTGCCCGAAATGATTCTGATCAGCAGCTACTTTCAAAACAAATGATCAATACACAGGAATATATCGAAAACCTTGTTAAACCATTTCAAGAGATGGCCACCATAGACGGAAAGGAGTTTATCCTTCATAACGAGGCAACATCAGAAGTACCAATTGACGAAAAAAAGATCCATCAAGTTTTGGTTATTTTGCTAGATAATGCCTTAAAATATACGAATCCAAAAGATAAAATTATTTTAGATTCGTCTGTTAACCATAAAGAATGGCTGATTCACGTAAAGAATACTGGCCCTTCTATCAGTGAAGAAGATCAAGTAAGAATCTTTGATCGATTTTATCGGGAAGATCAATCTCGTGCGAAGGAAACTGGCGGTTACGGACTTGGATTGGCGATTGCAAAACAGATAATCGAACAGCACCACGGACAAATTTCTGTATCCAATTATCTTCCACAAGGAGTTGATTTTAAAGTCCAATTACCGTTGAAGCCTAAAAAATAATGCTTAACTCTAAAACATACTAGGAAAAGGGCTGTGACAATAATCTTGTCACAACCCTGTTTTCCGAATAAACGGTGTTCCAGAAGTAGCTTCTTCGAAAATAAGCCGAAATTTCACAAAAATTTGAGAAACAAATTTCGTAAACTCCTTCTTATTTCTTGAAGCTGACCACTTCTGTCACAACCTCTTTAGCTTACGCTTAAGATTTTTTATTGCGGTCTTCAATGTGTACATCACCGCTTGTGTCAATATCCAATTCTTCTCGGCTAACATCTTCTGTCACTTTTTCAACGTCTTCATGTTCTTCTTTATGAATTCCCACTTCTTCACGAACAACTGTATGCTTGCTAACATCTACTTGCTCTTCTTTGATTGGGATAGTGATCGTGTCATCTTCCAAGTTTTCGTCTGTACCCTGTGAAGATGGATCTGTTACTGGTTTGCGCTCGATGACGATTTCTTCACGTTTGACCGGTACTTCTACCGTTTCAGTATCGTTGACCACATGTTTGTGGATGTCGACTTCTCCAGTGGTAACATCATGTGTATTTACATCTAATTTTTCTTCTTTTAGTTGAATCGTATCATCATCTAGAATTGGTTTGCGATCGATGTCTTCCGTCTCTTTTGTACCCATAGAATCAGCTTCGCCAGGTACGTCCATCGGATCAGTTCCTGGTGTCATATTCAGTGGATCTGTTGTATTTTGAAAGCCTGTCGTGCCATCTACGTCCATTGGATCAGTGCCAGTCCCAGTCCCTAGTCCTGTTCCCATTGTGCTTGCTGGGCTAACAGTATCTTGTGTATCCATTGTGTCTTCTGTTGTTTCTGGCTGACGATAGCCTTTTACTGTGATGACAAATTTTCCAGCAGAAATATCTCCTCTATACTGATATAAAGGATCATTTTCTGGCGTAGCCGTCTCAGAATCATAGGTATCAAAAGAAAAAGTGTCTTTTATTCTTTCCCATAAAGAGCGATCTTCTTCGCCATCCATCCGATTCTCGTCTGTTTCAACATCTATACCGGATAATCCGTCGAATCCCAGTCTAGTTGCTGCTTCATCAGTAGTATAAATAACGATATCATCTCGATCATACCCTTCGTTACGCAACCGTTCGATTACTGATAATGCTTCATCCCTTGTACTGTAGCTACCGATGACTGTTAAATTTTTGTCTTCCATGTAAATTCCTCCTAGCAAATAGATTTATGATTGGTATATTTTTACTTATAAATTTATTCTATAGGAGACGATTGATTTCTACAAATATTTAGATTGGAATTAGATTAAAACATTTTAATTGAAATTTTGGAATATCTATGCTAATAGCAAAATATATATCACTAAAATAGTCATTTGTGCATTTATTCCTATAGGAAATTTTTTGAAAAATTTCTTATATTTTCCATTTATTACGATTGTATTATTTATCAAATCCTTGAATAAGCAAGCTACTTATATAGATAAATAGACTGATTCCTAGTATAATCGTTCCTATCATAGGATAAATTCCTATGTAAGGTGATGAAGCTCCAGCTATTTCTAATATTCCTTTAAGAATTATTCCGACGATATAGCTAGCCAAACCCGTATTGAATAAATTGAAAGCTAGGCGATTTCGAAAAGTATTTAATATTTTTTCGAAAATAAAAAGGAATGCCCCTCCTACCATTGGAATAACCCAGACCCATTTCAGTGCTTGTGAAGTGACCCCGTGGCTAAAATGATGATAAACCAATTGAAAGATGAAAAGAATGACTGAACTAATAAAATAACTATAAAACGTTTTTTTCTTATTCATAATTATACCCCTTTTCTTAACCTATAAAAACGATATCGCTGACAGATCGTTCAGAGTTTCCACTTCCGCCGACTGTTTGATTAATGACTTTTCCATTGAAATAAAGCGTTGTTGACCCTCCACCATCTAAATTATATGCGGTTTTTGCTCCATGATTTTTCAATACAGTTGCTAGTTCGCTGAGACTCAACCCTTGACTATCATCTGTTCGACCTTCTGAAACAACAACGAGATAATGGTTTGTTCCAACTTGAGCAATTGCGGTTCGTGGATTACTTTGCATCGACTGCGACACTTCCTCATCTTCAGAAACAGTGACTTCTCCATCTTCAACTAAAGCAGGACCAAAAGATAAAACTTGTTGTACATCTTCTTCTACTAGCTTTTCAGCAGATGTTTCTGCTTCTTTTATTATTGAGAAATCACCATTTTTATCAATTACTAAGTCTTCTTTTGTTTCATCTTCACTAGGTGTATCACGATATAGTGTGCCATTTCTAAGTACATATCCTGTATCTCTAAAACCATAATAATCTCCGTTTATCGCTAAAATCGCTTGTTGTTCTTGTGCGATCGCAGATGTAGTTTCTTTGATGTTGCGTCCATACGTATTGTTTGCCAAAGCTGTTTTTAAATAGCTAGAATCGCTTACTGTAATATCAGCAACATAAACTGTGGTTTCATCAACACGTTCTGAAGATAATGTGATATTGATATTTTCATCTTGGTAGCTATTATCTGTAATCACTGGTTCAAAAGAACTTGAGTTACTCGTATTTTTTGTGTCTGTTGTCGAAGTGGAAGTCTCATTGGATACCGATTCTACTGCTGCTATTTCCTGAGGCAAAACAAATGTTTTTAATAATATATAACTTGAACTTCCTAACAAGAAAACACTCGATAGACATGCCCACATATATTTTTTTCGTAAAAAATGTTTCATAAAGATTTCCTCCTAACAAAAGACTATGCGTCTTTGAATCGAAAAACTGGCAAAAAACAATAAAATATCCACAACGGCCTTACAAAGCAAAAGCGACTGAATAATAACCGAAAGGATCGACACACCTAGCCAACTTAAAATCAGTTGAAGGAGAAACAGCAAGCTGTATTTATAAAAAGCAGTACGGGCTCTTTGTTTTCTGAACACATAATGTCGATTCATTTGATAATTGAAAATTCCTGATAGTACTCTAGAAAGTACGGTAGCAATCAACAAAGAAGCCATTGTATGATTTCCAATAAAAAATATAATGGAATAGAATAGTCCAATATCCACCAATGAAGAGGAAATCGAAGAAAAAAAGAAACGAATGAACGGACGATAAACAAGATAGGAATCTTGGAATATTCGAAAATGGGAACCTTTATTTCCATCGCTATATATTGTTTTGATAGGGATCGTAGTCATTCGATAGCCGATCTTTGGTAAAACTAGCAGTTGATTGATTTCATATTCAAACCGATTTCCTTCGATTTTGAGCAGTTCAGATAAACTAAAGATAGAAAATCCCCTCAGTCCTGTTTGTGTATCCTGTAAGTGGATACCTGAGGAAAGATAATAAAAACCGCTCGTCATTCGATTCCCGAAATAGCTTCGAAAGGGCGTGTTTTCATACGAAAAATCTCTTACACCCAAAAGGAATTCCTGACCAGCTAATCGATCTACTGCCACTAGCATTTTTTGGATGTCTTCGATTTCATGCTGACCATCACTGTCTGCTGTGACAACGCCAGTAATGTCTGGATAGGAATCAAGTATAACTGAAAAGCCGAATTTTAATGCATATCCCTTGCCTTTGTTGTCAAAATAGCTGATTTTAGTGATATTAGGATGTTCCATTCGCTGAAACAGTTTTTGATAGGTTTTCCCACTTCCATCATCAACAATGATAATCGGTACGTTTACAGATTGTGCTAATTGATTAATGAAGAATACAGTGTTTTCTGTGGGTTCGTAGATTGGAATTAATAGAATAGCTGACATATACTCACCTGCTTTTATTTGAAATTGTAGTTATTGTTGCAAGTGAAACTTAAGGGCTTCTTAAAAACTAAGAGAATCACCTCTGATTTTGTAAAGACTTTTAAAAGACAGTTACATGGATGTTCGTTATCAAAGCAAGACAAATTCCCTATCGTCATTTGAGGAAATGCGGTAAAATAAAGGAAATGAACAATAACTGGAGGGATTTGTATTGGACAGCAAAACTAGAAAACAACTGCAAGAAAAATTAAAACAACGTACACATTTGCTCCCTTCCGTCTTTCAACAGTTTTTAGAAGAAAATCGCTCTTCTTTATCATTAGGTAGTCGCTATGAATATGCAAAAGATTTCCATTTGTTTACTGATTATTTGAGAAAAGTATTTTCTGAAGAAGTGGATGATCAGCTGATTATCCGTTTAGAAAAACAAGATTATCAGAATTTCTTAGCTAAAATCTATCGACATACTCGTTCGTTCCAAACTACAGCGAACCAAGAAACGGAGCAATTGTTTGAAAATAGCTATTACGGGATTTCGAGGAAGCAATATTCATTAAATCATTTTTTGCGATTTTTATATCAAAAAGGACTAATTGAAGAAGAGATCTCTCTTTTGGGTACAAGTTTACCGGAAACAACTAAAGCAGCTCCGCGATATATCGATGCAGAACTTTTCAAAGATTTTGAGCATTTGTTTATCCCGATTGAAGGCTTTCAAACAAGCAGAGAAGCTAGCTTTGAAGAAAAGAATAGACCGAGGAACCTTGCGATTACTGCCATTCTTCTGTATTGCGGATTAAAGATCCATGAAGTAGTAGAACTTAAACGTAAAGATGTATCTTTGACCAAGCAGATTCTTAATCTGAATAGAAAAGAAAACAGATTGAGTAAAGTACCAATACCAAAAGAAGCGATGCCGTTTCTGGAGAACTATTTTAAGTTAACCGCACAAAATACGGACGAAAATTCTTTTGTTTTTCGTTCCTCGCATGATCAACAAATTTCTCCTCGGACTATTCGCCAAATTTTGAGCAAAATCACAGTGTATAAGAATGTATCACCAGAATTATGCCGAAAAACCTATCGCTATTATACCGAACTATATTTAGATGATGCTGATGCGGTAAACTATTTATGCGGTAATCGATACCTATCTTCCCACTCTTTTCAAGAAATCTGGGAAAAAATGGTTGATTTTTCTTATCACGAATTAGCGGCATTCGTTCAGGTTTCTGTCACATAGGAACCTGAACTTTTTTTCACAATAAACTATATTATTGTATAAAGGTTTATGTTACGATTATCTTGAGTTTGTATATTACTTAACAAAAGATAATGGAGTGTGAATGATGGAGACCATAACGTATTCCCCTTTGAATTTATTTACGAATTTTCAAGAAGCTGCAGCTGGCTTTTCCGAGACCCCGATTATCTGTGATCAGCCGCTTTCTGCTTTTCCTGAGTTAGGACTTGAAACAACCTACAAAAAATGCTTTGAAAGTGTGTTAGATCGAGCTTATCAATTAGCCCATCTTGGTGTGAAATCTGGAGACAAAGTCATTATCTATAAGAGTTCCGCTTTTGACACATACCTTCTCGCTGTTTCTGTGTCTTACCTTGGTGCAGTGCCTGTCATGACTTCTTATCATCTACCAACAGCGACAATGGAAGTATTTATCGACCGTTTAGAAGACCCCTTCATTTTATTTGATGATGAGACAAAAAAACGAGTGGGAGAAATTTCAAACGGGACTAAGTCAAAACAGATTCCTATTTTTTATTTACTGGAGCAACCTACTTTTCCTGTTCCCCAATCGTTTTTAGCTAAAAATGAAATTTCTTATATGACCCATACTTCTGGTACAACTGGTATCCCTAAGCTTATTTGTCATTCTGCTCATTCTATGGGTTGGCGAACGAAATGGCAAAAAACTGTTTTTGCGAAAATTTCAGAAAAGAAATTAATCGCTTTTCACATTTCCCCCGTACATTCTAGATTCAATATTGGCATCTCTTCTTTGATGTCCATGGGTTTTCCCATGATGCCTTTAGCAGACGCACAAAGTTCAAAAGTTATTCGTATGTTGGAAACCCACCGACCAATCGCATTAGAGACTCATCCGAATAACTTTGTTCAGTGGAGTTTTACTGCTAAAGAACATCCAGAAGCTTTCTCTGGCATCCGTTATTATCACTCTACTTTTGATGCCATAAACAATCAGACAATGGAAACATTTTTGCGAACATCAATAACACAAGATGCGGTATTCCTTCAAGTATATGGCCAAAGTGAATGTGGACCAATGATTCTTAAGGCTCATACACTGGAAAGTTTGAAAACGAGTGATGCAAGAGATATGGGCGTTGGGCTGGAAGACATGACAAGCGCTCGGATCACAGATTCAGTTGGGAATGTCCTTCCTGAAAATACAGATGGTCATATACAATTACTGTCTAAAGGACGGGCTTTGACTTATTATAAGGAAGATGCACGGTTACAGGAAAATGTTTATGGCGATTGGTGGGATAGCGGAGATTACGGTTTTATGGATAATCGTGGTCACCTATTTTTGAAAGATCGGCAAGTAGATTTGATCGAAACGATCAACAGTACATTAGCTATTGAAGACTTTTTATTAGACTCGTTAGATTTTTTGGCAGAAGTAGTGATTGTAAGGGATAAAAATCATTCTCCACAGCCGATTATTGCTTTAGCCCCTGATAAAGAAATGGATTGGAATCGCTGGTGGGAGCAAGTCCATGAACTTCCATGTTTGAACGCCCCTATCATCCTTGACTTTGATGCAATCCCGCGAACAGCTACAATGAAAGTTCAGCGGCTTCAAATCGAGAAAGAATTAAAAACACAAAACAACTAATCGTTTTTAAGTGGTTGTGAAAAAGCTGTCCTGCATCAAGTAATAAGAACAGCCAAACAAAAGTGGTTCCTCATATTTTGCCGTTTGTTGAGCTAATATCGAGGACCAGCTAATTGAACATCGTTTATTTGGAAAAAGGGAATGTGACACGATTTTTGTCACATTCCCTTTTCGCTTCTTTTGAAAATTGGATGAGATAAAAATATGCCAATTGGCTGTTTTTCTTTTTTGAAAATTTCGTTATACTCTTATTCATGGAGGGAAATGTTATGAAAAGAATCTTGACGATTGGTGGTTCTGATCCATTTGCTGGCGGAGGAATCCAAACAGACTTAAAAACTTTTGAAGATTTTGGTCTATTCGGGCTAAGCGCCCTGACATCTATAGGGGTACTAGATACGAATGGGCAATTTATCTTGGAATCTATTCCTTCAGAGTTGCTTGAACGACAGTTGGCTTCAATTGATCAAATGACTACATTAGATGGAATCAAGATCGGGTTATTAAATTCAAGTGAAGCAATCATGGTTGTTCGAGACTTCATAAAAGCAAAACAAAATATCCCAATCATCTTAGACCCGGTTTTGGCATTCAAAGAAACTGAAACTGTGATCAATCAATTGTATATTTCACAGCTCATCGAAGAACTTTTTCCACTTGTTACGATGATTACGCCTAATTTGGCAGAAGCTGCTTTACTTTCTGGTCAAGCTCTCCCCTCTTCGTTGATAGAAATGATCCATCTCGCTAAAGAGCTCACTGCTTCAGGAGCAAAGAAAATTGTAATAAAAGGCGGCACAAGGATGGCTGGCGAACAAGCTGTGGATCTTCTCTATTCAGTTGACCATCATGAGGTGTTTTCTCAGAAAAAAGTCGACACCCCAACAGTAAATGGTGCCGGTTGTGCCTTTTCTTCTGCAATAACAGCGAATCTTGTATTAGGATTAGATGTTTCAAAAGCCGTAGCAGAAAGTAAAAAATTTGTTGCCCATTGTATTTCCAATGGTGTGCTGATGAATGATCATACGGGAAGCGTCTGGTCTGGCGGTATCCAAAAAGGAGGAACGATAAATGAAAACTAAACAACTAACAATCTATGCAATGCTGATTGCGTTGACCGTTGCACTTTCATTAACTATTTTGATCCCTGTGCCGGCTACGAACGGTTTTGTGACATTATGTGAGGCTGGAATCTATACTGCTTCTTTTCTTTATGGTCCAATGGGTGGATTAGTTGTCGGTGCTTCCAGTGGACTATTAATCGATTTGATTTCAGGGTATCCGCAATGGGCTATTTTTTCATTAGTGATTCACGGATTACAAGGATATGTTGCCGGATCTTTCAGTAAATCTTCTACTCGCATGTGGCTATTTGGTCTTTTTTTAGGAAGCTTAGTTATGATCGTCGGCTATGGTATCGCCGGTTGGATTTTGTATGATTGGCCGGCTGGAGTGGCTTCTATCCCAGGGAATATCTTTCAAAATCTTATCGGTATGGGCCTTGCCTTTCCTATAACTGCAAGTCTTCAACGTATTCAAGCACGGAAGCAATATTAATTGAAAAGAAGGTTTTAGAGAATGAAGTTGTCAGAAAAAGAATTGAAAGTTCAATTGTCTGAAATAGTTAATGACGTATTGGCTGAGGCACACTTGAAAAAAGGAGATCTCTTTGTTTTAGGGTGCAGCACAAGCGAAGTCGTCGGTGGACATATTGGAAAAAATTCCAGTGCGGAAGTTGGTCAGTGGATCATTCGTACGTTAAAAGAGCTATTAGATCCTAAAGAAATTGCGTTAGCTGTCCAAGGTTGCGAACATCTGAATCGAGCATTGGTGGTAGAACGAACAGTGGCAGAAGCAAAAAAATTCGAAATCGTCTCTGTTATTCCTGCATTACATGCTGGAGGTGCTTGTTCTGTTGCTGCTTTTGAACAGTTCAATGACCCTGTCGAAGTGGAGCATGTAATTGGGCAAGCCGGCATTGATATCGGTGACACTTCGATCGGTATGCATATCAAACATGTCCAAGTGCCTGTCAGACCTCGTTTGAAAACCTTGGGACAAGCCCATGTGACAGCCCTTCGCTCTCGTCCTAAATATATCGGTGGTCCTAGAGCAAATTATTAAGATGGGTAAATCAGAAAAACTTCCTCGGAAAGTCCAACTATTGAACTTTAACGAGGAAGTTTTTTAATTGTTTGTTTTATACAGACAAGCTTCATAAGGTGCTAGTGTTCCTTTTTTTTCAAAGTTTCCGTTAGAAGAATTTGACAAGAGTAATGTCCATGACTGATCTGCTTCTTTTGGGAGTTCATAGTCAGCAAATGATTCTGTCAAGTTTACCATAATAAGATACTGTTCATCTTCTAAATCTCTTTCATAGACATATAGTTGTGGATGTTCATGAAGATATTCTTTAAAAGAACCATATATCAGGCCTTTATTGATTTGTCTAATGCGGATCATGTTCTTATAGAATTGCAAGATCGAATCCGGTTCATGTTCTTGTTGTTCTACATTGATCGTTTTGGTATTTGGATTAGTGATCATCCAAGGCTCCTGTGTAGAAAAGCCAGCATATTCTTCTGAAGTCCATTGCATGGGTGTTCTGCTATTGTCTCTGGTGGTTTCACGAATAATATCCAATGCTTCTTCTCTTGTCTTACCTTCCGCAAGAAGCCTTTCATAAAGTCTTTTCGAATCCACTGCATCAACTTGATCGATCGATTCAAAAGGCATATTCGTCATTCCGATTTCTTGTCCTTGATAAATAAATGGCGTTCCTTGCAAAAAGAAATACATCATAGCGATTGCTTTTGCAGACATAGCCCAAAATTCGGGACGGGTATCTCCGAACACAGAAACGGCACGAGGAACATCATGGTTTTCCATATATAAAGCGTTCCATCCGATACCATCTAGGGAAGTTTGCCAAGCACTTAATGCATGTTTTAACTTAAGGACGTCTAATTGCCCTTCTTTTTCTTGCTGCCAAATATGGATATGATCGAATTCAAATATCATATCGAAATAACCGTCTTTTCCTACCCATTCCGGCCCTTCTTCTGCAGTGACGCCGCTTGCTTCTCCGACTGTCATGATATCGTACTCTTCGAAAACATGTTTTAAATCAGTCAAATGTTCTTCGATTCCCGAGACATTTTGAAAGGGTGAAAAAGGGTTCTCTGTGGCTTTTACTGAATATTCATCTTTTTTTACATGAGAAATCGCATCTAAGCGAAATCCGTCTATCCCTTTATCTAGCCACCATCGAATCATATTGAATAGTTCTTCTTTCAATTTCTCACTTTCCCAATTTAAGTCTGGTTGTTCTTTCGCAAAGACATGCAGATAATACTGTCCAGTTTCGTGAGAATATTCCCAAGCAGAGCCGCCGAAAATCGATGTCCAATTATTTGGTTCTTTGCCATCTACTCCATCGACCCAAATGTAATAATCTCGATAAGGACTTTCTTTGGATTTCTTCGATTCTTCAAACCATTGATGCTGATCCGAACTGTGGTTGATGACAAGATCCATAATGACTTTGATTCCTAGTTCATGTGCTTCTTTCAGCAATAAATCAAAATCTTCCATCGTTCCGAATCGCTTTTCTATGTCTTGATAGTCACTTACGTCATAACCATTATCGATAAATGGAGATTGATAGATTGGATTGATCCAGATAAATCCGATGCCAAGATCTTTCAAGTATCCAAGTTTTTCGCGGATCCCATTGATATCTCCTTGTCCATCGCCGTTGCTATCTTTGAAACTGGCCGGATAGATTTGATAGCCTACTGCTTCTTTCCACCATTTTTGTTCTTGTATCATATCGTTTCACTCCTTTAACGGTCCCTCTTGATTATAACCGATTCTATTTTAGAAGTATCCTTGTTACCGGTAACTAGAAACGAAAAGCTCAACGAATCTGCTAAGTGCGTTCGTTGAGCTTTATTTTATCATAGATAACGGGCAATCAATTGAATCATTTGCTTGGGAAATTCATTTAGGTCAGTAATATCTACAAAACGGCTTTCACCGTAGATCGACTTGATCTCTTCTTTGTCTTGACCAATAGCTGCGGAAACAAATAATATGCCTTGACGCTCGTATTCTTTCAAAACAGACTGGATGTCCTCTTTTGCTTTTTTGCCAGTATAATCTGGCAACGCCTTTGGCTGACCGTCACTAATATTAAGCAACAGTTTGGTTGTGGCGGATTGTCTGTTTAATTTTTCCGCTGCTAAACGAAGTGCCGCTCCATCACGATTGTTTTGTCTTGGTTTCATAGTGACTAATTTTTCATTTAACCATTGAAACCCGTCTTCAAATTCTTTATAAGAAAACAAAGAAGTCTTTTCTCTTGCTGAGCGGTCTGCTGTATCCCCGTAAATCAACAAGGGGATATCGACTTTCTTAGCAAATTCGGCAATGGCGATCGCTGCTTTTTTTGCCGCTTCGATCCGATCATCCCGTATCATTGATCCAGATTCATCGATCCGCACAGCTACCGCTAAGGAAGGTTGCTCATGTGGCGGGTTCTTTTTGTCAAAATTTCTCAAATCACCATATGCTACTCTACTTGCGTTAAACCGCTGTCCTTCATATTTTCCCTTTTGGTACGTCTCTGTTTGTTCATTATCCAGTAATTCTAAAATTTGTCGGCTAAGTGATTCTACTATCGGCATGACTTGCATTTGTAGCTCACGTGCTTCTTGCGTTTTTCCTTGGAAAGCTGGTCGGTGAACGATGAGACCTTCTTTTTCATGAATCGTTTCCTTCATGATTTGCCGCGCTTCTTTATTTAATTGCTTCTTGATTTCCTTATCATGTGTTTCCATGTCAGAAGCAGACATTTCTTGGGAATCCTCTTCTGTTTGTTGTTGTTCCTTCTGATTTTTCCCTTCGATATCGCTCTTGCGTTCTTTTTGCATTTGAGGAGGCATCTCGTTTTTTTCTGTTGTTTTCTCTAGTCTCTCTGCTCCCTCATTTGGTTCTTCAGCAGACAGTTGTTTCTTTTCATCTAAGCGCAAAGTTTCTTCAGCATCTTCAGTGATGTTTCGTTCGTTTGCTTCTTCGGCGCTGATAGTTCTTCCTTTTGCATGCTCAGATTGAGGTTCTATTTGAGGATAGCCCCATTTTTCTTTTCTCAAAATGTCTTGAAGTTCCAATAGCAATCCACTCTCAGACAAAGCTTGCTCAAGGATCGCCAATTCATCTGGATCAGTGGATAATTTATACAAAACTTTTGGATAAATCGACTGGAGTAAATCTTGTCCTTGCTTATAGGTATTCGCCCAATAAAAATATGAACGCATTCCTGCTACACCTTTGATGGCATTTGCTTTTGCAGTTTCATCCAATAAACGGATAATCTCTGCCATCTTCATAAGGAGTTCTTGATTTTGAATCTGGGTTTTCGCCATCGCACGTTCTGCCATGACTTCTAAGGCAGGAAGATCCATTTTTTCCGCATGCTGCATCCGATCTCTTAAGGATTCATTTAAGGGTCGATTTCCTTGATAGTTTCGATTTGTGGTAATGACAATAATACAATCTGGATGGCGACGAATGATTCCTGTTGGCAAATTCAACATCCCATTGGGTTCGAGCGCTGAGTTAAGTGCCACAAGAACAGAAGCATCACGGATGACAGTCGGCTCTTGGATCTCTAATAGATATCCTTTTTCGATCGCTCGAACGATTTCAGAAGGATAATAACTATAATGGATTGCATCTGGATAATCGGCTTCGATTCTTTGAACTAACTCTGCTAATTTTTCTTTGGCAGAAAAAGAATCAATGCCGTAATGGTTCTGGATCAGTGTCAGTACAGCTTCAAGTGTATCTGTTTGGTAAATAGCTTCCAGCAATTCTTGGTCTTGTTCTTTATCGGAATCTACTACAGGTAATAAGGCGCCGAACACATCTGATTTATCCATATCTGCAAAACATGTCACTTTTGTATAGGGAAGTTGCAAATCAGCAGATAGTGCTTTTGCTAACTGTGTCTTACCCGATCCGGCGTCTCCTTCTAAAAGAACGTTACTGATTTTCATTTCAGGATCTTGCCAATTTTCTTTGATTTCAGAGGCGATCCGCCACTCTTCTGCACTTGTCCGATGGCTTTTCGGTTTCTTCCAGATCATTTGCTTTTCTAGCCGTGAAAAGGTCCGGTTTTCTGTTAGTGAGAAATTCTCCATGCTTCTCTTCCCCTTTTGATCATCTCTGTCTATTAATATCCTAACTCATCTAAAAGACGTTTTAAAATACGGAATCGTTCCCCAATCAGTTCTCCGTCTTTTTGTAGTGTATCGTAATACAAAATAATGTCTTCATCGATCTTTGGATTTTTGGTATCTACCTCGACTGTCATCCGGTTTCCCTGCAAACCAATGATGTCCACAACTGGATTTTCTGGATCATAGAATTTTTCATAACGATAAGCATCTTGAAAGTATAAACTTCCTTGTGCAGCTAAGATCGCTAAATCTAAAATACGTGTAATTGGTAATTCTTCTGATTGTCGAGACCATTTTTCTCCAGTATGTCGCCATACTTTGCCTGATATGTCGACTTTTCCACGGTCATTCCATTGAGCAAGACCCAAAGAAAGACCTTTTGCGTCCGTATTCAATGCATTTCTTCCATCAACTTTATCGTAGTCTTCTACAACGAGCACTGGTTTATGTTTTAAATTTGTAGGTATTTCCATGATTTTAACTCCTCGTCTTTCTATTTTTAGTAAATTAGTAAATCAGTAGTTTACTAATTTACTAATTTACTAAACTATATGCGACATTATAAATGACAGAAGAAAGAAATGCAAAGAAAAAGAGCCTGTTTGTTAGAAATATATAAAAACATCATCTTGCTCTTCTGCACGTTCATTTATCGCGTGAATAAAGAGCAAGATGATGTAGAATATTTTTGGTATGTTTTTTGAATAAAAGGAATTATTGCGCTGAAATGGCGATGCCGATGGCTTTTTCGCCTAAATGTGTACCAATGACTGGTCCAAAATGACCAACTTCGATTTCTGCATTTGGATATTTTTTCTGCAATTTCTCTTTTTCCGCAATCGCTACTTCTAAATTGTTTGCATGTATCACGTAAAGTTTGACTGGCGGTTGTATTTCGTTATTTCTTTTGCCAATGATTTCTTCAGCCCGAGCAAATGCTTTTTTACTTGAACGGATTTTTTCGAATAAAACAATTTTTCCTTCAGAAAATGTCAGGATCGGTTTGATTTTCAATAGGCTACCAATCAGTGCAGCGCCATTGGTCAATCGCCCTCCCCGTACTAAATTGTTCAAATCATCTACAATTAGATAAGCGTAAGTATTATCTCGAATTCGATCGACATGCGCAAGTATCTCATCAAGGGGCTGACCTTCATCATTTAAGTCTAAGGCAGCTTCTACCATATGTCCCATCGGCATACTAGTGATCTTAGAGTCATAAGGAATGACCGTTACTCCACTGATATCGTCTTTCATCGCAAATAAGGTGTTGACGAAACCAGAGATACCTGAAGAAAGATGGATACTTAAAATCGTGTCATACCCTTTCTCTTTCAATTCCTCATATAAAGCCAAAACTTCCCCTACGACAGGTTGTGAAGTAGTAGGAAAATCTTTACTGTTTTTTAAAAGTCCATAATATTCATCCGCTTCGATATCGATTCCTTCGTTATAAATTTTCCCATCCATAATCAAAGGGATTGGAATCACGAATAAGTCGGGATGGTTCTTGATACGTTCCGGCAGATACGCCGAACTATCTGTAACTACTGCAAGTTTCATGTGTTTAATTTCCTCGTTTCAAAGAATTTTTCCAGACCTCATAACTATATCATAAGTAAGATTAGATATGAAACTAAAATTGGAAAATAGAAAAACGACAAGCGTAATCATACGAGTTGCCGTTTTTCTAGTGACAGCAAAAAGACGACTAGTTAGCCTATTCTTTGCTTCCGCTACGATGTTTAACATTTTTCAACATTCGGAACCCATTTTTTCCGAATTGAGAAAATAAAAATACTAAACCCCCAATACTTCCTAAAGCCACACAATAAACCATTGCATAACTTTTTGATTCCATTGACAATCGCTGATTCAGCAAAAAGAAAATGATAAAACATACCGCAAGCATAATCAAGGTAGATCGGAAAGTTTTTAAGAAAAAACTGCTGATTTTTGCTAAAGGTGCTATTCGGTATTCTTTGCACATAAAGTGATAACCACGAACAAAGACGATGCCGAATCCCAAGCCATTTGATAAGCTCATCCCGTATCCGCCAACTAGACCTAGTCCGATTACTTGGAAGATGACTTTCAGGATAATTGCTTCTACAGTTAGTCGAATCGCAAAACGATGGTGGTTCAGAGATTGAAGCATCGTAGACAGAATCGTGAATAAAGAGAAAAACAAAGAAGCTAACAAAGCCATTTGGAAATAACCAACACTTTCAGGATCATAACCAAAAAACAATGTGTATAATGGACCAGCTAATAAAGACATCCCGGTCAATGAAGGAAGAAGGATCAATAACGCAATCGAAAAACTGTCTCCTACTGTCTTTTCGATTTGTAAACGATCTTTTTTCTTCATTGTGCTTAGTATTGGCAAACTACTTATAGCAACTGTTCCTACCATGGAAATCAGGATCAATGTCAGTTTGTTTGGATTAACAGAAGCACGACTGAATAAGAATTCCAGTTGCTGATCTGCAATCTCTGGACGGAAAAAGTGAAGCAGTGGTTTCATCGTTACTTGGTCAATCATTTGAACGATAGTAATGACGGAGCCGACAAAAATGAACGGTAGTGTTTCCCGAATGATAGAGACAGAGGCAGATCGGTTTTCTCTTTCGAAGTAACGGCTGGAAATCAAAAAGTCTTTAAGTTCAAAGAAGTCTTTTCTGCGTCCGACTATATACATATGGATAATCGCAGCTAATCCACCAAAGAAAGAAGCAACTGTACTGATCAATACAGCTTCTAATATGGTTCCGTCAGTCAATACGCGCAAGTAATAAGTACCAGCCAAGATAACGATCACTCGTACAGCTTGTTCAATAATCAAAGAAGTTCCATAAGGTCGTAAATCGTTTTTCCCTTGGAAGTATCCTCTCATTGCACTCAAAATCGGGATAGCAACCAAAGATGGGCATAAACTTCGGATAGCTAGTATCCCGTTGTTAACGTTAGCGATTGGACTGATTCCGGCTAGTAAAGGAGCAAATAAATACATCAACGCAGCAGAGGCGATACCGATGACGAACATGATATTGATCGTACTTCGAAAAATCAGCCGACAAGCAGCGTTATCTCCTTCTTTTGTTGCTACAGCTACTTTTTTTGCAATCGCATTTGGAAATCCGACTGTACCAAGCATCAGGAACAATCCATATGGAAGATAGCCAACATTGTATAATGTCGTAGCAAGCATACCATCTTGATTGTTCCCCATCATACTTAGCCAGGGAATCAAATAGACTACCCCTAAAACTTTACATAGAAGATTAGCAAAGGTTAGCCAAAATGTTCCTTGCATCAATTTTTTATTCATCTAATTTCCCTCAACTATTCTTTCATAAAATAAACATCTTCCCTATTATAGCAAAAAAACATAGAAGGACAAATCCCTCTTTAATTCTTAAAACAAAAAAGAGCTTGCATCATAAGTCAACACTAATCTTTTTCTCCGAATAAATGAACTTGCATCCACAATTGGCTGATGCAAATGCAGTTTGGATAGATCAGTTTGAACAACTTATGTCGCAATCTCTGTTTTTTTAGGGAATAAAACAGTTTAAAGCATGGACAGTAAAAAGACAGACGCAAGTCCTGTCAAAACTGACAATGCCATCGAACGTGTTTTGTAAGCCACACCTGCTACTAGAATCATTGCAGCTATTTTGATATTCCAAGCAATATCCAGATGTTCATGAGTAATGAAGACATCTTTGAAAGCTAACGCCGCAAACAATGCTACTGGTACATACTTCATCCAGTCACTAAACCAAGATGGCACTTTTCGATGAGTAAAATAAAGCATCGGGAACAAGCGCGGAATATACGCAACGATGAATAGACAAGCAACTAAAAACAGCAAATATAGTTTAGTCATGATAGTTGGCCTCCTGTTCCGGGAAGTTGAAGAGCGGTTCATTGACATCTTTGCCGCGATCCCTTAGTTTCTTGGCTTTTTCTTTTTTAAATGCCTTCTCCAACATAAATCCGGCAAATGAAGCAATAACAGTAGCTGCAATCAAGCCGAATGTGTTTTGGAATAATACCATGAAGATCACCCCTAATACACCTGAAAACAAACCTGTAAAGATCAGTAGTGCGTTTTTCATTTGCATGACAAACATAAATATGAACATAGCAGTCAAAGCAAAATGGACAAGGTCAGCATCTACTCGAATCACCGAGCCAAAAAAATTACCGATCATGTTGCTACCGGCCCATGCAGCCATTGAGAACCAATTGACATATAAAGCCTTTCTTTTGTTCCAAGAGGGGTCAGTTGAGAACTTTAAGTAGTTCACCGCATAGTTTTCATCATTCAGTGATTGAGAAAAGACAGCTAAAAACGTCCGCTTTTCTTTTTTCATAAAACCGGCAAGACTTGCTCCTAATAATGTATAGCGTAATTCTAAAAAGAAAACCATCAATAATGTCGTTGCAAATGATGCTTGCGTCGTAAGCATAGATGCAACTAAAAACTGCGCGCCGCCGGAAAAGACCAGAATCGATAACAGCCCTGATAAGAGAGGATCAAATCCAACTTTTTGCAACAATACTCCGCAAGCTAATCCCACTGGTATATAGCTTATACAAAGCGGCATCACTGCATGCAAAGCTTGAAGCCATGGCGCACTTTTCTTTTTGTTCATTAAAATATCTCCTTTAATTACAACAAATAAACAGCGGACTCATTGTAACATAAATTCGCTAAATTGTAGCCGTTTTATTTAAAAACAAGATTATATTTTTCTCATTTTTGCTTCAATTCATGAACATACGTTTTATTTGTGAGAATAATTTGGGTCATATTTATCTGTTTCAATGTATATATACATCTTCTTGTCAGGAAGAGACTGACGCATATTTTTTTCAATATCATTGATGATCGAATACGTTTCATTTTCTTTGTTTCCAACAATATCTGCTTTTGCAGCGACTAAAATTTCCGTTGGACTTAAATGAACGGTTTTGATATCAATTAGCCGACTGATCTCAGGTCGTTCAAAGGCTAACTTGATTTTTGATAAATCGCTTGCTGTCACACTTTCACCAATGATCAGACTATAAAATTCTTTTGCTAGGAAAATCGCAGCTCCCATCAGTAAGAAACCGATCAGTAATCCGCTGATAGCATCAAATGCAGCAATCCCGGTTGCATAAGTCAAGATTGTTCCCGCTAAAGCCAAGACCAAACCGATTACAGCACACAAGTCTTCCGTAAATATAATCAGTATTTCACTATGTCGACTTTCGCGCAAAAAGCGCATCGTGGAAAGATTTTCAGTATTCAATTCTTTGATTTCCTTCATTGCGACACGCAAAGAACTTCCTTCGATTACCAAACCAAATAACAAAATGGCAATGACAATGATTGGATTACCAACTTCATGGGATGGATGCGTCAATTTTTCAAAAGCTTCCATCACCCCTAGTGCTCCCCCACCGAAGAAAAGCATCATTGCGACGATCGTACTAAAAAAATATTTTGCTCGGCCTTCACCAAATTGATGCAAGTCGCTCTGACCTTTATTAGCTTGTTTATCGCCAAATAGCAGCAAAATCTGATTACTACAATCAACGATACTATGGATGCTTTCATTCAGCATGGCGGCACTGCCACTGATTGCATAGCCGACAAATTTGCTGATAGCGACTAGAATATTAGCCCCTAGAGCAGCAATTACGGAAAACATTCCGCTTTTTTTAAAATTTTCCATATTCTTTTCCTTCTTTCATCAAGTGAACTGGCTAAAGTGCGGCAATATCCGCCCTTTAACAGTTTTTATGAAACTTATAGTTTAGATAAATTGAAAATGACCGATTGTCCATTGTTCAATTCGATCTCTTTTGCCCCAGTAGTAGCACTTTTCTCATCCACAGTAAACATCCAATAGGTTTGATTCTTTTCATCCTGAGAATGCCCTTCAAGCGAAGTGATGAAGCCATCATTTTCCTCGACTTCAAAATTTTGTTTCAAAATAGTCAGCAAAGTTTCTCCTTTTTTGAAAGTCACTTCTTTTTTCAAAAAGTTTTGACCATTTTCTTGTAACGTGATCGTTGCTTTTTGCGATGTTTTTACTTCCTCCTTTTGGTTGGAAGTCGATGGTGTGTTGGTTGTACTACAACTTGTCAACATGAGTACACTGACACTCATTGCAAGCAGACTATAAATTATTTTTTTCATTTTTTCCTCCTGAATGATTGTAAAAACGTTTGACGACTGGCAGAAAAACAAGGAAGAACACAACATTACCTATACTGTGCATCAGATCAAACGACACCCCTTGAAGGTAATAGACCCAAGGTTGAGGTAAATGATAGAGCAGCGTATCGAAAACAGTCATCCCTATTCCATAAACTATACCTGCTAGAAAAAAGCAGGTTCCTTTTAACCAGAGATTCCTTCGGATTGTTCTTCTCGAGCAGAAAATTGAAAACAACGCCAGAACGACGGTATAGCTGAGCCACTGACCGAAGACCCATGGACCCACACCAAAATAAAAACTGCTGATTGCGATAGAAAGACTCATGACAATTAGCGCATCTTTCAAGCTTAAGTAAAGAACTATAAACAAAAAAATAGCAGTCATTGGCTGGAAATTCGGAATAAATTGAAAAGCGATCCTACCTGCTACACAAGCAGCAGACAATAAGCTAAGCTGGGCGATTTTATTTGTGGACATTCTTGATGTAACTCCTCCTTCACCAGCAGATGATTCACGTTCATTCAGTACATACAGAAAAGACTTGTGACAATTATTCTGGATAACTGCCGCAAGTCCTTTGGAACAGAATTATCTGAATGACCTCTGGTAATCCAACTTATCCAATCAGGACTTTCTCACCATTAACGGAACCAAGAATTCGTAATTGATAAAGAAATCAATGACGGATCGTGGGTAATCTCCAGATGAGATCGACAAGACCGTTTGATCTTTTTCGTTTGTTGCTATCGTTAAAGACTGTCCTTTATCTAATCGTACTTGATAAGTAGTTTCGTTGATCTTTTCCATATCATAGGATGGATTTTTCATCGCCACGATAAAAATATCATCCAATACTTCATTCGTCAATTCAAATTCGCTCTGAAGGTTCAAACGAAGTGGCTTCGTATTGTCTAGTAGTGTCTGATTAACTGTAAAACCAAGTGTTCTAGCGTGGGCTAATAATTGATTCAATTTGTGATTGAAGATCGTGATCTGTCCTGCTGAGAATACTCGATCAACTGACCAGTATCGGATCAAAGAAAGCACTCGATCATCCTGGACATCGATTTCCATCGTCTCTGGTGATACATTTAGAAGACTCATCGATTCCACTTGGTATCGTTGATCGATGGTCGGTAATACAAAGGAAAAGACTAATTCGTTTTGTCCATTCAACGTATAATTGATAGAGAAATGTCTTGTTTTCCATGTGTCATAAGCTGAATTTGATCGTTCCAGACCAATATCATTCAACGGTTTCAGTAATTCATATGTGAAGTATTCGATCAGACTTGTCTTTCCAATCGTTGAGATCGGTTCTTCATTCAATATAAAGCGGTCATATGATTCTAATAATTCGGGAAAATCTGATTCAATCAAATATTTTCTCATACGTAAATCCGCTAATTCTGCTTCCGCTGTTTCAATCAAACTGACGATATCTTGATGATCTTGCTCTTTTCCTTCTAAATACCCGGGATTTTCAGATACTTCATAAGCATGCGTGTTTTCTGAAGTATCCGTATTCGTCGGAGTTACTTTTTCTTTTTCATGGATTTTTGTTTCTTCTGGCATAGGGACTTCTTCTGTGTCATCCAGTGGCTTACTTGTTTGTTCCTCTAATGAAGTGTTCGTTTCTTCATGATCTTCTGTCTGTGCTTCATTTTTTGTCCATTCTGCTTCATCGTGTTCATTCATACTCGGAACCTCCTTCATTAGATTGATTATTAGGATTTTCATTACCAAGATAATTCATCAAGAATTCATGGATTGCTTGACCAAACCCCTCTTTGCTACCGAAATAGCGACTGATTTGCCGTTGCTCTTTTTCTACGATGGCTGCGCGAAGTTGGTCCGCTCTTGCTTCTTGTTTCAATGCTTCTTTTTGCTGCTGGATTGTTTCAGGTGTCTCGATATAAGGAAGCCAGCCTAATTTTTCATTAGATAGCACTTGCTTCTTCTTCTCTAATTCTTGAATTTCTTCCTCGATTTTCTTACGATTCAAGAATCCTTTATTATCGTCCAAATCAGTCATCTGCCGATTGATTTCTTTTATCTGTTCGTCTAGACGTTCGATCTCTGTCTGGGCTGTGATCACCTTCGCGTCTAGCTCATTGATCTTTTTGTCATAGTCCGTTGTCTCCAGTTGGGAATATTTCTCCCACTCTTCATCGATCCTAGGCAAAACAAAAATTTCTGGCAAACTTGCATCGATACCAATTGTAGGGCGATCATGGTAATAAGTGCCGATTTTGTAATAGCTCATCGTTGGTGAGATGCTTTCTACTTGTTCCATAAAAGGAAATTCTTGCAAAAAACGATCATGGATCTTACGCATCAGCAATTGGTCAATCTCGTGATTTTCATTTGAGCTTCGTTTTAATTCTTCGTTCAATCGGCCGTTGTACAAACGGTAGATCTCAGGAATATCTTCTTCGCGGACAGCTTTTTCAAAAGCCTGTAAATCTTCTAATAATTGGGAAAGATTCATGCTTGCTTTTTCTTTGATATCATAAAAAGAAGACGATTCTTTTGCTGTATCCTGATTCGTGCTCGTCTCCTCTAGTTCGCCTTGCTCATAATTTGTGTTTGTATCTGGTTCTTTCATACTACTTGCCTCCTCTTACTCATCTGATTTTCACTTATTAATACTTCAATAGTACCATTTTCTGTAAAAAATTGTTATAAAAAAGAGCGGGCAATGCTCCATAAAACAGGCTGCACCAAAATTTGGCACAGCCTTTTTTTCGATCAACTAGTCTTTGATATCTGATTCATCTGATAGGACAGAATCGAATGCAATGACTTTTATCATATTCTTTTATTTACTAGGCAGATCTCTTGTTGTGAAATGAATGCGCTGATGGTCATCACGAGTTAGTTGCGTTTCTTCGTTTAAATAAGTAAACGTCAATTGTTCTAATTCGGGATCTTCAAGCATTTTTTCATAACCGGTAAAAATCGAACGGATATAGTGTTTATATGCGTTTTTCTTTTTCTGTCTTTTTTTCATGTAGCACCTTCCTTATCAAAAACTATCATACCAATGAATAACTATATAGACAAGTTGGTTTAAACCATTTTCTTTGTTTTTTTGAGGAATTTTGCTCTTCCAGTTGACGAATCCAAAAAAAAATGAAAAAATGCTTTAGTACTTAAGGAGGGAACCCAGTGAAAAAAATTGGTTTTGATTCAGAGAAATATATTGAAGAGCAGTCCGCGTATATTTTGGAACGAGTGAACCACTATGATAAATTATATTTGGAATTTGGTGGAAAGCTAGTGGATGACAAACATGCAAAACGTGTACTTCCAGGATTTGAAGAAGATGCGAAAATCAAACTGCTACAAAAATTAAAAGATCAGGCTGAAATACTGGTTTGCGTCTATGCCGGAGACATTGAACGTAATAAGATCCGCGGTGATTATGGGATTACTTATGATATGGATATCTTGCGGCTGATTGATGAATTACGTGGTTATGGATTATTGATCAACAGTGTCGTTATCACTCGCTATAGCGGCCAGCCTGCCACGAAAGTCTTTATCAATAAACTAGAAAGACGAAATATCAAAGTCTATAAACATTCAGAAATCGAAGACTATCCAGTCAACGTAGAAAAAATCGTTTCAGAAGATGGGTTTGGGAAAAACGAATACATTGAAACAACTAAACCAATCGTTGTAGTGACAGCTCCTGGACCAGGAAGCGGAAAACTCGCTACTTGTTTGAACCAACTGTATCATGAAAGCCAAAAAGGACATGCAGCTGGTTACTCCAAGTTCGAAACTTTTCCAGTATGGAACGTTCCGTTGAAACATCCATTGAACATTGCCTATGAAGCAGCCACAGTCGATTTGAAGGATGTCAATATGATCGATTCCTTCCACTTTGACGCCTACAATAAAGTAGCTGTAAATTATAATCGAGATGTTGAAACCTTCCCTGTAATCAAACGTATTATTGAAAAAATTACTGGTAAAGAATCTGTTTATCAATCTCCTACTGACATGGGTGTGAATCGTGTAGGATTTGGTATCGTGGATGATGCGGTTGTCCAAGAAGCTTCTAAACAAGAAATCATCCGCCGCTATTTCCAAACAGAGTGTGACTTCAAAAAAGGATTGATTGACGAAGAAGCAGTTAATCGAATCAAATTGATTATGGAAGAAGTCGGATTACGCCCTGAAGACCGAAACGTTGTCGTTCCTGCCCATGATTATGCAGATAAAATTCAAGCACAAAGTCCTACAAAAGATCCTTCTGCTGTGATTGCCATCGAATTACCAGATGAAGTCATTATTACCGGACGTACAAGCTCATTGATGGATGCGTCAGCGGCAGTCATCTTAAATGCAGTAAAACATTTAGCGCATATTGCAGATGACATTCCTTTATTATCACCATTAGTTCTTGAAACAATACAAGGATTGAAGTCAAAGACACTTCATTCCTCTTTGGATGCACTAAGCATCAATGAGGTCTTGATCGCTTTATCAATCAGTGCAGTAACGAATCCAATCGCTCAAGTTGCTTATGATAAACTAGCTGAACTTGAGGGAGCGCAAGCCCACTCCACTGTGATGGTCAATAAAAATGATGAACAAACATTGAAAAAACTAGGAATCGATATTACTTGCGCACCTGTCTACCCTTCAGAAAATCTATACTACCAATAGAAAAAATTCACTTATAAAGGATGAAAACGAAACTATTAGCATTAGCTTAAACAATAGTTTCGTTTTCTTTTTTAATAGCATAAATAACATTGACGCTATCAATAATGTCTTTATTTGTTTATTCATTTCCGACTTTCCTCCTCTATTCTTAGGACCTGTTGAAATTTTGCAGGAGATATCTCTAAAATTCCTCCTTCATAGTAAACAGTAATCTTGTCTCCTATCTGAAACCCATCATTTTTTTAACGGAAACACTAAATATCTGTCATTTTATTTTTTTTAGAATAGAAAAACATTTAATTCCTACAAGAATACTGCCGATAATAAAAAAATTTTTTTCATAACGACTTCCTTCATACATCAGAAAATATATATTTCATACCCATTAATTATCAAAAACCTCTTAATTAGTCCTTTAATAGTCTTTTGGAAAGTAAAAAAAACAATGGAACATCAGTTTTTTAGCGTTTTTTATCTGTTTTTTCGATTTATTTTGGTTGCTTTATATTCTAATGGAAAATGAATGCGTTTTACTCTAAAAAAGTAATGAAAATTTCACTAAAGATTAGTATTTTATTTACAAAACAGGTAAAATAAAACGGAATTTGGAATAGGAGTGATTATTTGAGTTATTTATTAGGTATTATTGGTTTATTTGTCACATTAGGTCTTGCTTATTTGATTAGTAGCAACAAAAAAGCAATCAAATTGAAACCACTAATTGTGATGTTCGTTTTACAGCTTGTTCTTGGTTTCGTATTATTACGTACAACTTTTGGTACAGCGGTTGTTTCTGTATTGGCAAAAATGTTTGATCATCTTCTTGCTTTCGCTGGGCAAGGTGTTGACTTTGTTTTTGCCGGTGTAGCAAATAAAGGAAGTGCACCTTTCTTTCTTTCCGTATTGATGCCAATCGTATTTATTTCTGCTATTATCGGGATTTTACGCTACATCAAAATTCTTCCATTGTTTATGAAAGCCGTTGGTCTTGGGTTAAGCAAAATCAACGGAATGGGCAAATTAGAATCCTACAACGGAGTAGCTTCTGCTATTTTAGGGCAATCGGAAGTATTTATTTCCATAAAGAAGGAATTACCTTTCTTATCTGAGAAACGTTTATTCACCATGAGTGTCTCGGCTATGTCTACCGTGTCTATGTCAATCGTCGGATCTTATATGGCACTAATCGATTCTAAATATGTGATCACTGCCCTTGTTTTAAATTTATTTGGCGGATATATTCTGGCTTCGATTGTGAATCCCTATGTATTAGAAGAAAAAGAAGACGAACTAATTATTGAAGAAAACAAAGAACAGACCTTTTTCCAAATGTTGGGAGAATACATTCTTGATGGTTTCCATGTGGCAATCACGGTTGCTGCTATGCTTATCGGATTCGTTGCCTTGATTGCCATGATCAATGCTATCTTTCATGGGATATTCGGTATTACTTTCCAAGAGATTTTAGGTTATATCTTTGCCCCTCTTGCCTTCATCAGTGGAATCCCATGGAAAGAAGCAGTGGATGCTGGTAGTATCATGGCGACTAAATTGGTTACAAATGAATTTGTTGCTATGACAGAATTAGCTAACGGTCATTTCCATTTTACTGAACGCACAACAGCGATCATATCTGTTTTCCTTGTTTCATTTGCCAACTTCTCTTCTATCGGGATCATTTCCGGTGCGATGAAGGGGTTAAACGAAGAAAAAGGAAATCTTGTTGCAAAACATGGGTTGAAGATCTTGTTAACAGCGACTTTAGTCAGCTTTTTAAGTGCTATTGTGACTGGATTACTGGTATAATAAACAAAAAAGCAATGTTGCTTTCAAAAGCTTTGGAAATATTTCCAAAGCTTTTTCAGTTGCTCAAATATCAAAGGAGAAATGATGATGAATTATTGCTATGTGTTTATCGGTCCTTCTGGTTCTGGGAAAACTTCACTCGCAGAAGCTGTTTTTCAGCCGGAACAAAAGATCATTACTTACACGAATCGATCACCAAGACCTGGAGAAAAAGATCAAGAGGATTATTATTTTGTATCTGACGATACATTCAATCAGATGATCAAGCGAGACGAATTTGCAGAGTGGGATCAATATGCTCAACATAAATATGGTTCCAGCAAAGCAGAGATTACCAAAAAACTGAAGGAAGAAAATTGTTATGTCGTTTTGACGGCAAATGGTTTTTGGCATTTATACGAGTATTTTGGCACGGTAGTCCGTCCGATCTTTATTACGATTTCTAAAGAAACATTACAATCGCGCCTGAAAAAGCGTGGAGATTCACCCGAACAGATTTCGGCCAGAATGGCAGTTTATGCGGAAGACTTAGCTCAACTGGAACGGTTAGCAGCTATTCCCACACTTTTAGTCGTGTCAAACGATGGAGCGTTCCAAGAAGCAGCAGATAAAATAAAAAAAGGATTATTGATAGAAACAGATTAGCTAAATATCCATAAGATAAGCTGAGAGGCCGCGACAAAAATGGTGTCACGACCTCTCGTTGAACGGTGTTTCAGAAGTAGCTTCTTCGAAAATTATTTCTTGAAGCTCACCACTACTGTCCCACTCTCTTAGCGATCAGCTAGTTGTTTTTCGTATTATTAAGTCTTCATCCTTGTGAAGATGCTTTTATACTCACTTGATTATTTTTTGATACGCTTTTCTTTCACCATGTTCAAAAGGGAATTCAATCATCCCTTGATAAGTGAATCCAGCAGAATAGATGGTCTTTTCCATCGGTTCATTAGCTGGATAAGTATCGATACGGACATCTTGAATATCTTTGCTGGCTGCAATCGTCAATAAATGTTCTAAGAACGGTTTTGCTAGTTTTTTTCCTCGAGTACTTTCTGCTAAAGCAACACGATGAATCGATAAATAAGGACCAGTTGATTTTTTCCAACTACCATCTATTTTTGTGTAAACGGGATCCACGCCTGAGACTAATGCAGCTGTTCCAACAATTTGATCTTCGACTATTAATACATAGCTTTCTTTTCTTTCAATATCGTTCAAAATCGTTTCTTTTGTTGGTTTCTGCCCGTTCTGCCATTGGGGAGAGCCTTGCGAAGCAATAAATTCCGCTGCAGCATCAATAATTTTTACCACTTCTTCTACTTCTTCTTTTCTTGTTAGCCGAATATACACATCCAGTTACCTCTTTTCTGTTTCGTTTTCATTTATATTCTCTAATTTTTGAATCACTTCATACAGTTCAGGAACTTTTGAATAACTTCTAAGCCAATTTTTTGGATGATCCAGTAGTTGACTGATAAGTTCCAAATGATGCATTAGCGACCATTTTTTCAATACTCCGAGTCCTGGAAATTTTTGTTGCTGGTAAAGAGCCAGTAATTCAATCATTCCTGAAGTGATTAAGAGCTGATGATGGTGACGCATGATCCATTTTTTCATTTTATCTCCTGCTTCAAGAAACTTCAATGCTTGATCTTTAGCGGAATCATTACTGTCAGAGACGAAATGCTTTACGCGAATATTACCGTAAGCATCGATATACGTTAGATGGATAGCAAGCGCTCGGCTAGGAAACCCTTTATCGAAATAACGGCTGCCTTCGATCGTGAAATCAGAAAATCCACTATATCCGTCTTCGTGGAAAAAAAGATAGTCATCGCTAAAAAAGTCGTCTGTTTTATCTGCATAACTTTCAACATGCTTTCTCGTTTGAAAAGAGTCACGGATCACAATTTTGTTTTCGGGCAGCCAGATGCGAAAGCGGCTAGCATCTGGTATCAAGAATTTCGAATCGACTCCTGCCAGCTGTTTCCATACCTCTGCGTCTTTTGGGTAGTGTTGTCCATCGAAAATCAGAAACGTTGGAGGTGAATCCAGTACGTCGTTAAGATTTTCTGGCGTTAAAATCTGTGCAGAGACGACAGAGCTATGTTCCTTGACTGTCCAACTGTGCACATGCTGATCGAATAATTTGAATTGTCCTACTTGGGGATTTTGGATCACAGCGATTGGATGGTGCTTTTTTTGAAATAATTCGATCACGTTTTTAAGCGTAGCGGAATCACGTACTGGTTCGATTACCGGATGGATTTTATTGGAGAGCAGTCCTCGCGACAATGCTTCTTTTAATGCTAATAGGTCAAATTGTTTTCCTCTTAAATAAGGATAGTACATATTTTTCACTCCAATGGCTCTGTGGGCAACCGCCGGATCTGCTGTTGTTGCCTTAAGTATTCATAATCATGTTGAAGCGCAGCAACTTCTTCTTGCAACTCATTGATTGCCTGACTAGCTATTTCCTCTAAAAACCGTTCATAATATCGTTCGTTAGAAAATGGATCTTGGTTTTCTGAACGTCTTTTCAATTCTTTGTACAATTGATCTGTTGGAAAATATTTTACGCCTCGCTCCATTTGCTTTGCTTTTCTTACTTCTCTGAATAAAGAAGCCATAAAACGGTTTGTCAAAGCTTCTTCCGGTACAGCAAGCTCCTTCTTTGCTGCTTTTTTCGCAATCATAAATGTACCAGATGCAGGCATTTCCTCTTCGATCGTGTACGGGCGATATACTAGTACACCTATTCCTGTAGGGATCTCTGTTTTCACTTCTTCATATAGTTTACTTGGCAAAACAAAATAATTATAATGCCCGACAAATGACAGTTTGGCTGTAGAACGAAAATCTGCTTTTGTCACTTTCAGCTCATAGCATCGCCATTCTCGGCTTCCATCAAATTTTGTCAAGCAGCTAAGCGTATCTACAATTCCTTGGTCATCAGGCATCGTGACTTCTTCTACGACTAAGCCGCCCTGCTCGATGCAATATTGGTATAATGAGGATTCTATTTCGATGGTTAGCGGGGTTTTCATGTTTTTACCTCCGAACATATTTTCGTCTTACATTTTACATGAAATGATTTTAAAATACTAGACAGAATACACCAGAAACAAAAATAGAAATGATGCTTGCCACGCTAGCACCATTTCTATTTTTCAGATTGACTGATGGACGGAACGTTTTTCTAAATACTGTTGCACTTTTTCGATCCCGATACAAATGACCCAATAAATCAGTGCAACTAAAATATAGAGAGAAAAATAATCGAATGTCCGACCACCTATGATCTTTGCTTTTTGAAATATTTCTGGCACTGTGATCGTTGCCGCTAACGAAGTACCTTTCACTAAATCCATAGCTACGTTACTGAGTGCCGGTACCGAGATTCGAAAGGCTTGCGGCAAAACGATATATTTCAATACCCCAAAGAAAGAAAAACCGGAAGCTAAACCAGCGTCCCACTGACCTGAAGAAACGCCTGCTAGTGATCCTCGATAGATTTCACCAATAAATGCACTGCTGGTAATCGTAAAGCAGATGACTGAAGCCGTTAAGGCACTTAATTGATAAGGTAACCCGAAATATAGCAAGAACAGCAAGACTAGTGCGGGAATACCTCTAAAGAACGATAAATAAAAACGAATAAATACATTCAGAGGTAGCCAATCCAAAAGACCTAGAACTGTCAAAAGCAACCCTACCAAGTTTCCTAAAACAAAAGACACGAAGCCGATCCCTAATGTGTATACCAAGCCTTGCAGTACGAAAGGAAGTGAAGTCCACATGAGGGAAAAATCAATGAGAGGAAAGTACATCAATCACTCACCGACTCAGTCATCGTTTCTTTCGGTTTGACTGAAACATCAGTTTGAAAATATTTTTCAGATATTTTCTTTGTCGTCCCGTCTTCTTTCATCTCTTTTAATACGCCATCGATTTTCTTTTTCAGAGCATCATTTCCTTCTTTCAATAAAAAACCACTTTCGTTTTCATTGAAATAAACGTTCTCCAAGATTTTTACGGGGATATCTGGTAAAGCAGATACGGCCATTTTCTGTAAATAATAATCATTTAAAATAACGTCTGTTCGACCGTTTGCTACATCGCTTAAATATTGATCATTCGTGGCGTTATCGTAAGTGACTAATTTAGCTCCGTATTTTTCCGCTAAACGCATATAGCTAGTATTGGGTTCGCCAGCTGCTTTTTTTCCTTTAAGATCATCAAGTGAGTGGATTCCTGAATCATCTTTTTTTCGTACGATCATACTGTCAAATGAATATTTGAAAGGCTCTGAAAGGGAGAATTTTTTTTCTCTTTCTTTTGTGATACCAAAATCGTTCGCAGCAAAATCTGATTCTCCTTTTGAAACAGAAGTGATTTGTCCATCCACATTGTATTCTTTAAAGGAGACTTTGACATTTAAACGTTTGGCTACCTCTTTTGCCAAGTCTACGTCATAACCAACTAATTCATTTTGATCATTATAATAAGAAGCGGGAAATAGTGTGCCAGAAGTTGCTACTACCAATTCTTTCTTTTTTTCCACATTACTCCAGCTGTGATCTTCTTGGTTAGCGGCAGCTGTACCGCAAGCGCTTAAAATAAAAAAGGTGCTAGTTATTAGAGCAAACAATCTTTTTTTCTTCATTTTTTCTTCTCCTTGTTTCTGCTATTTCCATGGATTTGGTAAATGGAACTGGTGACTTGCTTCAAATAGATAGCCGATTTGAAGCAGCAAATCTTCTCTTCCTCTTGCGGACATAAATTGAATTCCGAGAGGCATGTTTTCTTTTGTCAAATGAGTAGGCAAGCTGATTGCTGGTTGTCCAGTCAGATTAGCCAATTGTGTATAAGGTGTGATCTTCAAGCTGTCCTCAAACATAGAAGAAACAACTTCTAAAGCTTGTACTTCAGAACAATCATGGATGTGTTCCATCTGTGCTCTTATCGTATCACTTTGCAAATCTTCGCTGATTTTAGGGGCGGTAAATGCAGTCGTTGGTGAAAGGAATAAATCATATTCTTGATGCAAGTTTTCCATGGCAATTGCTGCTTCATCCCATACATGCAGAGAATCGATGTAAGTAGCGGCAGAAAGTTTCTGACCATATTGGAACAAAGTCCAAGAGATCGGCTCAAGTTCTTCTTTTCTGACAGTTCGCTGGATGCCTGCTTCAATCGAGTGGATCATTGCTGCTGTCTCTGCGCCATTCATCTGATAATAAGACGTAATCAGTTTACGACCATCTAGTGGATAAGGAATCTCCGTCAAATCATGTCCTTCTTTTTCAAGGAAATCTACAGCTTTTTTTACAGCAAGTACTGCCTCTTCACTAATCTGTGAGTGGATCGGTGAATCAACACAAAAAGCTATCTTCAAACGTTTTTTTCTTGGATGTGTTTGCCATTCAACTGGCGATACTTGATATGGCGCACCGGAATGGATGCTTCTCATCCCATAAAATAAAGCCTCCGTGTCTCTCATAGAAACCGTCAAACCGAAATCAATAGCAGCTCCTTGCCATCCTCGCCAAGCATATGGACCAACTGGCATCGTCCCTCGCGAAGGTTTCAGCCCAATCAATCCGCAAAACGAAGCGGGTATTCTAATAGAACCACCACCATCACTAGCGCCAGCTAAAGGAACGATTCCCGCTGAGACTGCAGCAGCAGCGCCTCCGCTTGATCCACCCGGTGTACATTCAAGGTTCCAGGGGTTTCTTGCTGGGCCATAGATGACGGGGTCTGTAATATTTTTGAAACCAAACTCTGGCGCATTGGTTTGTCCAAAAGGAACTAGCCCTATCGCTTCTGCTTGCTGTACATAATTGGATGTATGAGAAGCTCGATGTGTTTCAAATAAACGAGATCCTGAAGTAGCTAGCCATCCCTTTTTTTCTTGACCGAGCATTTTTAAAGGGAATGGAATACCTGCCAATGGTCCTTTTTCTGACTGGGGAATCAATCGTTCAGTGGAACTATTCTCGAATGGTTCAAGTGCAACAAACGCATTCAATTCATGATTTTGTTTCTTTATTTTTTTCTGTACATCAGCAGCTAATTCTTGAAAACTAAATTCTTTTTCTTTAAGTCCTTTCGCTAATTCTATTGCATCTTTCATATTATCCTCCTTTTTTGCCCCTGTTATTTTCCCACAAGTTCGTCTAACATACAATGAGTACGCTTGCACAGAAATGAACAGACAAGTGTTTTTTATAAAAAAAGACGAAGATCATGATCGATCTTCGTCTTTTTACTAAGAAATAGTGCGTAATTTACCCTTAAATTCGTCAATAGACGCATATCCTTTTTCTGACATAATCTGAGTTAATTCATTTGTGATTCTAGAAAAGATTTCCGGGCCTTCTTTGTGAAGCTCGGTACCAATCTGCAACATGCTTGCACCGCATAGCAGATGTTCAAATGCATCTTGTCCTGTCCGAATCCCACCTGTACCGATGATTTGGATTTCTGGTTTCAAACGCGTATAAAAAGCGCGGACATTTGCTAAAGCAGTCGGCTTGATATACTCTCCGCCAATGCCGCCGAACCCTTCTTTTGGTTTGATGACCACTGCTTCTTTGTCTGTATCGATATACAACCCATTGCCCACACTGTTGATAGCATTGACATATGTCAACGGGAACTGATTCAAGATATCTGCCATCTGATCAAAATGAGCAAAATCAAAATAAGGAGGCAATTTGATTCCTAGCGGCTTAGAAAAGATGCTGAATACTTCTTTCAGTGTTTCATAAGTGGCCTCAAAATCGTAAGCTAGTTGTGGTTTACCAGGCACATTTGGACAAGATAAATTTAGTTCAGTAATCCCCTTGAATCCACTTTTTTCTATTTCCCCAAGCATTTCCAAGTTTTCTTGGATACTCATCCCGGCGATCGAAAAAAATAATGGTTGATTTGGGTTTTTCTGTGCTTTTTCATACGCAAGAGCATACTCTAGATAATAAGAAAAGCCTAAGTTGGGAAGCCCCATCGAATTGATACTGCCTAAAGGAACATCAAAATAGCGTGGTTCGGGATTTCCTTTTCGTTCATTGATTGTACAGCTCTTAGTGATAAATGCTCCTGCTTCTGAATGAGCCAGCTCGTCTAATTCCTGGGTAGTCATGCAGTGTACACCAGATGCATTCATAAAAGGGTTGGCAAAGGTATGATTGGCAAAGGTCGTTTCTAAACTCAAGTAAATCGCTCCTTCAAACAAGTTATTTTATCTAGTGTATCATGACTAAAAGAAAAATCAACTCTTGTTTTTCAACGAATTTCTTAATCATCCTGTTCGGTTGATAGTACTTCCCCTGTTTCACTATTGATCTTGACTGACATACTTTGATTGCCATCTTTTACTTTGACTTCCCAATAAGTAGTACCTAGATCTTTATCCAGATCCCAATCGGTTGCTGTACCGCTTCCTACTTTATCGACAGCAATCTTTGCTGCTTCCTCAATCGTGATCAATTTATCAACAGCTAGACCATCTTCTTTTTTCTTTTGACCATTTTGATCCTCTCGATCTAGCGTTTCTGGATTCTCTGTTTCCATTTTTTCATTCTGAGCATCGATTCTTGCTTCATATTCTTTTCGATCATCGACACCTTCTATCTTGTAGAAGTAAGATCCCCAATCACTATCTAGTTCCAAACTAGTAATAGCAGTATCTGGATACTTATCTTTAAACAATTCAATCGCACGAGCTGCAGACACTTTGATAGCTGACTGGCCCATTGCCTCACTCGAATTCTTTGTTTGACTAGATGAAGATGTACTTGCGTTTGTTGAGGATTCCGATACCTGAGAAGAGCGTTGTTCACTGCTGGAAGATGTATTCCCAGATGTTCCTTGATTGGTGTTTGATTGACAAGCAGCTAAAAACAAAGCCGCAAATAAACTAGTATAAATAACAGTTTTCTTCATTGATTTTATCTCCTTTATTATAAAATAGTATTCTATACAAGTATAACGAAGAAAAAAATTTCTGTCATGTATAAAAATTAAAGAACAACGTTATTATTATGAAAATAAAAAAGAAACTAAGTTTTAGAGACAACCCTAGAAGTTAGACTAACATCTCACTTCGGGAGCATCATAACACTTAGCTTCCATTTATTAAATAATTAAATAGCTTTTAAACTGCCCATTTATATCAATTATGCACGATGCATTGGGATATCATTATTTCCAGGTTGAACAAGCAGATATTGAATTACATCGATATTGCTTGACTCAAATGAAGCTGCACAAGCTTGTAAATATAAATCCCACATTCGATAGAAGGAATCACCCATTTCTTTCGTGACTTGATCTTGGACTTGATGGAAATTTTTTGTCCAATGCTCTAATGTCAATTGATAGTCACGACGCAAACTTTCTAAATCGATCAATTGCAAATCGTTTTTTGTAATATTATCAACTAACTCAGTAACACCAGGAACATAACCGCCAGGAAAAATATATTTATTGATCCAAGCATTTGTCGCACCGCCTTGTTGTCGGCTGATTCCATGGATCAAAGCTGTTCCTTTTGGTTTCAATAAATCTTTTACGACTTTGAAATAACCTTCAAGATTTTCAGAGCCTACATGTTCGAACATACCTACGCTTGTGATATGATCAAACGTTTCGCCTTTTAGTTCACGGTAATCCATTAATAATACACGGCATTTATCTTCTAAATGTTCTTCTTTGATTTTTTTGGTGATCAAATCGTATTGTTCTTCACTTAGAGTGATCCCAGTTGCTTTGACGTTATATTCTTTGGCAGCAGTGAACATCAATGTTCCCCAGCCACAACCGATATCAAGCAACGTTTCGCCTTCTTTGATAAAGAGTTTGTCTAAAATATGATGGACTTTATTGATTTGTGCTTGTTCCAACGTATCTTCAGGTGTGTTGAAATAGGCACAAGAATAAGTCAAAGTTGGGTCTAGCCAAAGTTTATAAAAGTCGTTACCTAAGTCATAATGCGCATGGATATCTTCTTTGTTTTTTTGTTTTGTATGTTTTTCTTTCTTTGGCAGCCATTTTAGATAATCTTTTCCTCGTAAAAAACTGTTTGCTTGCTGATAAGCATCGTTGATCAATGCTTGGATACTTCCCTCGATCTCGATTCGATGATCCATATAGGCTTCTCCTAGTGCCAAAGAAGCGTTGCTTGTAATCTCTTTCATTGGGATTTCTTCATGGATATTGATTTTGATTTGGGGAGGAGTGTCCGTATCTCCGTATTGTTTCGTTGTACCGTCCCAATAATTTACTTCGACAGGGAGCGAGAAAGAACGTGAAAATAATTGATTGTATAAAGTTTTCTCTAACATGATTTTCCTCCTTAAAAAAACTACCCTATTACGTTAATACTAAAAAAGAAAAGAATCAACTAAGAAGTTTAATTTTTTCAGAAATTTTTCAAAAACTACTTTATTTTTCATTTTTTTCACATTCATTGTCGCACAAATCGCTTAAACTTGTCATTCGACACGCTTATCTTTGAATTTTGTCTTAGCAAAAACCCATAGAAGCAGCAAGACAGTTATCATTGTTTGGACACTTAGCATCAAGATAAAGTCAAAGTGGATAAACCCTACAACTGCTGCTACCATGGATCCTATCCCCATCACATTCAGCATCAAATTTGCACTCTCTTTGAATGTATGAATGGATGAAAGTTGGCTTTTTCTTGTCATCCACAAGAAAAAGGAAGCCCCGAATAAAATGAGACTCGTCATGACAAATAGGACAAGACCAAGACTTAAACTATAAGATAAAATGATTGTTGGACGATTACTGGCATAAAATTCTCTTTCTAAAAATCGTTGGAAATCTTCGGGCGTACGTACAGAATCTGGTTGGAAAGATGGACTATAATTCATCGTATAGCGGCGTATACCAGATTTATCCTTTTGCTGGATCACCCATTGTTCCTTCTCAAAATCAATAAAAGTTCCATGATCGGCTTGTTGTTTCTCAGATAAAGACACACCTACCAAAATTTCAGGGGTCACAGCTATCGTTTGTTGCGATGATTGTAACCCAGTTTCAGATAATTCAAGTTCAGAAAATTTTTTGGTTCCTTGTTCATCGATCAACGAATGAACAGATAGAAATTGTTCTAATGGAATCGCTTGGATCTGATTGGCATAAAAAAGAGTCACAGGCATGACCATCAAGGAAACTAAAAATACAAATATCAAGAAAAATTTTGGCCAGGATAATAGTTTGCGTCCCGCAAACACTTGAGTTGGCGTACGTAAAGTGGAAAAATAATTTAACGGAAATGTTTGCATGATCCTTTGCTCCTATCCTTTTGTTCCGCCAGATGTCAGGCCGGTAACAAAGTTCTTTTGTAAAAAGAAGAATAATAGACAAATCGGTAAAGCAATCAAAATTGCTCCAGCAGCAAAGAGGGAGACCCTTTGATTTGTCACATCAGAAATAAATGTTTGCAGGCCGACAGCAACAGTCTGATTTTCAGGTGTTCGAAGCAAGAACTTCGCTAACATGAAGTCGCCAAAAGGTCCCATGAATGCCCATAATGCTTGAACGGCGAGCATTGGTTTGACAAGAGGTAATACAATCTGGAAAAAAATCCTGAAATGTCCTGCCCCATCAAGTTTAGCAGATTCATCTAAATCTATTGGTACTGTGTCAAAGTATCCTTTCATCAGCCAAGTATTCATTGGAATCCCACCGCCTATATAGATCATCGTCAAGAACCAATACTTATCTAGCGCCTCTAATAAGAAAGCCATGACATAAAAGGCAGTCAGTGCTGCCATAGTCGGTACCATCTGAATCACTAAAAAGAACATCAAACTTGATTTGCGGCCGATAAAACGATAACGGCTATACGTATATCCGGCTAAAGTTACTACAGTTACTTGTACGATCATCGTTAGGACAGAGATGATTAACGTGTTTTTATACCAAGTCCCGTAAAGTGTTTCACTGAACAGCCGCGTGAAATTCCCTAAAGTCCAGTCGCTTGAAAAATCCAAACTGAAAGCCGCAATGTTTCCTGACTTGAAGGCAGTACTTGCTGTGATCAAAAGCGGATAGATAATAATGACTGATAACAGCAAAAGAAAAAAGTAAGTAAAAAAGTGAGAAAGCCGTTTTTGGAATCGTGCACTCGAATGAAATTTTTTCATTGTTTAATCCCCCATATTGAACGCATTTGTCTTTTTGAACACTAGCAAAGATACGCAGATAACGATGATGGAGATAATCAACGTGATGGCTGAAGCCATAGAATACTGCGGAGAAGTTCCAGTCGTAAGTTTATAAATCCATGAAATCAGGATATCAGTAGAACCAGCTCCTCCACCCACGCTTCCGGGGCCTCCATTGTTAAATAGGTAGATCATAGAAAAATTATTGAAATTCCCAGTATATTGGGTAATAAACGTTGGTGCTGCAACTAGAAATACAGCTGGAAGTGTGATATTTGAGAAACGTTGCCATGCATTTGCTCCATCGATTTTTGCTGCTTCATACAAATCTTCAGAAATCGACTGTAAAATCCCTGTAACCATCACATAGATATAGGGAAATCCTAACCATCCTTGAACTAAGATGATTGCCACTTTCGTCCAGTTCGGGTCCGTTTTCCAAGAGATTGCACTGATATCTACAAAAGGAAGCTGGTTTATGAAAGGAATCACTTGAGTATTGATGGCACCTACGCTATCGTTGAATATATTCGAAAAACTCATGATAGTAATAAAAGCTGGGACCGCCCATGGTAATAAGAAAATGATACCGAAAATACGTTTGAATTTAATAAATTTCTGGTGAGCAACAACCGCTGTGAGAATACCAAGGGTGATTTGCAAAGTTGTTGCACATAACGTCCAGATCACGGTCCATGAAAAGACTGCAAAAAAAGTATTGCGATATGAACTCAAGAAGAAGATGCTAAAAAAGTTTTTAGCCCCTACCCAATCAATCAAACTAGCTGGTGGAATATGATTAAAGTCATAATTGGTAAATGCAGTAAATAATGTGACTAAGACTGGGAAAATGATGGTAAAAATCATGAGAAGATACGCGGGAAGTGTCAATAGATAAGGAAAACCTTCATCACCTATATTATGTATGACTTCCTTCATCGTCCGATTGATTTTTTTGCCCTCTTTACGCATCCTTGCTACTCGATAGGCGTCTAAAAGATTCAAAGCGTAAAAAATCAAGAAAATGATCGTAATGATGAATTGCAAAGTGCCTTCAATCAAAATAAATAATGAATGATCTTCCATTGGTATACTTCCCAAAGTAACCAATCCTATCAATGCATGAAATCCGCCCAAGAACATCTGACCAATGAATAGGACGAATATGGCGAAAAAAACGATACCTTTAAAAGTTTGGCCATTTACAAACTGCCCCATCCCCGGAATAAGTGAACAAAGCGTGATTTTTTTTTCGTTGATCTGGCTTGTTTTATCTTGCTGCATCTGAATGCCCCCTCTAAACTTGCTGAACCGCAAACTACTTTTAAGATAATGGCAACAAGAGCAAGATAATTTTCCATCTCGCTCTTGCCACCTCTATCTGAAGCACCTGTTCCATTTTTTATAAAAATGGACGGTTATCATTTTAATCAGTATTTTTGTTCTATGGCTTCACTGATTGTTTTCACTGCTTCATCTGCGGATTCTTTTGGTGTTTTTGAACCTGATGCTGCATCGAACATCAAGTTTTCTGCACCTGTCCAAACTTCACCCATTTCTGGTATGTTTGGCATTGCTTGAGCTGTTTCATATTGTTCGATCACAGCTGTTGTTAATTCATCGTTTTTAGCCTTTGCTGTTTCCCGAGCTTGTTGGTTTGCTGGGATTTCATTTACCATTTCAAAGAATTTCTCTTGATTCTCCTGATTCGTTACATAATCGAGCCATTTTTGAGAGAGATCTTTGTTTTTAGCGTAATTGCTGACTACCCATCCTTTTCCTCCGCCAAATGGTTGATAAGGCTGTCCATTGTTTAGAGTAGGAATTTTTGCAACACCATAATTGATATTGTTTTCTTTGTATGTTTGCGCTTGCCATGGGCCGTCAATAATTGCTGCAGTTTTATTGGACATGAATTGCTGGCTGGCGAAGTCTCCTGCACTTTTTATGTCTTGCATTCCCTTAGGCCAAACATTTTGGAACCAATCTGTTGCATAAGAAATTCCTTCTACAGCACCTGCATTATTCAAACCGATATCAGAAGGATCTGTACCATCATCACCGAATACATAGCCACCGTAACCTGCAATCAAACCATAGGAATAATAAAAGTCAGTCCATTTAGCTAAAAATCCTGTATTTTTTCCTGCTTCTGACTCAAAAGCAAAACGACTGTCTTTGGATAGATTTTCCAAATCTTTAAACGTCGCTGGTGCTGTATCGACTAAATCTTTGTTATAGTACAAAACAAGGGTCTCGATTACTGCAGGCTCTCCATAGATTTTTCCATCATAAGTCACTTGGGCCTTGTCTGTTTCATCGTAAGCTGATTCATTTCCCAGTTTTACTTCCGCCAGATGTCCTTGCTGTCCTAACGCACCGATCCGGTCATATGCTGCCATCATAACGTCAGGTCCCTTTCCAGCAGGACCATCTAACGCTAATGATTCTAACTGATCGAACATGTCCTTTTCTACCAGCTTGATCTTCACATCGTTTTCTTTTTCGAATGTATCTTTTATTTCGTTTATATAATCTTTATATCCAGAATCAACGGAGACTGTTAACGTTTTTCCTTCTTCCGTGTCCCCTTCTGCTGAAGAATTACCATTGCCACAAGCCGCTAATCCGCCTAAGATTCCTAAAGAGACTAACCCTAAACCTAATTTTTTCGCGTTTCGTTTTTTCATCTTCATTTCCTCCTGTGTATTCAACGTGCTGTTACACCATTATTATAATGGGCACAAACCTTCATTTGCAAACGCTTTCTTATTGTTACCGGTAACAGTTTTTCAACACATAATCAAAAATCCGTATTGCTGTATCTCTGCTTTCCCATCTTCTAATAACTGACAATTTTGACTAAGAATAACCTCATTTTCCTGTTCTACTATCCAAGGTTCTTCTGACTGATTGAAGTAAATATGGATAATCTGTCCCTCTAGTTCACGTACAAAATAGAGCTTATCTTCACGATCATTTACTATTAACCATTGGGTAGCCCCTTCAGAAAGAATCTTAGACAACTGTTTCCTAAGAGAAACGAGTTCTTTTATAAAACCGAACAGTTCTAGATCTTGTTTTTCTTTTTCCCAGATCATACATTTTCGACAATCTGGGTCTTCTCCACCAGTCATCCCTACTTCTGTCCCATAATAGATACAAGGAGATCCTTTTTGAAGAAACATAAAAGTCATCACAGATTTCATCAATTCCTTGTTCCCATTACAAAGAGTTAAGATCCTTGCAGTATCATGAGAATCTAATAAGTTAAATGTCCCTTCGTTCACCTGATCTCTGTAAAGCATTTGCTGATGATTCATTCCACTGACCATTTGCGAAGCTGTAATTTTCTTTTTTGCAAAATAATCTTTAATTGAATCTGTAAATGCGTAATTCATTACTGCGTGGAATTCATCCCCTTGTAGCCAAGCTTGTGAGGAATGCCAGATCTCTCCCAGGATATAGATATCAGGTTTGATGGCTGTAACTTCTTCTCTAAATTTTTTCCAAAAATGATGATCCACTTCGTTAGCAACATCTAGTCGCCATCCATCAATATCGAATTCTTTTATCCAATAGGTGGCAATATCTAGTAAATATTTTTGAACCTCTGGATTTGCTGTATTTAGTTTGGGCATGAATGGAGTAAAAGCAAAAGTATCGTATGGAATATTTTCAACAGTTTCTGGCACATCAGTCATCTGATAGGAATCTACTGGGAAAAAGCGGATATGGAACCAGTCTTTATAGATTGAATTTTCTCCGTTTTCGAGTACATCTTGCCATTGGGGCGAATGGATCCCCATATGATTGAATACAGCATCAAACATGATACGTATCCCTCGTTTATGCGCTTCATCAATTAAGTTTTTTAAAAGTTTTTTATTTCCAAACGCGGGATCGACTTCATAATAGTCGATCGTATCGTACTTGTGATTGGATGTAGCTTTAAATATGGGACAAAAGTATATTCCATTGATACCAAGGTCTGTCAAATAATCCAGATGATCCATCACACCCTGTAAATCCCCGCCAAAAAAATCTTCACGATCTGGATCTTTGCTTCCCCAAGCCAAAGTATGATCGGGATCATTTGCTTTATCCCCATTTGCAAATCTTTCAGGAAAAATTTGATACCATACTGTTTCTTTCACCCATTCTGGTACAACGAAGCGATCAATTTGATGGAAATAAGGCATTCGAAAATAAAAATTTGGTTCAGCAATCACATTTTTTCGATAAGGAAAAACACCTTGATCCCCATAGAAACAATCCGTGCTGTCTTCTCCAATAACATGGAACGCGTATTGTAATCGTCTTGTTTCACTTGTCAATTCAACTTCCCAATAATCATGAACATTTGTACTTAGACATTTTTTCATTGATCGTTCTTTTTGATACCATTTTTCAGTTGTTATGGTATACGCATCTCCGCTTAACACATATACTTTTTTGATATCATTCTTCCGAGTACGAAGCCGGATACGGAATTTTGTATTCGTATATAGAAATGCATATTCACTTTCCGGTCGATGATAAATTGCAGCTGTATCCATTGATTTCCTCCTTGCGATTTAATATTACGTCCTCACTATAAGTGATAGAAATAGAAAAGACAACGCTTTCAAAAAATGTTATCGGTAACAGTTTTTTGACACTTTTCTATTACTTTTTAAGCGAATTCAACAGATAGTCCTAAAACTTTTAAAAGTTTTTAAAGCTATTTCCTACCTATTTCGAGTTCTATAGTTATCTTAGTTTCTCTGTTTCTCTGCTCGCTATATTCGATCCTCCTAATTAAAAAAGTTTTTTAAGAGTTTTTGTTTGATCAAGTGATTTCAGATAAGTTAAGTACCCCAAATTAGTCAAGCCTAATTTTTTTATTAATCGAAGTTAACTTATAGTGAAAAATAAGTTATAATAAGATAAGAATACTATTAATCAACTAAAGGAAGTGGATAAATGAAAGAAACAAGACAATTTATATGGACATATGCCAAGATTATTTTTGCCCTCTTTATATTAGGAGTCGCTATCAATATGTTTTTAGGGCCTCATCATATCGCTGCTGGTGGTGTCAGCGGATTAGGAATATTATTGGAAGCTGCTTTCGGTTTTGACCGTGCTATAGTCATTTTAGTATTGAATATCGTTATGTTAGTGCTAGCTCTTCTGTTTTTAGGTAAAAAACCTTTTTTCAAAGTGCTTTTTGGAAGTTTAGTTTTTCCTTTGATCATCGCGGTAGTACCAGAGATGATGATTACTTCAGATCGGTTGTTATCGGTCATTTTTGGAAGTGCGATTTTTGCTTTAGGAGTGGCCATCTTATATAAAAATAACTCTTCCAGTGGCGGCACGACGATCCCTCCCCTCGTTTTTAAAAAATATTTCCACTTGAACACTTCGATCGGCCTATTTCTTACAGATGCTTTCGTCGTTTCTCTCAATCTGTTTGTTTTTGGAATAGAAGAATTTCTTTACGCTATCTTATCTATTGCAATCACTTCAATTGTCATGACCTATATCGAAACAGGGATCAATCGGAAGAAATCCGTCATGGTCATGAGCGAACATTCTTTGGAAGACATTCGCCTTCGCTTAAGTGCTGAAATCGGACGCGGGCTTACCTTGCTAGAGGCAAAAGGCGGCTATAACCGAAAGTCAAAAGAAGTGTTATTGATCGTTGTGACCGATCATGAATTCTCTCGAATGAAACCTCTGATAGAAGAAATTGATCCAAGCGCCTTTGTCATTGTCAACAGCGTAGCAGAAGTAATGGGACGCGGATTTACTTATCATCCAATCGAATGAGTTGGTAAGTAATCAATACCATTGTTTTGAATGCGTTTTCTTTAACTGGTATAATAATAGAAGAAGTAAGTAAATGTTCGATTGAAAAAGAGAGGAGAATTTTATGCATAAAGGAACAGAAATCGATTTTGTATTAAATGACAGTTTGAAAGCTCTAAAACTTTATCAAACGATCTTTGATGAAATAGAACTGATTGAGGCAACAGACTATCCTAGAGGCAATAATGAAGTCATTTTTTCCTTGTATGGCACGCGGTTCCATATGCTGGATGAAAATCCGCCCCTTGGTCTGACTGCCCCTACTGCTGAACATCCAAATACGATCTGGTTCAATATCATCGTCTCTGACATTAAGGACACACATAATAAAGCATTACGAAATGGCTGTGTAGAGATCCAAGAAATGACAGAAATGATGGACTTTGGTGTGACCAATTCGATGTTCAGGGATCCTTTTGGTTATTTATGGATGCTTCATCAGGTTCATCGTGAAGTAAGTTTTGAAGAAAGAAAACAACTTTTTGAAAAATATATGTAAAGTTTATGATGAGATTAGTTCTTGTCACTGATATTTTTTTGTAAATGTTCTTATTAGAGGAAGCAAGTTTGTTCCATGTGCTTTCTCTTTTTTCTTGAATAATCAATTTCTTTGCTTTTCATAATTAAATTGTGTACAATCTAATTGTATCAAATATAATAAAAGGTGGTAATCTTATGAAAAAAATGTATTCTACAAAAATGATCAACACAGGCGGACGTTCTGGAGAAGTCCATAATCCTGATCACACATTCGAATTAAATATTGCAGCTCCTGGTAAACGTGTTGAAAACGCAACAAATCCTGAACAATTGTTTGCAGCTGGTTTCAGTGCCTGTTTCAACAGTGCATTGGAGTTGATTAAACAACAAAAAAATATTTCTGGCGCTTCTACTGTCAGCGCACAAGTTTCTCTTTATTCCGAAAGTGAAATGAGCTTTGTCTTAGGCGTAGAGATTGAAGGATCTATCGAAGGCCTTTCTCTAGAAGAAACCCAAGAATTATTAGAAGCTGCACATAAAGTGTGCCCCTATTCAAAAGCGACAGCTGGAAATATCGAAGTTACTCTGAAAGCTGTTAGTGAATAGACTTTTTTGTGTAAATCCGCTATGATACACTATAGTGAAACAGCGGAGGTGGAAAAATGGAAGATCTATATTTAGCTAATCAAGTATGTTTTCCTTTATATGCCGCCTCTAAGGAGATCATCAGGCACTACACTCCCCTTCTCAAACCGCTGGATCTTACCTATACCCAGTATCTTGTGATGCTAGTTTTATGGGAAAAGAAAAAGACTACAGTGAAAGAGCTAGGAAATGATTTGTGTCTGGATTCTGGTACGCTAACCCCCTTACTGAAGAAGTTAGCAGAAAAAAATTATATCAAGCGTCAGCGTGAAACGGATGATGAAAGAATCGTAAATGTTACGCTCACTTCTCAAGGAGTTGCGTTGCAAAAACAAGCAGAAGGTATTCCACAAAAGATCAAGTCTTATCTTCCACTTGAACAGGAAGAATTGGATACACTGCAACATCTGACCCGAAAAATGCTAGATAATTTTCATCAAGACCAGAAAAAGGGCTGAAACTGCTAGATGAACGATTTTATGAGGAAAACCAACTCATAAGATAACGTCATTTAGCGGTTTTTCTTTTTGCTCTTTCCCTTTCTTATTTTCGTATTCCATCATATAATGAATAACGTGTTTATTTTTGTTATTTGGAGGTTGTCAAATTGTCCGTTTATCAGCGTTTTTTGGCGAATGAAAAAATACGCCGCCTCACGGTTTTATTATCTGTCATTTTTGTACTTTTCTTAGTAAGAAGTATGATTACAACCATTTTACTCACATTTATCTTTACTTACTTGATGATCCACCTTGTTCAGATCATTCAGCGATTTGTCCGAATCCCTACAGGTATTTTAGCCATCATGATTTATACATTGATCGTTTATCTTATCTATCTGGCATTCACAAAGTATATCCCGATGCTTATTCATCAAACATTCGATATGATTCAATCTGTTATTGATTTTTACGAGCATCAACCAAAAGATGCGGATCCAGTTTTACAATACATCCACAATTATATCGAACGGAACGATTTCTTTGAACAGCTTCAAAATGGTGCGTCAATTGCGCTTGGCTATTTACAAGATATAGGAAAACTGGCCGTGGCGTTCGCTATGTCGTTCATCTTAAGTTTCTTTTTTATGATTGAAAAGCAAAAAACGATTTTATTCTCACGGTTATTTCTAAAAAGTGAATTTTCTTGGTTCTTTCAAGATCTATATTATTTCGCCGATAAGTTTGTCAATACATTTGGTTTAGTATTAGAAGCTCAATTTATTATTGCTCTTTTAAACACTCTACTCACAACTATTGCCTTGGCCGCATTTGGCTTTCGCCAACTGCTGAGCTTAGCAATTATGATATTCATTCTAAGTCTGATCCCTGTAGCAGGCGTTATTATTTCTTGTATTCCTCTATCTTTCATTGCTTATTCCCAAGGAGGAATCAGAGATGTTGTTTATATCCTGATGACGATTTTGGTTGTGCATCTGATCGAATCTTATGTACTGAACCCAAAATTAATGTCTAGCAAAACAGACTTGCCGATTTTTTATACATTCGTGGTCTTGCTTGTTAGTGAACGATTCTTTGGCGTTTGGGGATTGATTGTCGGCATCCCGATTTTCACCTTCTTTTTAGATGTGCTGAAAGTGAAAAAGATTCCGAATCATTCACCAAGAGAAACAGATCTCCTTTAAATTAAAAATGAAGAAAGATAAAAATTAGAACGACCCTAAATATCAGATTTAGAATCTGTTATTCAGGGTCGTTTTATTAATATTACTTTTTCGTTTGTAAAAATGTGTTCTCCGACATTCTTCAAATGTCAGTGTCATCTATTTTGTTTAAATCTTTTTACAGAAAACATTGTTGTTATACTTAAAAGAATGATTCCGCTCCACAGTATGACTTTATTTTGTGCTTCTCCAGATTTTGGCAGCTGTTTATTTTTCGTATCAGGACTAGCAAAGATTGTATCTTTGCTACTTTTTAAAGTCTCAGCTAGGTGAGGTCTATCAAATCGTTGTGTGTGTGTATTCTGCTTTTCTTCATTTATTTGTCGAATGGTTGTATTTATTTTTTGACTCTCTTTCTTTTCATCCTTTTGGGTGCTTATCTCTTTTGCCGTTATATTTGTTTCAGGTGTTTTTTCTGGCATTTCTGGGGCCACATCCGGCTTTTCTTCTGGAAACCCATTTGGTGTTTCTGGATTCTCGGTTTCATTATCCGTGTCTGGTTTTTCTTCTGGTCTTGCTTCGTTGCTAGAGTCCGTATCTGGTTCTGGAGTCACATCTGGTTTCTCTGGATTCTCGGTTTCATTATCTGTGCCTGGTTTTGTTTCCGGTATTGTTTCGTTTCCAGAGTCTGTATCTGGTTCTGGACTGACATCTGGTTTTTCTTCGGGAGTTGTTTCAGGTTTTGATTCATTGTCTGGCTCTGGCTTCATTTCTGTATCAGGCTCTTCACCAGGTTCTATTTCCGGTTGTTGTTCTCCGTCTGGATTTTCTGTAGGCGGTATATCAGGCTTGTTTTCATTTTCTGGTTTATCCGTTGGTTCCCCAACAAGATCTCCTCCTCCTGAGTCGATCGATGAATCTTGCTCAACTGTCTGCCGTTGACTATACGGCGTCAGATAATGAAGATCGTTCGGTAAGCCATCTGATACTTTGACAGTAAACAGTGCTGGTTTTAGCAAGTCCTGATTTAATGTGACGGTGAAAGTAAATGTTGCTTGCTTGTGTTGGATAGACAAAGTATTCTCGTCGTAACTGATCAATAAAGCAGGGTCAACATTCTCAAATGTAACAGCTGATTGTCGTATCGGTGCTAAGTCTCCCGAATAATCAACTGTTGCTTTGATGGTCGCTGTTTGTCCTTTTTTTAATTTTGTGACACCTGAATTGAAGGAAGAAAATTCATCTTGGAAAGTAATTCGATTGACATTGGCCCATTTGGTTTCTGCCCAATTTGCTGTTCCTATCTCCTCTGTATGCACTGTCTGATTTATAGTAAGCGATAAGCTTAAGGCTGTAAATGTTGAGATTAAGATGATTGGATATCTCATAACTCTCTCACTCCTTGATTTTTTTGTATGCAAGAAATAAGATAGTAGAGATTGTGCCTATATGTTTACTGTCTTTTTGTCTAGTTTCATGAAAAAAACAGTAATATTTTCAAGTTTTAACAATTTAACTAAAAAGGAGCGCCCTTCATGCAAACCCAAGAAGCGATAAAAACGTATCTTTTGAAGAAAAAAAGCAATACAAAATTAGATATTTTTCTTTTCCTGTCTGAACATCGTTTCTTTATTACTACACAATATTTAGCAGATCATTTCCATATGTCTGAATCAAATTTTCTATTATACATCAAAGAATTAGAACAATATTTTGAGCGTCTCAATCTAACAAAACTGCATATTGATAAACAAAAACCTTTTTTGAAGTTGAATTTTGAAGGAATTGATCCGGCTTATTGCTACTATCGTCTATTTGGAAGATACTGCAACGAATCGGTCAGTTATCAGATCTTGACTTCTTTGTTCAGTTGTCAGACAAATTCGATTATCAGTTTAAGTCAGCAAACGAACTATAGTGCCTCTTATCTGTATACGAAAATGAAAAAAATCAATGCATTTTTAGCATTGTATGGTTTGTCTGTCTCCTTTTCTAATAATGGAAGAAAGTCCTTTTCTGGAAAAGAAGTACAAATCCAATATGCAGCATTAGATATTTATTGGAATATCTTTTCAAGTACTGCTACAGATTTTTATGATGAAGAACCACAGGTAGTTGCTTTTATGATGAATACTTTTTTTAAAAAAGAGGTACTTGACCGACTGAATAGCGGTATGATGGATAAATTATATTTGCTGTTGAAAATATGTAAAGAGAATTTTCCGGCTACTTCTGTGAAAGGTGTACAAAGAGAATTTGAAGAGTATGAATATATTGACTTTTTTATTGATCCCTCTGTCGATATTTTGCGCCCCAATCTGCCAATTTGTCGCGAACAACGCATCTTAGTGAATATTTTAGCTCGGCTCTCTATCACGAAAATCGAATCAGAAAAAACAAGTTTGGAGCAATACGAACTTTTAAGAAAAGCAAATGTTCCTCATATTCTTTATTCAAGAAAAATGGTGGAATCCTTTTGTACAGTATTTGATTTGTTTATACCTGAAAAAGAAAAGATTCTTTACTCGTTGGTGTTCGCACGAAATAAACTTTATAATGGATTTCTTAACTTCAATCAACCAAATACGCCTCTTCCTACTTTTATGATTTATCAAGAGCACAACGTATTGAAAGAAATCCAAACAGCTATCGAACGATTTTACATGGATTTCAGAGAACAAAATCAACATATGCTGCCAGATATTTTAGAAAAAGAAAATGTGCTATGGATGGTCGAAGATCTAGTACATTTATATGATCGTTACAAAAAACAACCGCTGATCGTGATTGGTGTGAACTATACGCGTGATTTTTATATCAGTAAAGATTTGATTGTTAAGATAGAACAAATTTTTTCAAATGAATCGATCAAAATACAAAACGATTTTATGGAGAACTGTAACATCGTTATCAGTGACTGCCCTTCGAAACAATTGCCTTCCCACATCAAAAAAATATATATTTTAAAGGGAATCATCACACCAGAAGATTGGAAAAAAGTGATTATGAGGATTTCAGAATATATTTTTGAATTAAAAGAAGAGGCTCTTATGAACCAATCAGAAAAAGAAAATCAAGATAACCTCTAGTTCCTAGACCAAAGAAGTGACATAAATCCGTATACTGTTAAAAAGCATACGGATTTATGTCACAAAAGTTTGAATATCTTTTTCATTTACATAATAAAATTATAAATTATTTACTGATTTTCTTTACGTTCATTTCCTTTTTCAATTGCTTCCCATAATCCATTTAGATATACCGCACCTAATGCTCGATCATATAAGCCATATCCTGGTCTTCCTGTCTCATTCCAAATCATTCTGCCATGATCAGGGCGGATGTATCCGTCAAATCCGTTGTCATACATTGTTTTTAGAATACGGTACATGTCTAATGAACCGTATTCTGATTTATGCGGTGCTTCATAGAAATCTCGATTATCTAAAAACTTGATATTTCGAACGTGAGCAAATGGGATCCGATCTCTTTGGCAAAATTCTGCTAAAATTTCATACACATCATTTTCTGGATCTTCTGCAATACTTCCTGTACAAAGAGTGATTCCGTTAGAAGGACTGTCTACTACTCGGCACAACCAATCTAGATCTTCTCGATTCTTTACGATTCGAGGTAATCCAAAAATCGAGTACGGCGGGTCATCTGGGTGTACAGCCATTTTGACCCCTACCTCTTCACATGTCGGGATGATCGATTGAAGAAAATAAGCAAAATTTCCTCGAAGTTTTTCTTCGTCTACTGATGCATACGCTTCAAGCAAAGATTTGATATGAGCTAAGCGTTCAGGTTCCCACCCCGGCAACTCGAATTCATTGCTGGACTGTTCGATGCGTTCGACGATTTCTTTTGGATCATCTGGAATATCAGCAGATATAAAAGCTAACGTAGATGAGCCATCTTCTAAGCGGTAATCAAGATCAGATTTGACCCAATCAAATACAGGCATAAAATTATAGCAGATGACTTCTATTCCATATTCTGCCAAGTTTCGAATCGTCTGCTTATAGTTTTCGATATACTGCTCACGGGACGGTAATCCAATTTTAATGGCATCATGCACATTGACGCTTTCGATAACCTTTAGTGTCAATCCACGAGACTCAATTTCTTCTTTTAATTCTTTGATCCGTTCCCTAGGCCACACTTCTCCTACTGGTATATCCATCAATGTGCCTACAATACCTTTGACTGCAGGTATTTGTCTGATTTCATCTAAAGTAATCTTTTCCTCTTGTGAACCGTACCATCTAAAAGTCATTTCCATTATAAAGTTCCTCCATGTTCTTGTAAGTAATTCTGTAATGTTTTTCGTACGGCATTGGGTCCTGCCAACATTTTGATGAACATTCCTTCTATTTTTCTGCCAATCTCAGCTTGATAAAGATCTACACCAAAAATTTCTTTATTTGACAAAATAGGAGCAATTTTCTCTTGGATATGTGAGATATCTTGCGTACCCAATTGAATGTCAGAAAGCCTTTGCTGAAGTTCTATCAGCAAAGGATCTGGACTCGGTGTGAATGGTTTTCCTTGATCATCAAGGCCAATAAGGTATCGAAGCCAAGCAGCGAGAATCAATGGGATGAACACAAGAGTCTGCGGGTCCTTATTTTCTATTTCCATATATTTTTTAATCGTCTCACCGTAACGAATCGCCACCTTTTGAGAGGTATCCGTGGCGATTCGCTGAGGCATGTCAGGAATATTTGGATTAGGAAATCGCACAGTGACTACTTCTTCAAGAAAGGTCTTTGGATCAATGATTCCAGGCGATTCTACGACTGGAAGACCTTCATTGTACCCGATTTCAGAAACTAACAGCGACAAATCTGGATCATTCATCTCCTCAGCTATACTCCTATAACCCAGTAAACAACCCATAATAGCTAAAGCCGTATGCAAAGGATTAAGACAAGTCGTCACTTTCATCGTATCTGCTTTATCTACCGTTGCACGATCAGTCAAGAACACTCCAGCTTTTTCGAATCTCGGACGTCCGTTTGGGAAATGATCTTCCATGATTAAATAATGGATGTCTTCTGTATTGACGAATGGCGCAATATTGGTTCCCTTTGCGGTTTGCAAGATCGACATATTTGAAAAGCCTTCTTCTGCCAACATTCTGCTAACTGATATGGAAGGATTCGGAGTGATACGGTCAATCATTGTCCATGGAAACGCAACGATTTCTTCATTCGATAAGTATTGGATAAATGTTTCTGGTACATAACCTTCCTTTTGCCATTCTTTTGCGATCGCTAGCAACGAAGTACGTAATTGACTGCCGTTTTGTGAAAAATTATCTGTAGAGACAAGTGCAATCGGCCAAGCTCCCGATAAAAACCGTCTATAAAGTAGTGCAGTAAGAATACTCATCGTATGTGATGGCTTTTTCGGACCATTTTTTATATCAACTGCAATCGGTCCTATATATTTATTACTTGTATCTTTCAATCGATAACCTTTTTCAGTAATAGCAAAAGTAACTAATTGTAAACTCGGATTTTCAAAGTGCCCAATCATCTTAGAAAAGTGTTCCGAGCAATCTGGATGACAATACAGACTGTCAGCTGTCGCAGCTAATATACGTTTGACAAATTTTCCACTGCTTGGCATGACCACTTCAAGAATCAAATCATCAAAATCTCGGTAAGCCTTTTCAATTATTTCTTCATCGAATGTTTCACAAACAATGACACCAGTGGGCAATTCGCCTTGATCCGCTAAACGTTGAGCGATTTCTGCATGAAATCCTCGATAAAGATTTCCGCCACCAAAATGGATCCAGACAGGATTTCTTTGTCCAGTTTCTCTTAATGATGCACGGTCAAAATGAGGTATTTCTACTTCTTTTTGAGATAATTCAGGAATAAAGTTCTTCCAGTTGTTTAAATCAATCATTTTTCCCCTCCTAAACTAACATATCAGTTTTTGCCTTCAAATGAATTTTATGTAATAAAAACCGCTGTGTCAATCAAAATTTTACTTTTTATACAAATTTACTAGTTTAAGTGACATATCAGATTATTTTTCAGATCTCTTCTGTTATACTACGTTCATAGAAATGATTTTGGAGGTATAAAAATGAAAAGTAGCTTGCAATCTCAAGCTTATCAAGCGATTCGTAAACAAATCATCTATGCGGACCTAGAACCTGGAAGGAAAATATCTGAAAAGGTGTTGGAGGAACATCTTTCTATCGGCCGAACCCCCATTCGCGAAGCATTGATTCAACTACGTCAACAAGAACTCGTGTACACAGTTCCTCAAAGTGGTACGTATGTTTCAAGAATCAATCTCTATTCTGCAGAAAATGCTCGATTTGTTCGAGAGCAATTAGAACAGCAGATCATGATCGAATGCTGTTCCAAATTGGACAATCAAACACGAATAGTGTTAGAAACGATTTTAGAAGAACAAGAAAAAGCAGCTAAAATAAAGGATGAACGTGCGTTTTTTCGTGCAGATAATTTATTTCATGAAGCTTGTTTCGAAATTGCTGGCAGAAAAGAAGTTTGGAACTGGTTAGATGACCACAATACCCATTTAGAACGTTTTCGTTGGTTAAGAGTGACCATACAAGGGCTTCCATGGGAAACGATCATGGAACAACATGAAGATTTATTCAGAGCATTAGTCGATAAAAAACCAGAAGAAGCTCGTTTTCAAACGGGATTGCACTTGCACATGATGCTGAAAGAACAAGAAACTGTCACTCAACGTTATCCTGAGTATTTCAAGTAGTTGTATTTTCTTATGCCTCTTCCATTTTATAATTAACCAGCGTTTTTGAGTAATCTTTATTAAATAACAAAATATTCATTGACTTTCTAACTCCAGCTAAATTACAATAATTATAAATAAATAATTATTATTGGAGGTTTTACTATGTCATTGATTGGGAAAAAAATCGAAGAATTTAACGCTCAAGCTTATCATCAAGGAGAATTTTTAGAAATTAGCGAGAAAGACCTTATGGGGAATTGGAGTATCCTATGTTTCTACCCAGCAGATTTCACTTTTGTTTGTCCCACTGAACTAGAAGACTTACAAGAACAATACAGCACCTTGAAATCTTTGGGCGTTGAAGTCTTTTCTTGCTCTACAGATACCCATTTTACTCACAAAGCATGGCATGATACATCAGATGCTATCGGTAAAATCGAATACACGATGATTGGCGATCCTTCGCATCGGATTTCTCGTATTTTTGATGTGTTAGATGAAGAACAAGGATTAGCTCAACGAGGAACATTTATTATTGATCCAGACGGCATCGTTCAAGCTATGGAAATCAATGCAGATGGAATTGGTCGTGATGCTAGTGCACTGATTGATAAGATACGGGCTGCTCAATATGTACGTACTCACCCAGGTGAAGTTTGTCCGGCAAAATGGAAAGAAAGTGGCGAAACATTGAAACCAAGTTTTGATCTTGTTGGAAAAATTTAGGTGGTCGACATGTTAGACAAAGAAACTAAACAAAACCTCGAACAATATTTAGCACTGATTGAATCTCCTATTGTTTTTTCTGTTAGTTTGGATACTAGTGAAAATAGTCAAAAATTAGCAGAATTTACGAAGGAAATATCAGAAATGTCTCCTAAAATCTCTTGGGAAAAAAAAGAGTTGACGCGGACACCTAGTTTTTCTATCAGCCCTCTTGGCAAAGAAAGTGGAATTGTTTTTGCTGGTATCCCCCTCGGTCATGAATTTGCTTCTTTTTTACTAGCACTGTTGCAAATTAGTGGACGGGCACCGAAAATCAGTGAATCTTTGAGTCTCAAAATCAAACAAATCAAACAAACGCTGCATTTTGACAGTTATGTCAGCTTGACTTGTCATAATTGCCCCGACGTTGTACAGGCATTGAATATATTAGCTGTATTAAATCCAAATATTACTCATACGATGATTGAAGGCGGTATGTTCCAAAAAGAAATCGATGATAAACAAATCATGGCAGTGCCAACAGTTTTTTTAAATGGTGAAGAATTTAGTAGCGGACGCATGACGATCGAACAAATCGTTGAAAAAATCACTGGTCCTTTGGTTGAAGAAGAATTAGTTGAAAAAAAACCTTATGATGTATTAGTGGTCGGTGGAGGACCAGCAGCTAGTAGTGCAGCTATCTATGCAGCACGTAAAGGAATCCGCACAGGGATTGTTGCTGACTCCTTCGGTGGACAAGTCGTTGAAACACTGGGAATTGAAAATATGATTGGTACCCCTTACACGGAAGGGCCAAAATTAATGCAACAAGTAGAAAATCATGTGCGTAGTTACCCTATCGATATTATGATCAATCAACAGGCTGTTTCCTTAAATAAAGAGCAAGATTTTATCACTATCGGCTTGGCTAACGGCATATCACTTCAAGCAAAAACGGCAATTATTGCGACAGGTGCGCACTGGCGTTCTATCAATGTACCTGGAGAAAAAGAGTTTAAAAATAAAGGAATTGCTTATTGTCCACACTGTGACGGCCCTCTATTTAAAGGAAAAGAGATTGCTGTTATCGGTGGTGGTAATTCTGGTGTTGAAGCAGCAATCGATTTGGCTGGGTTAGCAAAACATGTATATGTTCTAGAATTCTTACCAGAATTAAAGGCAGATCAAATCTTACAGGATAAACTAGTCTCTCTTGCGAATGTCACTGTTATCAAACATGCAGCGACGAAAGAAATCAGCGGTACGAATCAGGTAGAATCTCTCTCCTATATCGATCGCCGTACGATGGAGATGCATACACTAGCTGTTTCAGGTGTATTCATTCTAGTCGGCTTACTTCCTAATACGGATTGGCTAGATGGAACGATCGAAATGAACCCAAGAAATGAAATAGTGACCGAGAAAAATGGCGCAACGAATATCCCCGGCGTTTTCGCAGCTGGTGATTGTACAGATAGTCCATACAAACAAATCATCGTTTCAATGGGTTCAGGAGCTACTGCAGCTTTAGGAGCCTTCGATTATCTGATGTGCACTTGAGCGATGAAGATTGTAAAAAAGTCAGATAGAGGTTGTGAGCCTACCGTTCAGCTCCGAGTCACAAGGAACAATTTCAATAAACAGTTTCTCGTGTTTGTTGAATATTGTGACTTGGGACCGAGGAGTAGGCAGGAGAACACCGTTTATTCGGAAAAAAGGGATTGTGACAAGAATTTTGTCACAATCCTTTTTGTCTTTTTTTTGAAAAATCACTTTTTCTTCTCTTTTTCTTATATACTATAAGTAGTAAATAGTTTGAAAGAAGAAAGGTGACTGATTATGGCGCAAAATCGTATTTTTAAGACAAGTTTTGCAAGCGTTTATCCTATGTATGTAGCAAAAGCAGAGAGAAAAGATCGTACAAAAGAGGAAGTAGATGAAATCATTTGCTGGCTGACAGGTTATTCCCAAACAGAACTAGAAGATCAACTACAAAAACAAGTGACTTTCGAACAGTTTTTTGCGGAAGCCCCTGCCCCCAATCCTTCTCGTTCTTTGATTACAGGTGTTGTTTGTGGTGTGCGAGTAGAAGACATCGAGGATAACTTGATGAAAGAAATTCGTTATTTAGATAAAATGATCGATGAGCTAGCAAAAGGCAAAAAATGGAAAAGATCCTCAGAAAATGATCTTCCTTAAGAAGCTCTTCTCCTTCACTCATTTTGTAACGTTTGATTTGGTAAAATGACTAGTTCACGTTAAAATAAGTCAAAGGAGGTTTTCTTATATGTTTGAGACGATTAAACAAAATATTCAAAAATACGCCTTATTAAGAGCTGCTGTTTATATTATTTCTGGGATTGCGATTGTGCTAAACCCTTCTGCTGTTTTTCATTTTATCGGTTATCTGATCACTGCCTATCTTGTTTTGCTTGGGTTGTTGAATCTTTTTGAGGCTTACCGTTTTAAAAGGAAAACAGGTTCTTGGAGTATCGGTCTGTTTAGTGGTCTTTTTTTCCTGATCTGCGCGCTGATCGTTTATGCTTTTGCACCTGCAATCGTTTCTATCCTGCCGATTCTTCTTGGATTAGCTGTTATCATCAACAGCTTGTTCCAGTTGTTCTTCAGCATGAATACAAAAGCTAAAAGTTGGAGTGTTTATAGTATTCTGTTGTTGATTGGCGGATTCGTCTTATTGTTCAATCCATTCAAAAGCTTGATGGTTCTATTCCAAATATTCGGTTTCATCTTGATTTTCATGGGCATCCAGGAGATCATCAATTTTATCAGAATAAGAAGAATGTATTGAGTTTTATGCTTTAAAAACAATTCCATTGACTGTAGTATACACAAGAAGACCTTATTTTATAATTACGGGACTGATGAATCAGAATTGATTCTTCGGTCTCTGTTTGTATGTTATGAAAACCCTAGTTATGCTAAGGTCTGCAGAGAGTTTCCCGCGTGGTAGTAAAAAAACTCGTTAAACTATTAAGTTGAAGTGGATTTCTGATGAAAAGAAAACCTCCAGTTCACACTGGAGGTCTTAATTCACAAAGATAAAAAAATCTCAGAATTTTTCTTTTTATAATAAAAGAAAATGAACAACTCCCTATCTTTCGCTATATGCCTGAACAGTTCTGAGCTGTAATCTATTCTGCTGGCACCTTTGGACTTCCTTTTTTATAGTATCCATTGTTTTTTTTATTTCATGATGAGAAACGATAGTTCCAACATTCTCGATAATCTTTTGCTTATCTAAATCTGTTAAAAAATAAATACTAGTAGAGTCATTTGTTTTATTTTTACCCAAAAGTTTTTTTAATTTATTATATTTAGTTCCAGTATGGTTATGTTTAAGAGAGGCATTTAACACAGGTAAAGCAATCCGATCAAGCGGAAGCTTATTTTTAGTTTCAGTAAAATATTGATTGAACAACCTACTATTTTCCTGTTTTTTTGAAAATTTATTATTCATATCTTTTCTCTCTATTTTATTATAACTGTATAAGCTGTTCAATTCTCTAAAATGATAGATTGTTTTGGGACCATAACCTGCTTTTTCTAATTGACGACAGGCAATTTCTGTAAGTATTTTATTCAATGACTCATTACTCGGCTTACTTTGTTCTATACGAAACTGTTCCAATTTCTCTTTCAATGCTCCTGTCCATGATTTTACGCAACAATTTCCTATAATTTGCGCACTTCTGATCTTATCACCATAATATTCCTTGGTTGCTACTTTACTGAGGAGTCTTAAAGGAATATACTCTTTATAATTTAGTTTTTTATTATTGATATCCAAAGGAATATTGAATTCTCCTCTGCCGTTCTCAAGGGCATAAATCATCTCTGCAAAATTTTTTTCTGTGTCTTTTATTTCATAAATGTAACTTACTTTCCTCTTCATCTGTTCCCTATTTTTAACAACTAAAGATTTCTCTGATCTTTCAGGAGGAGCTATTCCAGCTTTATCAAAAATTTCTATCTGAAAAAAACCAGCTTTTTTTTGGATGGATGCTGTTACAAGATGTGAACTTTTTTCAGTTTTGAAAGAAAGAGGTATCATAATAAAACTACTGGAATCATTAACAACCAATTCATTGGTATATTTGCGAAATAATTCAGCATTTTCAAGCGCATAAGTACTTCTTACAAGAGATTCTTTCATATTTTTTGTATCTATTTTAAATTCATCTTCACTTAAATCAACTAAGTTAATAAATAAAGGGGTCAAATCTGAAATAAAATTTGTTTTATTAAAGCGATTGATATCGCTTGCTTTAAAATGATATTGCTGAGCAAAGGCATTAGCAATATTGTTAACCCATTGATCATTTTCGATACGTGCTAATCTTTCGTTATCTATTTCTTGTATTAATTTATGCTCGCCCATAAGCTTCCTCCACTGTGATAAATATTTAAACGTTCTGATAAGTCATCTTAACATATTTATCCAATCCATAATTTTAGTATAAAAACTATTTTTTTCTATTAAAAGAAAAAATTGTGACTATAAGATTTGTTTACAAGTATATTGTCCGAAAAAATTAATAATATATGTTATGCTAAGTTCGAGCTATATTTTATACAAAGGAATGATGAGAATGGAATTTATTGGTATTTTATGCCTGATATTGATTTCAACAACGATTGGCTCACATATCTCTAGGAGATTAGGTATTCCAGCAGTAATCGGACAATTACTTGTTGGTGTTTTGCTAGGACAAGCTGGATTGAATTGGGTCAAACCGGATATTCTAGTCCATGACTTCTCGGAGATTGGTGTAATCTTATTGATGTTTTTAGCTGGACTGGAAAGTGATTTATCTCTTTTGAAAAAATATTTCCGACCAGGCATGTTCGTTGCTTTACTTGGAATCATCTTCCCTGTTGTTTTTGGTTGGCTAACAGGCGAAGCATTCCAAGTTTCGGGAAATGAAGCGATTTTCTTTGGGATTATTCTTGCAGCAACTTCTGTCAGTATTTCAGTTGAAGTATTAAAGGAACTAAACGTGGTGAATACGAAAGAAGGCTCAACTATTTTAGGCGCTTCAGTTGTAGATGACATTTTGGTCGTTTTAGTCCTAAGTTTCAGTCTATCTTTTCTCACTGGAGAAGCTTCTAGCAATGCTTCTTTACCGCTTGTTTTGATTGAACAGCTCGTTTACTTTGTTTTTATTTTCTTATTAGTCAAATGGATTGCACCCTTCTTGCTTTCATTTGCAGAAAAAGTGTACGCAAATTCTTCTATTATCATCGTATCGCTAGTTATTTGTTTAGGTATGTCTTACGTAGCGGATCTTGTAGGTCTTAGTTCTGTCATTGGTGCTTTTTTTGCTGGGATAGCAGTCAGTCAGACAAAGGTCAAAGAAGAAGTATACCACAATGTTGAAGCCTTAGGATATGCAGTATTTATACCAGTATTTTTTGTCAGTGTAGGATTAGAAGTTGATTTTTCTGACTTTGGTGAGCAGCTGCTCTTTATTTCTATATTGACGCTTGTAGCGATTTTGACCAAATTGCTTGGAGGGTATTTTGGTGCTCAGATTGCCGGTTTTTCTCAACATAGTTCATTGATGGTCGGTGCTGGTATGATTTCGCGTGGAGAAATGGCTTTGATCATTTTGCAAATTGGACAGCAAAGTCAATTGATCGAACCACAGTACTATTCACCTTTAGTAATCGTGATTTTATTAAGTACACTTATTTCTCCACTTGTTCTGAAATATTTTACAAAAAAAGTTTATGAAGTGTGAGTGACCCAGAAAGCGGTCGTGAACCTGTCGTTTATTCGAAAAAAAGGACTGTGACGATCCCGTCACAGTCCTTTTACTATAGTTAAGAAGTCGTTCTTTATTGATAATTTTGGTTGAGGTATTGTAATAGTTCGGGTGCTCGTTTAGTTGCTGAATCATCATCTTCTTTATTTTCCAACATGCTAACCATCATATAACCTTGGTTATCAGGGTTGAAAGCAAACAAGAAACTGTTCTCTTTCCCTTTTTCATCCTGTTTTTCTTTGATTTCCGCTGTACCAGTTTTCGCTGCCAACGGAATCCCTAAAGCAGAAAGAGAATGTGCTGTACCATTTACATCTTGCACAACTTCTCTCAGATCTGGCACGATCGTCTGTACCGCTGTTTCGCCGATGACATTCTTCTTATCTTTTGTCTCTTTATCTGCAATCAATTTAGGATAGACAAGTGTGCCATTGTTGGCAAAAACAGAATACATTGCTGCTTGCTGGATAGGATTAATTAGAAGTTCGCCTTGTCCATATCCAGTATCAGCTAGCAAGATATCTGAATTAAAGCTCTCTTCATTAGAAATTTGTGCTGGATTCATACTGATTGGCAAATCAAGGTCTTCACCAAAAATGAATTTATCCAAACCTGCACGGAAATTCTTTTCCCCCATTTTCAACGTTTCTAGTGCCATATATATATTATCGGAATAAATCAAAGCAGTTTTTAAGTCTACTTGTGACACATCACTAACACGAGTTACTTGATATGATCCCCAAGAACTGTCTTTTTGCCATTTAAGCCCGTTGATCGTCAACACTTCATTTGGATCGATAGTGCCGTTGTCGAGACCGATTGCTGCTGTGATCATTTTAAACGTAGATCCAGGAGCATAACCTGTCGCAAATCGGCTGATGAATGGTTGTTCAGGATTTTCTTCATAAGCTTTGTAGTCTTCTTGTGAGATCCCGTTTGTCATTTTGTTTGGATCATAGCTTGGAGAGCTAGCAAGCGCAAGAAGATCACCGGTTTTTGGCGTTGTCGCAACAGTCGATCCAGCTTTTCCTCCTAGACTGTCGAAAGCTGTTTTTTGTGCCTTCGCATCGATTGTCAATTTGATATCTTTGCCGTTTTGGACTTCATGCTCGATCAGAACCTTTTTCTCGACACCGTCTGCATCCGTGATGCTTAATTTTCCACTTGTAGTCCCACGAAGATCCTTATCAAAAGCCATTTCCAAACCAGATCGTCCGATTTTTCCATTACTGCTTAATTCTGGATTTTTATCAATATCTTCTGCTGTGATATCTCCTACGTAACCAATCAATTGAGCAGCTGCTTCACCCAAAGGATAATATCTGCCGTCTACTTCTTGGATGGTAGCTCCAGCTGGAAGTTCTGGCGTTGCTCCATCAATGATTTTCAATGGGACAAAGTAATCGGGTTGTACCCAGCTTTGTGAAATAGCCTGATTGATAGCATCTTCTGTTAAGTCGAATGCAGAAGCAATGGCTTTGATATTGGCTGTTTTTTCGTCCCCATCCCCAAGTTTGCTTGGAACAACTCCTAATTGTTTTAGTTTGCCGGTTGTTGCTAATGGTTCCCCATTTCGATCTAAAATGTTCCCTCTTGTTGCTTCTTGCGTGGTCAGACTTACTTTGTCATTTCCTTCCATTTCTGGAAAAACCAAGTTAGGCTGCCAGTTGATCGTGGTTTTTCCATCATTTCTGTCTAATGTTCCTTTATAAGAAAGATCTTTCAATTCACCTAATGAGGTATTCATCTTTGCTTTATATGAAAAGCTATAAGTAGAATCATCTTTTTTATCTACTTTTAGATTTGATATCTCAAGTCCTTTGACATCGGCAGCACCGTATATATTTTGGTATTTTTCTAAGATCTCTTTTTCAGATAATGCACTTTTATTTGCTGCCTTTTTCGATGCCATTCCTGCAGCTTTGTTATAATCTCCTTTGTTTAAAGCTTGGACAAATTGCTCAACCGTCTTTTCTCCAGCTTCTACTGCTTGGGTTTCTTGGTAGTGCCGGTAGTAAAAATAACCGCCACTTGCAGCTACTATTAAAATCACTGCGCCGGCAATATAAGCGCCTGTTCGATTTTTGCCGTGCTTGTCACTTCTTTTCATTTTTTCCTCCTTCTTTTGCTTGTTATTCCTTTATTTTCACTATTTATACCTGTTTATTCTAACATAATAAAAGAAGTCAGAACATAACATAAATTGTTATTTCTAACTTCTTTTCTTTTATTTTCTTTACTTAATTATTCAGAAATTTTTTGATTGCTTCTTGGTTTTTGGTCAAATCTAATTCCAGAACACTTCCGGAAGGCGTATTGTCGTTGAAGTCCCAACTGCCGTCTACTGGTACGGATAATGTATCGATCTTTTTATTATCGTCTTTGAGGAAATCCATACCGCAATCCAGTAGCACACTCTCAGGAAGGTTCGTTTGGATACTGCCAAGTAGTTTTCCCACCGCTTTCGGTAATTTAAATATCGAAGTGACGTCTTTCAGCTGCTGAGAGATAGCTTTAATCACTTGTTGCTGTCTTCTAATCCTCCCAAAGTCCCCTTCTTCGTCTTCACGGAATCGAGCATACTGCAGTAACGTATTGCCATCCATTACTTGCTTCCCTTTTTTTATATATACGCCATCTAAATCTAAAGATTTTTCTGCATCAATCTTTACTCCATCAGGAAACAGTTCATTGACGCAATCGATAAAATCTTGAAATGTGATACTTGCATAATACGGGGCTTCAAATTTGAAATTTTCCTTTAATGTTTGGTTCAATAAATCAATTCCTCCGTAAGAGTACGCTGCATTGATTTTATCCATTCCGTAACCTGGTATATCGACATATGAGTCTCTCATGATAGAGATTAGTTTTGCTTGTTGTGTTTTCTGGTCGTATTGTGCAACCATAAGTGAATCTGAGCGACCATTTTCGTCTTTCGAACGGGCATCCGAACCAATCAAAGCCACGTTTAGTGTGGTAGGGACACTTTTCGGATCTACCTTTTTTACAGTTGAGGTCTGTTTTGCAGACGAAAATCCATGGACAAATTCAATCGAAAAAAAGCCGACTACTAGTGTAAGCAGTAACAAAACAGATAATATGATTTTTTGAAATACTTTCATTGCGAATTCCTCTTTCTAAAAAGAATCTCTCGCTTGAAAAATAAAAGATAGTCCTTTATGATAATTCAAACTGAGAGATTCTCAGTTTCTCTTTATTGTTTTTCAGGTCGATAGAGCGGCAACTCTTCGGCCTGTATCTTCGAAGAAATATTCAACGTGATCCCGATCCCTAAAGAAAGGATCAGATAACTTGTTCCTCCATAACTAACAAATGGTAATGGCACGCCAGTCATTGGCATAAGCCCTGCGATACTTCCCACATTCATTATCGTCTGAACGAATAGCAAAGTTCCGAATCCTAAAAGAAACAACCCAGCTTGCTGATTTTTACAACGACTGCTTAAACAAAAGATTCTCATGCATAATGAGAATAATAAGAAAAGTACACACAATGCACCAATTAACCCAAGCTCTTCTGTAATGATCGAAAAAATAAAATCTGTTTCTGTCTCTGGAAGATATCCCTTTTTTGTGATACTGTTTCCTAATCCTCTCCCCCATATGCCACCATTGTATAGTGCATAAAACGAATGAGTCATTTGATAGCCCGCACCATGACTATCTATGAAAGGATCTCTTAAAGTCGCAATCCTTTCATAAGCATGATTGAACATCTGGGGAAGCCAGCCTTTGTTTCCTAAATATAATACTCCGCCGGCTGCTCCAATCAATAAGGCAGAAAAAGTAACAATCAGATAGATTCCTTTTTTAAATGGAACTGCTGCTGCCCAAAAAATGACCCACGCAATCGAAAGAATCATCAATGCTCCAGCAATCTTTGGCTGGAATAAAATCAGCAAAGTTATGCCTACTGTAATCAGGAAAGGTTTTTTTAGGTCTTTTGGCGGATTATTTCCGTCACGGAAAAACCAGCTTAGATAAAAAATCAGAAAAAGATTTGCTAATTCTGAAGGCTGAAATTGAATGCCAAACAGAGAAATCCAACGTTGCGCGCCATTAACAGTGACACCGAATATCCCTACTCGTACTAAGATCAAAAAGAAAATCGATAAAGCTAAACCATATCCTGCTATTTTAGGGTGAAGTAAATAGTGCAGTTTGATTGAACGAGCTAAGAAGATTACGCCCCAACTCAAAAATATGAAAATCAGTTGGCGCAATAATAGACTTTTTGTATTTTCATCTGCTTGCAATAAGCGATAAGAACTAGCACTGTATACTTCTAAAAGACCGATCATGGACAAAGTCAAATAAGGACCCAAAATCCACCAATCGATCTTTTTTCTTTTTTTCACCGCATCTCCTCCTCACACAGTAAACCACTTGTCAGGTGAGGAGCGAGTTTGTCTCATCAAATAAGTCAGTCTTGAAAATATAAAGAAAAGGTCAGAAACCTTTTCGAACAAGAATTCTGACCTAGCATCATCTCATCGTCCGAGTTTTAGCACTATACAACGTAAAGAAAACATTCTTAGCTATTGGAAAAAGCCTTAATCCGACAGTTTCTGTTTTACCCATTGGCGACTTTCGACGTTTCTGGGCAATAGCCTATGTTTGTATAGGAGCCTCACCTAACAAGGTTATTACTATATTCTATTTACGAGTCCATAATAGACTTTTCCTAAGTATTAGGCAATGGAATTTGAAATGAAATAGTGAAATTTAACAATCTTTAATATTTTTTAGGAAAAAATAACAAATAACGTAAAAGAATCTCAGCGCAGTTTCGTTCGTTTGTGCCAGGATTCCTTGATAATTTTTTTATTTTTGGTGTTTTTTTATGTGATTTCCACTTTTCGGAATAAATGTTTATTTGTTGAAGTAATTGAATAACCCGCTAATCGTGTGGTCTGTTAATCTTATTTCTTTGCCATCTAAAGTAACTTTGGTGACGACAAAATGATCTTGCAATGGCGGAACTTCTAAATACTGCCCTTGCAGAAAATCATCCACTGTCTCGTATTCTTTTTCCATTTCTTTTGAATCTGCTGAGGGTTTATAACTTATTTTTAACATAACTATTACTCCTTCTTATTGGGGACGTGCGATCGTGAAAATTTCTCCTATTGCTGCATAATCATTTCCTGCCAAGCGGCTTACAGCATTCAACTTTCTTGGGTCGATCCTTCCCGTCTTTTCATCATAAACTGTTTCATTCAAATGATATTTCTGTACTTCTAGCAAAAATAAATCAGCTGTTACTTTATTTTTATTCCGTATCTCGACATGTTCATATAAGGTTGTCTCAAAACGAACTTTTGCTTCTGTCAATGCTGGTACTGAAATGATTGCTGAATCCGTTAAAGTCAATTCAGTCAAGTGTAGTTCGCTTTCCTCATTAGGCAGATTAGCTGCTGTTTTATTTGCTTCTTCTACGTTGTCCTCATCAAGGATATGAATGACCGCTTCTCTTGTCTCAAGAATGTTTTTTGCTGTGTCTTTTACTGTATCTTGTTTTCTCTGGATCGCCAAGGATAAAATCGGTGGATTCGAACTGACGATATTGAAGTAACTGAAGGGTGCGATATTCACTATATTATTTACGGACTTAGTCGTTACTACTGCAACTGGCCTAGGGATAACTGAACCAATCAGCAACTTGTAATTTTCACGTTCTGTCAATTCTGAAGGACTTCGTTCAAACATGGTCTCGCCTTCTTTCTATAAAATTCGCTAAAAAGCAGATCTGCGAAGACAAAAGGAAAAGCAACGCTTTCCTCTTCTTCTTAGAATCTGCTTTAAACTATCTATTAATTTTTCTTTTTTGTCAAGAATCTGTGCCGTACGTGTTTTTTAGTTCTTTGCTTTATTCGCGGCTTCGACATATCTTTTAGTGATGAATTGCGGACGGGTGATGATGGATCCAATGACGACTGAAAAAGCACCTAATTTATAGGCTTTCTCTACTTGTTCTGGAGAGTCAGTATGGCCTTCCATGACTACTGGTATATTGACTTGTTCTATGATCTGATTCAACAAATCAAAATCAGGCGTCTGTGTCTTTCGAGAATATTCTGTATATCCTGCTAATGTCGTAGACAAGAGATCAAAACCATCTTCTTGCGCTTGAAGCGCTTCCTCAAAAGTCGAAATATCTGCCATGGCTAATCGACTGTGATCGTGGATCATTTGGACAAGCTCAGCTGTTGTTTTTTCTGTCGGACGTTTACGAGAAGTTGCATCGAGTGCAATGATCTCAGCTTGCGTCTCCAAAAGTTCTTTCACTTCTTTTTCTGTCGCAGTAATAAATACTTCTGACCCATCGTAATCTCTTTTAATGATCCCTATGACTGGCAAATCAACGATTCGCTTGATTTCATTGATATCTTCTGTTGTATTTGCGCGAATACCAACTGCTCCGCCTTCTTTTGCAGCCAAAGCCATTCTCCCCATGATAAAAGAACTGTGTAATGGCTCATTTTCCAAAGCTTGACAAGAAACGACAACCCCACCTTTTATTTTTTCCAGTACATCCACACTATCTCCTCCAATGACGTTCTCTAGAAATACATCTTCTTATAAAAATGTAACCCTTTTCTATCTAGGAGTCAATAAAGTAGCTATCCTTTTTCTTTTAGCAAGCCTTTCTTGTTAAAAGAAAATTACTTCAAACTCTTCATATACGATTAGCTTCTCTTCTGTAAATGCCGTGTTCAGTGCTTCTTTGTAGACATGCTTGAAAAAGTCAGTATGGACTTTCCGCCAATAAGCTAACGTTCGATCTCCTTCTCCTTCTTTCCAAGCATGTTCTTCCGTGATTTCACTAAAAGGCAAGATAGTCACATTTATATTTTTGATGATACAAACTGGTTCATTTTTTCCATTCAGAACCACATCTAACTGGCCCACTTTTGGTAAAGGTTCCTTCTCTTTTTTGTATAAATCGTATCCGCTTGATGTACCGGTTTTTATTTTTTTTACAACTAACTCACTCAATTCATCTGCCATTTCTTCTGTATTCCCAAATGAAAAAAAGCTTAGTTTTTCTGATTGATACCTAGGATATTCTTCTTGAAACTTTTTGAAATATTCTTCTACTTTTTGATACATAAGAGCATCTACTCCTTTGTTTCGTATAATAAAAAACCATCCAGATACTAGTATAAACGATTATCTGGATGGAAAATACGATGTATTATTGAATATTTAAGACACGTAGACTATCCTCAACGATTTGGCTTGGTGTCAAATGATAACGTTCATAAAGTTTAACTGTTGGAACACTATCTGTGAATTCTTTCTTTGCACCGAAATTCAGCACATGCATTGAAGAATCACCATAATAACGACTGATTTTTTCGCCAAATCCGCCTGATAAACTACCATCTTCTAATGTGATGACTAATTCATGGGCTTCTTTTAATTTATCCAATGTTTCTACATCATTTTCTGTGATTGTTCCTGGATTGATCAATGTTGCTTCTATTCCTTTTTCTCTAAAAGCTTCCACTGTTTCTTTTCCTAGTCCAAGAAAACCACCTAAAGCTAAAATTGCCACTTTTTCGCCTTTATTCACTGTCTGATAGGTTGGAATACTGTAATCATTTGCGATAGCTTTACCATGTTCCACACCATGAGTAGGTATTCGAATAGCTACAGGCTGTTCTGTTTGCTCAAAAGCCCAATCTAGTATAGAGATCATATCTTCTTTTGTTGCTGGAGCAAGATATTTGATGTTCGGAATACTGGATAAATAAGGAATGTCAAATGTTCCTTGGTGTGTTCGATCACTAGCAGAGATCGTTCCGCCACCAACTAAAATGATGACTGGATTCTAGTTGATTGCTAAATCATGTGATAATTGATCATATGCCTGTTGCAGGAAAGTGCTCGATTGGAAGACGACTGGACGTACTCCCTGAGAAGCCAAAGCAGATGCAAACGTGATGGAATGCTGCTCGGCGATCCCCACATCAAAATAATGATCTGGATGTTTTTCTTGGAATGTTTTCAGTCCAAAGGCGCCTGGTATTGCTGCATTGACTGCGGCAATAGGTGCTGTACTTGTTTGCACTTTTTTATCCAGATAATCCATGATGATCGTATTGAATGTTTCTCCAGAAGCTGCCTGTTTTGCTTCTCCTGTAGACAGATCAAATGGGACGTGCCAATGATATTTCATTTTATTATCGATTGCTGGCTGATAACCGCGGCCTTTTTCCGTATGTACGTGAAGTACGATTGGATGATCAATATCTTTTACTTCTTCAAATAAACGGAGCACCGTTTCTAGGTCGTTTCCATTATCCACATAGCGATAATCAAATCCCATAGCTTTAAATAGGTTATTACTGCTTTCACCGTGAGTTTGACGAAGCTCTGCTAAGTTCTGATATAAGCTACCGTGGTTCTCATCAATAGACATCTCATTATCGTTTACTAATACGATTAAATTGGTCTGTAAAGCGCCACCGTTGTTCAGCCCTTCAAAAGCTAAGCCGCCACTTAGTGAGCCATCTCCAATAAATGCTACCACATTTCCTGATTCTTTCTTCAGATCTCTGGCTTTAGCCAACCCAGTAGCTAAACTGATAGATGTAGATGTGTGCCTAATAACAAGAAAAATACTAAACTGAAGCCAGAGGTCGCAAATGTGGGATATTCATATAGTGAAACGACCATTGAGATCGTCATGGCCAAAAAGCCGAAGAACGTTAATTTCTTTGCAGGAATTTTCGTTTTGCTTTGTTGCATGAATCTTCCTCTTTTCTATTTGATTTTGTTTCAATTGCGTTTGTTACCGAAGAAGAAAAAGTCTAATCCTTCTTCCTGCTCTTCTTTTGTAGTAGTGATCGTTGTGAAATGCATGGCTGATTTTAGAATCGCTGTTGTCAGCACATAGGCATACACGGCAGTAATGATGACACCAATCACTTGGATTCCTAAGAAGTACCAGCTGCTTGGATTTGTTAATAAATGGCTGTTAGTTGCAAAAATTCCGATCAGAATCGTCCCTGTGAATCCGCCCATTCCATGGACACCCCACACATCAAGTGCATCGTCCCATTGTTTCTTTTTACGAAAATCAACAGCAGCATGACAGACGATTCCAGCAATGATTCCGATCAACATGGCACTTTTTGCTTCTACATAACCAGCACAAGGCGTAATGGCTGCCAATCCAGCAACGGATCCTGTTAGTACGTCGACAAAATCAAAGCCATTTCCTTTTACTTTTGCAATAATCAACCAAGTAACCATCGCAAATGCAAGAGCGATGAATGTTGAACCAAATGCGTTGACTGCTTGATCATCTGCTCGAAGTGCACCACCGGAGTTAAAACCGAACCAGCCAAACCAAAGTAGACCTGTACCGATAGCAGCTGCCATAAGACTGTTATGCTGAGTTCTTTCGCCCATAGGAATCTTTCTTTGTCCAAGTGTGAGGATACATGCCAATGAACCGAATCAAGCTGTCGTGTGGATGACTGCACCGCCAGCGAAATCTCTAAATCCCATCTGATCCAAAAATCCGCCGCCCCATATCCAATGGCAAACAGGGAAGTAAATCAGCAGGTTCCAACAAACAACAAGGATAATATAGCCTTTTAAATTCAGTCTCCCTGCAAAAGCTCCTGTCATCAAAGGAACAGTAATCACGATAAACATCAGTTGGTAAAGAAAGAACATCAAAAATGGGATCGTCGCTCCATGGAACATGTTGGGGAAGCTTGTAACATGTCTCATCAAAAAGAAATCTGCCGGATTTCCAATCATACCGCCGATATCTCGTCCAAATGCCAATCCGAATCCACCGAATACCCACATGATCGTTGTTATCCCAACTGAGAGAAAAGATTGAGTCATGATCGTCAGTATATTATTCTTCCGTGCCAGTCCGCCGTAAAAAAAATGCTAAACCAGGAGTCATCAAGCAAACCATCGCTGTACATAAAATCATGAATGCTGTATCTCCTGTATTGATAGGTAATGTATTCATTTTTTCGCCTCCTTTCTACGTTTACGAGTATAAAAGAAAATCTACTTGTATTTTTCTTCTGTTTTTTTGAATACATTCTTGTATTTATGATTTGTCAAATTAAGCTAGAATAAAATGCTTCTTGTACATAGCTCAAAAATATTTCGATTGGTGTTCTGTAATTCAATGATTTTCTTGGAATATGATTACGTTGATTGCTGACACTGGAAATAAATGTCTGATTCACTTCTCTAAAATCCATTGATTTCGGCAGTCCATTACGACGCAGAATCC
>ENA-OQNO01000030-OQNO01000030.1-human-gut-metagenome-genome-assembly--contig:-NODE-30-length-186204-cov-5.786776_pt1 | contig 186204 bp, 140 predicted proteins | sample MGYA00242629_ERZ504880 | MGnify/ENA primary metagenome ERZ504880 (study PRJEB26092, sample SAMD00036377) | human gut metagenome | host: Homo sapiens | study: EMG produced TPA metagenomics assembly of... | reverse complement strand
GCTTCTGAACGCTCGTGCACGCAAGCTGGCAGTTGCCGCCGCCGAGCACCGAGCAGCCGCCGAAGAACTCGCCTTTGTCGATCATGATAACCTCGGCACCCGCATCGACCGCGCGGATGGCAGCCGGCGAGCCCGCATCGCCGGTACCGACCACGATCACGTCGGTCTCGATATCCCACGATTCGGGAGCCCACCAAGGGGCTGCCTCGCCCGCCTCGCTCTCCCCCGAAGCGCATCCGTTGAGGAGCATCCCCGCTCCCACGGCGCCTCCCGCAAGGCCGACGCCTTTGAGGAAGCTCCTCCTCGATACCGCATGTTCCATCTGTTCCCCTTTCCTCTACGGCAAGCGGTCTCATACCGCCAATACCCATCAAGAACGCCTGCTGCCTACGCTATTCGTGGCAGGTGTAGCATTCGAACACGTCGGCGTGATGGCAGGTGAGGCAGTACGCCTTGGCATCGGCTTGCAGGTCGGTCTGCTCTTCGTGCATGGTGTGGCAGTCGGTGCAGACGATTTGACCGTGCGTCTCGGTGTCGGGCAGCTGATGCGGGTTCACCGTCGTGCCCTCCGCATCCGCGAGCGCGGTGCAGGCGGCGCTTTCGGCGGCGATCTCGTCCTGATCGTGGCAGCCGAGGCAAACCGACGAATCGACGGTGGTCTGCTTGAGCCGCGACGGCATGCGATCGTCCGACGATGCGCCCTCGTGCTGTTTTGCGAGCGTGGTCGTATCGGTGTGGCAGTCGGCGCATTGCAGGCTCGTGTGCAGCGAAGCCGTGCATGCCGCATCCTGCCGCGACGTTGCTTCCGTGCTGTGGCAGGTGCTGCAATCGGTTTCCGGCGTCCAATCCGTGAGCGTGACCGACGCGCTTGCGGCCGCTGCTTGCGGCTGCCCGCTTCCCGAAGCGCCCTCCGAGGTTGCCTGCGGCGCGCATCCTTGCAGGCACCCCAGTCCCGCGGCGCAGACGAGCACGCTTGCGCAGACGGCCAGCAACGCGGCCCTCTTGGGCACGGCATGCGCAACGGCCGCTTCCCCTCTGTTCACCTTCATGGTTCCTCCTTTCCGTGGCATGAATTTCAACGGGCTCCATGGTGGCAGGAGGGGCGGGCGCAGAACTCCCCTCTGCCATATGATTTGCGGTGAAAACCCTTCATCTGTTTCAGAGTATTTCCTGTTGGCGGGCCGTTCGTACTCCGCGAAGCACGCTATGATGAAGGCGCTTTCAAACAAGCTGCATGTTCTTGGAGGGGCATATGGCACAAGGGGACGAGGGCGCGCGGGGCGCCCGGGTTGAACGCGGTGCGGCGCGCACGGCACGCTGCGCCGTTGGATTGGCGCTGCTGTGGTTTTGGGTGCCGTGGGCCGTGGCCGTCGCGCACCCGTTGGAGCGGGGCGTCATGTTGGCGCCGCTGTTGGCAACGGCCGTGTTCTTCGGGTCGACCGCGCTTGCGGCGGTGGCTGCGCTGTGGGTGGCGAAGCGCATCGGGACGGGGTACGCGCGCACGGGGGACCTGCTTGCGGCAAGCGCGGGGAGCCTGGGATGCGTGATCGCGCTGTTGGCGTATGGCGCGGGCGAGGCGGGCCTCGCGTTGCAGGCGTTGGCGATGGCGCTGTTGGGGTTCGCGATGGGCCTCGCGCTTGTCCGGTGGGAGCGGAGCGTTGCAAGCGTGTCGGAGCGGGGGGTGGTGGCGTGCGCGGCCGCCCTGCTGGCGTCGTGGTCGGTGCTGCTGTACGCCCTGTTCGCGGGCGGCGGCCCGGAGGCGAGTCTGGCGGGGCTTGCAGGCGTGGCCTCGCTCGCCGTGCGCCCTCGCGCGCTGACGCCCGATGCGCAGGACGTGGTGGTCACGCGGTTGCTCACGCTGCAAACGGCCGCGTTTCTGAAGCGCTACGCGGGAGCGTTCGCGGCGTCGGGCGCGGTGACCACGTTCGCGCTCATCCAGTTCGCCTCCGCGCGGTTCGCGGTCGTGTCCGGCGACACGTTTCTGGTATTGCTGCTGGTTGCCCCTGTGTTCCTGCTCGTACTGCTGTGCGCGTGGCTGCCCAAGCGCGAGCCGAACTTCATGCTGGCGTTCCACCTCTCGTTCGTGGTGGCGCTGTTGGCCCTGTTCCCGGTCAACCCGGGCACGCCGATATCGCTCAACGTGTCCGTGGCGTTCTGCATGCTGTGGATCGGGTCGCTGGCGGGGTCGCTTCTGGTGATGGGCTCGCGGGTGAACCGAGCGCTGCGGCTGTGGTGCGACCCCTGCGGCCTCGGGCCGGCAGCGTTCTGCCTGGGCGTTGCCGTGGGCGCGCTCGTGGCCATCGGGTGGACGATGACGCCCGACTTCGAGACGGTGGCATCCGGATCGCCCGACGGCATCGTGAAGGTGAGCGTGGTCACCTCGTTCGCGCTCATCGTGCTGTTTTGCGCGACGAACGTGGTGCTGCGCGGGTCGATGCTGCGCCGGGTGGAGCTCATCGCGCGCGGGCGCATCACGCAGGTGATGCCGGCGCCGCGGTCGTTCTCCGGGTTGGAAGCGCGCAGCGAGGGCGACGCGCCCGACGCGTTGCAGGAGGCGTACCGGCGCATCGCGTTCGACCGGGGGCTCACGCCGCGCGAGCTTGACGTGCTCGTGGTGCTGGGGCGGGGCAACACGCTTGCGCGCGTGCAGAGCGAGCTGGTCATTTCCGAGGGCACCGCCATCACGCACCGGCGCAACATCTACCGCAAGCTCGATGTGCACAGCAAGCAGGAGCTCCTCGACGTCGTCGAGCGGTACGCGCGCGGCTGAGGAGACCCTACGAACGCAGCTTCAGGCGGATGGCTTGGGCGGGGCACGACGCGATGCAGGCGCCGCACTTGGAGCACTCGGGGATGCGGGCGCTGTGGGGGTCCACCTGCTCGGGGCATGCGTCCACGCAGGCGCGGCAGTCGATGCCGCGTTCGCGCAGGCACGCGGCGCGGTCGACGCGCGGCCGCAGGGTGCGGTTCGCGTTCGAGATGAGCGACACGAGGGCGCTGATGGGACAGATGTTCACGCACCACTTCCGCAGCACGAGCACCTCGATTGCGAGGATGGCGGGAAACAGGATGAGGCCCCAGGACGTCTCGTTGAACTGAAACAGATGCCACAGCCCGATGAGCGTGGCGAAGGTGAGGCCGACGGGGCACACGAGGCAGAACACCGGGAATCCGAACACGGCGGTGGCTCCCAACGCGCCCAGCAGCGTGGCGTGGCGCGTGTCGAGGCGGAAGCCGTCGCGCTTGCCGCCCGCCGGTGCGAGGGCGCACGACGGGCAGGCGCCCTCGGCAGCGCAGGAGGGCCCGCAGGACGAGCCGCAGGAGGCGTCGCAGGAAGAGCCGCAGGAGGAGCCGCCGGCGGAGAGCTCGGCGGAGTTACGGGAGGGTTTGGGTCGCACGAGCTTTTGCAGCCACGGCACGGGGCAGAGCCAGGCGCAGAACGCCTTGCCCACGAGCACGATGATGGCAACTACGGCGATGAGCAGCAGCAACGGGTGCAGCATGACATCCTTCGCACCCGCCATGGTTTCGAGCGCCCCCAGCGGGCACACGGCGGCAATTGCGTCGATGCCGAAGGCCGAGGGCGTTCCCGCACCGATGCGAAACGCCAAGCCCGCCACCACGAACGCCACGAATGCGGCGAAGACGAGCGCGCGGGCTTTCGGGAAGGGGAATCGTGCGTGCGGCACCTTGTTCTTCGCCATGGCTATGCCTCGACTTTCTCCACGTTGATGCCGCGGCGCGTGCCGCCCGAGAACGACCGGTACGTGTTCGACGGGCAGCGATACTCGCAGATGCCGCAGCCGTTGCAGCGCGTGGCGTCCACGACGGGGCGCCCCGACGCGTCGGTGGAAATCGCGTCGTAGGGGCACGCGTCCACGCACACGCGGCAGCTTCCTTGAATCCACCCGATGCAGCGCTCGTCGTCGATGACGGCCACCCCGATGCGGCTTTCGTCCTCGCTCACGCCGACGATGGCGCCGGTGGGGCACGCCGTCTCGCAGCGCCCGCAAAAGTCGCAGATGCCGCGGTGGAAATCCATGACGGGCGTGCGCCAGTTCAGCAGCCCGTCCTCAAGCGTGGCAGTGCGCACGCATCCCTGCGGGCAGATGGAGCGGCAGCGGTCGCACGCAAGGCAGAGCGCGCGAAAACGCTCCTCGTCCTGAGCGCCCGGCGGTCGCAGCGCGCTGGGCGACCCGTCGAGCGCCCGGGCGGCTCCTCCGACGGCGAAGTTCGCCGCCACGAGCGCGCCGCCCGCAACGAGGCCGCGTCGGGAAAGGGAATATGCCATGGCGTGCTCCTTTGCAGTCGGAGGAGGGGGAAGGAAGGGGGGAACCATCGTGCCGTCCGGCGCGCTTCGGGGCGCACCGGACGGCACGAACCTAGATGAGCCCGAAGAAGTCGTACAGCCCCGCGCCCAGCAGCCACATGGCGCAGCGGAACGCGCACGACCCGACGAGGGCGCCCGCAAGGGCAACCAGCCCCGCCACGAGCGCATTTCCAGGCCGCTTCCAGACAAGCGCGCCGAAGACGAGCGGCACGACGCCGCCGCACAGCACGGCACCGCCGGCGTACACGAGCGCCGTCGAACCTGCGAACGCGCCCGCCATCGCGCCGTACGCAACGGTGGCCACGAGGGACACCGCGCCCGCCACCAGCGTCATGAGCCCGAAGAAGCTCACGGCGGATTCGTCGGCCTTCTGCGCCGCGATGAGCACGAGGTAGGCCGCCGCGCCCGCCGCTGCGGCGGTGCCCAGGTAGCCGAGCGGCAGCAGCTCGGTGTTCCACGCGGCGATGGCGTCCATGAGGTAGCTCTGACCGGCCATGAACGACATGAGCACGCCCAGCGCCATGCCCACGATGGCCACGGCCTTGAGCGGCGTGCCCGCGATGGAGCGCCTGAGCATCACGAGGAACGCGACGAGCGTGATGCACAGCAGGCCCACCAGCACGGCCTCGGTGAAGATGCCCGACGTGGGATGCTGCAGGGCGACCAGCATGCGGTCGGGGTGCGACAGGTGCGTGACCGACGCGCAGCCGCCCACGATGGCCAGCGCGAGGGCCGCCACGGTGCCAGCGAACGCGCCCTTGTCGGTTTTGCCCAGCAGCACGTTCAGGCCGACGAAGAAGAACAGCCATCCGCCCAGGCCCGTGAGCACGGTGAAGATGACGAGGGACCATTGGATATCCATTAGTCGATCTCCTCCTTCCAGTCGGCGTATTTTGAGGACAGGATGTAGGCGGTCTGCGGTCCGTTGCCCACGTCCTTCAAACGGTGCACGGAGTTGGACCCCGCAGCTGCGAGCGCCTTCGCGGCGTCGGAGGAGGGGTCGTCGAGGTCGCCGTAGAAGCGCGCCGACCCGCAGCAGGCCGCCACGCACTTCGGCAGCTCGCCCGCGGCGGTCAGCTGGCCGCACAGCGTGCATTTCTCCACCACGTGCTCCGACGGGCTCCACGAGCGCACGCCGTAGGGACAGGCCATCATGCAGTACTTGCAGCCGATGCACTTCTCCTTGTCCACCAGCACCACGTTCGTGTCGGGGTCGCGGTACGACGCGCCCGTCGGGCACACGTGCGTGCAGGGGGCGTCTTCGCACTGCTGGCACATGACCGGCAGAAAGTACTGCTGCAGGTGCGGGTAGTCGCCGAACGGGCCCACCTGCACCACCTTGTTCCAGAACGAGCCCAGCTCAACTTCGTTCTCGTTCTTGCACGCGATCTCGCAGCCATGGCAGCCGATGCAGCGATCGAGATCGACGACGATTGCGTAATGCGCCATTATGCGGCACCTCCTCCGGTGTTCTCAGTGGGTTGCGGCAGCCAGGGCGCGAAGTCGGCGGGCTCGTACCAGATGCCGTCGGGACGCGCGGCCTTCTCGATCTTCACGTTGATGCCGCGCAGGGTGTACGTGCCGAACTCGGGGTTGTAGTAGCCCGTGTTCTTCGTCAGCACGTTCATGTTGCACGTGGTCCAGCTCTTGCGCGGGTCCTTGCCATCCTCGAGGAACTCGGGGTTCCAGAAGCGCTCCATGTAGGCGCAGTCCTTCGCAATGCCCTCGGTCACCTTGGCAACGCCGTAGATGCCGTCCTTCACGAGGCTCTGCCCCTCGGCGGTGAGCTCCTTGCCGGTGCTCAGGTCGCTGAACACGTCGAGGCCGTCGGTGCGGGGAGACTTCACGTTCACCCAATCGCCGTCGGCAATGCCGTGCTCGGAGGCGTACTCGGGGCTGATCCACACCTCGGGCGCGGGGTAGATTTCGCGGATGTAGGGGTTGTTGCGCAGCGTGCCGTGGTGGAAGTAGGGAATGCGGCCTTCGGTGAGCACGAGCGGGTAGGCGTCGGCGTAGTCCGTGTAATCCTCGGGCTCCTTGTAATACGGCATGGGAAGGTACTCGCTTGAGGCGGCGGGCATGTCGAACTGCTCGGCGCCGTGGCGGCCGATGTAGATCATCGTGTCGCCGTAGGGGCCGCACTTGAGCGGGTTGTCCTTGATGTCGCCCGCGGCGCAGCGCGCGAATCCGGCGTACGTGCTGCCGTCCTTGGACAGGCCGCGGTAGGTGTCCTCGTAGGCGGCGTCCCAGTACTGTTCGGGCTCCATGTCGTTGTACGGGGCTTTCTGCTTCAGCTCGTCCCAGGTCATGCCCACGTTCGAGGCCACCCATTCGTAGTACTCGTCCATCGTCTCCCAGTAGGCGGGCGTGGCGCCGCAGGCCTCCTGGTCGAAGGACTTCTGCATGCCCTCGTGGCCGCGCTCGGCCAGGGCTTTCGCCAGCTTCGCCCAGATGAACGTCTCGTCGATGCATTCGAACAGGTTCGTCACCGGCTGGCGCAGCAGCACGGCGTACAAGCGTCCCTGGATGAAGGCCGTTTCCAGCCACTCCGCCGTGGGCAGCAGGATATCGGCGGCCTCGGTGGAAAACGACGTGGGGTACATGTACATGTGCACGATGAGGTCGAGCTTCGGGAACGCGTCCACCCACGACGACGCGTTGCCCAGCATGGCCATCTTGTTGCCCGAGCGCTCGATCCAGATGTGCGGCTGATAGGGCTCGCCGGTGAGGATGGCGTTCAGGATGGTGGGGATGTGGCTGTGCATCCAGCCGCCGAGCCCCTTGTGCTCCACGTAGCCCAGACGGTTCTGGATGTTCTCGGGCTTTTGGAACTGGTACGGCGCCGTTCCCATGAACCCGTCGGGGAACACGGTTGACTCGGCCGCGTGCGGGAAGCCATTCGCCGGGCTGCCGGGCTTGTCGATGTAGCCGCGCATGCAATCGAGCGCGGCCGCGCCGATGGCGGCCTGCGTGGACTGGGGGTACTGGTCGGTGGCCACGCCCAGGCTGATGCCGCCGGACTCCACGGTGGCGTACAGCTTGATGGCTTCCTCGAGGTCGCCCGCGTCCACCCAGCAGATGTCGGCCACGCGCTCGAGCGTGTACTCGTCGGCCTGGTCCTTGTACGCTTCGAACGCGGTTTTGGCCTTGACGGTGGAGCCGTCGGCCAGGGTCACGTCGTAGGTGCCGAACAGGGCCGGACGGTACGTCGCCTCGTTGTCGGGCGAGAGCGCCGCGGCCTTCGTCACCTCGCCGGTGCCCTCGTCGTAGTACACGTAGCCCTCGTTCTCGGCGGTGACGTCGGCGAACACCTTGATCGCGCGCAGCAGCGCGCCCGCGGGGTCGCTCGGGTCCACGAGGAAGGGCAAATTCGTCCACTTCGTGCAGAACTCCTCGTCGTACAGCTTGTTCTCAATGAGGTAGCGCATCCATCCCAGCATCATGGCAACGTCGGTGCCGGGGCGGATGGGCAGCCACACGTCGGCGCGCGCCGCGTCGGGCGTGAAGCGCGGGTCGACCACCACCGTTTTCACGCCGGCGGCGCGCAGTTCCACTACGGCGCGGCCGGCCGAGGACGGCGCGTGCTGCGCGGGACCGGTGCCCCACATGACGTACGTCTCGATGGATACGTTCGGGTTGTACAGCTCGGCGCAGCCCGAGTCGGCGATGGACGTGTCGCTCGTGCCGTTGATGAGCGGCATGGTGTAGTTGCGCGGCAGGTAGCACTGCGCGCAGCCCGGTTCGAACACGTTGCCGGCGCCCCAGAAGTTGCGGAAGCGGGGCGGGCTGAAGAACTGCGGGTTGCCGCCGCCTCCCGTGGAGCACAGCAAGCCTTCGAGCCCCGTCTTCTCCTTCATGTCCATGAGCGCATCGGCGATGGTGTCGATGGCTTCTTCCCAGCTCACGCGTTCCCATTGGTTGCCGCCGCGTTCGCCCACGCGCTTCATGGGGTACTTGTTGCGATTGGGATGGTACAGCGCCTGGATGCCCGACAGGCCCTTCGGGCACACGCGGCCCTCGGACATGGGGTCGGCGGGGTCGCCTTCCAGCTTCACGACGCGGCCGTTCTGCACGTGCGCGATGATGCCGCAGTTCGAGATGCAGGCGCGGCACGACGTGTGCACGAGCTTGACCTCGTCGGCGGCGTACGCCTTGTCGCTCGGCGCCAGGTTGCTCACCGCGGAAACGCCGCCCGCAAGTGCCGCCGCGCCGGCGGCCAGGGCCGAGGCTTCCACGAAACCGCGTCGGGTGAGGTTCGTCTGTGTCATGTTCCCTCCTTCTTGTTCGCTCGTCTTGTGATACGTGCTTTATCTATGGCGAAACGCCCGCGCGCCCGAAGCGCGGCGTGCGCTTCCGTCAAACCGATGCGAGAAAGCGCTTTCCGGCATCGGTGGTGACCCAGGCGTGATCCCACACGAGGCCGCCGGCCTCGCTCAGGCGATCGATGAAGTAGACGGCGTGCAGGCGCTGTCCCGCCGTGCGCGCGCTCGGCTCGAGCGCGGGATGGTTGGCGAGCAGCTGCTTGACGGCGTCGAGCGTGCGCGGCTGCTCGCAGAAGGCGAGCACGGCGGCGAAGGCGTCGCGGCGCGCCGGCACGGCGTTCACGCAGGCGGCGATGCGGCGCTCGGGAGCAAGCAGCTCGACGGTTGCGCGTCCGGCGGGCGTGGTGCGCACCGTGCGGAAGGCTTCGCGGGGTTCGGCGGCAAGGTGGGCGGCGTCGGCGTCAGCTCCGGCATCGCTGCCGTCGTCGAGCGTGTTGCCCGCGGCGTCGCGCCGCACGAGGGCGAGCCCGCCCGCGTCGACGAGGCACCGTACGAGCGTGTAGGGCGCCTGAAGCGCCTGCGCGCGTTCGGGCTGCGCCTCGATGAAGGCCTCGGCCTCCTCGAAGTGCCGCTCCTCGTCGCAGAAGTCCAGCGTCTTGTACAGCAGCTCGCGGTGGCGCGGATGGTTGTACAGGCTGTCCACGACGCGGGCGACGCGTTCTTCCGTCAGATCTTCCGTCGATTCCGCTGCGGGTGCGGTGCCGTGTTCCATGTCGTTCCCCCTTGCTGCTCGATTGCTCTCGTCGGATTGCACCCTACGGCTCGGTGCCGGACGCCGCATCGTCAACGCTGTTCTAAATCGTCGAGCAGGAGGCGTCCGTCTAGTCAATCGGTGACTAGTCGCCGGGGCGATGCGCGGCAAGATAGAACGAAACGGGCGATTCGCCGCGCCGGGGGCGCTCGTAGGATGAGGCAAGCAAGACGAGCGCAGACGAAAGGGGACCCTATGGGATCGAACGAACAGGCAACGATGCTCGAGCAGGTGCGCGCCGCCGAGGAGGCGCGGGCGGCGTTCTACCGCACGCTCGCGTCGTTCTACTTCAAGGAGCTCGACCAGGACGGCATCGACCGTTTGGCCGCGAGCGACCTGGCCGCTATCGAAGCCGACGACGCGCTCATGCGCGCGGGCTATGCCGACATGGCCGCGTACCTCGCGCGGCGCGACGGCGGCACCCGGCAGGAGCTGGCGAGCGATTTCGCCTGCGCGCTGCTCGCCGCCGGCTCGTACGAGGAGCGGCGCGCCACGCCCTACGAGAGCGTGTTCACCTCCGAGAGCGGGCTGCTCATGCAGGAGGCGCGCGACGACGTGTACCGCCTGTTCTGCGAGCAGCACCTTGCGGTGGACGAGGCGCTGCGCACGCCCGAGGATCACCTGAGCTTCGAGTTGGAATTCATGGCGACGCAGGCCGAGGCGGCGGCGCGCGCGCTCGCCCGCGGCGATGTGGAAGAGGCGCGGCGCGCGGTGGACGTGCAGCGGACGTTCCATCGCCATCACCTGCTCAACTGGATCGACGCATACGCCGACTGCCTCGAAAGCTGCGCTCGCACGCGGTTCTACCGCGGCCTGGCCAAGCTCACGCGCGGGTTCGTGCACGCCGACGAGGCGCTGCTCGACGAGGCGGCCGCCGCGTTGGAGGATGCGGCGGTGTGCTAGGATTGCCGCATGGCGAAACGACGGCGCGGCAGGGGCCGCGCCGGGAGCAAGGGGGATCTCATGCCGAGTGGGGAGCGGCAACGCGCGCGGCGCAGCCTGGGGGCTTGGGCGTCGCTGCTTGACGATCGCATGCCGCAGTTGAAGTTCTTCGGGTTCGGATTTTGGGTTGCGTGGTTCGGCGTGGCCTACAAAAGCTCCGTGTGGGTGGACGGGGTTGAGGCCACCGCGTCGGTGGTGTCCGACATGTTCTTCGCCTCGACGGTGGCCCATGCGGTGACGTTGCTGCTGTTCGCGGCGTTGTCGAAGCGCACTGCCGCCATCGCGCAGCGCCCGTGGTTCGTGATGGGCGGCGGCGTGGCCGCGGCCGTGCGCTGCGTGCTCATCATCCTGGCCGGCCCTGCATTCATTCCCTCGCGCGTCGTGTTCACGGTGGGCAGCGCGCTCACGGGCGTCGGGACGGCGGCGCTCAGCCTGAACGCCGGCCTGCTGCTGTGCTCGGTGCGCCCGCGCCGCGCGCTCACGCTCATCCTGTACTGCGAGCTGGTGGCGGCGCTCATGCAGTTCATGGTGCTCGGGCTGCCGCAGCCGTACAGCGCGGCGCTGTTCGTGGCGCTGCCCCTCGTGTCGGCGGCCTGCTTCGCGGTGGGCGCGTCGAAGCCCGTGGTGCCGGTTGCATCCGAAAGCGAGCGGCTCAAGCCCGTGCCGACGTTCTACCGCTTCCTGCTGGTGGTGGGCATCCTCGGCGTGGCGGCGAACTTCGGCAAGGGCCTGTATCAGGTGCTGGTCAGCCCGCTGCAGCTGTCCGAGGACGGCAGCATCACCGCGTTCGTCACGGCGGTGTGCCTCATCGTGCTCGTCATCGTGGTGGCCGTCAAAGAGAGGGCGCTCAACTTCGGGCACCTGTTCTACCCGATGGCCCTCGTCATCATCTTCTCGCTGCTGGTGACGTACTTCTTCCCCGGCAGCGCAAGCGTGGGCGTGGTGCTGTCGGGCGTGGCGTTTCAGCTGTTCGACGTGGTCATGTGGTACATCTTCTCCTACATCGTGTACCAGTCGAAAGCGTCGGCCGTGCTGGTGGTGGCGCTTGGGCGCGCGGTCATCGCGTTCGGCGTGACGGCGGGCAACGCGGTGGGCAGCGCGTGCGCCACGATGGACGCGAATGCGTTGCCCCTGTCCACCGTGGTGTTCGTCATCCTGTTCGCCGCGGCTGTGGCGGTGTTCTTCCTCTTTCCCGAGAAACAGGTGGATCGGCTGCTGCTGCCCATTCCCGACGAGGACGCGCCAAGCGTGCAACGCGCGGCGGCGGGGGAGGGCGCTGCGGGTGCGGGCGAAGGCGTGGCGACGAGCGCGGCGGACGGCGCGACGGAGCCGGAAGAGGCCACGCGGCACGGCCATTGGAAGCAGCGCTGCCTCGAACTGGGCGACGAGGCGCAGCTCACCGAGCGCGAGAAGGAAGTGCTCGTCATGCTGGCGCGCGGCTACGGATCGCAGTCCATCTCCGACGCGCTCACCGTGTCGCTGTACACGACGCGAGCGCACACGCGCAACATTTACGCGAAGCTCGACGTCCATTCGCGCCAGGAGCTTGCCGACCGTGTGCGCGCGTACGTCGAGGCGCGCGAGGTCTGACGGGGGCGGCGCCCTTGAGCGGCCCGCGAATATTTCTCCACATTCCCTGCGAATGCTCGCGTGGGGGCACCGCTCGTGGCTATAATAGCGAGTAACACCTGAGCAACGGATGCTCGGCGGGGCGCGTACGGCGTTTCCGCGCGACGTCCCACACCGCACCGATCGCAGATGGAGGAGTTCATGGCATACTATTTCGACGAGCCGTCCCGAACCTTTAACGAGTACCTGCTCGTTCCGGGTTATTCGTCGGCCCAGTGCATTCCCACGGACGTCAGCTTGAAGACGCCGCTCGTGAAGTACAAGCGGGGCGAGGAAGCACCGATCTCGTTGAATATCCCCATGGTATCCGCCATCATGCAGGCCGTATCCGACGACGGCATGGCCATTGCGCTTGCCACCGAAGGCGGTCTGTCGTTCGTGTTCGGCTCGCAGACCATCGAGGATCAGGCGGCCATGGTGGCCCGCGTCAAGGAGCACAAGGCCGGTTTCGTGACGAGCGACGCGAACCTGTCGCCCGAGATGACGCTCGCCGACGTGGTGGCTCTCAAGGACGAGCACGGCCACTCCACGATGCCCGTCACCGAGGACGGCACGCCGCACGGCAAGCTGGTGGGCGTGGTGACCGACCGCGACTACCGTCTGTCCCGCATGTCCATGGACGCGAAGGTGGCCGACTTCATGACCCCGCGCGACAAGATGATCGTGGCTCCGGCCGACACGAGCCTGAAAACCGCCAACGACATCATCTGGGACAACAAGCTGAACTCCCTGCCCGTGGTGGACGACGAAGACCATCTCATGTATCTGGTGTTCCGCAAGGACTACGATTCGCACAAGTCCAACCCGAACGAGATGCTGGACTCCCATAAGCGCTACATGGTGGGCGCGGGCATCAACACCCGCGACTACGCCGAGCGTGTGCCCGCCCTGGTGGCGGCCGGTGCCGACGTGCTGTGCATCGACAGCTCCGAGGGCTATTCCGACTGGCAGAAGTTCACCATCGAGTGGATTCGCGAGCACTACGGCGACGACGTGAAGGTGGGCGCCGGCAACGTGGTTGACGCCGAGGGCTTCCGCTTCCTGGCCGATGCGGGCGCCGACTTCATCAAGATCGGCATCGGCGGCGGTTCCATCTGCATTACGCGCGAGCAGAAGGGCATCGGCCGCGGTCAGGCCACGGCCACCATCGAGGTGGCGAAGGCTCGCGACGAGTACTTCGAGGAGACGGGCGTCTACATCCCCATCTGCTCCGACGGCGGCATCGTGTACGACCATCACCTCACGCTGGCCCTGGCCATGGGCGCCGACTTCGTCATGCTGGGCCGCTACTTCGCCCGCTTCGACGAGAGCCCCACGAACAAGGTGAACATCAACGGCTCCTACATGAAGGAGTACTGGGGCGAAGGTTCCGCGCGCGCCCGCAACTGGCAGCGCTACGACCTGGGCGGCGACAAGAAGGGCATGTCGTTCGAGGAAGGCGTCGATTCGTACGTCCCCTACGCCGGCTCGCTCAAGGACAACGTCGACCTCACGCTGTCGAAGGTGAAGTCCACGATGTGCAACTGCGGTGCGCTCACCATTCCCGAGTTGCAGGAGAAGGCGAAGCTCACGGTGGTGTCTTCCACGTCCATCGTCGAGGGCGGCGCCCACGACGTGGTGCTCAAGGACAAGACCCCCTACGTGAGCAGCACCATTCACTAGGCAATACGCGACGCCGAGCCGCACATGGCTCGCATCGCGCACTGCAGCCCGCCCGCGCCTCCCTCCCGGCGCCGGCGGGCTTTTTTGTGCGCTGCACCGCAGAAGCCGCGGAATTGGCAAATTTTGACGCGATTGCGGGCTTGCGAAGGCGCATGTCGGCCGAGAGAAAAACGCGACCTGGTGTTTTGCGTGGCGGTGGAGCGTCAAGCGTCGAAAACGGAACGGAATCGAGGTCGAAATCCCGCAATCGCGTCAAAATTTGCCACTAAGGTGCTGCGAACGGAGCAGTCGCTTGCAGCATCCGGGATTGCCGGGTTTTGCGCGCTCTACCGGTGCGGGACGACGGTGGGGTCGGCGCCGATGATGGCGTGGAGCTCGTCGATGTAGCGCAGCAAGAGCTCGCTCGGGCGACGTTCGTTGTGCATGATGTAGCCCACCTGCATGTCCTCCTCGGTGGCGAGGGGGATGGACGCGATGCCCGAATGCATTTCGGCCGACAGCACGCCGGTTGACAGCGTGTAGCCGTTGTAGCTGGTCAGCAGGTTGGTGAGGGTGCCGCGATCCGAGATGCGGATGTTGCGCTTGTGCGGCAGGTGGCTGAGCGGCTCTTCGGAATAGTAGAACGAGTTCGTGGTGCCCTGCTCGAACGAGTAACGCGGGTAGTCGGCCAGGTCTTCGGGACGCAGCTGCTTCGCGTTCGCCAGCGGATGATGCTCGCCCACGAACACGTGCACGCGTGCGTCGAACAGCGGGAAGTAAGCCACGTCGGCATCGTCGAACGCCTTCTGCAGCACGCGCCGATTGAAGTCGTCGGTGTACAGGATGCCCACCTCGCTGCGGAACGTGCGCACGTCGTCGATGATTTCCGCCGTGGTGGCCTCGCGCAGGATGAACTCGTACTCGTCGCCCTCGCACGCTTCCACCACGTTGACGAAGGCCTGCACGCTGAACGCGTAGTGCTGCGTGGACACGGCCAGTCGCAGGTGGGTGGCGCCCTTGTCGGCGTAGCGCGTTTCCAGCATGTCGGCCTGCTCGATCACCTGGCGCGCGTAACCCAGCAACTCGGTGCCGTCGTTGGTCAGCGTCACGCCGCGGTTGCTGCGCGTGAACACGGTGATGCCCAGCTCCTGCTCAAGCTCCTTGATGGCCGTGGACAGGTTCGACTGCGAGGCGTACAGGTTCTGCGCCGCCGCGTTGATGGAGCCGTACTCCGCGATGGCGATGAGGTAGCGCAACTGCTGCAGGGTCATGGGCGGGCCTTCCGAGTGGTCGTGTGTTCGCGCGGGTCTGACGATCTTTTTGTCATTCTACCCAGGTATCTATTCAATAGATAGCAAACCATCAAAACATCGAATGACGTAGAAGGTTGTGTTTGGGGCCGGTTCGTGGTTTCATGCAATACGCTGCATAATCGCAAACGAACAAGGAGCAACCATGGCGAAGGACATCCCCTACGATCAGAAGTACTACGATCCGGAGATCGAATGCATGCCGCGGCCTGAGCTTGAGACGCTGCAACTGCAACGCCTGAAGGACATGGTGGCCTACGCATACGACAACACGGTGTACTACAAGCGCGCGTTCGACGAGGCCGGCGTGGCGCCGAGCGACATCGAGACGCTTGAGGACATCGCGAAGCTTCCCTTCTGCGACAAGAAGACGGAGCGCGAAACGCAGCATGTGGGCAGCTTCTTCGGCGAGATGTGCTCCGTGCCCGAGGAAGAGGTCATCTTCATGGCCACGTCGTCGGGTTCGACCGGCGTTCCCACGGTGAGCCCCTTCACGCAGGAAGACTTCGACCTGTGGCAGGACACCGAGGCGCGCCTGTTCTGGCAGGCGGGTATGCGTCCGAACGATCGCTACGTGCACGGCCTGAACTTCGCGCTGTACGTGGGCGGCCCCGATGTCATCGGCGCGCAGCGTTTGGGCGCGCTGGCCATCTGGGTGGGCGCCGTGCCGTCCGACCGTCTGCTGTTCGTGCTCAAGCAGTACCAGCCCACGGTCATCTGGACGTCGCCGTCCTACGCGTGGCACCTCGGCGAGATCGCCAAGGAAAAGGGCTTCGATCCCAAGACCGACTTCAACATTCATACCATCATCGTGGCCGGTGAGGCGGGCGGTTCCATCACGTCCACGCGCGAGGCCATCGAGAACCTGTGGGGCGCGAAGGTGGTGGACTTCTACGGGCTGTCCGACATCTACGGCGCCTGCGCCGCCGCCTGCGAAGCGCACGACGGCCTGCACATCGTGGAGGATCAGATCCTCGTGGAGACGGTGAACCCCACCACGGGCGAGGTGCTGGCTCCCGGCGAGACGGGCGAACTCGTGTACACGACGCTGTGCAAGAAGGCGCGCCCGATGATCCGCTTCCGCACGGGCGACATCGGCTACGTGAGCACCGACACCTGCGAATGCGGCCGCACGCTGGCGCGCATCCATGTGACCGGTCGCAAGGACGAGATGTTCATCGTGGGCGCCGTCAACGTGTTCCCGAGCGACATCGAGTACGTGGTGCGCGGCCTGGACGGCCTGACGGGCGAGTACTCCATCCGCGTGTACGAGAAGAACTTCACCTGCAAGTACGAGGTGTCCGTCGAGCGCTCGCTCGGCAGCGACGAGCCCTACGACGAGGTGGCAAGCCGCACGGAAGCCGCGCTCAAGGCGCACACCGGCGTGCGCCCGGCCAAGGTTATCGTGTATGATGCGGGCAAGCTGGGCACGTCGTCCGAACACAAGGCATCGCGCTTCATCGACGAACGCGGCTGCCAGACACGATAACCCCTGTCATCCTGAGCGGAGCGCCCTAGGCGCGGAGTCGAAGGATCTTGCTGAAAGGAACCACCTATGACCACTGAAACCACCTTCGCTGTTTCCGGGCAGCACTATCTGTTCAACGTGCAGACGTTCGCGCACGTGGTGTTGGCGCTGGGCGGCGATGCGTACCGCTACGCGCTGCGCGACCGCACCACGCAGGGCGTCATCGACGACGTCGCCAGCGGCAAGAGCCAGCTGGGCGTGCTGTTCGAGACCTCGGCCACGGCCGACGACGTGAACGCGGCGCTCGACGCGGCGGGCCTCGAGTTCGTCGAGCTCATCCAGTCGGCTCCGCGCGTGGCGCTGCCGAAGAGCCACCCCATGGTGAACGCCGAGAGCCTGACGCTCGAGGACATGGAGGACTTCCCGTACCTCTACTTCGAGCAGGACGCGGATTCGCCCGTGGCCTTCGCCGAAGAGGCCCTGGCCAGCGTGCCGCGTGCCAAGAGCATCGCGTGCACCGACCGCGCGTCGCTGTCCGAGCTCATCGTGGCGCTCAACGGCTACACGGTGACCAGCGGCATCCTCGTGGGCATCTCCGACGGCGCCGGCCTCAACACCGTGCCGCTCGACACCGACGTGCAGCTGCGCCTCGGCTACGTCGTGCGCAAGGGTGAAGAACTTGGCGAGATCGGCCAGCGCTTCGTGGACACCCTCAAGAAGAACCTCGTGAAGTACGCACGCTTCTAACGCATCCAATGAGAAGGCCCCTCCGCGGAGGGGCCTTCTTCATGTCGTCATACGGGTTGGATGTGTTCGTCGTCCTCGTCCCAATCGGGGGCGTGATGGGGGCGACCGGCGAGGTCGCGGGTTTCGGGCGTTGGCGTGACGCCCTGCTCGTGCGCGCCCCACTTGGTGCGCACCTGCTCGCGGCGTGCGCGCTCGGCGCGAGCTTGGCTCGGACGCACGTGGCGCGGCGCTTCCTCTTCGACGGCTTCGGCGTGCGAGAGCGCCGAGCGAATGCGCATGTATTCCCAGATGAGCAGCACGAACAGGATGCACATCACAATGAGGTAGCCGATGACGGCACCGGGCAGCCCCGTGAAGTTCACCAGCAGGATGGGCACGAACACGGCGAACCCGAACGTGATGACGTACAGCTTCGTGACGGCCTTCTGCTGGCGCAGCACGGTGATCACCTGGTACAGGAAGTCGATAGCGGCGGTCACGCCGCCGGCGGCCAGCATGATGTAGCAGAGCCCTCGGAACTGCTCGAAGTCCACGCCGTACAAGAAGCTCATGACGGGGATGCCGATCCACGCCATGCCGAGCGCCGTGACGCCGGCCACCGCCACGATAACCGCCATGATCACGACGATGATCAGGTCGAAGCGCTTGCGCTTTGCGGGGTCGGCCCACACGTTCGCCATCTTCACGAGCAGCGGCTTGTAGATGAACCCGACGGTGAGCAGGATGCCTTGCGCGGGGAAGTACAGCGCGTTGAAGTACAGCTGATTGTCGTAGCTCAGCACGCCTTCCATGACGAACTTCGGCATATTGTCGATGAACGCGTAGAGGAACAGCGCGATGAACAGGGGAAAGCACTGGCGGAACAGCTCGACGATGCTGCCGAAGTTCCAGCGTTTCGACTTCGGCGTCTCGAACAGCGCCAGCGGGAACGTGAACACGGCGAAGGTGGCGAGTGCGGCCACGGCCATCACGATGCACGATACGGCCAGGTTGCGCGTGACGAGCAGGCAGATGGAGAAGGCCACGAGCACCACGATGGAGCGGAACGCCTGCGAGACGCCCGACAGGTACAGCTTGTCCACCTGCTGCAGCCGGCCTTCGTACACGTCGGCCAGGCCGTCCACCATCTTATAGAGGTACACGCCCACGCTGATGGTGAACATCTGGCTTTCGTAGCCGCGTACCAGGCAGTAGACGACGCCGACGAGCACCATGAAAGCGCAGGTGATCCAGCGATTCACCTGGTAGTCCGAGAACGAATGCTCCTCGCTGACGTCGGATACCTGGTAGGTGCGCACGCCGTAGTTCGCCAGGATCATGAGCAGCGTGCCGGTGACGAACGCGAGCGAGAACATGCCTGCCTGCTCGACGCCCACCAGCTGCGTGACCACGACGGTGAGGATGGGGAACACCATGCCCCATGCGCCCACGCCCACCGTGTTCCACACGTAGTCGCGGGTGGTGCGGTGCGCGGCGTACTCCTCTTCCTGGTCGGCCAGCGAGCGCTCGGACACGGCGCCCAGCAGACGGTTGCACCAGCGGTTGACGCGGCGCGTGATGAAGTTGGGCTTGCGTGGCTTGCCGCCGGTGGCGCGCCGTTCGCGCGACGAGGCGCCCAAGAACGGCTTCGTGTCGGAGGGGGTGAACTCCTCCGGTGTCGACGGTTTCGCGTGCGTGCCTTTGGCCTGGTCTTTCTCGAATGTGCTGCGCGCCATGCTCGTGCGTCCGGCTCCTTCTTGCGTTCGGGCTCGTCTCTGCAAAGTATAGTTCATCGGGGCGCGGATTCCCGATATCCATACCAGCAGCAAATCGCGCACACGGGAGGAGTTTGGCCGTCAACGTGAGGGCTTTGACCGGAGCGCGCCGCGTCAGCTCGTGCGCGAGCGGTATACTGGCTCTACTTCACGCGAGAGACGAAGGGTGAGATTCATGATTGAAGTTGTATGGCACGGGCGCGGCGGGCAGGGCGCGTTCACGGCCGCGCGGCTGTTGGGCGCGGCGGCGTCGCTCGCCGAGGGCAAGCATGCGCTGGCGTTTCCCTCGTTCGGCCCCGAGCGCCGCGGCGCGCCGATGCGCGCGTTCACGAAGATATCCGATGCGCCCATCGGCGACCGCAGCGCGGTGTCGTGCGCGGATTACGTGGTGTACCTCGATGACACGCTGCTGGGCGACGGTTGGGACAGCCAGGTGAAACCGGGCGGCATGGTGCTGGTGAACAGCACGCGCGTGTTCGACGACGAGCGCATTCTGGCGCTCGATGCGGACGGCATCTCGTCCGCCATCCTGGGTCGCCCCATCCCCAACACCGTATTCCTCGGTGCCCTGGTCGCCCTGTGCGATCGCATCGAAACGGAGGACGTGCAGGAGGCGATTCGCCAGTACATGCCGGAAAAGCTGCACGCGAAGAACCTCACCATCGTAGAAGCTGCCGTGGAAGCGGTGCGGGGAGCGATGGGGGAGCGTGCGACCGGCGGGGCTGGTGCGGCCTCTCTCCCGTGCGCGGCGAGCGAGGCCTCCGAAACCGGCAACCCTGTCCTGCCGTGCAATGAGGAGGGCCGCGAGACGGCGCGCCGCAACCAGGCGGCTTGCATTCCCACCCTTCGCACGTCCTCCCTCGATCCGGCGGACTTTGCGCATTCCACCTGCTTCGAGGCCGGCTATCTCACCGTCAAGAACGCCGGCTGGCGCAACATGCGCCCCGTCATCGATGCCGCCGCGTGCACCGGTTGCCTCCAGTGCTACCTGCACTGCCCCGACGGCACCATCTTCAAGGTTGCCGAACCGGCGGCGTATGCTCCCGTGGCCGTCGACTACGACTTCTGCAAGGGCTGCGGCATCTGCGTGAAGGTGTGCGCATTCGGTGCCGTCGCCATGATTCCCGAGCGTGATGAAAGCGAGGCGGATGCCCGATGAAACGGTTCCTTTCCGGCGACGAAGCGTTCGCCGAGGGCGTGCGCCTGGCTCGTCCGCAGGTGATTTCCGCGTACCCCATCACGCCGCAGACGGTGGTGGTGGAGCGCCTCTCCGAGATGGTGGAGGACGGCTCGCTCGACGCCGAGTACGTGCACGTGGAGTCCGAGCACTCCGCGCTGTCGTGCGCCATCGGCGCGTCGGCCACGGGTGCGCGCACGTTCACGGCCACGTCGAGCCAGGGCCTGCTCTACATGGCCGAGTGCCTCACCTACGCGTCGGGCGGCCGATTCCCCATCGTCATGATGAACGCGAACCGCGCCACCGCGCTGCCGTGGAACATCTACGGCGATCAGCGCGACTCGCTGGCGTTGCTCGATCACGGGTGGATTCAGGTGTACGCCGAGGACAACCAGGAGGCGCTTGACCTGGCGATTATGGCCTATGCAGTGGCCGAGCATCCCACGGTGGCCACGCCGGTGATGGTGAACCTGGACGGCTTCGCGCTCACGCACACCTACGAGACGGTGGACGTGCCCGAGTCCGACGAGGCCGACGCGTTCCTGCCGCCGTACGAACCGACGGGGAACCGCTTCGACTTCGAGCATCCCGTGAACATCGGATTCTCGGCCGGCCCGGAGTACAATCGCTACTTCAAATACTGGGAGCATCGCGACATGCTCGACGCGCCGGCGGTCGTCGACGAGGTGGAAGCGCGCTTTGCCGAGGTGTTCGGCCGCGCCTATCCGGGTATGATCGAAACGCTGAACTGCGACGATGCCGACGTGATCCTCGTGACGCTGGGTTCGGCCGCCGGCCTCGTGCGCGGTGTGGTGGAGAAGCTGCGCGCGCAGGGCGTGCGGGCGGGCATGCTGCGCATCCGCTACCTGCGCCCCATGCCGAGCGCGCTCATCGCGGAGGCGCTGCGCGGCGCGAACGCCGTGGGCGTGTTGGAGAAGGACGTGTCGTTCGGCGCCGAGGGCACCGTGTTCACCAACGTCAACTCCGCGCTGCAGCAGGCGGCTGTGGGCGTGCCCACGTACAACTTCGTTGGCGGCTTGGGCGGTGACGACATCTCCGAGACGCAGGTGGAGGGCATGTTCGCCATGCTTGGGCAGGTGGCGAAGGGTGCGGAAGCGGCGCGCGACATGCCCCGCGTGAGCTTTTTGGGGATCGATTCGCCCGCCGACGCGCTGGGAGCGCGCGGCGCGGAAGGGGGTCGCTGATCATGGCCATCAACGCCAAAACCATCGCCGACGACGAGTTTTTCTTCGGACACAAGGCGTGCGCGGGCTGCGGCGGCTCGCTTGCCGTGCGCGCGGCGCTCAAGGTGCTCGGGCCGAATGCGGTGTGCGCGCTTCCGGCGGGGTGCATGAGCGCGGTCGGGTTCAACTTCCCACAGCTCAGCTTCGCCAACAACGCGATGATCACGCCGTTTGCCGCCACGGCCAGCGTGCTGACCGGTATCGAGGCCGGCCTGCGCGCCCAGGGCAAGAAACCCGACGACTGCACCGTGGTGGGCTTCGCGGGCGACGGCGGCACGGCCGACATCGGCATCCAGGCGCTGTCGGGCGCCATCGACCGCAACGACGACGTGCTGTACATCTGCTACGACAACGAGGCGTACATGAACACGGGCATCCAGAAGAGCTCGCTCACGCCGTTCGGCGCCAAGACCACCACGACGCCCGCGGGCGCGAACGTGCGCGGCTGCCTCACGCAGAAGAAGAACATGTTCGAAATCGTGGCTGCTCACGGCATCCCCTATGCCGCCACTGCCTCCATCGGCTACCTCAACGACTTCATCCGCAAGGTGGAGCATGCCGCCACGATTCGTGGCACGAAGTACATCCACGTGATGGCGCCGTGCCCGACGGGGTGGGGTTGCGACGTGGACGAGACGGTGGACATCTCGAAGGATATCGTGGACTGCGGTCTGTGGTACCTCGCCGAGTTCGAGAACGGCACGTTCAAGCTCAACCGCAACCCGCGCCAGTTCGCCAGCGTCGAGGCCTACCTGCGCAGGCAGGGTCGCTTCAAGGCGCTCACCGACGAGGACATTGCGGAAGTCGAAGCCGGTCGCGACGCCAAATGGGAGGTCATGCGGCGGGATTGGGCCTGACCGAGGGGCGCGTTGGCGCGTTGATGGAGGCGAAGGGCGTTGCTTAACGGCAGCGCCCTTTTTATTGCTCATTCTTGTTCATGAATCAATCGTATGATATAGTAGAATCAATCAAAAGATAGCAGATTGGAGAAACTATGTCACATGATCTCACTGCGCAGGATATCAAGCGGATTCGAGAAAAGTACGGTCTGACGCAGCAGGGGTTCGCGCGCTTATTGGGGCTTGGGGATGCGAGCGTCGTGCGGTACGAGAACGGGCAGACGCCCAGCAAGGCGAACGCGAACCTCATACGCGCTGCCGAGAACCCGGAGTTCGTGGCGGATTGCCTCAAGCGCGATGGAGACCTGCTTTCCGCCGGCCAGCGCGAAAAAACCGAGAAGATCGTGTACGCCCTGGTTTCATTCGACGAGGAAGGGGACATCATGGACATCAACGAGATGTACGAGATCACCTTGCAGCAAGAGATATTGATCGAACAGGTTGCGCATCTCGCAGGGAAGGTGTCGCGTTTGCTCACCGCTGCAAGAGATCGAGGAGACGAGATCAGCGAAGCCGTCTACGAAGATGTGCTCAAGCAGCTCGCGCTTGTCCGGCCGCGCATTACGTACAAGGAGAATTCGAACGATACCAAACTGTCCGAAATTAGGGGGCAAGTCGAGTGCTTGAAGAGCATTGCTGCAAGGCGGGAATCCAAGGCGGCTTAATATGGGAAATCTCGAAGACTACTCGGATGACGAATTCCGAACCGAGCTCCAGACGATCACAAGCATGCTTCTCGTTGACCCGCTATGCGTGCCGGTCGAGCATCCTGAAGCGTTTTTGCTGGGCGGTCAAAGCGGCGCGGGCAAAACCACCCTGCATAGATTGCTTCAAGTCCGCCTCTCGGATAATGCGATTGTCGTCAACGGTGACGAGTATCGTTCTCGCCACCCTCGCTTCGAGCAGATTAGCGCTCGGTACGGCGTCGATGCTCCGGCGCGTACCGCTGCATGGGCGGGGTGCATGGTCGAAGCCGTCATCGACGCTCTGTCCATTATGGGCTACAACCTCGTGATCGAGGGGACGCTGCGCACGTCGGAAGTCCCCTTGAAAACCGCGCAGCTTTTGCACGGTCGAGGCTATCGCGTCTCATTGGCGCTCATGGCGGTCAAACCTGAGATATCGCTCGTGAGCTGCCAGCTGCGGTACGAGCAGATGCGCCTTGCCGGCACCGAGCCGCGCGCGGTCGACCCCGCGCATCACCTCGCGATTGTGGAGGGCATCGTCTGAAATCTGGCGACGCTCGAGGAATCCGGCATGTTCGACAGCGTCAGCCTGTATTCTCGCAGCGAGCAATGCCTGTTCAGCAGCGATGACGGAAAAGGTTCGGCACATGAGGCGCTCGCGGGCATCCTCTTCGGCGACTGGACCCCTGAGGAGCGCGGACACCTATCCTACCTCGAGAAACGCCTGAGCGAGGCGCAAGGCGCCAGCTAGCTGGTCAGCTCTCCGCGGGTTTGGGGTCGAAGGAGTCTACGAGGTCGATGAGCTCTTGCTTCTTGTGCACGTCGAGTTTCGCGTAGATGCGCTTTGAGTGCATGCGCACGGTGTTCTCCGAGATGATGAGCTCCTCGGCGATGCGCACGACGGTTTTGCCGCGCACGATGTGCTCCATGACCTCGGCTTCGCGTGCGCTCAGGCGGTACTCGTCGCGAATGCGCGCCACTTGCTTGGAGATGCGGTCTTGATAGACGGGCTCGGTATCGGACGATGCGCCCTTGCTCGCGATCTTCTTCGCGCTCGTTCGCACGGGACGTGTCGTACGCTGCTGCGTGCGCGACACCAGCTCGATGTCCGGTACGGTGGGGGATACCGTGCTCATGGCGGTGCGGAAGCCGCCCTGCCCGAAGAAGTACATGAATCCCAGCAGGTACCCTGCCCCGAGGGCGACCACTGCGTGAGAGGAGAGGCCGGGGATCGACACCTGCGCGGCCAACGTGCCGCCGATGAAGCCCGCGTCGTGCAATGCGTACACCACGCCGCCGAAGAACCCGTAGACGAACACCGGGTTCGTGCCGTGGTCGCGCGAAGATTGCGCGCATTGGATCATCATGAGCATGATGGTGACGCTGTATGCGGCGTACAGGATGGCTGCCAGCCAGCGCGCGTACCCGTCGCCCAGAAACGGCAACAGCACGAACCCCGTGATAATGACGGGGAATACGATACGGAAGAGCGAGACCACGTTCAGCCGCACGCTTTTGAACTGCCACAGCACCAGAAACGCGACAGCTGTTACCAGCGAGGCGCCCATGGACAACGCGTTCACCAGCGAGCCCATGGACGGGTCGTCGATGGCCAGGGCGCGCATGAGTCCCGCGCACAGCCCGAGCGACCCGACGCACAGCGCCGGACGGGCGAGGTTGGAAATGGCTTGGCGGTACACGCCCTTGTTCTTCTTCGGCACGTCCTCGAACATGGGCTGGCTGAAGTCGATCTCGCGGCTTTTCAGCGAGATGGCAAGCGCGAAGAACGGCGTGATGACGAGGGGAATGAGGTACACGGTGACGGCACGGGGGATAAGATGCAGCGCGAAGTAGAGCACCGAGGCATAGGCGGTACCCAGAATGAGGTCGTGGTTGCCCGCGTCGGAGTCTTCGCTTGCGAACAGCCGCTGCCACAGCATGTAGAACCCGGCCGACCCCACGCCGATGAACCCGCCTCCCGCAATGACGAGCGGCAGCGTCCATTCGTCGAGGTACATCGACCCGATCAAGCAGAACCATCCCAGCAGATAGGGCACCGCCGACAGCCGCACGATGAACAGCCGCGTCGGCCCCGGCACGTGGTACGAGCCCACGACGCTCAGAAAGAAGCATGCGGCGAACACGAGCGATTCGGCGAAGAAAAACCAGAACAGCATGTGCGGCTCTTGCAGCTTCATCGGCAGGAAGGGGAACACGCCGCCCCAAGCGCCCGCGGCGTTCACGGCAAGGAACGACGCGTAGCCGAACAGCGTGGTGTTCGGCTTGAAGGCGCGCAGTATGTTCGCGGCGTTCACTATGATCCTCCCCTGGAAAATAGCCCTCGACCGGTAGAATTCCCCGTGCCCAGTATAACGGCAGGGAGAGGGCGCAGGGAATGATGATTCAAACACATAGTAATCGTTTGATCAGGTGAAACGTAAAATGTACATATTTCATGTAACACGCGATTCCGCCGAGGAGCCTACAATGCGCGGTGTTTCGTCCATACGAAACGCATGAACAGACGAGGGAACAAGGAGGGATCATGACGAAAACGAAAGAGCATGCCGTTTCTCGCCGCACGTTCGTGAAGGGTTCGGCGCTCGCCGGGCTCGGTGCCGCCACCCTGGGAAGCGGTGCGCTGTTCGCCTGCACCCCGAAATCCGAGGATGCGGGAAGCGGCAACGCCGCCACCGCGCCTGTGGACGAGAAGGTGGTGTGGGGCCACTGCTCGGTGAACTGCGAGGGTCGGTGCGCGCTGCGCCTGCACGTGCAGGACGACGAAGTCGCCTGGGTGGAGAGCGACAACACCGGCGACGATACGTACGGCAACCACCAGATTCGCGCCTGCCTGCGCGGCCGCTCCATCCGCCGTTGGATCAACCACCCCGACCGCCTGAGCTACCCCATGAAGCGCACGGGCAAGCGCGGCGAGGGAAAGTTCGAGCAAATCTCGTGGGACGAGGCATACGACCTCATCGCCGAGAACTATCAGCGCATCCTCGACGAGTACGGCCCCGAGGCCATTTGGAACCACTACGCGTCGGGCGTGAACGCCAGCAACATCGGCTCGTTCCTGTCGCGCTTCATCAACCTGAACGGCGGCTGCTTGGGCCGCTACGGCAGCTACAGCTCGGCGCAGATTTCCGCAGCGCTGCCGTACCTGTACGGCACGCGCGCGGCCAACTCCAACTCCGACATCGTGAATGCGAAGCTGGTCGTGATGTTCGGCGAGAACTCCTGCGAGACGAAGGCCGGCGGCGCGGGCCCCACCTACCATCTTGAGCAGGCGCTCGAGCAGGGCGGCGCGAAGGTCATCGTCATCGACCCGCGCTACAGCGACACGGTGGCATCGCGCGCCGACCAGTGGATTCCGCTGCGTCCCGGCACCGACGCCGCGCTCGTCGACGCCATCGCGCACGTGCTCATCGAGGAGGACCTCGTCGACCACGACTTCCTCAACACGTACTGCATCGGCTACGACGAGGACACCATGCCCGAGTCGGCCAAGGGCAAGAACGCCTCCTATAAAGCCTACATCATGGGCGAAGGTGCCGACGGCGTGGAGAAAACGCCGGAGTGGGCCGAGGACATCACCGGCGTGTCGCGCGACGTCATCACCCAGCTCGCACGCGAGATCGGTGAAGCGAAGCCCTGCGCTATCTACCAGGGCAAGGGCCCGCAGCGCCAGTCCAACGGCGAGCAGACCGCCCGCGCCATCTGCATGCTGCCGGTGCTCACGGGCAACGTGGGCATCAACGGCGGCAACACGGGCTCCGACCTCGACGGCTTCTACTTCTCGTCGTTCGAGGTGCCCACGGGCAAGAGCTCGGTGGAAACGAAGATCGCCACGTTCATGTGGACCGACGCCATCGATCACGGCACCGAGCTGACGAAGCTCGCCCATGGCGTGCGCGGCAAGGACAAGCTCGACGTGCCCATCAAGATGATCTTCAACTACGCGGGCAACACCATCACGAACCAGCACAGCGACATCAACCGCACGCACGAGATCCTGCAAGACGAAACGAAATGCGAGTTCATCGTGGTGTGGGAGACGTTCATGACCGACTCCGCGAAGTACGCCGACGTGCTGCTTCCCGACCTCATGCCCGTCGAGCAGCCGAACTTCGTGTCGAACGACTACGCCGGCAACATGGGCTTCATCATCATGGGCGACGCCGTGACCTCGCCGAAGTTCGAGCGCCGTACCCTCTACGCCGACTTGCGTGAAATTGCGAAGCGCATGGGCAAGGAAGAGGAGTTCACCGAGGGGCGCGACGAAGAGGCGTGGCGCGCGTTCTGCTACGAGGAGGCGCGCAAAGAAGACGCCGACCTGCCCACGTACGACGAGCTGAAGGAGATGGGCGTCTACCGCCGCAAGGACCCCGACGGCCATCATGTGGCGCTCAAGGACTTCCGCGACGATCCGGCGGCCAATCCGCTCAAGACGCCGTCCGGCAAAATCGAGATCTACTCCGAGCAGCTTGCGGAAATCGCGGCGACCTGGGAGCTCTCCGAAGGCGACATCATCGACCCGCTGCCCGTGTACGCGCCGGGCGTCGAGGGCTGGGACGACCCGCTGCGCGAGACGTACCCGCTGCAAATGCCGGGCTACCACTACAAGGCGCGCGCTCACTCCTCGTACGGCTGCATCGACGTGCTGAAGCAGGCGAACCCCCAGGAGCTGTGGATCAACACCCTCGACGCCGCCGAGCGCAACATCAAGGACGGCGACACGGTGCAGGTGTTCAACGACCGCGGCACCGTGGAAATCGTGGCGAAGGTCACGCCGCGTATCATGCCGGGCGTGGTCTCGATGGGGCAGGGCGCGTGGCACGATGCGAACATGACCGGCGACAAGGTGGACAAGGGCGGCTGCATCAACACGCTGACGTCCCAGCGCCCCTCGCCGCTTGCGAAGGCGAACCCGCAGCACACGAATCTCGTTGAAGTCAAGAAGGCGTAGAGGGGGTAGACCATGACTCAGTATGGGTTCCATTTTGACGGCAAGCGCTGCACGGGATGCAAGACCTGCGTGCTGGCCTGCAAGGACAATAAAGATCTTTCCACCGAGATCGCGTTTCGCAACGTGTACGAATACGGCGGCGGCTCGTGGGAGCAGGCCGACGGCCTGTGGAGCAACGACGCGTTCACCTATTACGTTTCCGTTGCGTGCAACCATTGCGACAGCCCGGTTTGCATGGCCCAGTGCCCGCAGGCGGCTATCTCGAAGGACCCCGACACCGGCATCGTGACGTCGGATCCGGAGAAGTGCATCGGGTGCGGCACGTGCGCCATCACGTGCCCCTACAGCGCCCCGAAGGTGGACGAGGAAAAGAAGAAGAGCGTGAAGTGCGATATGTGCGCCGACCGCGTGGCCGAGGGCAAGCAGCCTATCTGCGTGGAGGCCTGCCCGCTGCGCGCGCTCGACTTCGGCGACATCGACGAGCTGCGCTCGAAGTACGACGAGGTGGCTGCGATCGCGCCGCTGCCGAGCGAGGAAGAGACGCATCCGAATATCGTCATCACCGAGCCGGTGAACGCGAAACCGGCTGGAGATACCACGGGATCGGTGCTCAACGAGCGCGAAATCGCGTAAAATCTTCTGAGCAGTTCTGAGAAGGGTGTCGCGCTGCGGACGCGGCGCGGCACCCGGTTTGTCGCGAGGGGACGAGCGACGTGCCGGCTCGAGGCTCGACCGGCGATCGGGGGAGGACGCGTGGAGCAGTACGGTTTCTATTTCAACGCCAAGCGGTGCACGGGATGCAAGACGTGCATGCTTGCGTGCAAAGACTACAAGAACCTGGACGCGTCGGTGTCGTTTCGCCAGGTGTACGAAGTTGCGGGCGGCGACTGGTCCCAGAGCGCAAACGGGTGCTGGACGCAGGATTGCTTCGCGTACTACGTGTCCTCTGCATGCAACCACTGCTCGAATCCCGCCTGCATGGAGGTGTGCCCCACCGGTGCCATGGGCAAGAACGAGTTGGGGCTGGTCAGCGTTGACGAACGCCGCTGCATCGGCTGCGGGTACTGCGCGCTGTCGTGCCCGTACCATGCGCCGAAGGTGGATCGTTCGGTGGGTCACAGCGCGAAATGCGACGGGTGCTTCGACCGGGTATCGCAGGGCGAGCGGCCCATCTGCGTGGAGGCCTGCCCGCTGCGCGCGCTCGATTTCGGCCCCATCGACGACCTGCGCGCGACCTACGGGCGAACCGTCGATATGCCTCCGTTCCCCGACTCGTCGCAAACGGCTCCCAACCTGGTGTTGAGCCTTCCCGCCTGCCTTGAACGCGAGGGGCAACGGGTGTTTGAACAGGGGATCGTCCATAATGTGCGCGAACTAGTATGAGGGGTGTGAGGGGCATGAGGGATACGAGAGAAACGACGAATGACGCGGACGCAAACGAGCAGTCTGCGGCGGAGCTGGAGGCCATCGCCTTCGTGGGCGAGACGCTCGCTCCGTTTTTCCTGCAAGACCCGCGGACGGGCACGGCCGATGCCTCGTTCGACGCGGTGGCTGCGCTCAACGCGCAGGAAGCTGCTAGTGCTTGGCCTTTTGCCGACGCCGAGGAGGCGCAGCGGGCGTTTGCCCTCATGGTGGACGGGTTGGCCAAAGGCCGTGACGACGACCTCGTGTGGGAGTACCGCCGCCTGTTCATCGGGCCCGCCCCGAAGCCCGCGCCGCCGTGGGGCTCGGTGTACACCGACCGCGAGTGCGTCGTGTTCGGCGCCACCACGCTCGAGCTGCGCGCGTGGATGCGCGCCCATGGCGTGCAGCGTGCGAGCGACGAGCGCACACCCGAAGATCACATCGGCCTCATGCTGGGACTCATGGCCTACCTCGCGCGCACGCAGCCCGGCGACCTCGACGAGTTCCTGCGCCTGCACCTGCTGCCGTGGTCGTCGCACCTGTTGACCGCATTGGAAGAGGCCGCGGAGCACCCCTTCTACGAGGGGCTGGCGCTCCTGGCGAATTCCAGCTTGGAGGGCATTCGACAGGTGCGCGATCTGGATGTCGTGCAGCCGCGGTTCTATCGGTAGGTTGGTAGCGCGATGACCGGGTTCGCCACCGCTTTCAACGAGATCACGCTCGTGCTGTTCACCACCCTCGCGCCATCGGGCGCGGTGGCGTACGCCGTGATGGCCCTCGCCGCGCTGCGCGCGCAGGGCGAGACGCGCAAGCGGGTGAGCGGCGCGCTGCTCGTGCCCTTTCTCGTGACGCTCGTTGGTCTGGTGGCATCCGCGACGCACCTCGGCAATCCCGACAACGCGCTGTACGTGTTCACGCGCGTGGGGCAGAGCCCGCTTTCGAACGAGGTGTGCGCGGCCGTGCTGTTCTTGGGCGCTTCAGGCGTGCATTGGCTGTACCAATTCGCCGAGCACGCGCGGCCGAAGGTGCTCAATGCGCTGCTGGTAGGGGCCATCGCGGCTGCGGCTGCGTTCCTCGTGTCGGTGGCGTTCGCGTACGACAGTCGCACGGTGGTGACGTGGGATACCCCGTTCGTCCCGCTTGCCTTGTGCTTGAACGCCCTGGTGGGAGGCCCGCTGCTTGCCATTGCCGGACTGCGGTTCGCGCGATGGGAGCCGCTGTCGGGCACCGCCGCTCGCGTTCTGCTGGGCATCTCGCTCGTGGCCCTCGTGGCGAACGCGGGCGTGTACGCGGCGCAGGGGGCGCATGTGCTGCCGTTGGCGAACTACCTGACAACCGTCGAGCAGCTGGTTCCGGGGTACTTCGTCATGGCGCTGGTATTCGTTGCGCTGTCCGTTGCCGGGTTGGTGGTGGATGCGGCGGCGCTGCTGCGCGGCAGGCAGCTGGCGAGGTGCGCCGCGACGGCTTCGTCGGTGCTCGTGTTCGCGGGCATCTTCGTCATGCGCTTCGCGTTCTACATGATGCACATGACGTACGGGATGAGCCTCTGACGTTGCGAGTATGGTACGCTGCGGGGGACAGCCCCCGGCGAAAAGGACCCGTGATGAGCAGCGATCTACCCACCACCACCGAGCGAATTCGTGCGATAGGCTCCTCCATAGAGCCGGACGTCATCGCGCTGCGGCGGCGGTTTCACCGTCATCCCGAGCTGAGCGGCAAGGAGCGGTGGACGTCCGACGCGCTCTGCGCCGAGCTGGATGCGCTGGGCATTCCGTACCGCCGCGTGGCGGGCACCGGGGTGATTGCCACCATCGCGGGCGAAGCGGCGGCATCGGCGACGGCGTCCGAGAGCGGCGCGCGCTCGTGCGTGGCGCTGCGGGCCGATATCGATGCGCTGCCCGTGACCGAGCAGACGCGCGCGCCGTACGCCTCGGAATGTCCGGGCGTCATGCACGCGTGCGGTCACGACTGCCACATGGCCATGATGTTGGGTGCGGCGCGTATCTTGCACGAGCTGCGCGACCGGCTGTCGGGCGAGGTGCGCGTGCTGTTTCAGCCGGCTGAGGAGATTTCCATCGGCTCCACCATGATGATGGACGCGGGCGCGCTCGACGGGGTGGACGCCATCTTCGGCGCGCATATTTGGAGCGAGCTCGACGCGGGCCTCGTTTCCTGCGAGCCCGGTCAGCGCATGGCGCATACCGACTGGTTTCGCATCGACATCGAAGGCGTGAGCGCGCACGGGTCCATGCCGCACAAGGGCGTCGACGCCATCGTCGTAGGCGCCGAGATGGTGACGGCGCTGCAGATTCTCGTGAGCCGCGACGTGTCGCCGTTCGAACCCGTGGTGGTCACCGTGGGCGAGTTTCACGGCGGCGAGGCGCGCAACATCATGGCGGGTTCCGCGTACCTCACGGGCACGGTGCGCACGTGGAGCGACCGTCTGCGCGCCGAAGTGCCCGACCGCCTTGAGCGCATCGTGGGCAAAATCGCCCGCGCGTTCAATGCCGAGGCGCGCTTCACGTTCGAGTCGGGCAATGCGGGTTTGGCGAACGACCCGGCCTGCGCCGAGCTGGCGCGTCGTGCCGTGGTGGACGTGCTGGGCGAAGAGGCCGTGGGCTCGTACGAAGGCACGCTGTCGGGCGAGGATTTCAGCGAGTACCTGCGCAGGGTGCCGGGTGTGTTCGTGTTCGTCGGTTGCCGCAACCCGTCGGTGGGCGCCGAGCATCCGCAGCACAGCTGCTATTACGACGTGGACGAAAGCGTCCTGGTCAAAGGCTCTATGGTGGCCGCGCAATGGGCCGTGAGCGCGCTGGCAGGAGCGTAAGGACATGGATACGGCAGCCGTCGCGCTTGCCGAGCGGGGCGAATGGGGGCGCGCACGCGAGCAACTATCATCGTTCAGCTCATTTTATTTGCCGAAGTGACGAGAAAGCTGGCGGGGGGGGGGGCTTCATTCTGTATAATCCCAAGAAATGAAGTCCGTTTCGAGACGTGAGTCGATGCCATGTACCAGGTCGTAATAGTTGAAGACGATGCCGATCAAGCAAGGATTCTCGGTCATATGATCGAGCGCTCCCCGCGGGGTGGCGACGTTGTCATCACGCATCTTGCCGACGCTGCATCGTTGCGGGAGCGCTTTGCGACGGGCTTGGCTGTCGACATCCTCATGATGGATATCGAGCTGGGGCCTGAGGACGCGAACGGTATCGACCTGGTGAAACAGCTCGTGCCCGTCGGATGCGGCACGCAGGTGATCTACGTCACGGGGTTCGTCAACTACTGCACGAGCGTGTACCGCACGGATCACGTGTACTTCCTCACGAAGCCGGTTGCGCAGGACGATTTGAACGATGCGATGGATCGCGCGTTCGAACGGCTCGAGCAATGCGCGAACAAGCCGCTGAGCGTGCGATTCGGCGGCAAGGTGATGCTGGTGCCGCCGCGCTCGATCAGCTATATCGAAAGCGACCGGCGCAAGGTTCGCATCCATGCCGGCAACGACGAGCTGGAAACGTACGCGTCGCTGTCCGATCTTGCGACCGAGCTGCCCTCGTCGTTCGTGCAATGCCACAAGAGCTTCCTCGTGAACATGGATCACATCGAACAGGTGCAGAAAGACGGCGTCGTGCTTGCGTCGGGCCATGTCGTGCCCGTCAGTCAGAAGCGCCGCAAGCTCGTGCGAGAAGCGCTGTTCCAGCACATCCAGACGAAACTGTAACGGCGAAGCGCATTCCCATGTCCAATGCCCTCATCGACATCGTCGGGACGTTTCCCGTGCAAATGGTGTTCGCGTACGCGCTTTCCCGGATGCTCGTCATGCGCAACGCCGCGCTGTACTGGACGTTGGAAATCGTATTGGTGCTGTTCCTGGCGTGTTTTCGCTCGCAGATGGACGTCGGGGTGAAGTTTTTGGCGGCGCTCCCGCTTTCGCTGCTGCCGATCTTCCTCTCGGAAGGCGCCCTTTCGCGAAGGATTCTTGCCGTTGTGCTGGCCAATCTCGTGCTGTTCTTCGTCGAATTGCCCGGCGGCGCGCTGTGGATGGCCCTCACCGGCACGCCTGTCGTCGACTACGATGCGACGCGCGCGCATCTCGAAGCGTTCGCCCTCACCCATGCTGCCCATCTCGCCCTGCTCGTGGCCCTGCTTGCCGTGTTATGCCTGCTGTTCAACCGATTCGCCGACAGCGCGCAGAAGGAGGGCAGGTGGCTACCCGTCGCGTTCACGGTGGTGCAGCTCATGCTGGTGAACATCATACTTGTGCTTCCGTTCGGATACATCGAGTCGTCGGCGTTCTATTATGCGTTCAGCGTGCCCCTGTCGCTCCTCGGCCTTGCGGCCGACTTGCTGCTGCTCTTCGCGATGGGCCGGGTTGCGCAGAAGCGGCGGGCCGATGCGCGTGCCGCGCTGCTGGAGGAGGAGCTTGATCGGTACCTCGTGCGCTACGAGCGCTTCGTCGAGGATGTCGAGCAGGTGGCGAAGCTGCGCCACGATATGAAAAATCAGGTGCAGGTGGTGCTCGCGCTGTCCGAGTGCAAGAGGTTTGACGAGGCGCGCGGGCATCTCGAGCTCGTTCGCGACGTGCTCGACGCGGCGAGCGTGAGCGAGGGGAGGGCTTCGTGATTGCGCGAATCGCTGGCGCGGTGTGCGTCGTGTTGGTCATGTGCGCCGTCGTGGTGCTGCTTGCGCGGCGACTTCGCGACGTTTCGCTCGATCGCGTGTTCATCAACCTGCTGTTTCCGTTCAGCCAGCTGTGCATCGTCGTGTTCTTGTTCTACTGCACGATTGCGTACGAGCTTCCGCTGTGGATGTTCGTGGTGGTTGTCGTCGTCGGCTTGCTGTGCGGCCCCGTCGATTTGGTGCTGTTCAAAGCGCTGCGCGAGTCCGAAGAGCGCGAGCTGTCGCGCGAACGCGTGCGCCTGCTTGAAGAGCAGCTGAGGGCACAGGAAGATTATCTGCAGCGGCTCTCTGCGGACATCGACGAAGCGCGGCGTATTCGCGAAGACGTGGCGCGCGAATTGGAGGACGTCGAGGCACTGCTCGATCGGCAGGAAGCCGAAGCGGCCTCGCGCGGTCTGCTGAAGGCGGTGGACATGATGGACACGGGCCGCACGCGCACGTGCGGCCATCAGGTGGTGGACGCCCTCGTGTCGATGAAGGCCGCGGTGTGCGAAGAACGGGGTATTCGCCTGACGCTTGAGCTGGCGCTTTCCGACGATCTCGCCCTGCCGAGCGTGGAGTTGTGCGCCGTGTTCTCAAACCTGTTGGACAACGCGATACACGCATGTGCCGACGTGCCCGCAGACGAGCGGTTCATTGAGTTGAAGGCGCAGGTGGAGGCTGGGTATTTGGCGGTGCACATGGAGAACAGCTGCGCGCCGAACGCGTCCGCCGCGCGTCGTTCCGCCCGACGCCCCCGCGGCGCCCGCTTGCCGGAGCACGGCTGGGGTCTCGGCATTCTCGACACCCTCGCCACCCGCCACGACGGCAAGTTGGAAATCACCCAAGAAGGCCCCGTCTTCCAAACCACCGCAATCCTCAAGCTGGAAGCTGGGTAGTTAATAATTACCCCAAGATCATCGTTCGTGTCATGCCTGTTGACCCGCATTTTTGTCGAATCTACCATAAGTAGGATGAGTGGCATCATCTTTACGGCTGCGAGGCGAATACGCGGCGAAGCGAGCGAATGGAGTGGGGTATGAGATTGCGGAAGGCGCGCCGCACGGCGCAAAGCGCATGCAGTTCGAGCATGCAGGGGGCAGCGCGGTTTGCGTTGGCGGCCGTGTTGGCGGTGACCTTGGCATACCCGGTGGCAAGCGCAACCAATCGCGCCTACGCCGACGAAGCGCAAGAAGTCGCACCCGAGAGCGCGCAGGGAACCGTGCAGGGCGAGCTGACGGTGATCGATGAGTCGTTTGCGAGCAACGGCTTTCTTGTGGGAACCGCTCGTGATTTTGACCTTGCACATGCGTTCCAGCCGTTTTTAGGCGATCAGTATGAGTCTTGGCAAGACGAAGACGAGCAAGCGCGAGAAGACCCGGCTAACTTTACGGTTTCAACCAGCGATGCTTCGATAGCGACGATCCAACTGGTGGAATCCGAGACCGGACGGGAACCGGCGGTTCTGCGGATCGGGGCAAGAGGCGTTGGCGAAGCTACGCTTACCGTGCAATTCCGCTATGCGGGACGATATGCGACGTATCAAGGAGAGCAGGTTGCCAAAGTCGTTGTTTCGGGCGACTCCAACCCCATTACGTCTCTTGCGTGCGATGAGAGCGTGCAGCTTTCTATGATCGAGAAGTGCGCTATCTGCGGCGAAACGCATCCGGATCCGGGTTCTGAGATTCTTCCAATCGAAGTTGGAGTGAAGAATTCTGGGAAACCTTATACGTCTGACCAGGTGGTTGAAGTTACGTCATCTGATCCGAAAGTGGTCAGCGCGTGGGTCGATTCCTGCTCAAGCGGCGATGGTGCTCTCCACGTGCATATGGCCGCACAGGCTCCGGGAAAGGCGACGCTCACGCTGACGGCTTCCACGCGCACTGATGACGATATGATCAAGACTGCTTCCGCAACGATCACTGCGCAAACGGTGAACTTTACGCCGAAGATGACAGTGGAGGACGCTCCCGCCCGATCCTTTGCGCTTGACGACCTTTGGATACATCGTTCGTTTATGATCGAAGACGGGCTCGTTTCATACGGAGGATACGGTGCTCAGGGTTGGTGGCCGTATTGCCCTAACATCGATGAATTCGACGGTTTCAAAGGCACCGTCAACGGTAAAGAAGTAACCGTGCTGTCCGCAGGAAGCGACAACGAAGCTGTTGCAGAGATCAGCGGGAACGGTGCCGAAGACGGTCATCGTCTCATCTTCTCCAAAGCCGGCACTTCTCACGTTACCTTCAAAGATATATGGGGTAACGAGAAGACGGTCACCGCAACGGGTGTGAGCCGTGAGGCGGAGGCGAAGAAGCTGTCGCTTTCCCAGAACGAGCTTACCATCAAGCAGGGCGAGACGATCGATGCTCGCTCGGTGGTAAAGGGTTGGGACGCGCTCGACCCCACGGTGAACACGGGCGAGAGCCTGGTGTTCAGGAGCAGTGACAAGAGCATTGCCTCGGTCGAGTGGAAGCAGGAGGCTGATGGACACGGTCAGATTTCCTGGATCACCGGCAACAAGGTGGGCGACGTGACGATGACGGTCGGCCTGCGCAAGAGCGCAGCAACGGGCACGCAGCTCATGCCCGACAACTGGGCGCTTCTGGAGTTCGGCACGCTGACGGTGCATGTGGTTGCCGATGAGGCGCCCGAGCCCGATCCGGTGCCGGCAACGGGAATCACGCTGGACAAGGAATCGACTATCATCATCGGCGCGAACTCGACGAAGCTGACGGCAGCGGTTGCGCCCGAGAACGCTTCCGACAAGAGCGTGACGTGGACGTCGTCGAACAACGCGGTGGCTACGGTGGACGCGGGCGGCGTGGTGAAGGCGGTTTCCAAGGGCGAGACCAAAATCACGGCGACGACGGCCGATGGCAAGCACACGGCCACGTGCGCGGTCACGGTATATAACCCCATTACAAGTGTGGAACTGCAGCCCACGATGGATCTTGTTAAGGGCGCAACGGGAACGCTCGAGGCAACGCTCAAGGGCGATCTTCCGGGAGAGATGGACGAGCCCGAAACGTTGCGGTTCAGCTCCGGGAGCGAGGATGTTGCGAGTCTCGTGCAATCGGGGAACAAGGCGACGCTGACCGCCTTGAAATCGGGTATTTCGTGGGTGCGCCTTGTCGTGAAGACCAGCACGCCGGTTGACGAAAACACCCAGCAAGGAAAGCTGATGTTGCGCGACTGCACGGTGACCGTCACGAACCCCGTCACGTCGATTACGCTTTCCAATACGACCAAGACGGCGACGGTTGGCGACGATCCTATCCAGTTGACGGCCAAGGTTGTCCCTTCCGATGCCGACGGGACAATTGCGTGGTCCTCATCCGACGCGAAGGTGGCAACGGTTAATGCCAACGGAACGGTGACCGTCAAGGCGGCTGGTAGCGCCACCATCACTGCCTCAGCGGGAGGCAGGTCCGCGACGTGCTCGGTCACGGTGAAAGCGAAGCAGATCGCCACGACGCCGACAGGGTCCGGATTCAGCGCCGGCGTGATGGCGAACGACGTCGAGACGGCCGAGGTGCTCGAGAAAATCAAGGAGCAGGCAGGGGGCACGCTGAACCTCGTGGTGGCAGCTGTCGCCCAACTGACGGAGCCTGCGAAGCAAGCTGTCGATCAGCTGCTTGCCGACGGCGCGAAAGTGGCCGACACGTTCGACATCCACCTCTCGAAAGACAACGGGGAAGAGATCGTCGTTGGAAAAGACCAGAGCGGCAAGCTTGTCATGACCGTGAAAATCAGGCTGACCGATTCCATGAACGAGCTGCTTTCCCAGGGTATGAACTTGCAGGTGCACTACGTGGGCCCGGACGGCACGATTGAGGACAAGCAGACGTGGGTTGAAGACGGCCATCTCCTGTTCATCACCGAGCACTTCAGCGACTATGTGGTGACGGGTCAGCCGCCGAAGCAGGATGCGTCCGGCCAAGACGTGAAACCTCTGGCGAAGACGGGCGGCTCTGCGCTTGCGGCGACCGGCGACGCGTCTGCGCCGGTGGCTGCGGGGAGCTTTGCTGCCCTGCTTGCCGCGTGCGGCGTGTTGGCGGTTGCGATTCGCAAGCGGAAGTCCGCGCGCTAGCGCGTCGTTGCCAGAGACTATCGGTTGATCCTGCGCGGGCTCCTTGCGGGGCCCGCGTTGTTTTGCCATACTCTCATGCACGGGCAAGGACGTTTCGACGTGGGGAGTGAGCATGCGGTTCATCGTGTCGCCGGCTAAGAAGATGAACGTGGTGGACGACGCGTTTGCGTGGCACGACCTGCCGCGCTTTCTCGACCGTACGGACATGCTGGTCGAGGCCATGCGCGCACGTTCATACGACGAGGTGAAAGCGCTGTGGCAGTGCAGCGACGCGTTGGCCGAGCTCAACTTCGAACGCTTCCGCACGCTCGATGTGCGTGCAGGCGCGCTGACGCCGGCGATCCTCGCGTACGAGGGCATTCAATACCAGCACCTTGCGCCGCAGGTGATGACGGCCGCGCAGCTGGACTACTTGCAGGAGCATCTGCGCATCCTGTCGGGGTTCTACGGCGTGCTGCGTCCGCTTGACGGCGTGGTGCCGTATCGCCTCGAAATGCAGGCGAAGCTCGCGGTCGACGGCGCAAAGCACCTGTACGAGTTTTGGGGCGACCGTCTGTATCGCGCGCTTGCGGACGAAGGGGGCACCATCGTGAATCTCGCATCGGTCGAGTACGCGAAGGCCGTCACGCCGTACGCCGCAGACGGATGCACGGTGCTCACCTGCCTGTTCGGCACCATCGACGCGCGCGGCCGCCTCGTGCAGCGATCGACCGCCGCCAAGGCCGCTCGCGGCTCCATGGTGCGTTGGTGCGCCGAGCACAGCATCGAGCACCCCGACGACCTGCGTGCCTTCGACGTCGCCGGCTACGCCCTCGACCCTACGCGTTCCACCGAAGACACCCTGGTGTTCGTGCACGAGCCCGAGCGGTAGCGGCTAGTCGATCTGGTACAGCCTCATGTCGTCTTCGCTGAGTAGGAGGGTGAAGCCGGGCGTCTGCTCGTTGATGGTTTCGATCCCTTCCCAGTTCTCCTCCTTGTAGCGGAGGCTCAGCTTGGTTTTGTGGTCGCTCGTCGGGTCGTCGAGCAGCAGCACGTAGCGGGCATCGAGGTTGTCCACGATGGCGCGTACTTCTTCGGACGTGCTCACGTCGCGAAGCTGTGTGCGGAGGATCTTGCTTTCCTGCTCGTTGTCGCGGCCGGTGTTCGACGAGCGCCTGAAATAGGTGTTGAGGCCCTCGACGCCGTAGCTCCAGCAACTGCCGTCGCTCGGCACGTTGATGACAAGGGCGCCGTTGGGAATGAGTTCCATCGCCTTTTTAACAAAGGCGTCTTCTTCGCCGGTAAGGCCCTTCTTCCAGGAGTATCGCGTTTCCACTTCGTGGTGGGTTTTCGTCAGCCCGAGGCGAAGGGTTTTGTCGGCGACCTTGAGCGGAACGGGAAAGAACTGGCAGGCGACGAACAGCGCAACCAGCACGGCCACGGCACCTCGTTTGCATGCCAGGCTCTCCGGCTTGGTCTTGAAGAGCTTCACGCACCACGATTGCAGGAGGTTCGCCAGCTGGACGAATCCCAAGGCTGCTAGCGGGATGGCGAAGAACGCGGCCATGGCACCCGTCCGGTAGCAGTCGGTGTACCAGAAGCCCGTCAGCACCTGTTTGATCACGCCGTCGGTCGATGCGTCGATGACGTACATGATCAGGGCGAGCCCGCACGCGGCGGACAGCCAGAGATAGCGTCGATGCTTGCAGGTGTAGATGACGCCGGCAAGCACTACGATGCTGAGGAAGGGCTGCAGCGCGCCGCGCACGGTGAACATGAACAGCAGGCCGCTTCCGATTGCCTCGAGCGGCGAAATGGTTGCTTCCCAGGTGTACTGCACGACGTTTTGCATGAACGGTGCGAAAAACATGACCGCCCTCAGCATGCATGCGCCTGTGAACAGGGCGATTGCCCGCAGCATACGTTTCTTGGTGACGCATGCATTCCCTGCGGACGCAGGGTAGAACATTCGGTTGATGCTGTAGAACACCGCCCATATGCCGAACGTGAATGCACCGTTCGGCTGAGAAAGCGCGATCACGATAAGCCCCACGCCGACGAGGACGCCCAGCTTCACCTTGCTTGAAATCCGATCGGTCTCGATGGCCTCAATGAGCAGAACGAGGGTCAGCGGAATGAGCATGAACGATACCATGTTGGGAAACAGCTGCCCGAACACGACGAACATCCAAGGAAATCCGCAGAACGCGACGGCGAACAGCGAACCGGCAAGGATGACGCGCCTGTTCTCTGCACACACCTTTTGCAGCAGCAGGCATATGGCCAGCGGAAACACCACGACGGTGAAGGCTACGACGGTTGCGTTCGCCGCAAGGGGCACGGCATCGTCGAAAAACGAGGCGACGATAGCGGCGACGACGTGCCATGCACCCGGATAAAACGAGGAGGCGATGCCCTGATCCAGGTACGCGCCAATGTGCAAGGACGAGTACGTGCCCGTCTCGAGGAAGCCGCGCACCATGGAGAGGTGCACGGTGGTGTCGTCGTTTCTCGAGAACGAATCCGGCCCGTCGATGGCCAGCAGGAAGACGAGCAGCGTGATAACGAAGGCGACGCCGATGTAGAGCGCTGCAGCTTTACCGGCATCCTTCGCGTTGCCAACCGAGATGAGCTCGCCCGCGGCGCGACGTCCCATGCAACGCCTCAGTCCCTTGCCGACGATGTATACGAAGATACTGACCGCGATCGCTGTTGCCAACAGGGCGCCGCCCGAGCAGACGACTCCCACCTTCTGCAGCACGATACCCGTCGCCGCCACAAGGAATATCGAGAACAGGGGCGCGAGCGCCACCGAAGCAAAACGCGCGATCGAAGCGGAACGAGCTAGAACGTAGCCCGGTACATACAGCACCACCAAGCACACGGCAACGGCCAGCACCAGCGTCATCCACATACAAGCTCCCCCACACCCAGTCTCATTCCATCGCGCCTCCCGAGCCAGCAGCGCATCAACCAGAATTATAAACGAAACGGCCGCGCGCATCGCGAGATGGGCGCGGCCGTGGTTGTTCGGCTTGCTGGTGGCAGCTCGGTTATATCCCCAGCACTCCTACGATGAAGGGGACCCATAGGGTGATCAGCACGATGAGCACGGCTGCGGGGACGATGCCGGTTTTGAACATGTCGCCGAACGTGTAATACCCCTCGCCGTACGTCAGCATGACGGTGGGGTTGACGGGCAGCAGCACGTTGCCGGCAACCACGATGGCAAGCGAGATGGTGGGCACGGCGGGCGACACCCCGAAGCTTGCGCACAGCGTGATGAAGATGGGGATGAAGATGCCCAGGATAGCTGCGCCGATGGGGCAGATGGTGTGCAGCAGGTACACGAGCGTCATGAGAATGGCCATGGAGGCGAGGAAGCCGAAGTTCGTGACGCCGCTGTTCATGAACAGGTCGGCCAAGAACGCCGCGCCGCCGGTGCTCTGCACGACGCCGCCGATGGTCATGATGGTGCCGCACATGATGACGATGCCCCACGGCACCGACTCCTGGAACTCTTTCCAGGTGAGCAGATCCATGCCGGGCAGGAACATGACGATGAGTCCCACCACGGCAACCACCGTCACGTTGAACACGGGCACCCAGTTGCCGATGATCCACAGCGCAACGAGCAGAACGATGATGGCGAGCGCCTTGATCTCGTAGGGCTCGACCTTCTTCGCGGCGGCCGCCTCGTCGCGGATGCCCTGCAGGCAGCTGTCGGTGATAGGCTCGGGCTTGAGCACGGTGGTGATGAAGAACCACAGCACCGGCGTCATGACGACGGCGATGGGCAGCCCGACGATCATCCAATCGAAGAAGCTGATGGTGGTGCCGGTGATCTGCTGCATGATGCCGAGAGCCACCACGTTGAACGAGCTGCCGGCGGGAGTAGCGATGCCGCCCGTCACGGACGCGACGGGAATGGCAATCATCAGGCATTTGCCCAGATTCGACGAACCGGGCTTGGCGTCGGCCGCCTTGAGGATGGTCAGCGCGAAGCCCAGGAACAGCACCGTGCACGGCACGTCGGACATCACGGTGGATACGAGGGTGGTGGCAATCATGAATCCCAGCACGAGCTTGCGCGAGTCGGTTCCCGTCCAATCGAGCAAACGCGAAATGAGCCGGGCTCCCCATTTCGTCTTCATCATGATGACGGGCAGCGCGAACACCGAGATGATGAAGAACAGCGCCGGGCTTGCGAAGCCGGAGAACGCCTGCCCCATCTCGACGATGCCAAGCAGGGGGAGCAGGATGACCACGAGCAGCGCCACCGCGCCGATGGGCAGCGCCGACGTCGCCCAGAGCGAGGCGAGGGCAAGCAGCAGGCCGAGGGCCATGATGCCCTGGTGGGAGAGCGATTCCGATCCGGGAATCAGACATGAAGCGATGATGCAGATGGCCGCAACGCCAATCCCGATCAGGCGTTTCGGAAGAGGTACGCTTGTGTCCATGGGACAAGCCCCTTTACCTTGGTGCGCGTTCGCTCTGCGCGGATGCGCACAATGGATACGACAAGGGCCCCGCACCAGATCAGACGTCTGAAAGCGCGGGGCCCGTTACTATACCAGGGAAGGCAACCGCAGCGTTAGGCGCGATTCGCCTTCTTGGGGATCCTGACGAGGAACGCGCAGATGGCGCACACTGCCACGATGCCGGCGGTCACGAAGAACGCCGTGGTGGCAAGGCCGGTTGCGTCGTACAGGGCGCCTGCCATGACCGGGATGATCGAGGAGATGATCGTCGTGGTGAGCATGGTGGTGCTGAGGTTCTTCGGATACGCGGCCAGACCGAAGTAGTTCGCCACGGTGGTGGGCAGGTTGGTGGCGATGGAGCCGAAACCGAGGCCGGTGCAGATGTAGTACACGTAGATCATGGCGGCGTTCGTCGCGAAGGCGGCGGACAGAATGCCGATCACGATGATGACGAGCGCGGCGCCGATGATGCGGATGGGCTCGATGGTGTCGGAAAGCAGGCCGATGACCAACTTGCCGATGATGCTGGCGATGCCCATGGCCGCCGCGGCGCCCACGATGGTGCCGGTGTCGAAACCGAGCGCGCTGAAGTGGATGACGCCCTGCGAAGTGGCCAGGCTGAACGCGCAGAAGCCGCCAGCGCCGCCCACGGCGATGAGCCAGAAGAACGGGGAGCGAATGGCCTGGCGATACTCGACGGTGCCCGTGTTCTTGTACACCTTGAGGGGCTTCTTCGCACCTTCGGCGCTCGCGTCGGGTGCGGAGCCGTCGGGAACCTGGTTAACGTCGGCGGGCTTGTTCTTCACGACGAAGAGGGCCAGCGGAATGGAAATGACGGCGAACACGGCGATGAGGTACCAGCCGCTCTGCCAGGCACCGCCCGACGCGCCGATGATGGAGTTCACCACGAGCGGGGCGATGAACGACGCGAGGCCGCCGATGCCCATGGTCACGGCCATGGCAACGCCGCGCTTGGCGACGAACCACTGGCCGATGGTGCTCTGGACGGAAATCTGACCGACCATGATGGTGCTGACGCTCAAGATCACGCCGAAGATGATGAAGTACAGGATGGCGCTCTTCACGAGGAAGATCATGGCCAGGGCGGCCACGAGCATGATGACGCCGCCGAGCGCCATGGTGAACTTAGCGCCCTTCTTGGCAACGAGCTGACCGACGATGGGCGACGGCAGTCCCTGCATCAACACGAACAGCGAGAAGCCTGCGCCCAGCACGGTGCCGGTCAGGCCCATCGACGGGTCCTGCAGCATCATGGGGTTGACGATTTGCGCCGTTGCCAGCACGAAGCCCGATGACATGAAGTACATGAGACCGAGCACGATGGCGAGAGGCCATCCGAAGAACGATTTCTTTTCCATTAGTTCCTCCTTGATTGGGGTACGCATGCGCGTGCAGCGACCACGGCACGCGCGCGAGATGGACATGCCCCCGCCATCTCGCGGGTTCGTCTTGCGTGTGCGCGACGATCGTGGTCGTACGCACGCAAGACGTCTGATGGGGCGTGGTCGCAAAGTGAAATCCGGTGCGACACCTCCTTCGTCAGATCGGTTGGCTCGCAGTTCGATGCCGGGCCCGCATGAGGGGCTAACAGCGTCTCTACCTGGGAAGTATAGGAACATGCGCCGGTATGGAACAAATACGGATGTTGCAGATACCCTGCTCCTGAACAGTAAGGTGACCATACGGAGAGCGCAGGGCATCTATGCACGGTTTGCATACTGTCGGCCGAGCGCGGCAAGAGAAAGGCCCGCGACAATGAGGGGTCGCGGGCCATGATACGAGCGGCGGTTCAGGGGTTGCGCCGCTACATATCCAAATTGAGGTCGACGGGATACATGGGGAACATCTTCACCTTGAGGGCGCCCTTGAAGAAGAGCACCGTCCAGGAGGCGATGCCCGCCGCGGACCCGACGAGCGCCACGACGGCGCAGGCAAGAGACGAGAACATGATGGCTGCGGCCAAGCCGAGCCCCGCCACGGCAACGCCGGTGACGATCCACGTGATGTACGCGGTTCGATACGGTTGCTCGCGCGCATCGACGTTTACGCCGTAGCCGACGGTGCGCATGCGGCTCGTGTAGGAGATCTGCGTGGCGACGCAGGCGAGGAAGCATACGACCGCTGCCGCAGACAGCGCCGCCGGCACGACCGGCCCGCCGCTCAGGCACACCACCACGGTGGCGATGCTGCCGGCTTCCGCAGCGGTGAGCAGGAACAGCACCACGATGAACGGGGTGTTCCAAGCCGGGCGCGAGCGCATCTGATACGCGAGGCCCGTGCATACGAGGAAGGCGAGCGCCAAGACGCCGGTCACCCACTCGATGGCGACGGACGCCCCTCCCGCATCGAACAGCAGCCCGTTCAGCCCGCACGCTACGAGGGCGATGCCCAGCAACGGCGTGATGATGGCTTCCTGCGTGAGGTGCGATTTCAAGTTCGAGAACGCGTTGAAGAAGCGCGATGGCGATTGCAGGTGGAAGATCGACGCGATGCCGCCGATGCCCAGAAACACGAGCGTTGCGAGCGCGACGATGTTCATGGGCAGGGCAAGCCCGAACGCGGCGCTTGCCAACAGCGCGCACAGGTACATGCCCAGTCCCACGCGCTGACAGGTGGTGGAAACTACGAGCGGCCAATGGATGTGCATAGCGTTTCAGCCCCTTTCCTCGGCACGAGATAGATGACGGACGGATTGTTGCCGAATTCGGGATGGATGCGGTACTGACGATCTTCGTTCGCGGCCAGCACCTGGGAAATCTTGCTGTCGGGATCGTTCATGTCCCCGGCCACGCGGCAGCCGGTGGTGCAGGTGTAGGCGCATGCGGGCTGCTCGCCCTTCTTCAGCTTGTGGATGCACAGCGTGCACTTCTCCACCGTCTTGGTGTTCGGGTTGAGCGTGCGGGCCTCGTACGGGCAGGCCCAGATGCAGTATTGGCATCCGAAGCAGCGGCTTGCGGCAACAAGCACCACGCCGTCCTCGGTTTTGTACGTGGCCTTTGTCGGGCATACCTCGATGCAGCTGGGATGTTCGCACTGCATGCACATGTTGGGGAAGTAGAACATCTCGAGCTTGTCCGGGAATTCGCCCACGGGTCCCATGCGGTACACGCGGCAGCGGAACACGCCCAGATCGACGTCGTTCTCCATCTTGCAGGCCACCGAGCATGCCTGGCAGCCAGTGCATTTATCGAGGTCGATGACCATGCCGTAGCGGCGGTTCGCTTCGCTTGCGTCGTGTGCCACGATCACTCACCTTCTTTCTTCTTCACGATGCGGCACAGCGTGCTGCGCATGCCGGGCGTGAGATACTCTTCGTTGTACGCGCGGTCGCTCGTCAGCGTGTTGGCATTCGCGCTGCCGTCGGGGTAGCCCGGCAACCCGAGCGAGGGGCATGCCTGCCACCAGCCATGGGGGATGAAGCACACGCGCGGGTCCACGCCGTCGCTCGGGCGCGCTTTCATGCTGATGCGGCCCGTGGGCGATTCGATCCACACCCATTCGTCGCGCTCGATGCCCAGGTCGCGGGCAAGTGAGGTGTGGAAGATCACCTGCGGGTCGGGCACGATCTCGCGCAGGTGCGGTACGCCGCGGAACGAGGAGTGATAGTAGATGGGATAGCGACGGCCCGTCACGCCGGTCAGCGGGTAGTCCTTCGCGATCTCGGGCGTGGAGTACACGCTTTCCTTCGGCTCGCTTGCTTCTGGGAAGGGGTCGCGCCCCTTGAAGAAGCTCACGGGCGTGTACAGCTCGACGCGGCCCGACTGCGTGAGGAAGCCGTTGTGCTCGAAGTCGCGCGAGGCGGCGTTCGGCACGTGCTGAATCCAGCGATCCTTGAGCTCGGCCCAGGTGACGCCTGCATGCGTCTGCTCCAGCTGCCAGTCGAACATGTCCTCGTCGGTTTCCCAAGGCCACCATTCGGGATCGAGGCGGTTGCCCAGCGTGCGCCAGAACCACACGTCGCTCTTGCGCTCGTACAGCGGCTCGACGGCCTTCTGCTGGCCGAACACCCACTCGCAGCACACTTCGTCGGCGATGTAGTCGCGCTCGGTCCAGTGCGCGGACGGCAGGACGAGGTCGGCAAGTTCGCAGGTGGGGGACATGTAGTAGTCCATCATCACCAACAGGTCGAGGTGCAGCAGCGATTCCTTCACGAGCGCGGTGTTCTCGGACCACGACAACGGGTTGCCCTGCACCGAGATATAGCCTTTGATAGGATAGGGCTTGCCCGTGCGCATTGCCTCGAACACCTTGCTGGGATTCGAGGTGCCCAGCATATCGCCCGAAGCGCGCTCGTCCACGAGGCGCAGTTCCTTCTGCGTTTTGGGCTCGCGGCCGCCGAGGGGCATCATCTGGTTCCAGAACGGCATGCTCAGATTGCCGCCTGTGCGTTCCAGGTTGCCCGTGATGGCCATGATGATGTTGATGAGCTGCAGCGTATCCTTGCAGTTCGTCTGCTCTTCGACGCCTTGGAACACGTTGATGGTGGCACCCTTCGCGGTGCCGTACGTGCGCGCCGATTCCCGGATGCGCTCGGCGCTGACCCAGCACATCTCGGCGGCCTTTTCGGGCGTCCATGCGTCGGCGCGTTCCTTCAGGCCCAGCCACACGGTTTTCACCTGCACGTCGCTGCCATCGGCTAAGGTGACGGTGCCGCAGTAGTCCAAGTCCTCGTCGATGTCGCGGTCGCGCAAGCTGGCGAATGCGCCTGCCTGCTTGTCCCAGACGAGCATCGTCTTGCGGTTGCCGCCCTCTTTGACGAGGGCCTCGGTGAGCGGCGCGTTGCTGCCCTCGATGATGAGCAGGGGCGCGTTCGTGTACTTCTGCACGAAGGTGCGGTCGTACAGCTCCTCGTTCATGATGACGTTGATCCAGGCGTATGCCAGGTACGTATCCGAACCGGGGCGCACGCCCACGAAGTGGTCGGCCTTGGCAGCGAGCGGATGCTCGAACAGCGGGTCGATGACGATGAGCTTCGCCCCGCGATCGCGGCTGCGGCCGATCTGGCCCGACGTGTACGTGGCTTCGGTCCATACGGAGTTGCATCCCCAGAACACGATGCAGTCGGCGTGATCGAAGTCGCAGCCGTCGTATATGGGCAGCATGCCCATCTGCACGATGGACTGCACCATCATGGGGCCGAGGCAGATGTTGCCGGGCGCCAAGCTGTGGTGCACGCGCCCGCCTGCGTGGCCGGCGCGCTTCGTCCATTGGTTCGTGCCGCGTCCGGTGCCCTGCCCGTAGGCGATGGTTTCGGCGCCGTACTCGTCGGTGAGCTCGTGTATACGGTCGACGAGCCAGTCGAGCGCCTCGTCCCAGCTGATCTCCTCCCATTGCCCGCTGCCGCGCTCGCCCACGCGGCGCAGCGGCACGCGCAAACGGTCGGGGTCGTACAGGATCTTACGCGCGGATAGGCCCTTCGAGCACATGCGCCCCTCGTTGCGCGGGTCTTCCGGGTTGCCCTTCACGTTGACGAGCACCCCGTCTTTATCCACTTCGCAGAGCACGCCGCACTTCGCGTGGCACTCGAAGCAGTTCGTCTTGACGATCTTTCCCCCGTCGGGGAGGTGAATGACCGATGGCATGCGCCCTCCTCTTCCGCTCGTCGGTGATGATGGCGAAGCGGTCCGGTCGACCGCTTCGCACCCTACAATGCCGACAGTATAGAAATGCGGGCGAGTATGGGGTAAATACCTATGTTGTTGGGTGGCCTGCTGGCGGTGCTCAGGGCGCTATGCGCGTCTCGTCAGGCAACCATGCGCAAAACGTATAGTGCCTGAACAGGTATCTCCGCATTAGCATCCGTCAATGTCGACGGCGTTTTGATCCGGGCAGATTTCGCTGCGCATCGCTTCGGCATGCTGCCTGAGGTGCTCGGCGAAGAACTCGAGCTCCGGACGATCGGGATAGTTGTTCATGAGCGCGTACGAATCCACGTAGCACGCGTCCTCGATGGAGCGGATTTTGACGTACTGCTTGAGCAGGCTCGAAATGAGCGGGTTGTACTTGCGGTCGACCTTTGTCAGCAGGTGGATGCCGTCCCCGGGGTGGGTGCCGTAAAACTCCATTTGGCTGTCGGCCGGCACGAGCGTGATGTTGGGATAGAAGCCGCGCGCCGAGCATATGCGAATGAAATCCTCGCGGAAGCGCTCGCTGTGCCGGTTCGCCTGCAAGATGAAGCGCGATTGGGCGAGGTCGCTCAGCTTGAGGGTGGGCTGCGTTGCAAGCGGCGAGTCCTTCGCCACGCCCACCACCAGTTCGCCGTGAAACTCGGGAATCCAGATGGTCTGCAACGTATCGGGCACTTTCGGCTCGACAGGTGGCAATCCGTCGGAGATGGTGGTTTCAATCGAGATGTCGATCTTGCCCATTTCCACCATTTGCTGGGCGTTCATGCCGCTGCTGTCCATGTTGATGAGCTCGACACGCAGGCCGGGGTACTTCTGCTTCGCAAGCTTGGTGGCTTCGTTGATACCGACATACAGGGCGTTCGTGGGGAACAGGTCGATGATGAGGATGCGGTTTCCAAGCGCCGTCGGAAGCTGATCGAGTTCGGCGAGCATGTTCTTCTGGTCGCGGATGATTTTCCCGGCGTACTTCAGCACCACTTCGCCGGCGGCAGTAAGGCTGAGCGGCCGCGTCTCGTAGAAGAGCTGGCATCCGAGCTCTTTGGCGAAGGCGTTCATGTGGCGGCTCAGCGATGGTTGCGACATGTTGAGGTCGCGCGCCGCCGATACGAAGCTGCGATGCGTTGCTAGCACCGTAAATTCCCGGTAGATATCAATGTCCATCTAGCATCCTCCACTCCCGTTGCTCTTCTTCTGCGCGGTGCGTCCAACCGCCGTTTTCCCGCCGATCCTGGTCGCTATTGTACAACGGCCCCGCAGGCGGGCTCTGCCGCTGCGGGTGGTCGAGCTTCCCCTATCCAAACGTGCGCGATTGCTGCACTGCGTGGTTTGGTCATATTAAAAGTGCAGGTCAATGATGTGTTCAAAGGGAAGTGTATCAAAAGACGGGCCGTTGCGGGGCGACGCTTCCGCACGCAAATACCCCTGACCTCGCTCTATGCAAACCCTGTATTACGCACTATCGAACTCTGCATACGGAGGTGAAAGGGCACGGCTTCGGTTGCTGCAACATACGTATTTATTCCATACCGGCGCGGCTTTCTATACTGTCCGGCAAGGCGGCGGGGCGCCGTGGAGTCGTGAGCGTCTTCGTCAAACCACCGAATAGAGAAGGAGCACCGCGATGGACTTCAAGAAGACCGAAGAGCAGGAGCTGCTGCTTGAGAGCCTGAGGACCGCCTATGAGCGCGGCAACCTCGAAGACTACTTCAAGGAGTGCGACAAGAACCACGAGTATCCGCAGAAAGCGGTCGATATCCTCGTGGAAGCCGGTTTCTCGTCGCTCGGCATCCCCGAGGAGTTCGGCGGTACTCCCACCGACATCATGACGCAGATCATGGTGTGCGAAGAGGCCCATGCCCTGGGCTATCCCTCGCTCGTGTGGATCAACTTCGCAACCGAGGTGGACGACATCCTGACGTTCGGCAACGAGGAGCAGCAGAAGGAGATCCTCAAGTACGCCATGCAAGGCGTCAAGCCGTTCACGCTCGGGTTCACCGAGCCGCAGGCCGGCTCCGACAGCGCCGCCATGGCTACGACGGCCACGAAGCGCGACGGCAAGGTGTACATCAACGGCAACAAGACGTTCAACACGAGTGCCGACCGCGCTCCGTACATGCTGTGCGTATGCCGCAGCGGCATCAACGAGAACCCCTACAAGGACTTCAGCATGTACCTGTTCCCCATGGATCGCCCCGGCATCACCATGGAGAAGCTCGACAAGATCGGCAACAACATGTGTGGCACCTACGAGGTGCACCTCGACAACGTCGAGTGCGAGGAATCCGATCTCGTGGGCGTCGAGGGCAAGGGCTTCTACCAGCTCATGAAGAACTTCGAGGTGGAGCGCCTCACCATTTGCGCCGCCAACGTGGGCATGGCTCGCTGCGCGTACGACGAAGCGGTGAAGTACGCCGGCCAGCGTGAGCAGTTCGGCAAGAGCATCGGCACGTTCCAGCTCATCCAGGAAAAAATCGTCGATATGAAGATCAAGATCGAGAACATGCAGAACATGCTGTACAAGGCCGCGTGGAAGAAGATGAACGGCGAGTCCATCTCCATCGACTCCTCGCTCGTGAAGCGCTACACCGGCCAGGCAGCCTTCCAGGTGATCGACGACGCCATGCAGATCATGGGCGGTATCGGGTACACGCACGACTGCCGTATCTCGCGCTTGTGGCGCGATCAGCGCGTGTACCGCATTATGGCGGGCACCGAGGAGATCATGGTGCACACGGCCGGACGCGCCCTCATCAAGGAAGCCCAGTAGGGCGCAGGGGGTACGTCATGAACACGGTTGCATGTTACAAGGTGGTGCCCGACGAGCAGGACATCGTCGTCAAGGCGGACGGAAGCCTCGATTTGAGCAGGGCGAAGCCGATCATCGGCGAGTACGACCTCATGGCCGTCGAAGAAGCGGTGCGCATTGCGGACGCCACGGGAGGCAGTGCGGTGCTGCTGAGCGCAGGCGATGCCAAGCTGACCGATTCCAAGCTGGTGAAGGCAGCGCTTTCCCGTGGAGCTTCCGAGCTGTACGCCGTGGTGGACCCTGCGCTGAGCGCAGCCGATGCGTTCCAGACGGCAACCGTGTTGGCGGTCGCTCTGGAAAAGATCGATTACGACCTGGTGCTGTGCGGGGAGGGCTCGTCGGATCTGTACGCACAGCAGGTGGGCTCGCTCGTGGGCGCCCTGGCGGGCGTGCCGGTGCTCAACGCGGTGAGCAGCATCGAAGTGCAGGGCGACAAGCTCATGGTGGCGCGCACGCTCGAACACGAAGTGGAAGTGCTCGAAGTGACGCTTCCCGCGGTGCTGTCGGTGACGACGGACATCAACCTGCCGCGCATTCCACAGTTGAAGGACATTCTGGCGGCGGGCAAAAAACCGGTTACCACCTGGTCGCTCGACGAGGTGGGCGGCCTTCCTTCCACCCCGGTGGAAACCGTGTCGGTGCTGGCTCCCGAGAGCATCGAACGCAAGATGGTGGTGTATGAAGACGCTTCGGCCGAGAACATCAGCGCCTTGGCCTCCGATATTCGAGCTTCGCGGTAAGGGCGGTGAGGTGCATGAGCACGTTCGGAACGGTTTGGGTGATGGGGGAAGACCCCGAGAGCTATGCGGCGCTGTGCGCGGTCGGTCGTCGCGTGGGCGAGCGCGTTGAAGCGGTTTTCATCGGCACGGCCGCCGATGCCTCCCGCGTGCAAGCTCAGGGAGCAGACGCGGTGCATGTGGTATCAAAAGAGGAAAACACGCTGTACGAAGATTGCATCGGCGCGGTGATAGAAGGCGTGAAGGAGCATCGTCCCGACGTGGTGCTCCTGTCCACGAGCAAGCGCCTGCGGTTGGCGGGTGCCTGCATTGCCGCCGCCGTGGGGTCGCGCGTGGTGAACGACGCTTCCCGCGTGTGGGTTGAGGACGGAGCGCTGCTGGCCGAGCATCTGGTGTACGGCGGTAGCGCGCTGAGCGTGGAGCGCGTGCGGGCGGCAACGGCCGTGGTGCTGGTGGGCGACGCTCTGCTGCTGAACGAGCCGGTGCCGGAGGCAACGGGTGCGGAAGCGGCGCTCGACGAGCTGCCCGCATCTGCGGCGGCGAGCGGATGCACGCTCGTCGAGCGCCGTCCGCGCACCGTCGAGGCGGTCAATCTCGTGGCGGCGAAACGCGTGGTGAGCGTGGGGCGCGGCATCGCGCAGCAGGAAGACCTGCAGCTGGTGGAGCAGCTCGCGCATGTCCTCGAGGCAGAGGTGGGCTGCACGCGCCCTATCGCCGAAGGGGTGAACTGGATGTCGCGCGAGCGCTACATCGGGGTGTCGGGCGTCATGCTCAAGCCGGATATGTTCGTTGCGGTGGGCGTGTCGGGCCAGGTGCAGCACATGGTGGGGGCGAACCGCGCCAAAACCATCATCGCCATCAACAAGGACAAGAACGCTCCGGTGTTCAAGCAGGCGGACTACGGCATCGTCGGCGACCTGTACGACGTGGTCCCGCAGCTCGTGGCGGCATTGGAAGCGTAAAGGGTGCACGAACGATAGCAAGGAGGAAGCACGATGGATCAAGCGTATTTGGAAGGTTTGGCGAAGAACGTCAACGAGGGGCCGACCCCCTTCATCAACCTCGCGAAGCTCCAGCCGGAGATCATCGAGGAACGCCATGTGCGTCTGGGGCTGCCCGTGCAAGAGCTGCATATGAACCATGTGGGCATCGCCTATGCGGGCAGTGAGTTCGTGCTGGCCGAGATCGCGGGCGGCACGCTGTTCATGGCCACGTACGGCAGCGACGAATTCGTGCCCATCCTCAAGGGCGTGGACATCAAGTTCGTCAAGCCCGGCACGAAGGACCTGTACGTCGAGCTGTCGCTCACCGAAGAAGAAGCGGCCGAGAAGATCGCGCCGGTGCGCGAGCGCGGACGGGGCAACTATTTCCTGCAGGTGGACGTGCACGACGTGGACGGTGACGTGGTGGCGCAGTTCGACTTCAACTACTACGCCTTGCCCGCTCAGAAGTAAGACCCAGGCAAGATCAGCGAGTGCGACCCCCAACGAAGAAAGGGATCTGATATGAGGCACTATGATGCGGTTGTGATTGGCGCGGGCATCGGCGGACTTGCTTCCGCGCTGCTGCTGGCGCACAGCGGCAAAAGCGTGGCGCTGTTCGAGAAGAGCGTGCGGCCAGGCGGGCGTCTGGGTTCGTCGGCGCGTGACGGGTTCACCGTCGATTACGGCGTCCATCTCATCTCGCGCGGCGAGAAGGGCCCGCTCATTCAGCTGCTTGAGCGTTGCGACGTCCCGTCGAGCATCGAGTTCACCAAGGTGCGCCCCGTGCAGAGCACGGGCGGCGAGAACTTCAAGTTCCCTCACGACCTCAAGGGCCGCGTGCCCGACGAGGACTTCGAGGCCGTCATTGCGATGGTGAGCGACATCAAGGCCATGAGCGATGACGAGACGCACGCGCTCGACGATATCACGCTTGAGGAGCACCTCAACTCCTACACCACGGATTCGTTCGTCCATGCCTGCGTGAGCCAGGTGGGCTTCATCTATTGCTGCATTCCCGAGTACCGCCTGTCGGCCGGCGAGTTCGCACGCTGTCTGAAGTGGGAGTCCGAGGCGCGTTCGTCGGCGTATCCGTCGGGCGGCTGCGTGGCCATCACGAATGCCTATATGGAGGGCCTCGACAAGTACGGCGTGGAAGTGCACCTCGGCATGCCGGTTGAGAAGATCATCGTGGAGGACGGCAAAGCCGTGGGCGTCATCGCGGGCGGCGAGGAGTGCCGCGCCGACTATATCGTGTCGAATTCCAGCATCAAAGATACCGTGCTCGAGCTGGCGGGGCCGGAGCACTTCGACGAGGAGTACGTGCGCTACGTCGAAGATCTGGCCATTTCGTTCGTGGGCATCATCGCTCGCTTCGGCATGGACACGCCGGTCAGCCCCGAGATCAAGATGCTCAGCAACTTCTCGTCCATGGTGCCGCGCGAATACAACGAGACGCTTGCGCGCGGCGAGATGCCCGACGAGATCAACGCGTTCATCGTGGTCCCGTCAAGCTTCGACCCCTCAGTGGCGCCCGAGGGCAAGCAGCTTATCATGATGACCACCGCCGTGCCCGACGACCTTGACCAGACGTACTGTCCCGCCATCCTCGAAGCGCTCATCGATTCCGCCGAAGAGTACTTCCCCGGATTGCGCGAGCATGCGGCGTTCGTGGAAACGGTCATGCCGGCCGATGGCGCGCGCGTCATGGGCGAGCGCGGCACGGGCATCGGCATCGCTCAGGAGGCGGGCCAGGTGGGCAAGAAACGCCCGGCCATCAAGACGCCGCTTGAGAACCTCTACGTCGTGGGCGGCGACGCAGGCGGTTCGGGTGTCGGCCTTGAGCTGTGCGTGAACAGCGCGATCGAGTTCTTCGACAACTACGTGGCGTAACCGAAAGGAGTGGGAAGGCATGGTCAAACGAGCCGATATTCCCGCATTTGGCAATCTCCAAGGAGTCAAAGTCGTGGTGTCCGCCGTGTCGACGGCGGGCCCCTTCGCCGGCGAGCTGTTCGCCGAGAACGGTGCCGACGTCATCTGGCTTGAACCGCCGAAAGGCCTCGACCCGTTCCGCTGGACGCAGGACGGGTGGGGCGCGCAGAACGAGCACCGCAATATGCGCAACCTCATGCTGGACGTCGTGTCGCCTGAGGGTCACGAGGTGTTCCTCAAGGTCATCGAAGACGCCGACATCTTCATCGAAGCCTCCCGCGGCGGTCAGTGGGAGAAGTGGGGATATCCCGACGAGCTGCTGTGGGAGCACAACCCGAAGCTGGTCATCGGCCACATGTCGGGCTATGGCCTGACGGGCGATCCCGACTACGTGAGCCTGCCCGGTTACGACTTCACGGTGAACGCGTTCAGCGGTCTCATGTACCTCAACGGCTACAAGGACGGACCGCCGTACATGATTCAGAAGTTCGTGACCGACTACTACGCGGGCCTGTTCGCCTACGGTTCGGCGTTGGCCGCGTACGTTAACGCGCTGCGTACGGGCAAGGGCGAGAGCTTCGATCTCGCGCAGTTCGAGGCGGCCGTGCGCTGCCAGGCGGGCCTGTACAGCAAGTGGTTCGACAAGCAGGTGCAGGAAGAGCGCGGAGCGGGTGCGCCGCGCGACAACATCTCGGCGGGCTGCGGCTACTACGAGTGCGCCGATGGCGAGGGCGTGTACCTGTTCACGGCCGGAGCATCGACGGTCAAGAAGGCTATCGACTTCTTCGGTTTGGAATACGGCTCCGAGCTGTTCCCGGAGGGCATGCCGTCGGTCGGCATCAACTCCGAGGGCGCGCCGGTGTACGACGGTGCCATCGAGCAGTACTGCTCCGAGCACACGGCGGCCGAATTCGCCGACGCTATGGCGAAGATCGGCATCCCGTGTTCGGTGGTCATGAGCTACGAGATGATGGAGAACCATCCTCACTACGTGGCGCGCGGCACGTGGGTCGAGTGGGATACGGTGGACGGCCGCAAGGCGAAGGGTGCCACGTCGGTGCCGCGTTTCACCAACCAGCCGTCGCAGATTTGGCGCGGGTGCCCGTCTCAGGGCATGGACAACGACGACATCTTGGCTGAATCGGGCTTCAGCGAGGACGAGATAGCCGCCCTGTACGAGAAGAAGGTTCTGCGTAAGTCCGATTACGTTGGTGGGCTTTGATGTCTCTCGCCGACATATGGGAGGCTTCGGTTCGTGCTCGTCCCGGCAAGGTGGCACTGCGCTTTGCCGGACGGGCCTGGACCTACCGCGAGCTGGGCGACCGGGTTGACCGATTGGCCGGCGTGCTGAGCGAGCTCGGCGTGAGCGCGGGCGGCCATGTGGCCGCAATCACGCCGAACCATCCTGCATGCATGGAGCTGTTGCTCGCATGCATGCAGGTGGGAGCGGTGTACGAGCCGTACAACATACGGCTTTCGCCGCTCACTATCAAGCAGCTGCTTGCGCGTTCCGGGGCGAGCGTGGTGTTTCTCGCCCCGGAGCTGCGGGAGTCGGTGGGGTCTGTGCTGGGCGACGTGGGCCATTCCGTGCGGCTGGTATTGCTGGGCGACGAAGCGGTGGGGGATGCGCTGGCGTACGAGCAGCTGCTGGCGCACGCGAGCCCGCGGAAATCGCGCGCGGCCGTCGAAGGTTCCGACACGGCGTTGCTGTTGTACACGAGCGGTACGACGGGTATTCCGCGCGGCGTCATGCTGTCGCACGACGCGCTGCTGAAGCGCGTTGAAATCGACACGCGCGCCATGCAGTTCTCGGACGGCTGCGTCACGCTGTGCGTGTTGCCTCTGTTCCATGTGACGTTTATGTCGTCGCTCATCACGCTGTTGGTGGGCGGCGAGTTGGTGATGGCGAGCTCGCGCAAGGCGGAGGACCTGGTGGCGTCCATCAGCGAGTACGGGGTGACGCACCTGTGCGTCGTGCCGTTCCTGCTGCGCGGCATCGCCGCCTATGTGGAGCGGGAGGACGTGCGCATCACGTCGTTGCGCCTCGTGGTGTACGGCGGCGAGCCGGTGAATGCCGAGCTGCTCGCGTTGTGCCAGAAGCTGTTCGCGTGCGGGTTCTTCCAAGGCTACGGCATGACCGAAACGTTCGGCGCCATCGCCATGTTGCTGCCCGAGCACCATAGAGACCCCGCACGGCTGCTGTCGGCGGGTACGGTGGTGCCCGGTATGGACTTGAAGATCGTCGACGACGACGGCGCGGCATGCCCGCGCGGGGTTGCGGGCGAGGTAGTGGTGAAAACTCCCACTATCATGACGGGGTATCTGCGCGATGAGGAGCGCACGCGCGAGGTTCTGCGGGACGGGTGGTACTTCACCGGGGATATCGCCACGCTCGACGACGAAGGTTTCCTCACGCTCGTTGACCGGAAGAGCAACATGGTGATCACCGGCGGCGAAAACGTGTATCCGCTCGAGGTGGAGCGGTGCATCCGGTCGTTGGGCGAGGAGGTACTCGACGTTGCCGTGGTGGGCGTGCCCGATGCCTACTGGGGGGAATCGCTTGCCGCGTTCGTGGTGCGAGCGGAGGGCTCGCAGCTGACGGCCGAGGACGTGATGGGGCAATGCGCTCGCCAGCTGGGAGGATATAAGAAACCCCATCGCGTTGCGTTCGTGCAAGAGCTGGAGCGAAGCGCGTCGGGCAAGGTGTCGAAGGCATACATCGACCTGCTGAAGCAGCAGGAGCAGTAAGGAGTGCGAACGTGGCGGATTTTGATGCGATAGTGGTGGGAGCCGGCTGTGCGGGCTCGGTGGCTGCCGCTGTGCTTGCGCAGGAGGGCAAGAGCGTCCTGCTGGTGGAGCGCGGCGAGGATGCGGGAGCTAAGAACATGACGGGCGGGCGCTTGTACGCGCATGCGCTGCGCGCGGTGTTCCCCGACTTTGAAGACGACGCGCCCCTCGAGCGTGCCATAACGAACGAGCGCATCACCTTCATGACGGACGATGAGAGCACCACGCTCTCGTTTTGCTCGCCGCGCCTCGCCGGCGCCGCTACCGTGTCGTACGCGGTGCTGCGCGGCCCCTTCGACCAATGGCTTGCCGGTCGGGCCGAGCAGGCGGGTGCCGAATGCGTGTACGGCATTGCCGTGGAGGACTTCGTCTGGGAGGGCGAACGCGTTGCGGGCATTCAGGCGGGCGACGATGCGATCACGGCTGACGTGGTGATTGTGGCCGACGGCGCGAACTCGCTGCTCGCCGAGAAGGCGAAGCTTGCCACGCGCCCGCTGCCGCATCAGATTGCCGTGGGCGTGAAAGAGACGATTGCGCTGCCCGAACAGGTGATCAGCGATCGCTTCCAGGCTGCCGAAGGGGAGGGCGCAGCGTGGTTGTTCGCGGGTGCGGCGACGCACGGGCATGTGGGAGGCGGGTTCATCTACACGAACCACGCGTCCGTTTCCATCGGGCTGGTGGCTACGTTGTCCGATCTGTGCACGTCGTCGGTGCCCGTCTATCAGATGATGGAAGACTTCAAGCAGCATCCCACGGTGGCGCCGCTCATTCGCGATGGAGCGCTCGTGGAGTATTCGGGCCACCTCATTCCCGAGGGCGGCTACGACATGGTGCCCACGCTGTACCGCGACGGATGCCTGGTTACCGGCGATGCGGCCATGCTCTGCATCAACCTGGGATACCAGGTGCGCGGCATGGACTACGCCATTGCGGCGGGTCGTATCGCGGCCGAGGCTACCATCGAGGCGCTTGACGCCGGCGATACGTCGGCAGCGCGCTTGGCCTCGTATCGCGCAAAGCTCGAGGACAGTTTCGTGCTCAAGGACTTGCAGGCGTACCGCAGGTTCCCCGCGTTCATGGAGGGGACGCCGCGCATGTTCTCCGGGTATCCCGAGATGGCTGCCGATATCATGCGCGGGATGTTCTCGGTGGACGGCGCGCCGGTGCGGTCGGTGAAGAGCACTGTCATGGGGCCGGTCAAGCGGATGGGCATGCTGTCGCTGCTCAAGGATGTGCGGAAGGGGATGAAGGCGCTGTGATCGACACCATCACCGTCAACGTCGACGAGAAGCTGGCCGTCGACAAGTTCAACGTGGACGAGGGCCATGCCCATATCGCGCTCAAGGACGAGGTCGCTGCGGCCGAGTTCGACAAGCTCATCCTGTGCTGCCCGGCTGGATTGTACAAGCGCTCGCCCGAGGGCGAGACGAGCTTCGACTACGCCGGCTGCCTCGAGTGCGGCACCTGTCGCATCCTGTGCGCCGACACCGCCCTCGAGCGCTGGACCTTCCCCCAAGGAGGCCTCGGGGTGTCCTACCGCTACGGGTAGGACACCCCCCAATCCTTACATCCCTGCTTCTGAGAGGGCGGCTTCGACGGCGGCGATGAATGCCTTGCTGGTCACCGTCGCGCCGGAGACGACGTCGATCTTCGCCGACTGGGCGTCGAGCACGCGCTGCGGCAGGTCGGCGAGCGCCTTGCCGCCGATGTCGGGCGTCTCGTTCTGCTTCATGATTTCCACGGCTTCGATGGTGCCGGCGTCGGCCCTCACCTTCACCACCAGCTCGCCGCCGATGCCTTCGCCGGTGCCCAGGTACTCGTGCTCGCCCGTTTCGAACGTGGCGGTGGCGCTGGCATCGGTTTCGGCGCCGAGGGTGTACGTGAGCGTCGATTTCGCCTGTTCGCGCGCTGCATAGGCGGCAAGCTCGTCCTTGCGCCGAGCGGCGTTCTCACCTGCGATCTTGCCGAAGACGATGCACTCGGCCATGTTGGTGGCGCCTTGGTAGTTCTTCGCCGTGAGGCCGCCCAGCTCGCCTGCGGAGTACAGGTGCGGAATGGGGTTGCCGTCGGTGTCGAGCACCTCGGCGTTCGCGTTGCGGCGCGGACCGCCCTGCGTGTTGAGGATGCGGGCGACCAGGGGGAAGGCGTAGTACGGTCCCGCGCCGAGGGCGCGCATGGTGTCGGCCGAGCGGCCGAACTCCTCGTCGTCGCCCTGCTCGGCGTACCGGTTGAATTTCTCGACGGTGCGGGCGAGGACGTCGGCATGCATGCCGGTTGCTTCCGCGAGCGCCTCAAGGCTGTCCGTCTGCACCACCTTGCTGCTCATGAAGTCGTCCACGACGCCGGCTTCCGTCATCTGGTCGTACTGCGCTTGGTCGGTCACGACGAAATTCCTGTTCGTGTGCTGCGGAATCACCCACTCGCCCGAGCGGGCGACGTGTCCGTGGCGGGTCGTCTCGGTCTCGTTGACGTACCGGCTTCCGTTGCCGCCCACCAGCACGAAGCTGCCGGACGCGCATCCGGGCAGGCCGATCTTGGCGCCGTACGGCGAGCGTTCTCCCATCTCCATTTCCAACCCGGCGCCGCCGAGCGAGGCGATGCCCTCGTAGCAGCTCATATGCCACAAATCGGCATTTACCGCGAGGCCCATGGCAATGCCGTCGCCGCGGTTGTACAGCGTACCGATGGGGTTGTAGCGCGCCACGCCCAGGTAGTCGCTCACCATGCGCGGGTTGTTCTCGAAGCCTCCGCACGTCATCACCACGCCGTTTCGGGCGCGCACGTGCACGTCGGCGCCTTTCCGGTTGATGGTGACGCCAAGAATGGTCTTCGACTCGGGGTCCTGAATGAGCGCGACGCCCGGCGACTCGTACCAGATGTCGATCTTGTCGGTGTTCTCGTACACCTTGCCGCGCAGCGTTTGCCAAAGCGCCGAGTCCGAGCTCTTGCCGTTGACGGAAAACGAGTCGATGGTATCGCTGCCCTCAAGTTCGGGAAACTCGGGAATAGCCCAGGCCACGGCCGGGACGCCGCGGAATTTGGTCAGACCCGTGGTGCCGTATTCTTCGATCATGAACGCGGGAAGCTCCACCTGCGCCTTGGTGAAGGCGCTCAGCAGTTCCTCGTCGTACTCCATCCCGCCCGCGAGCGCTTTATAGTAGGTGAGCAGCTTGCTCTGGTCGTCGCCGAACACGACGAACTGTCCGCAGTAGCGCGTGTTGCCGCCTTCGTGGCCCTCGGGGGCCGCATCGAACAGCAGCACTTCGGCGCCCTCTTTGGCGGCGAAGTGGGCGGCCACCGCGCCCGCGCCGCCGAAGCCCATCACCAACACGTCGTATTCGCCCTGCCATTCGATGGTGTCGGCGTACGTGTACGAACCGGACGCCGCAGCGGCTTGGCCGCCCGTTTGCGGTGCGCATCCGCCGAGCAGACTCATCGACGCCGCGCCGAGCACCCCTGCTGCCGCGCCCTTGAGAAAACCGCGCCTCGAAAGATCGGTACCCATGATGGTCCCCTTTTCTCCTTGTATCTATAGAGTTGTGCGTATGAACAAATCCTCGAGACAAGCGCTTGTCGATGAGAAAATATACGCTTGTTCAGGGGTTGAAAGATAGAGTACACTGTGAAAATGATGTCGTGTGCGGTAGGGGATACCACCAAGTCGGGTGTTGATTTGTGGGAATACCCAAACGGGATGCATGCCGGTTGTGTCCGGCGACAAACGGGGGAAGCCATGTCGAACCTGTCCATCAAAAGCGAGGCCCTTCTGCTGCCGCTCGTGTATCGGAATGCGAGCACGCAGGAGCTGATCGATGCTGCGGCAACGTTGGTGGGAACGCCGCTGCGCTTCTCTCCGGAAAACGACGTCGAGCGGTCGTTCGTGTCGCCGCGCTATCCCGTGCAGGATATCGAGCTGGTGAGGGCCGCGCTCGCAAGCGACGACCGGGGGTTCAACACCTTCATCGGCGTGCTCAATGCGGCCGAAGACCGCGACAAGCCCATCATCTACCGGGCGGAAGACGGCACGTACACCAAGATATTCTGCAACATCGCCATCGGGTCGCGATACTTCGGAAACCTGTCCATTCCGAGGGCCGAAATCCCGCTTGAAACCATCGACCTCGACGTCGTGCAAACCGTGGCGCAGATGATCGCGCTGCACAGCGCGGTGCACGGGGTGTGGGGCTACGACTGCTCCGAGGGAAACCTGTTGAAGGCGTTGCTGTTGGGGGTGGTGCAAACCGGCACGCAACTTGCGTTGCGGGCGCGCGACCCGCAGTATTACCGGGATAAAGTGTGGCGCCTCGTGCAGGCGGGACACTCGAGCGTTGCGTCGGACGCCATGCTGCTGTCGGGGCTGAGCCGCATCTTTCCCGGAAGCCCTGCGGTTATCATGGACGACGGCATCAACATGCTGGTGGGTTCGTGCGACCGCGCGCTCGATGCGAAGGGGGAGGAGAAGCTGCGCACGCTCGCCGTCAACTTCGATACGATGATCATGGTGGGCATGCCCTTCGACGACGTGCTGAACTGCAGTGCCATGCATGCCGCGATGCGCGCTTTCCCCCAGGCGAAGAATCCGCAGCCGGGAACGGTGGTGCTGTGCGACCGCTGCAAGGAATACTACCTGTTCGGATTCTCGGGGCTGAGCGCCCTCGAGCTGCGCAACTACTGCGAACCGAAGCTGCTCGCCGTGCGGGATTACGATGAAGAGCACGGCTCTTCGTACTTCGATACGCTGCGCGCGTACCTCGATGCCGGTAAGAACGTCGCCGCGGCCGCGCAGGTGTTGTCCGTGCACACCAACACGGTGAACTACCGGGTGAACAGGATTCGCGAAGCGTTCGGCATCGACGCGACGGATGCCCAAACATCCTTCGAGCTCATGCTGTCCTTCAAGGTGCTCGACTTCATCGCGTGACCCGATGGGGCAGGCGCTTGTCGCCGACGAGCGGTTGACGGCGTCCTGCGAGCGCGCGGGCATCAACTCCACGTGTGAAGTTGGGCTTTGGTGCTTCGCTTTCGGGCGGCAATCACTATAATAGGTGCATTCGCGATTTTGAGCCTCCGCACGGACGCGTGCGGGTGGCGCCGACCTGACGAGGACAGCAATGATGAAACCTTACAACCCGCATGAGATCGAGCCGCGTTGGCAGCAGGAGTGGGCCGACATCGACCTGTACAAGGTGACCGAGGATGCCTCGAAGCCGAAGAAGTACGTGCTCGAGATGTTCCCGTATCCCTCGGGCGACATCCACATGGGCCACGTGCGCAACTACACCATCGGCGACGTGACCGCGCGCTACTACAAGATGCGCGGCTTCGACGTGCTGCACCCCATGGGCTGGGACGCGTTCGGCCTGCCCGCCGAGAACGCGGCCATCAAGCACAACAGCCATCCGGCGAAGTGGACCTACGCCAACATCGACACGCAGAAGGCCAGCTTCAAGCGCATGGGCTTCTCGTACGACTGGGACCGCACCGTCGTGGCGTGCGACCCCGAATACTATCGTTGGGGCCAGTGGATCTTCCTGCAGTTCTGGAAGCGCGGGTTGGTCGAGCGCCGCAACAGCCCGGTGAACTGGTGTCCGAACTGCCAGACCGTGCTGGCGAACGAGCAGGTCACCGAGGGTCAGTGCTGGCGCTGCGGCGGCGCGGTGGAGAAGCGCGACCTGACGCAGTGGTACCTCAAGATCACCGACTACGCCCAGGAATTGCTCGACGACCTCGATCAGCTGGACGGCTGGCCCGAGCGCGTCAAGCAGATGCAGGCGAACTGGATCGGCCGCTCCGAAGGCGCCGAGATCGACTTCGTGCTGTGCGGGCCCGACGGCGAAGCGCCGGCCGAGCCCACCGAAGTCGACACCATCACCGTGTTCACCACGCGTCCCGACACGCTGTTCGGCTGCTCGTTCTTCCTGCTCGCGCCCGAGTACAAGGGGCTCATGGAGCTCGTCGAGGGCACCGAGTACGAAGCGGGCGTGCGCGAGGTGGTGGAGCAGGCCGCGAAGGTGAGCGCCGTCGAGCGCGCGCAGGGCGACCGCGAGAAGCACGGCGCGTTCACCGGCCGCTACATGGTCAACCCCGTGAACGGCGAAAAGGTGCCCGTGTGGGTGGCCGACTACATCGTGAGCGACTACGGCACCGGCGCGGTCATGGCCGTGCCGTGCGGCGATCAGCGCGACTTCGAGTTCGCGCGCAAGTACGACCTGCCCATCATCCCCATTATTTTGGGCGAGGACGACCCGCTGTATTCCCAGCTCAATGGCGAGCAGGAGCGCGTCGTGACCTCCGTCGACTGGGATCGCGCCTACGATGCCGAGGGCGTGCTCGTGCAGTCCGGGAAGTACACCGGCATGGTGGGCGGCAAGCACTCGCCGGCCGTGGACGCCATCATCGACGACCTCGCCGCCGAGGGCAAGGGCAAGAAGACCGTGCAGTTCCGCCTGCGCGACTGGCTCATCAGCCGTCAGCGCTACTGGGGCAACCCCATCCCGGCCGTCCATTGCCCGGAATGCGGCCTCGTGCCCGTGCCCGAGAGCGACCTGCCGGTGCGCCTGCCCGAAGACATCGACCTGGCCGCGGGCGAGACGCTGGCCACGCACGAGGCGTTCGTGAACACGACGTGCCCCGTGTGCGGCGGCCCGGCGAAGCGCGAGACGGACACGATGGACACGTTCACGTGCTCGAGCTGGTACTACCTGCGCTACACCGACCCGCACAACGAGGAGCTGCCGTTCGCGCCCGAGAAGGCGAACCGCTGGATGCCCGTCGATCAGTACATCGGCGGCATCGAGCACGCCATCCTGCACCTGCTGTACAGCCGCTTCTACACGAAGGTGCTGCGCGATCTGGGCATGCTCGAGTTCGACGAGCCGTTCGCGAACCTGCTGTGCCAGGGCATGGTGAAGGACGAGCACGGCGAGACGATGAGCAAGTCGAAGGGCAACGTCATCGCTCCCGAGGACATGATCGCCGAGTACGGCGCCGATGCCGTGCGCGCGTACATCCTGTTCATGGCCCCGCCCGACAAGGATCTGCTGTGGGACGAGGGCGGCCTTGCCGGCATCTACAAGTTCATGAACCGCGCGTGGCGCATCGTGAGCGATCTGCGCTACGTGGCCGACGACGAGTCGCTCTACCAGGAGGGCGCGTCGTTCGAAGAGGGCGAGAAGGCCGCCGAAACGCTCAACCGCGAGCGTCATCGCGTGGTGGGCAAGGTCATCGACGACTTCGACCGCAACAACTTCAACACGGCCATCGCCGCCATCATGGAACTGACGAACGCGACGAGCGACTACCTGCGCAAGGTGTCGCCCGAAACCCGCGCGAACTGCGACTACCTCAAGGACCTCGACGCCGACGTGGCCGCCGTGCTCGTGAAGCTCATGGCCCCCATCGCGCCGCACTGGTCCGAGGAGCTGTGGAGCGCCGTGCTGGGCAACGAAGGCTCGGTGCACACGCAGCCGTGGCCCGAGTTCGACCCCGAGCAGGCGAAGGCCGACGAGGTGGAGCTGGCCGTGCAGGTGAACGGCAAGGTGAAGGCCAAGATCATGGTGGCTGCCGACGCTGCCGAAGATGACATCAAGGCCGCCGGCCTCGCCGCCGTCGAGGCGGCGCTTGCGGGCAAGGACGTCAAGAAGGTTGTCGTCGTGCCGGGCCGCCTCGTGAACATCGTCGCGAAGTAGCGGCGCGCGCCACACGCAACGCGCAAAGCGGCCCGGGCATGCCCGGGCCGCTTTGTTGTTCTATCCTACGTAGTCGGCGGCGTTGTCGCCGGCGACGCGGCCGAAGGTGTAGATGTCGGCCATGGACGTGGAACCGAGGCGGTTCGTGCCCATCTTGTGGCCGGCCACCTCGCCGGCGGCGAACAGGCCGGGGATGGGGTTGCCGGCGGTGTCGAGCACTTCGGCGTTCGGGTTGATGCGCAGGCCGCCCATCGTGTAATGTACGGCCGGCTTGTACGCCATGATGTAGTACGGCGGCGTATCCACTTTGTGCATGGTTCCGCGATAGCTGAAATCGGGATCGGACCCCTGGTCAACGTAGGAGTTCCACTGTTCGATGGTCTTCGAGAGCGCGGCGGCGTCAATGCCGAAGGGCTCGCACGCCTCCTCGAGCGTGTCGGCTTTCACGCACAGCTGACGCGACGAGAGGTTCTCGAACTCGTCGGAATGGATGTCCACCACCTTGGTCTCGTCGGCTGCGGCCTGATCCCAAATCTCATAGGCGCGCTCGCCCGTCTGTTCGAGGATGGCCTTCGACAGCACGTCGCGACGGCCGAGCTCCTCGACGAAGCGCTTGCCCTCCTTGTTGAACATGACGGTGCGCTCGTCGAGGCGCATGTCGTCGAGGTAGAGCAGGGCGCCCGTGTCGACGTCGCAGATGGGGTACGTCTGAATGAGCTCCATGTCCACGAGGTCGGCGCCGATGTCGGACGCCATGGTCAGGCCGTCGCCCTGCGCGCCCACCGAGTCGGTGGAGTTGAACTGCTCGCCGAAGTCGGGATTCGCCTTCGCGCGCATGTCGACGTTGGCGCCGAAGCCGCCGCAGGCGAGCACGACCGCTTTGCAGTTGAACGTGTACTCGTCGCCCGTGACGGTGTTGGTGGCCTTGACGGCGTTGATGCTGCCGTCCGAGCCGAGCGCGAGCGCCGTGGCCTTCGTGTTGTCGATGAGCGTGATGGCATCGATGGCCTGCGCGCGCGTGGTCAGCTTCGTGGTCATGGCATTGCCGATGTGTCCCGTGGGGATGATGGAGCGCTTCACCGAATGCCCGCCGAAGAACAGCAGGTTGTGCTCCCAGGAGACGCCGCCCTCGTAGGTGAGCCACTGCGCGGCGTCGAACACGCCGTTCGCGATGACGTTCACCAGCTCGGGGTCGCCGCGATGGTCGCCGCCTTCCAGCATGTCGTTCGCCAGCTGCTCGGGGCTGTCGGACAAGCCCATGTTCTCCTGAACCCAGTTGTTCGGCACGGCCATCTCGCCGCCGGACAGGGCGGTGGACCCGCCGTACACGCCCAGCTTCTCCATGAGCAGCACCTGCTTGCCCTTGTTCGCCGCGCTGATGGCGGCCGTGAATCCCGCGCCGCCGGTTCCCACCACCACGACGTCGTAGGATGTGGCGATGCCGTCGGCCGGTTGCGGCAGTGCCTTGTCGCGCTTCTTCCACTCCGACGATTTCTCGCCGGTCTCGTCGAGCGCTTCGGCCACGGCGTTGAGGTACGCCATGCTCGAGAGCGAGGCGCCGGTGACTACGTCGACGTTGAGCGTCTGATGGTCGACGATGAGCTTGCCCAGCTTGTCCATGCACACGTCGCCGAGTCCCATGGACTCGCGCGATTCCAGCACGTCGATGCGCTCGATGACGCCGTCCTTCGTCACCACTTCAACTTGGATGGTTCCGTGCTTGCCCATTCCGGTGCCCACGGTTGCCGTGCTTGCGTTTTCGGAAACCGTGCTCGACGTTTGGCCCGTAGGCGCGCAGCCGCCCAGCGTCAGCGCGCCGCCCGCGGTGGCGAGCGCCGCTCCGGTGAGAAACTGCCTGCGAGAAAGTCCTGCCATGATGTCATCCTCCTTCGATATGCCCCGCCTCCCTTGGTTTTCGTTCGGGGCGGCAAAACCCTACCACCGGATGTGCTGGCGATACGTCTAGCTGGGGGTTCAATGTGTAAACCGGCCCGAGTTTAAAAATGTAACCCGCGGGAAAACGCCCGGACGGCCCGGTTGTTTCGGGGTAAGATGGGAAACCGAGCCTGCAGGGAGGGGGTCATCTGCATGAAGGATTTCGTTGAACGTTGGAAAGATGTGCTCATGCGCGTGGGCATGCTGCCCGTGGCGTTTCTGGGCGTGGGGCTGTACCGCGCGTGGCTGTCGACGTTTTTTCGCTACGAAGCGTTTCCTACGATCGGCTTCTTCGACTACGCGTTGTTCGAAGGGGCCATTGGCGTTGCGTCGTTCGCGGTGGTGATCTTCGCGCGCCGCATCGTGCCGCTGTGGTGCAACCGCACGCTGGTCAGGTTGACCGCCGTGGCCATGGTGGGAGGGTCGGCGCTGTGCGTGTTCGCGTGCTTCGCGGTGCAGATTGCGGCGCTCAAGTACGCGGGGCTCGTGTTGGCGGGCGCCGGGTTGGCCTTGCTCATCCTCATGTGGACGGAATTCTTCGGGTCGCTCAACCCCATGCGCGTCGCGGTGTACTACGCGGGGGCCATCGCGTTCGGCGAGTGCCTCAAGTGGCTGTTCACCGGGCTCGATCCGGCGTATATCGCGGTGTTCTCCGTGGCGCTTCCGCTCGTGTCCATCGATTGGGTGCGCCGCTCGATGAGGCGACTTCCCGAGCTCGACCTGCCGAAACCCATGGGCAAGCCGCGGTTGTCGGAAGTGCCGTGGAAGCCCATCCTGCTCATGGGGGTATGCACGCTTGGAACGGGCTTCGGCGTGCTGCCCGATCAGCCGCTCGTGGCGGGCAATATCGTGGGCACCGTGTTCGTGGCGCTGTTCGTGTTCTTCGGCGTGCTGTCGTCGTCGAAGTGGTTCAACTTCGACACCATCTACCAGCTGGCCTTTCCCTTCATGACGGTGGGGCTGCTGCTCATCGCCCCGCAGTTTTCGCTCGATTCGCAAACGGCGGCGGCGTGTTACGACGCCGGATACACCATGCTGTCCGTCTTCATCATGATCGTGCTGAGCAACATCACGTATCGGTTCGGCATTGCGGCCGCGTGGCTCAACGGCATCGAGCGCGGCATCCGCTATCTCGTGGAGGCGGGCGGGTGGAGCGTCTTCGCGTTCGCCTCGGTGTATTTGTCGAAGGAGTCGATGAACGTCCTGCATATCGGCATCGTGATTGCGGTGGTGGTGGCGTTCGCGGCGCTGTTCTTCTCGGAGAAGCGGCTTTCCGCGAAGTGGGGCATCAACCTCAAGGGCGACCCGGGGGAGGACGACGTGTTCTCGCCCGGCGTGTTGGCGCTGCGCGTGTCCGATTTGTCGCGAGACCATAATTTGAGCCCGCGCGAGGAAGAGGTGCTGCAACTGCTGGCGCGCAAGGAGACCACCACCCAAATCGGGGAGAACCTGTTCGTGGCGCCCGGTACGGTGAAGGCGCATACCAGTCGCATTTACAGAAAGCTTGGCGTGCGCAGTCGCGAAGAGCTCTACGAATTGCTTACTATAGAACCATGAGCGGTTGGGATGGGTAAAGCGACAACATGAGGGGCGAGAGCGATGAGCGAGCTGTTCGAGGGCATGCAGGTGGGGACGCTGCGGGCGAAGAACCGGTTGGTGCGCGCGGCAACCTACGAGGCGCTGGCCACCGAGGACGGGCGGATCACGCCGGAGTTGCAGGCGGTCTACGAGGAGCTTGCGGCGGGCGGCGTGGGCACCGTCATCGTGGGATATGCGTACGTCATGCCTGACGAGCAGCCGAATCCGCGCATGTTGAGCATCTGCGACGACGCGCTTGTCCCCGCCTATCGCGAGCTGGTGGAGGCGGCGCATGCGCACGGGGCGGCCATCGTGTCGCAAATCGTGTACGGCGGCTCCGCGACGAAACTCGATCCTCCGAGCGCGCGCATCCTCGGGCCCTCGGCGGTGCCCCATCCGAAGACCGGCATCGTGCCGGTCGAGGCGACGGCGGCCGACCTGTGCGCGCTTGCGTCCGCCTTTGTGGACGCGGCGGCGCGAGCGCAGGCGGCCGGGTTCGACGGCGTGGAGCTGCATGCCGCGCACGGCTACCTGCTCAGCCAGTTCCTCAACCCGCTGCTCAACCGGCGCGCCGATGCGTACGGCGGCTCCCTCGAGAACCGGGCGCGGCTCCTCCTCGAGGTTGTCGATGCCGTGCGGGCGCGCGTGGGCGCGACCTTCCCGCTGCTGGTGAAGCTGAACAGCTCCGACGGCGTGGACGGTGGGCTCACCGAGGACGACAGCCTTGCGGTGGCGAAGCTGCTCGCCGCGCACGGCGTGTCGGCCATCGAGGTGAGCGGCGCCTGGCGCGCCTGCCGCATGCGCGACTTCGACGGCGAGCCCTTCTTCGCCGCGTACGCGCGGCGTCTGGCGCGCGCCGTGGATATCCCCGTCATCCTCACGGGCGGCAATCGGAGCGTCGCTGCGATGGAGCGCCTCGTGCGCGAGGACGGCATCGCGGGGTTCGGCCTCTGCCGCCCGCTTATCTGCGAGCCCGACCTCCCGCGCCGCTGGCAGGCCGATCCGCACGCGAAACCGCGCTGCATCTCCTGCAACGGCTGCAGTACCACCCCCGGCCACCGCTGCCTCCTGCCCGCGCGGGAGTAGCCCTTCGGATGCTATAGTTCCCATCGCGCCACCCCCGAACCCCGCAATTCTCGTGTAATCGGCTTTGAGTTTCGATGACGAGTGATGAACGTGTGGCGGGGGCGGCGCGGCGTTTGTTATCATCGACCCCTATGACGCAACGTAAGAAACATGGATGGTTGAGGACGATGCTGGGTTTAATACTCGGATGCATACTTGTGGTCGTTGCCGTGTTCGCGGTGACGAACGTCGTGACGGTTGCCACGACGAAGGAGCATATCGTCGAGCCGCAGGCCGCCGAAGGCTACAACGCCGACGCCATCGTGGTGTTGGGCGCGTCCGTGTTCGCCGACGGCACGCCGTCGGGCATCCTGCAAGACCGCCTCGACGACGGCATCGAGCTGTACAAGGCGGGCGTCGCGCCGAAGCTTATCATGAGCGGCGACAACAGCACCGTATCGTACAACGAAGTGAAGGCCATGAAGGACTACGCCATCTCGCAGGGCGTGCCGAGCCAGGATATCTTCTGCGACCATGCCGGGTTCTCCACGTACGAGAGCATGTACCGCGCGAAGAACGTGTTCGGCGCCGAGCGCATCGTGGTGGCCACGCAGACGTACCACCTGTACCGCGCGCTGTACGCCGCGCAGGGCCTCGGCCTCGAGGCCATCGGCGTGGCGAGCGACTACCACGACTACTCGAAGCAGTTCCAGTACGACATGCGCGAGATTCCCGCCCGCACGAAGGACTTCTTCAAGACGCTGTTCAAGGTGCCCTCGACGTTCGTGGGCGATCCCATCAGCCTCAACCAGTCGGGCGACGTCACCGAAGGCTAAGGCATGCGGCAGCGCCTGCGCCTCACAGGCCGCCGCTCCCGTCTACTCGTAGTTCTCGATGAGGTCGATGAGGTCCTGCTTCGAATGCAGGGCCGTCTTTTCCAGAATACGCCGCGTGTGGGTGCGCACGGTGCTTTCCGACACGAACAGCGCTTTGGCGATCACCTTGGCGGAGCGCCCGCGCGCGAGGTAGGGTAGCACTTCGGCCTCGCGCCGCGTGAGCCCGTAGTAGTCCACAATCGGGGCGAACACGTCGTCCGCGTCGTCTCCCTGCTCGCGTTGCCGCACGGGGCACGAGGCTCCGCACGCAACGGCGCATTCCGCGTCCGCTTCCTTCGCCTTGCCCGCGCCGAAGCTCAAAAACGAGAAGCGATGTCGGGTGTGCTGAAACAACGCCAGCATGGCAAGCACGTAGATGGCGCCCACCGACACGCCGATGATCAGCACCGACGGGCTTTCGGGAATGAGCATCACCACGTAGCCGATGCCGATGCCCACGAGGCGCGCGATGATGGACACCCCGCGCACGATGCCGCCCACCACGAAGCCCGACACGGAGAAGTCGTACGCCGTCGAAGCCACCATGTACCAGATGATCACGTCGAACACGCCGTAGCAGGCGCTCATCACCACGTTGAGTTCGACAGGATTCGTGCTCCAAAAGCACGGCATGAGCGCGAACAGCACCACCAAAATGGGCACGATCACCTTGAACGTGAGCGCGAGGTCGGTGCGGCGCCGCGCGAACAGCACGAGCCCGATGAGTGCGACGGCCGCCACGATGTTGGCCATGAGCGGCAGCCGATGCGCTTCGTAGGCGGAATCCACCGACACCACGGTCATCTGCCACACGTACCCGAACAAACACGACAGCACGAGGCTTGCCACGATGAGGCTCACGAGCGATCCGAGCGCCGTGCGGTACCGTCCCGAATCGGCGGTGAGGGTGGCGCGCTCGTCGGGCACCTCGCGGTTGCAGCGCGTCAAGCACAGCTGCGAGAGGATGGGCAGCGGCAGCATGAGCAGCAGCGCGGGCACGCCCAGCTCCTCCGAGCAGAACGTGAACGCCACGAACAGCAGCGCCGTGAGCAGCAGCACCACGGGAAGGTAGAACGACGTGCGCGAGGGGTGCATGCGGCCGAGGCATTCGGCCCAGCTTCCCCAAAAGTAGCCGTATCCCACGCCGGCCAGCACCGAACCCGTCATGAGTACGGCGATGGCGACGGGTTCGCTCAGCAGCCCGGCGCTTCCGGCGGCGCCCGAACCGGCGAGCAGCACGAGCCCCGTCACGATGGACGCGGTGAACGCCGTTGGCGGTAGCTTGTCGTAGAAGGAAGGGTTGCGCTCCATGCGGGAGGCGACGAGGAACAGCGTGGTCATGTTCGCCACGAACGACACGATGACGATGAGCGTTTGATAGCCGGTGGTGTACAGCGGCCCCGAAAGCAGGATGGAGCTGCGGAACGTGAGCATGCTGCATGCCCAGAAGAACGCGAGACCGAGGTGGCGAAGCCGCAGCGTCTTCCATACCATGCGCATGCTGCGTCGTTCATTCGCTTCGGGCGAGCATTCGGACATGGGTCGGCAAACTCCTTCGTCGAACGGCGGCGGCTTGGTTCCAGGGGTTCGCACGGCCCCTGAGATAGAGGGCGCTTCGGGGGGAAGCGCGCTGACAACACTTTACCTCATCAGCATAAACACCATTATCATCAATTATTGATGATAAGCAAGTGATTCGCTGGGGTTAGGGTTTTGCGGCGACGAGAAAGGACGCCCGTGAATCCGAACGCACCCATCGCGCCCCACGCACCAACCCTGTCCGCCGAGCCCGCCACGCCCGCCGACATCATCCCCTCCGCACGTCTGCTGCAGGCGGCTTGCGTTGCCGTCGCGCCGCTGCTGACCCGGGAGGGTCTCGAAGCTGCCGACGAGGCCTCGGTGGGCGCCGTGTGCGAGGTGCTTGCGTGCCTGTCGGGCGAGGCGGTTGCGCCGCCGAGCGACGCGGCTCGCCGCGCGCTTGGCCGCGACGTGCTGGTTGCCGGGCTGCCGTTGGCGGCGCTGCCGGTGGAATCGCTGCACAAACCGTGGTGCGGCCCCGACGGCACGGTGCGCGCCGCGCGGGGCATGTACGGCGGCGAGTCGGCCCGGCACGTGCGGGCGCTGTACGCCGCCTGCGGGCTGAGCGTGCCCGAGGAGTTCGCGGCCATGCCCGATCACCTCGCGCTGCTGCTCGAGCTTGAGGCGTTCTTTCTCGAAGCCGATGATGCGTCGGCGGCGCGCACGCTCGTGTGCGATCACTTCGACTGGCTGGGCGCCTACGACGCCATGCTTGCCGCTCGCGCGGAGCAGGCGGCAGACGCCCCGGCATTCGATATGACCAAGCGCCGCGACCTCGCGCAGGGCATCGCCTTCATGCGCACGATGGTCCGCTCGATGGACCGTGCGGTGCACGCATGGGCTGCGAACGCGGCGTGAGAAACGCTCATCGGTAGGGAGGGCGTTGCGCGCTCGCGTGCGACGCAGACAGTACGACGAGATAGTAAGGAGGAGGAATGTTCGATTCTACGGTTTCGCGCAGGACGTTTCTGAAGGGATCGGCCGCGGCTGCGTCGCTGGGCGCGGTCGGGACGCTTTCGCTGAGCGCGTGGCGCGCCGATGAGGCGCATGCGGCCGGAGGCGACCGCGCGGTCACGCCGTCGCTGTGCAACGGCTGCTCGAGCAAGTGCGGCCTGATGGCCACCACGTTGGGCGGGACGCTGTTCACGCTGAACGGCAGCGAGCAGCATCCGTATTCGAAGGGCAAGCTGTGCGCCCGCGGCCATGGCTTCGCGCAGATGGCCTACAACGAGGAGCGCGTCACGCAGCCTCTGCGCCGTACGGAAAACGGCGAGTTCGAGCCCATCGATTGGGACACCGCGTTCCGGGAGATCGGCGAGAAGGTGCAGGCCATCGTGGCGGCAAGCGGCCCCGAGTCGCTGGCGCTCATCCACGACCCGCGCCCGTCGGGCAAGTACTACACGAAGCGCTTCATGAATGCGCTGGGTTCCGCGAACATCTACACGCACGCGGCGGCGTGCAACCTGTCCAAGGAAGCCGGCTTCGCCGAGACCATCGGCGCGTCGAACTACTCGGTGGACTTCGCCTCGTGCAAGATGGTGATGTTCATCGGCCGCAGCTACGGCGACGGCATTCGCCCGTCCCATGCCATGAGCTTGGCCGACGCCGCCGAGGCCGGCACGCGCGTGGTCATCGTCGACCCGCGCCTCAACAACGCCGGCATCTTCGCCACCGACTGGGTGCCCGTCAACCCCGGCACCGACCTGGCGCTGCTCATGGGCATCTGCAACGTGCTCATCGAAGAGGACCTCTACGATCACGAGTTCGTCGAGCAGTACACGGTGGGCTTCGACGAGTTCGCCGCGCAGGCCAAAACCTACACGCCCGAATGGGCCGAAGGCATCTGCGATGTGCCCGCCGACACCATCCGCGAGCTGGCTCAGGCGCTTGCCGCCGCCGCACCGGCCGCCGCGGTGGAGGCGAGCTGGCGCGCCGCGTTCGGCTGCGCGTACAAGAACTCGTTCGACACGGCCCGCGCCGTGACGGCCGTGAACACGCTGCTGGGCTCGTGGGGCCAGAAGGGCGGCGCGCTGCTCACAGGCTCGCCGAAGGCCGGCGACATCGCCGACGAGCGGTTCGCCGCTCCGCCGAAACCCGAGGCCAAGCGCATCGGCGACAAGGAGTACGGCGCGGTGAGCAGCTCGGGCTCGAACATCGCCGCCCTCGAAGCCGCCCTCGACGGCCGCATCAAGGGCCTGTTCTTCTACAACTCCAACGCGGCGAAGGGCTACGCCCAGCCCAAGGTGTGGGCCGAGGCCTTCGAGAAGCTCGACCTCATGGTGGCCATCGACGTGCAGATGTCGGAGACGGCCATGCAGGCCGACTACGTGCTGCCTGAGTGCACCTACCTCGAGCGCATGGAGGCCCCCGACTACATCGGCGGCAAGAAGCAGTTCGTGGCCCTGCGCGCTCAGGCGCTCGACCGCGTGCATCCCGACACGCTGCCCTGCGACGAGATTTTCACGGGCCTCGCGCAGGCCTGCGGGGTGGGCCAGTACTTCGACTTCACCGTCGAGGATCTGGCGCGCGCCGAAATGGACACGCTCGGCGTGAGCTTCGACGAGCTCAAGGAGAAGGGCGTCGTGGACGTGACGTCCAAGAAGTTCGAGTACGGCGTGCCCGCGTTCAAAACGCCCACCGAGAAGTACCAGTTCACCAGCGAGAAGGCGGGTGCTGCGGGGCTCAACCCCGTCATCGGCTACGTGGAGCGCCTTGTCATGCCGCAGGGCGACGAACTGCACTTCATCGGCGGCAAGCAGGCCATCCACTCCCACACCATGACGCAGAACATCGAGGCGCTCAACGCCATCTCGCGCGAGTACAACCTGGAGCGCGTGTGGATGAGCTCGAAGGATGCGGCGGACCGCGGCATCGCCGACGGCGACCTCGTGGAGGTGGCGTCGAGCGAACATACCGGCCAGGTGCGGTGCAAGGTAACCGAGCGTCTCAAGCCGGGCGTGCTGTACCTGCCCACGCACTACGGCGGGTCGTCTCCGTACCAGTCGCGTGCCTACGAGTACGGCATCAGCATGACGGAGTTCGTGCCGTTCCACGGCGGCGAGCCGGGCGTCGGTTCGACCATGAGCCAGGAAGTGGCCGTTACGGTGAAGAAGGTGGCGGCATAACATGGCGCGTTACGGAATGCTCATCAACACGAAGAAGTGCGTGGGCTGCTACGCCTGCCGCGTGGCCTGCCAGATGATCAACGGGTTGGACTCCGACAAGGCGTTCATCCACTACGAGGAGCTGGAAACCGGGACGTATCCCAGCGTGTACGCCGAGAACGTGCCCGTGCAGTGCATGCACTGCGAGAACGCCCCGTGCGCTTCGGTATGCCCGACGCACGCCACCTACACCACCGATTCGGGCGTGGTGCTGGTGGAAGAGGAGAAGTGCATCGGCTGCAAGTACTGCATGGCCGCGTGTCCGTACGGCGTGCGCGTGCAGCTGCACTCGGGCGTGGTGGAGAAGTGCCGCTTCTGCTGGTACGAGGGCGAGCCGGGCAACCCGCCGGCGTGCGTGGGCACCTGCATCACGGGTGCGCGCATCTTCGGCGACCTGGACGATCCTGAGAGCGAGATCTCGAAGGCCATCGCTCGCTCCAACGCGCAACCGCTCGCGAGCAATCTGACCGAATCCAAGATCTACTACGTGAGGTGATGAACAATGGTATGGGGACCCCTTATCGCTTGGTACCTGTTTCTGGCCGGCGCGTCGGCCGGAGCGTTCCTGACGGCCGCGTTCGTCGAGGCCAAGTACCCTGACAGCGTGAAGATGCGCGTGGCCGGCCGCATCATCGCTCCCGTGTTTCTGGCCATCGGCCTGGTCATGCTCATCTTCGACGCCGAAGCCGGACTGCACAACCCGCTGCGTTTCGTGTGGCTCATCGCGAACCCCGGTTCGGTGATGACGCTGGGCGTGTACTTCATCTGCGTGTTCATGCCGGTGGCGCTCGTGTCGGCACTGCTCGAGGTGCTGAAGAAGCCCGTGCCGAAGTGGCTCACGTGGATCGGCGTGGTAGCCGCGTTCGCGGTGGCGGCCTACACGGGCTTCCTGCTGGGCGTGGTGAAGGCGTATCCGCTGTGGAACAACGCAGTGCTGCCCATCCTGTTCGTGGTGTCGGCGCTGTCGGCGGGCCTTGCGGCCACGTCGCTCGTGGGGCTGATCGTTGACCGCGAGCGCTTCGAGCAGATGTGGCTCATCAAGAAGTCGCACGTCATCCTGTCGGCCATCGAGATGGTGGTGCTGGCAACCATGCTCATCATCGTGTGCGCGGGCAGCGTGGAAGGCGCCGCGTCGGTGCAGTCGCTCATCATGGGGCACTACGCGCCGGCGTTCTGGGGCGGCATCGTGCTGCTGGGTTTGGTGGCGCCGTTCCTCATCGAGGGCTATCCGGTGTTCATCACGAAGCGCGTGGAAACGTCCATGACGTCCATGGCCGTGAGCATCATCGGCGAGGCGGGCGTGCTCGTGGGCGGCTTCCTGCTGCGCCTGCTCGTGGTGCTCGCCGCGCTGCCGGTGCTGTACCTCTAGCGCCGCCGCTGCGTCGAACGTACGCGCGCATCATACGCATTACCCGACGGGCGCCGCACCCTCTCCGCGGCGCCCGTCTTTCGCGTCTATCGGTAGCGTTCGATGAGGTCGATCACTTCTTGCTTGGAGTGGAGGTCGGTCTTTTCCAGGATGCGGCGCGTGTGCGTGCGGATGGTGTTCTCCGACACGAACAGCGCGTCGGCGATGACGCGCGCCGAGCGTCCGCGGGCGATGAAGGGCAGCAGCTCGGCCTCGCGGCGCGTCAGGCTGAAGTCCTCGGCGATCATCTCGAAGACGGCGTCCTCGGATGGGGGCGCGGCGGGGACGGCCTGCGCCGGGGTAGGAGCCGCGGGGGCTTGCGGCATTGCGGGCGCGGCCGGAGTCGCGGGGACAGGCGCAACCGCGGTCGCGGGGGAGCGCTCCGCCGTCTCGCCCGCCGCCAGCTCGCCCGCGCCCGCTTCGGCGCGCGCTGCCTCGAGCACCGACGGCTTGCGCCGCGTGCCGTAGAACAGGCCCAATGCGGCCAGCACGTAGATGGCGCCCACCGACACGCCCACGATGAGCAGCGACGAGCTGTTCGGTATGAGCATGAGCAGGTACCCGATGCCGATGCCTATAAGGCGCGCGAGGATGGACAGCGCGCGCACGATGCCGCCGATGACGAAGCCCGAAACCGCGAAGTCGTAGGCGCTCGACGCCACCATGTACCAGATGATCACGTCGAACGCGCCGTAGCTCGCGCTCATCACGGCGTTGAGCACGATGGGGCTCGTCTCCCAGAAAAACGGCAGCACCGCGAAGAGGATGACGATGACGGGCACGATGACGCGGTACGCCAGCGCCAGGTCCAAGCGCTTGTGCGCGTACAGCACGAGGGCGATGAGCAGCACGGCCACCACGAGGTTCGCCACGAGCGGCGCCTGGTGGGCCTCGTTCACCGAGTTCACCGACAGCACCGTCATCTCCCACACGAGGCCGAACAGCAGCGATAGCACGAGGCTAGCCACGATAAGCGTGACGAGCGAGGCGAGCGCCGTGAGGTAGCGTTTGGAATTCGTGGTGCGCGCGTAGTTCCCGTCGGGAACCTCGGCATGGCAGCGGCGCAGACAGAGAAGCGACAGGACGGGCAGCGGCAGCATGAGCAGCAGCGGCGGCGCGCTCTCGTACTCGGCCGCCAGCGAGATGCCCAGGAATAGCGCAGCCGTGAGCAGAAACGCCACGGGGATGTAGAACGAGGTGCGCGAGGGGTGCATGCGCCCGAAGCATTCGGCCCAGCTTCCCCAAAAGTACCCGTATCCCACGCCGGCAAGCGCCGAGCCGCCTATCAGCAGCGCGAGCATGACCGCTTCGTTGCCGCAGCGTCCTGCCACGTCGATCACCACGAGGCCCACGATGATGAACGCGCAGAACAGCCAGCCGGGCAGGCGGTCGAACGTGCGGGGGTCGCGTTCCATGAACGCCGCGATGGCGAACAGGGTGGTCATGTTCGCCACGAACGAGACGAGCACGACGAACGTCTCGAGCTCGGGCGTGTCCGCGGGGCCTTGCAGCAGGATGGAGCTGCGGAAGGTGAGCATGCTGCACGCCCAGAAAAACGCGAGCCCGATGTGGCGCAGCCGAAGCGTCTTCCACACCATGCGCATGCTGCGTCGATCGCGTCCGACCGCCAGCCGAGTGCTCAAATCCATCCCCCTCTTGGTCAACGGGCACGTAACAACCCGGTACCGACGTCCCGTTCTACTTGCGAAAAAATCCCTATTCATTAGGTGAAATAACGAAATCACCAGAAACTGATTACCCGGCCTTTCGCCGCCGCGCCTAGGATGGGCGGCAACGAGAAAGGACGAAACCGTGCGAGCCATGAACAACACCGCTTTCCTATTATCGCTCATTGCGCCGCTGTTTTCTCACCTGAAGGATGAGGAATACGGTCAGGTGCTGCGAAACGCCGCATGGCAGGACGTGCGTGCCGCGGCGGGCGACACGGCGGGCGCCGCGCTTGCGCTTCCCGCATGGCCGGCTCGTTCCTCGTTCCAAAACGAACTGCTCGTGCCCGGCATGCCGCTTGCCGCCATGCCCGTGGAATCGCTGTACAAGCCGTGGTCCTCGCAGGAGGGCAACGCGTTCGGCGCCACGCGCGGCCTCTACATGGGCGATGCGGCGCGGCATATGTCCGCCCTGTACCGCCAGCTTTCCATCGACGTGCCCGCGTCCTTCGCTTCCATGCCCGATCACCTCACCCTCGAGCTCGAACTGCTGTCGCTCGTGCTCGAGGCGGGTAACGAGGAGGCCGCCCGACAGCTCGTGCGCGACCACGTCGACTGGCTCGACGACTACGACGCAGCGCTTGCCAATCGGGCCGACATGGTGGCGCACAACGGCGCCCTGATCGACCAACGCCGCCGCACCCTGCTCGACGGCATCGCGTTTCTGCGGGCGCTCCTTGCGCTGGTGACCTCGATTACCCGCGCCATTCTGAATGAGCGAACCGAGGCACCGCACGGATGCAGCAACCCCGTCCCCCTGTTTCATGCGGGACGATAAGCGATAGATAAGACGAGTTGAACTGCAAGAAAGGGAGGAAAGGAATGAGGGAGACAACGGTATCGCGTAGAACGTTCCTCAAGGGTTCGGCCGCTACGGCCGCGCTCGCCTGCGCCGCGGGTTCCATCTCGCTCGGCTCATGGCAGGCAGAGCGCGCCGTAGCGGATGAACCGTCCGCGACCAAAACCGCTCCGTCGCTGTGCAACGGCTGCTCGAGCAAGTGCGGCCTCGTGGCCACCACGGTGGACGGCCAGCTGTGGACGCTGCGCGGCAACGAGGGGCATCCGTACGCGAAAGGCCGCATCTGCGGACGCGGCCACGGCCTGGCTCAGATGGCGTACTCCGACGAACGCGTGACGCAGCCTATGCGCCGCAAGGACGACGGCTCGTTCGAGCCCATCGACTGGGACACCGCGTTCAAGGAGATCGGCGAGAAGACGAAGGCCATCATCGAGAAGAACGGTCCCGAGTCGCTGGCCATCATCCAGGACCCGCGCCCGTCGGGCAAGCAGTACTCCGCGCGCTTCATGAACGCGCTCGGCTCGGCCAACGTGTACGCGCACTCCTCGTCGTGCAACCTGTCGAAGGAGAGCGCCTACCAGCTCACCATCGGCGCCACCGGGTTCTCCAACGACTTCGCCAACGCGAAGATGGTGCTGTTCATCGGCCGCAGCTACGGCGACGGCATCCGCCCCTCGTCGGTGCAGAGCCTCGCCGACGCGGCTGAGAACGGCACGCGCATCGTCATCGTGGACCCGCGCCTCAACAACTCCGGCATCTTCGCCAGCGATTGGGTGCCCATCAACCCCGGCACCGACCTCGCGTTGCTCCTGGCCATGGCGAACGTGCTCATCGAAGAGGACCTCTACGATCACGACTTCGTCGAGCAGAACACGTACGGCTTCGACGAGTTCGCCGCGCAGGCTAAGGAGTACACGCCGGCCTGGGCCGAGAAGATCACCGACATCCCGGCCGCGACCATCGAAGAGCTGGCCCGCGCCATGGCGAAGGCGGCCCCGGCGGCCTCCGTCGAGTCGGGTTGGCGCGCGGTCATCGGCTGCTCGTACAACAACTCGTTCGACACCGCCCGCGCCATCACGGCCATCAACGCCCTGTTGGGCAGCTGGGGCGCGAAGGGTGGCGCGCTGCTCACGTCGTCCCCGAAGGCCGGCGCCATCGAGGACGCCCGCTTCAAGGCCCCGGCGAAGCCGGAAGCCAAGCGCGTGGGCGACGTGGAGTACCCGCTGGCCCTCGCGAGCGCCGGCACGAACGTCGCCGCGCTGCAGGCCGCGCTGAACGGCGAGATGAAGGGCCTGTTCTTCTACAACTCGAACGCTGCGAAGGGCTACGCGCAGCCGAAGAAGTGGACCGAGGCCTTCGAGAAGACCGACCTCGTGGTCACCATCGACGTGCAGATGTCCGAGACCGCGCTGCAGTCCGACTACGTCCTGCCCGAGGTCACCTACCTCGAGCGCCTCGAGCTGCCCGAGTTCGTGGGCGGCAAGAAGCACTTCGTGGGCATGCGCACCGTGGTGCTGGACAAGATTCATCCCGAGACGAAAACCTGCGACGAGATTTTCAACGGCCTGGCCGAAGCGTGCGGCGTGGGCGAGTACTTCCAGTTCACGGCCGAGGATTGGGCCGAAGCACAGCTGGCCACCGTGGGCGTAACCCTCGATCAGATGAAGAAGGACGGCGTGATCGAGCTGCCCGACCCGAACTTCCAGTACGGCGTGCCCACGTTCAAGACGACCTCCGGCAAGTTCGAGTTCAAAACCGACAAGGTGGGCGACGCCGGCCTCAACCCGGTGATCGGCTGGGTGCCGCGCAAGGTGACCCCGAAGGACGGCGAGTTCTCCATCATCGGCGGCAAGCAGGGCATCCACTCCCACACCATGACGCAGAACATCGAAGCGCTCAACGCCATCTCGCGCGAGTACCACATGGAGCGCCTGTGGATGGCCGCGAAGGACGCCGAGCAGCTGGGCGTGCAGACGGGCGATACCGTGGAGGTGGCCTCGAGCGAGCACACCGGCCAGGTGGAGGTGCGCGTGACGCAGCGCCTCAAGCCCGGCGTGGTGTTCCTGCCCACGCACTACGGCGGAGATTCGCCGACCCAGACCCGCGCGTATCAGTACGGCATCAGCCTGAACGACTTCATTCCCCTCGACGCCGAACCGGGCGTGGGCTCCATGATGAGCCAGGAAGTGGCCGTTACGGTGAAGAAGGTGGAGGCGTAACATGGCACGCTACGGAATGCTCATCAACACGAAAAAGTGCGTCGGCTGCTCGGCCTGCCGCATCGCCTGCCAGATGAAGAACCATCTGGAAACGGGGGAGTCGTTCATCAAGTACCACGAGATCGAGACGGGGGAGTACCCCAACGTCTACAACGAGATCGTGCCCACCCAGTGCATGCATTGCGAAGACGCGCCCTGCGCCGCCGTGTGCCCGACGCACGCCACCTACATCACCGACTCCGGCGTGGTGCTGGTGGATGCGGAGAAGTGCATCGGATGCAAGTACTGCATGGCCGCGTGTCCCTACGACGCCCGCATCGTGCAAGAATCCACCGGCGTGGTGGAGAAGTGCCGCTTCTGCTGGGACGGCGAGAATCCGGGCAACCCGCCGGCGTGCGTGGGAACCTGCATCTCGGGCGCGCGCATCTTCGGCGACCTCGATGATCCGAACAGCGAGATCAACCAAGCAATTGCGCGCTACCATGCGCAGCCGCTCGCCGACAATCTGACCGCTTCGAAAATCTACTACGTGAGGTGATGAACCATGGTTTGGGGACCTATGATCGCATGGTACCTGTTTTTGGCCGGCGCGTCGGCGGGGGCGTTCCTGACGGCCGCGTTCGTCGAAGCCAAGTACCCTGAGAGCGTTAAGATGCGCGTTGCCGGCCGCATTATCGCTCCCATCTTCATCGGCATCGGCCTGCTCATGCTCATGCTTGACGCCGAGGCCGGGCTGCACAACCCGCTGCGCTTCTTCTGGCTCGTCTCGAACCCCGGTTCGGTGATGACGCTGGGCGTGTACTTCATCTGCATCTACATGCCGGTGGCGCTCGTGGTGGCCCTGCTTGAGATCCTGAAGAAGCGCGTGCCGAAGTGGTTGACGTGGATCGGCATCGTGTTCGCCTTCGCCGTGGCGGCCTATACGGGCTTTTTGCTGGGCGTCGTCAAGGCGGTGCCGCTGTGGAACAACGCCATCCTGCCCATCCTGTTCGTGGTGTCGGCGCTGTCGGCGGGCCTTGCGGCCACGTCGCTCGTGGGGCTCATCCTCGATCGCGAGCGCTTCGAGCAGATGTGGCTCATCAAGAAGTCGCACGTCGTCCTGTCCGTCGTGGAGATGGTGGTGCTCGCAACGATGCTGGTCATCGTCAGCGCCGGCAGCTTCGAAGGCGCGGCATCGGTGCAGGAGCTCGTGGCCGGGCAGTATGCGCCGGCGTTCTGGGGCGGCATCGTGCTGCTGGGTTTGGTGGCGCCGTTCCTCATCGAAGGCTATCCGGTGTTCATCGCAAAGCGCGTCGAAACGTCGACGACCTCCATGGTGGTCAGCGCCATCGGCGAGGCCGGGGTGCTCGTGGGCGGCTTCCTCCTGCGCCTGCTCGTCATCTTGGCGGCGCTCCCCGTGCTGTTCCTCTAGCTTACCCGCGCGTCCCGCCCACCCCCTGGCGGGACGCTTTTCGGCAGCTCGGCCTCCTTCGAGCTTGCCGTTCCCCCTCCCTAGGGCGTCACGCATACCCCCTCCGCGTGGCGCCCGCCTGTATTGAGACGAATCGAGGTGCGCTATATGGAAGATTCCCGTGCTGTGCATTGGGGCATGGTCATCGACCTTGCGAAGTGCGTCGGGTGCGACTCGTGCACCGTGGCGTGCAAGGCGGAGAACCGCACGCCGCCGGGCGTCACGTACAACGTGGTGCTCGAGCAGGAGACGGGCACGTATCCCAACGTGCGCATCGAGGCGGTGCCGCGCCCGTGCATGCAGTGCGAAGACCCCGCCTGCGTGTCGGTGTGCCCGGTGCGCGCCACGTACCGCGGCGAGGACGGCATCGTGATCATCGACGCCGACCGCTGCATCGGGTGCAAGTACTGCATCGCCGCGTGCCCCTACGGGGCGCGCTCGGCCGACGAGGGCTCGTCGTACGCCGCCGAGGTGCAGGCGGCCGACCAGGTGACGGCGCCCGAGTACGGCGTGGAGCGCGGCGCGCGCGGGAAGTACGCGGGCACGTACGGCACGGTGCGCAAGTGCACGTTCTGCGCGCATCGCATCGCCGAGGGCGAGGCGCCGGCGTGCTGCGAGACGTGCATCGGCGACGCGCGGTACTTCGGCGACTTGAACGACCCGGAATCGAAGGTGGCGCAGCTGGCCGCCTCGCCGCGGGCGTTCCGCCTGCGCGAAGAGCTGGGTACGAATCCGTCCGTCTACTACCTGAAATGATCGGGGTGACTATCCATGGCATCTAACACAACGAGGAAGGGTGCGCCGCGCATGTACGCGCTGCCCGCGCCGTTCTCGCGCCGCGCCACCGTCGGGTGGGCCGTTATCGTGGGCGCGCTGCTGGCGGCGGGCGCGTTCTTCATGTTCGACCGCCTGGCCAACGGGCTGGGCATGGCCGGGGCCACGAACGCCGTGCCCTGGGGTTTGTGGGTGGTGGTGTACATCTGGTTCTCCGGGCTGGCGGGCGGCTTGTACCTGCTGTCGGCTTTGGTGTATCTGCTGAGGCTGCCGCGCTTCGCGCCCATCGCGCGGCTGTCGCTGGGGCTGAGCATCGTGTCGCTTGTCGTGTCGATGATCTTCATCGGCATCGACCTGGGCGCCATCCGGCATTCGCTGGGCACGCTGCTGTTCTTCCACTGGTCGTCGCCCTTGGCGTGGGAGATCAAGGCGTATATGTTCTTCATGGCGGTGGCCATCGCGCAGTTCGCGCTGGTGCTGTGGAGCGACAGGCGCGCGGCGTGCGAGGGCACGGATGCCGCGGGTTCGGGCGCTGGCGCTGGCGCGCCGAATGCGGCGGCGCTGCGGCGGCGCGGCAACGTGAACCTGGCCATCCGCGTGCTGGCCGGCGTGGGCGTGGCCACGTCGTTCGTGGGGCCTCCGGGCGGCACGGGCATGTTCTTCGCCGCGGTGAAGACGCGCGGGCTGTGGGAGGGCGGCATCACGTCGGTGCTGTTCTACGTCATGGCCATCGTGACGGCGGCCGCGTTCCTCATCGTGGCGTACCGGCTGCTGGCCCGCCTGCGCGGGGCGCGTCCCGAGGCGGGCGTGCTCGTGGGGTTGAACCGCGTGCTGGCCGCATCGCTGTTCGCGCTTGCGTTCTGCGTGTTCTTCCAGGTGGCGCCCGCGCTCTTGTCGGGCGATCCGGCCGTGGCCACCGCTGTGCAGGTGATGGTGGCGGGCTCGTTGGCACCGCTGTTCTGGGTGGGCGAGATCGGCCTGGGGCTGGTGCTGCCGGCCGTGCTGCTGGCGGTGGGCGCGCTGCGCGGGCGCCGGGCTGCGAGCGGTGTTGCTGCCGGTGTCGCCGGTGCTTCCGTGGGCGGCGGCGCGTGGGCCGTGGGCGCGGCCCTCTCCGCGATGGCGGGCGTCCTCGCGCTGCGGTACGTGCTGGTGGTGGCCGGGTTCTCCGTGCCGCTGTTGGACGGTATGCCCGCGCCGGTGTACGTGCCCAGCGTGGGCGAGGTGATGGTGGCCCTGTTCGTGCTGGGGCTGGCCGTCGGCTGCTACGGGCTGGCTGTGCGCCTGCTGCCGCTCGAGCGCGTGGGCGCGAGCGAGGGCGAAGCGCGGTTGGAGAGCGCGTACGCGGACGCCGGTGCGGACGCGGCGTACGGTGCGGCGGCGCGCGATGAGGTTTCGATGGGCAAGGAGGTGCGCGATGGAGGCGCAGCGTAAGGACGAAGCGCAGGAGCGTGCCGGCATGTTCGGCACGCCGTCGCGCCGCGCCGTCATCGGCGCGAGCTGCGCGGTGGCTGCGGGCGCGGTGCTGGCCGGTGGAGGATTGGGGGCGTACATGGCAACCGACAATCCGATGACCGACGAGCCGCACGGACGCGGCAGCGCTACCGGCGCGTACGCGGCCGACGACGTCATCCTGTCCATGTGCAACAACTGCAACACGTACTGCACCATCAAGGTGCGCGCGGCCGATGCGGCCGACGGCGCGGGCGCCAACGAGGGCGCCACGGCGCTCGTGCGCAAGATTGCGGGCAACCCGTACTCGCCGCTCAACTCGCAGCCCTATGCGCCTGTGCCCTACGCGACGCGCCCGGAGGACGCGCTTGCGCCCGGCGACGACATGGCCCGTGCGGGCCGTGCCACGAACGGCGGCATGATCTGCCTCAAGGGCCAGTCGGGCATCCAGCTGGCGCACGACACCTTCCGCATAACGCAACCGCTGCGCCGCGTGGGCGCGCGCGGCTCCGACGAGTGGGAGACGGTGAGCTGGGACACGGCCCTCGACGAGATCGTGCACGGCTCGCCCGCGCTCGGCACGCCGGGTATCGCTGAGTGGTACGCCTGGGCGCCGAAGAAGCAGGTGGAGGCCGATGTGGCACTCGTGGAGTCCGGCGAGATGGGGCAGGACGAGTTCGACCGGAAATGGGCCGACACGCTCATCGACACGAAGCACCCCGACCTCGGCCCGAAGTCTAACCTGTTCTGCTCGGCGGGCGGCGACCGCATGTTCCTCATCGGCGACCGCCTCACGCAAAACGGCTTCGGCTCGGTGAACAACTTCAACCACGGCGGCGTGTGCGGCATGACCGGCGTCATGGGCAACGTGCGCACGCACCCCACCACGAACCACAAGCGCATGTACGCCGACATCGACCACTGCGAATGCCTCATCATCTGGGGCACCGAGCCCATGACGGCGAACAAGGGGCCGTCGTGGCTGGCCCCGCGCCTGTCGGTGGCGCGCAAGCGCGGCATGAAGCTGTACGTGGTGGACCCGCGTCAGGGCCGCAGCGCGTCGAAGGCCGACGGGTGGCTGCCCGTGATGCCCGGCAAGGACGCCGAGCTGGCCTTCGCCCTGATGTCGTGGATCTTCTCGAACGAGCGCTATGACGCTCGTTATCTGGCGGCGCCCGGAAAGAAGGCGGCTGCGGCGCTGGGCGAGCCCACCTGGTCGGACGCGGCGCACCTCGTGGCGGTGGATCTGCCGAACCGGCCCATCGTCACCGCGAAGGTGCTCGGGCGTGCGGGCGAGGCCGGCGCCGACGATGCCGCGCTGGCGGAAGACGCGCGGTTCGTGTTCGTGGACGGCCAGCTCGTGGCCGCCGATGCCGTCGACGGTGCGGCCGACTTGCTGGTGGATACCGAGATCGAGATCAAGGGCAAGCCGGCGCGGGTGAAGAGCGTGTTTCAGCTGCTGAAGGAGCGCGTGGAAGAGCGCTCGTTCGAGGAATACGCCGCCGATGCGGGCATCGAGCCTGCGGTGGTGGAGGACGTGGCGCGCGAATTCACGAGCCACGGCAAGCGCGCCTGCGTCATGAGCTACCGCGGCCCCGCTATGCATGCGAACGGCTACGACGCCGTGCGCGCGGTGGGCTACCTCAACTTCCTCATCGGCAACCACGACTGGAAGGGCGGGCACCTGGCCGCCGGGGCGAAGTTCGCGCCGTACACCGGCCGCTACGACCTGCAAACGGTGCCCGACGCGCACGCGGGCTGGGGTATTCCCATCACGCGCCAGAAGACGCAGTACGAGAACACGAGCTACTTCAAGCAGGACGGCTATCCCGCGCCGCGCCCGTGGTACCCGCTGCCGGGCAACCTGTCGCACGAGATCATCCCCACGCTGCGCGCGGGCTACGTGTACGACCATCTGGGCGCGCTGTTCATCCATCGCCACTCGCTCGTGGATTCCACGCCGGGCGGGCAGCGCCTGGCCGACGTGCTGGGCGACCCCGGCAAGATCAACCTGCTCGTGTCGTTCGACGTGGAGGTGGGCGACACCTCGCGCTACGCCGACTTCGTGCTGCCCGACAAGACCTACCTCGAGCGGTTCAGCCAGGAATCCATCTACCCGAACCAGCAGTACCAGCTCATCCAGCTGGGGCAGCCGGCCATCCGTGCCTACGAGGGCCCGCGCTCGGTGGAGGACGTGTACTTCGACCTCATGCAGCGCCTCGAGCTGCCGGGCGTGGGCGAGAGCGCCGTGCCGGTGGGCAAGGACGGTGCGGGCGGCGCGGCGGCGCTTTCGACCGAGTACGACTACTGGTTGAAGATGGCCGCGAACGTGGCGTACGCCGGCGAGAATCCGGTGCCCGACGCCGACGATGACGAGCTGGCCCTGTTCGAGCGTGCTCGCACGCGGTCGCTCGGCGATGCGTTCGACCTGGAAACGTGGAAGGCCGCCGTCACGGAGGAGGAGTGGCCGAAGGTGGTGTACGTGCTCAACCGCGGCGGGCGTTTCGGCTCGGCCGACCCGGCGAAGGGCGACGGCTACGAAGGCGACCTCATCAAGACGCGTTACGGTGGGATGTGCGCGTTCTACGATCCGAAGACGGCCTCGCTGAAGAACGCCCTGACCGGCGAGAACTTCGACGGCATGGCGCACACGGCTCCCGTGGCGCTCGCCGACGGCACGCCGATGGAGCATGCTGCCGACCGACCGCTCGCCTTCATCAACTGGAAGGCCCGCACGAACGGCACGCACCGCACCATCGCCTCGTCGTGGCTGCGCGAGCTGTCTACCGAGAACTTCGTGTGGATGGCTCCGACCGACGCCGCCGTGCGCGGACTGGTGAACGGCGACGCCGTGGACATCGTGGGTCCCGAGGGTGTTTTGGCCGGTCACGTGCGCGTGACCGAGGGTATCCGCCCCGGCGTGGTGGGAGCGAATTACTCGTTCGGCCATCAGGGCTACGCCGCCCGCGCCGTGCGCATCGACGGCGAGGACGTGGGTCCCGCGCCCGACTACCTGGAAGAGGAGGGCATTCTCGACGGCGACGAGCCCGGCAAGCAGAAGACCGGCTTCGCCGGCGGTCGCGGTCGCGGCTTCTGCATGAACGAGCTGCTGCCCGAGGACACCGCCGTGGCAGGCGGAGGCGGCGTCTGCGACCCCATCGGCGGCGGAGCCGCCCAATTCGACCTATGGGTTGACGTGCAGAAACATAGGTGACGCGCCCCGCGCAGGAGCGCCGCTTCTATGGCGCGGAGGGAGATGTGCGGCTGAGCACCTCCCTCCGCGCCGATCCAACCCGGCCGCGGCCTGCGATCGGCGCGGCCAATGACGCCCAGATCCCCGAGCCTTCTGCCGCGCCAGAAGAAAGCTCGCACCAGAAAAAGGCCCCACTGCAAAAAAGCCCCGCGCCCAAAACTCCCTCTTTTACCGTAACTGTGGAAATCGCTTGGAGCTGGCAACATTCCCAAACCTACGGGGGTTTTCGGTTCCGGTATACTTGCCCGCTGTGAAATCGCTCCTGCAAACATATGAACGGTATACCAGCCCCCGGCAGCTCTCGCGGCATCGGGCGCGCCGGTTCCTTTTTGCGGCATCCGACACCCCGCTTTCGAGCATGAGGGTGTAGTCCTCGCCGCGTTTCCCCTTGTCACTATATCTTTTTCGTCGCCGACGGCCGAGCCGCCGCACGGTCTTCGACGCCCTCATATAAGGAAGTTGATGCAATCTTGAATGAACAACAATTAGTGGCCCAGCAGCACAAGGTAACCCGCAAGGAGATCACCGTCATCGGCATCGTGCTGGCAGGTGCGTTCCTCGCCATCCTCAACCAGACCGTCCTGTCGCCCGCATTGCCGAAGCTCATGGACGCCTTCGCCATCTCGGCTGGCACGGCGCAGTGGGTGACCTCCATCTACATGCTGGTCAACGGCATCATGGTGCCCATCACAGGATTCCTCATCGACCGCTTCTCCACGCGCAAGCTGTTCTTCGCGTCCCTCGTGGCGTTCATCGTGGGCACGGCGCTGTGCGCGGCCGCGCCCTCGTTCGAGCTGCTCATCGTCGGGCGCATCCTGCAGGCGGCCGGCGCGGGCGTGCAGCTGCCGCTCGTGGGCGTGGTGCCCATGCTCATCTTCCCGCCCGAGAAGCGCGGCACGGCCATGGGCATGGCCGGCATCGTCATGAGCTGCGCGCCGGCGGCCGGTCCCGTGCTGGCGGGCGGCATCATCGACTCGTGGGGCTGGCGCATGATGTTTTGGGCGATGATTCCCCTGGCCATCATCGTGCTTATCGTGAGCATCGTCGCGCTGACGAACGTCGGCACGCTCAAGCGCCCGCACCTCGATGTGCCGTCCATCATCCTGTCCACGTTCGCGTTCGGCGGCCTTCTGTACGGGTTCTCGAGCGCCAGCACGATGGGCTGGGACAGCCCCGTGGTCATCGGCTCCATCGCCGTCGGCGTGGTGGCGCTCGTGTGGTTCATCCATCGGCAGCTGCACATCGACGAGCCGCTGCTGCAGCTGCGCGCCCTCAAAACGCCGACGTTCGCCTACTCCGCCATCATCGTGACGGTGGTGAACTCGGCGCTGGCCGTGGGCAGCGTCATCCTGCCCATCTACCTGCAGAACGTCCTGGGCCTCACGGCGTTTGAAACCGGCATCCTCATGACACCGGGCGCCGTGGCCACCATCTTCCTGAGCCCCGTGAGCGGCATGCTGTTCGACAAGTTCGGGCCGCGCGTCATCGCCATCGTGGGCCTGACCGGGCTCACCGCCTCGTTGGCGGCGCTGTCCTTCGTCGACGATACCACCGTGGTGGCGTACCTCGTGGTGTTCTACGTCATCCAATCCTCGGGCCTCACGCTGGCGAACATGCCGGTGACCACCTGGGGCATCAACGCGCTGCCGAACGACATGATTGCCCACGGCAACGCCATCAGCAACACGGGGCGCCAGGTGGGCGGCGCGGTGAGCACGGCGCTCATCGTCACCGTCATGACCATGGTGACCTCCGCGAACGCCGAGGCCGGCCCCGTGGCGTCCACGGCTGCGGGCATTGACGTGGCGTACGGCATTTCCGCGGCGGTGGCGGCGATTGCTCTCATCATCGCTATCTTGAAGGTGCGCAACCCGAAGAAAAAGGCCGTGGCGACGCCCGCCGCTCAGGAAGCGGCGGCCTACGCGGTCGATATGCAGGAAGCTCAGGAAGGAGCCGGACGATGAACCGCACAATTGGCGACATCATGGAACGCGACGTGTACACGTGCCGCTACGATCAGAACCTCGGCGAGGTGGTGGCCCTGTTCAACGAGTACGGCACGAGCGGCCTCGCCGTCATCGACGAGGAGCGCCACGTGGTGGGCTTCATCAGCGACGGCGACATCATGAAGGCGGTGGCCGCGCAGAAAACGCGTTCCATCTTCGGCGGCGGGTACGCCAACATGGTGCTGTACGACAACGAGTCCTTCGAGGAGAAGGCCCGCGCGCTCAAGCATCGCAACGTCATGGAGTTGGCCGTGCAGAAGGTGCTGTGCGCCACGGCCGACCAGTCGGTGGGCGAGATCGCCGACGTGCTGGCGAAGAAGAAGTTCAAGAAGGTGCCGGTCATCGACGAGAACGGCAGGCTCATCGGCGTGGTGCGGCGTGCCACCATCACGCGCTACCTGTTCGACGTGCTGTTCGGCGAGCAGGGTGCGGCGCCGTCGGCGACCACCGCGTAACGCGCCGAGCGCCCGTTGGTGGTGCGCTTGCACAAAACCGCGCCGCCGTGCGTGCGGGCGCTCTATACTGAGAGGATCGGGCGGTGCCGTCGAGGCGCCGCCGTCCATCAGCGAAAGGAGCGCCGCATGAAGGTGATCGTGGTCGGGTGTCATGGACAGATGGGGCAGCCCATCAGCCGTTTCGTGGACGAGCGCGAGGGCATGGAGCTCGTGGGCGGCGTAGGCCCCGTTGGGCGCGACTACATCGGGCGCGACCTGGGCCAGGTGGTGGGCCTCGGGCGCGACCTGGGCATTCCCGTGGTGGACGACCTTGCTTCCATCATCGACCAGTGCGATGCGCTCATCGACGTGTCAAGCGTGGAGCAGTGCCTGCAAACGCTCGATCTGGCCGTGGCGCACAAGAAGGCCCTCGTCACCGCCAGCACCGGGTTCACGCCGGAGCAGTTCGAGCGCTTCGAGGCGGCGGGCGCGGAAATCCCCGTCATCTTCAAGTGCAACACGTCGAAGATGGTGAACGTCATGCTGAAGCTCGTGGAGCTGGCGGCCAAGGCGCTCGTGGACGAGACGGACATCGAGATCATCGACCAGCACGACCGCTACAAGCTGGACGCCCCCAGCGGCACGGCCGTCATCATCGGCAACATGATTGCCGAGCTCAAGGGCACCACCCTCGACGAGCTGGCCGAATACGGCCGCGGCGGCCACGGTGCCCGCAAGCCCGGCGGCGTGGGCTTCCACTCGCTGCGCGCCGGCGACATCACGAGCGACCACAAGGTGTTCTTCGGCGGCATGGGCGAGCGGTTGGAAATCACCCACTACTCCTACAGCGACGACTGCTTCGCCCGCGGCGCCGTGGACTGCGCGGCGTTCCTCCACGGCAAGCCCGCCGGCGTCTACAACATCAAAGAGGTGTTCGACCTGTAGAATGCGGCAGAAATGACGGGTATGGTAAAGCGGCTCCTTCTTTTTGCGCGGCGACAAGACCTCCGACCAGGTGAAATGCAATCCGCCGCGCAAGGAGGAGGCGCGCAAGGAGGAGGCGCGCAAGGAGGAGGCGTGCAAGGGAGGCGCGCAAAAAGCGGGGCTGCTCGTGCGAATCGTCGCCCGCAAGCCTTACGGGCGGCGGGCGTTGCGGGCGGCGAGCACGAAGAGGGCGAACGTCGCTGCGGCGAGGGCGGCCAGCAGGGCGAGCGGGGGCGTGAGATCGCCGGTTCTCACGATGGTGTCGCTTGCCGCCTGGGCGGCCACCTCGGCGGGCGCATTCGGCGCGCCGCCGCCCGCTTGGTCCCCGCCGTCCTCCTGCGCGGTGAACACCCAGCGCAGCCGGTGCGAGGAATCGGCCAGCTCGTTGCCCACGCTCGTGGGCACCCTGATGGCCACGTCGGTCTCGAAGGAGCCGTCGCGGTCGAGCGAGACGAGCCTCGTGTCGCGGTCGAGCCGGTGGTCGCGACCGACGGCGCCATCGCTCACGCCGGCGCCGTCGGCGGTGACGGTCAGCTCGACGGCTTCGAGCCCGGCGGTCTCGGCGGCGTCGTAGTCGGTGCGCAGGTAGAGCGTGGTGGGGCGATCGAGGTGCTCGGCCACCACGGTGAACTGCTGCGACCGCTCGTCGCCCGGAACGAGGTCCTTGAACGACGCGAACAGGTCCGAACCTTCCACGTTGCGGTACGAGAACGACTTGGACGCGCCGTCGTACACGAGCGTGGGTTGCTGGGCTGGCGCGGCGAACGCCGCGATGGCCATGCCCACCGTGCACGCGAACAGCGTCGCGGCCAGGACGGCGGCAACCGCCCACCATCGTTGCACGCGCGTCATGACGCCGCTCCTTCCTCGGCTGCGGCGGCGGGCGCCGGTATGCTCGCCACATCCAGCAGTCCATCGGCCAGCACGGGAGCGCCCCAGGCGCCTGTCACCGCATCGGCGGGATGCGCCTGAATCGTCTGCACGGCGATATCCACCACGAGGTGCCGGTCGCTGGACGTCGAGGTGGGGGAGCACGTGTCGATCAGGTTCGTCGTGGAGGCGCCGGGTGCGAGCGGCGCGGTGTAGTAGTACAGCCCGTCGCACGCCATCCGCCAGGACCCGCCGGCACTGTCGGCTGCGGTGCCCCAGGTCATGCTGTAGTCCATGCCGTAGCGGGGCGCATCCCACAGCTGCGCGCCGTCGGCGTCCTGCCACGCGATGCTCACGACGGCGCGCACGTACACGTCCACGTTGTCGGGCTGATCGTTCGCCACGCGCACGTCGCGCTTGAGCGCGCCGCCATCGGCGAAGTCCTCCACCACGGTGGGTTGGGCCGTGCCTGCGACGAAGCGGTTCGCCGTGCTGGTCTGGGCCGTCAGCCACGCGAACGCCGTGCCGGCACCCGCCATCGTCACGAGCACGCACACGAGTGCGGCGGCAACGGCGATGCGCCGCGTGCGGTGCGAGCGCTTCGCTTCCGCATCTTGATCGTTTCCCGGGGTATGCACCTTGCCCGCCTCCTATCCGAATACGTTGGTCCGACGCTCGTCGCCGTCGATCCACTGGTTGTTGTCGCGGGTGTTGGTGCAGGTGACCGTGGCGCCGGAGGACGACACCGTCACCTTCGTATCCTCGCGCGGCACCGTGGCGCCCAGGTCGAGCACCGTGAACGCGGGCGTCGCGCGCCAGGCCCATGCGGCGTCTTCGGCCACGGTGTACTCGCCGTACGGCAGGCTGATGGTGCTGCTGCCGCCTATCGACCCGTCGCTTTGGCGCGCGCACGTGATGAGCACGGTGCGCGTCTCCTCGCCGATGATGCCCGTGCCGCTCGACGTGGACGCGCCCGTCACGGACAGCGCGAACGTGCGCCCGCTTGCCGTGCCGCTTGCGCAAACCTTCTTCAACGTGAGCGAGCCGGTGAACGTGAACGAGGCCATGCCGTCCACATCGGTTGTCTCCCGGCCTATGTTGGCGGCCGAAGCGTCCACGCTGTTGTACAGCGCCACCGCCACATCCTGCTGCGGGGTGGTGTCGAACGTGCCGCCGGTGCCGTAAGCCGCCTGATCGACGGTTACCCACAGCGACGACTGCACGTAGGGTGCGCACAGGTACGCCCGCACGGGCACCGCCGCATCGCCCGTGCCGCCCGACGCGGCGGTGTTGAAGTCGATTTGCCACGTGAGGTTCGGCGTGAAGGAGGCCCCGTTCGCGTCGAGCGCTGCGCAGCGCCACGTGACGGGGTAGAGGTCCATGTCCTCGCTGATGGCGGTACGGTAGAAGTCGTCCCAGGCCACCACCGTGCCGTCGGACTTCACCCACTGCCATGCGTTGAACGTCTCGCGCTGAGGCGCCTGCTGGCACTCGTTGTCCAGCTGTTGCACGATGGCCTGGTAGGCACCCGAGTCGATGATGGATTCCACCTGTTTCGTAGAGGTTTGATTGCCATCGTCGTCGTACACGGGCACCTCCACCATCTCCACGAACGAGCGCGGCTCGTCGTCGCGCACGCCCACGGTGTCCAGCACGGCGCCGTGCGTGTCGTGGTAGCGCAGCTCGTGCACGGCTTCGTAGACGGCGGTGTACGCGACGGGGTCGAACGCCTGCGATGCATCGAGGGAAAACGTCGCTGCGGCGCTGACCAGCGTGCCGGGATTCGCCGCGTCCGCGTAGTCGCGGTACCAGCCGGCGAACTGGTACCCTGCGGCATCGCCCGCCTGCACCACGAGCCCGCCGTCGGCACGGCCGACGGAGCGCACCGACGCGGGATCGATGCCGCCCGCCGCCAGCTCGGCGTCGATGTTCGACGCCGCCGTCGCGCCGATGGGACGGTACACCGGCCAAAGCTCCGTCGGGCGCGACACGGGGTCGGACGGCCCGACAAGCGATGTGCTCGCGTCGCCGATGGCGTAGCCGCCCGCACCGGGGTTCGCCTCGGTCCATCCCACGAACACGTGCACGCCGCCCGCCGCGGCGTCGATGGCGTCGAGGTCGAACAGCGGTTGCGGGCCGGGCCCCAGAAGATCGCCCGTGTTCTTGAGGCGCACGTCGGTCTGCGAGGCGTCGAGGTGGTACACCACCGCGAGCGGGGTGTAGTTCGCCACGAAGGTGGAGCGCGGGCCGGGTCCCACGACGTACGTGAACACGTTACCCCCGGTTGTGGTGGGGGAGAGCGTGACGGTGGCGCCGCCCGCGCGCTCGAGCGTGAGCGACGCGAGCTCGTACAGCGTGGCGCTGCCCGACGTCACGGGCGTGCCCACGTCGGCCGTGACGGTGGCCGTGAGCGTGCCGTCGCCGTTGTCGGTTGTGACGAACGCGGGGTCGGGCGGCACGGCGATGCCCGAGCCTGCCGGCACGCCCGCACGCGCAACGTTCGTGGTGGTGACGATGTCGTACTTCGCGTACACGGGGTAGAGGTCCATCGCGCGCGTCACCGTGACCGCGCCGTCCACCACGTAGGGCAGCGCGCGGGCCGGGTCGGACGTGCACGAGGCATCGTCGGCCACGTCGAATACGTAGTCCCATTCGCCCTGCGTCATGCCGCCCGCAGCAACGGTGTTCCGGTCCATCCAACCCAGGAAGCGGTAGCCCGCCACCTGCATCGATGCATCGCTCGGCGAAGCCGCGCTCGTGTTCGACACGCCTGTCGTGCCGTTTTTGGTGTAGAGGTACGGGTAGGCGTACGTGCTGTTCGAGCTTTGGAACACCGGCTCCTGGTAGCGCCGCGTCGTGGGCATGACCGTGCCCGATTTCGCGTGGAAGTCCACGTCGGCCGTCATGCGGGCGGAGAACACGTAGTTGCTCGTGGGCAGCAGCAGGCCCACCGCGAACGCCGGGGTGCTCTTCGTTTCCTTGTAGCTGATCAGCGCGTCGCTCTCGCCGGTCCAGCAGACGAAGTTGTACCCGGTCAGCGGGGCGGCCGTGAGGGTTTTCAGGTTGTTCGCGCTCGGCGCGTCCTGGGTGAACGTGACGCTGCCCGGGAAATCGGTGGTGATGAAGGCGCTGTAGCCTACGTTGCCGCCGCTCGTGGACGTGTTGTGCGCGTACACGTCGAGCGGCGCCACAACGGGGTTCGCGCTCGTGTAGGCAACGGTGTTGCCGTGGCCGGCGGTCGTCCAGAAGGCGAACGTCTCGCGCATGTACGCAGGTGCCGCCAGCACGGTGAAGGGCGCTTGGTATCGCTCCCACCGTGCGGCGAACACAGTGCTCGCGTTGTTGTAGTTGCCCGCGTTCTGGTACTGCGCCTTCGCCCAATACTGCACGCGATAGCTGAAACGCGCCGTGTACGTGTGCTGCTGCGTGAGGTCCACGTCGGCGGGCAGCACGTACGCCTGCTCGCGGCTCACGCGCACGTCCACGCCGTCGCGCGTTTCGTACCAGCCGAGGAAGCGGTAACCGTCGGGGAAGGCGCCGTCCGTGCCGACGCCCGTCACCGCGATGGAATAGACGGGGTTCCCGTCCTCGTCGGTGTCGGCGGCAACCGAAGTGGCGCCCACGCCCTCGCGCATGCTTGCGCGGTCGTCGCCGTCCTGCTCGTTGCCCTCGAACACGGTGACGATGTTGGACGAGTAATCGGCGTACACGGGATAGAGGTCGAGGGGCTTGCGCACCGTATCGCCCGCCAGGTACAACGAGCCGGTGGCCTTGAGGTTGGCCAGCTCGGTGGACGTGACGGCCGGCCAGCCGCCGCCCGTGCCCATATACGGCGTGCTCGCCCAGCCGATAAGCCTCGCCGACGCGCTCACGTGGCTTGCGCCCGAGCCCGTGTTCGCCGGGGCCGGCACGGCGGGCAGCGCGGCGGCGTAGTCGTACCAGTCGTCGCTCGCATCCGCGCTCGCCGCGCCCGTGGTCTTGTCGATGGCGCCGCCCTCCACGTCGTGGAACAGCGCCTGCGCTTGAAAATGCGCCACGAACAGGTCGTTGCCGGCGAACGCCGAGGTGAGCGCAGCGTCGGTGCCCACCAGGTTGCCCTTCGCCACGATGCCGGGGTAGAAGCCGGTTTCGGGCGAGGCGTAGTTCACGTCCACGCTCGCCTCGCGATACCAGCCGCAGAAGCGGTAGCCGCCGTTGTCGGCGCTGCCCGCCGAAACGGGGTCCTTGGCGTTCGTGACGGCCGTGAACGAAAGCGAGGTCTCGCTCGGCAGGAAGCCTTCGACCGCGAACGCCGCGGGGTCGGACGTCCCCTGGCCTGCCGGCGCAAGCGCCGACGCCCCGATGGACACGCTGCCTGCGCCGGGGAAGTCGAGCCCTGCCTTCACCGAGGTGCCGTGCACGGGAATGCCCAGGTTGAAGTCCATCGTCCACGTGTTCACATGGTTGGCGTCGTAGGCGCTCGACCGCGCCGTGCCGCCCGCGAGGTCGAAGTCGCGTCCTTCCCAGAACGTGCGGTCGCGGTAGCGATCGTCGGTTTGCGGCCCGTACGACGCGCCCGACGCGCTCGATCCCACGGCGGTGATCTTCTTCGTGACGCCCGCTTCGTTGCTGGCCGAAGGCTTGTAGTACGCGTTCGTCACGCTCACGCTGTCGCCCACCTTCTCCACGATGCCCGCCAGGTTCACATTCTTCTGGATGACGGGGATCACCAGCACGGCGTTGTACTGCTGCGAGTGCAGGTTGCCGGCGTAGTGCGAGCGCGCGATGGTGCAGCTCGAGCCGTACGCCGCAGCCGCGATGCCGCCCACGTAGCCCACGTTGCCCGCGCCCACCGACACGTAGGTGGCGCAGTACGTGTAGCAATCGGCCGTGGAGAAGCTGTCCAGCACGGCCGTTCCGCCCGCAATCTGACCGGCGATGCCGCCCGCGTACACGGCCTGCCCCGACACGGCGCCCACGGCGATGTCGTACTTGTTCGACACGCGCGTGTACGTGGGGGAGCTGCCGGTGCCCGCGCTGTCTACCTGCGGCGTCACGCGGCAGTACTCGATGGTGCTGCCCGACGCCGTGCCCACCAGTCCGCCCAGGTACAGGCCCTCGCCGCCGAGCGCGGTGACGCCGGCCGTGGAGGTGTTGATGGCCCCGCCGCCGCGCACTTCGCAGTTGTACAGCACCGAGTTGTTCACCTCGCCGGCCAGCACGCCGCCGGCCAGGCCCGCGTTCGTGATGAGGGAGATGGCGTTGTTCGCCGGCGTCACGCTCGACGTGCAGTTGATCAGCGTGACGTTCTCGATGCGCGTGTCCTGGGCCAGGCCCACCAGCACGCCGCCGCGGAAGTCGGCGCCCACGTACGCGTCGCGCATGACGAGGTTCTTGATGGTGGCACCCTGGGTTTGCGCGAAGAGCCCCGTGTCGGCGGCCGGCACGAACAGCGCGCGGTTGTAGTCGAGACCCGCGATGGCATGGCCTTGACCGTCGAAGGTGCCCTTGAACGGCACGCTCGACGAACCGAACGACAGATGCCCCAGCTCCTGCATGGCGGCGTCCATGTTCGAGCCGGTGAGGTCGAGGTCGGCGGTTAGCACGATGGTGCGGCCCTCGAACGCGTCCGTTTGCGACTGGCGCACGAGGGAAACCAGCGCGTCGAACGACCCTACCTCGAGCACGGTGGCGTCGGCATGCGCCTGCGGGCTTGCCGCAAACGGCAGGCAGGCGAACAGCATGAGGGCGGCAAGCGCCAACGATGCGGCGCGCTCGCCTATGCTCTCGCGTCGACGGTGTTTCACGAGGTGCCTCCTTCCGGCCATCCGGCCGCGTCGAGCGGGTTGGTTCCGTTGTGCTCGCTCTGCACGCCGCGCGCGTCGATGTGCAGCGCAAGCGAGCCGTGGGGGAAGCGCGCGTTCGCGGCCGCCGTGTCCACGGTCAGCGAGGTGATGAGCGGCGGCGTGGTTTCGCCGGGCGCGAGGGCGCGGTCGAAGTAGCGCCAGCCGTCGCGTTCGACCCAGGCGGCGTCGCCGGAGGCGTAGCGCACGAGGTCGTCGGCGGGGGAGGCGGCGTCGCTGTGCGAGGTGCCGGTCACCGTGAGAGCGACGCGCACGTAGAGGGGATGCGCACCGGTGTTGCGGATGCGCACGATGCGGCTCGCTTCGCCCGATTGCAGGGCGAGCGTCTCCTCGGCGGGCGCGTCGACCTCGCGGCCGGTGCCGTCGTCCATGGTTTCAAGCACCTGCATCTTCACGCTGCCGAACGTCACCACGTTGTCGGCGTTGACGGAGCGCGCGGTGAACGCGAGCGTTTGCACGATGGCAAGTGCGGCAAGCAGGGCCACTGCGCCAACCGCAAAGGTCAGCGCCGTGCGCCGCGTCGGACGCGAGGCGGAGGGCCGGGTGTCCGGCGCGGCGGTCATGGTGCTACGCCGCCAGGCCGTTGGCCCAGGTCTGGACCGCGGTGGCAAGGTCGGTCGTGCTCGTGCCCTCGGACGTTGCCAGGTAACACGATACGTCCATCGTGTAGGCGCCGTCCTTGCCCGTGTAGCTGGCGGCCGTGGCCGTCGTGGGCATCTTCACCGTGGAGAACAGCTCGCCGGTGTACGTGTCGGCCGTGGGGGAGCCGGCAAGCACGGCGGCGTCGGAGCCGCTCGGGCCCACGTACACGAACAGGCCGCCCGTGTATTCGCCCGCCGAACCGCCCGCGAGGGGCTTCGCCGTGCCGTCGCCCACGTACGTCACGGGCTGCCAGTTGCTGTTCAGCGTGAAGTAGGCGTCGGTGGCCACGTTGTTCTTGACGAACGCGTACACGTACGAGCTGTCGCTGCCCTTGCCTATGCCGATGTTCGGGTTCTTCGCCACGGTGGAGCCGGGAACGATCTTCGAATCGTCAACCCACTTGTTCTCGGAGATGTTGCCCGCCAGCGTGACCGTGGTGGCCGGGGTGTCGGGGTCGGTGGTGGGCTGCGTGATGCTGCCGATGGTGAACGTGTTCGTCACGCTGTTCGACACGGTGAGCCAGGCCAGCACGCCGGCGACGGCGGCCGCTGCCAAACAGGCGGCGAGGACGGCTATGAGCGCGATCCTCTTTTTGTTGATGGTCGTTTCCACGTGGAGCTCCTTTCAGGGGATGGCCGCGTCTTGGCGCGACCGATGATGAGGGAGGTGCCTATGAACACGCCGAGACCGGCGATGATCACGAAGATGCCCGGAGGCGTGGTGCATGCCACGTTCACGTACCCGAGCAGGGGCAGCGCTGCAACCGGCTTGCCTACGAGCGCTGTGAACGGCACGGGCGCGGCGTCGTGCAGCGTGGAACCGTCGGCGTTCTTGTTCGCGATGCCCTGGGTGAGGAACTGCTGGCGGGCCTCGTCGACGTCGTACACCTCGTGGGTGACGAGCGTGCCCGAGTCGAGGCGAAACGTGATGGCGTCGCCCGCGGTCACGTCGGCGGGGGTCGCGTGCTGCACGTAGATGAGCGACCCGGTGGGGTAGCGCGGCTCCATGCTGCCGCTCAGCACCGCGTACGGCGTGAGCCCGACCACGCGCACGCCGACAAAGGCCACGACCAGGGCAAGGCCGATGCCGATGACGATGATGCCGAAGGTGTTCCATATGCGGTGGAGCATCGATGTTCCGTTCGAGAGGGAAGCGCGCTTGCATGCGAAAAGATGGCGGATACCCTACCAGCCCGCGCGCGGGCGACGGCGTTGAGAACGCGACGGTTATACATAGGTATGTAGGTTGATCAAAGTGCGACAGCGTTTCGTCATGCATCCGACAGAACGCGACCGTGTCGTTGGCGGGCCGCCATGCGCCGTTGATCTCGGAAAGACGGATCGGCGCGCCCTTGCGGTCCCCTGTGACATCGCAGCCACGAGGCAGCAACGCCTCTTTGAACGTCGGGCCGGGTCAGCTGGCCCATCGTCGTGCGAACGTACGATGGGGGTCGCATTTTGACGTACCAGCAAGAGGGTTCGTCGTGAACCCTAAGGAGGTGGCAGATCATGGATCTCGCATTGCTCCAACTGCCGATGGTTCTGTTTACCACGCTCGTGCCCATGGCATCGGGCGCGTTCATCGGCCTGGCGGTGGCGTTTCTCACCACGCGCTTCAGTAAGGAACACCTGGAACGCATCGATCGGTGGACGCTGTTGCCGCTGGCCATCCTGGCCGTCGGCTACATCGCATCATTCGTGGCCCTCTCATCGCCGCAGTACGCGCTCAGCCTGTTCCAAGGTATCGACATCGCGCCGCTGTCCTTCGTGGGCATCGCCGGCATGCTGTTCGTGGCCCTGGCCGTGGTGTACTGGATCATCGCGATGACGGGCAACCTGCCCGAGCGCCCGCGCAAGGTGTTCTCCAGCGTGGTGGGCGTGGCGTCGCTGCTGCTGGCGCTCAGCATGGGCGTCATGTACATGGGCTCGGCCGTGCTCACGTGGAACTCGGCGCTTGTGCCGCTGGGCATCATGGGCTTCGCCGTAGCCGGCGGCGTGCCGCTGGGCGCGCTCGTGATCGGCTTGGGCGGCGGCCTGCCTGAGGCGCGCGCATCGCGCTTCCCGGCGGTGGCGCTTATCGTGGCGCTCATCGGCACCATCGTGTCCATCTTCGCGGTGAGCGCGCAGCTGCTGTTCGCACAGTCGGCGTTCAGCGCGTACGTCGCCGGTGGCGAGGTGCTCCCCGGCTCGTGGGTGTACCTGATCATCTCCATCGCGGGCTTCGTGGCCATGCTGGCCACGCTGCGCTCCACGCTGATGCCGGGCGGCCGCACCGCTGCGGCGCTCGGTAGGACGGCAGGCGCCGCAGCGGCCATCCCGCTGCGCGACCGCGAGGACGTGGACATCGACGCGCCCGTGGGCATCCGCTCGGCGGTGCCGCTGCTCGTGGCCGGCAACGCAGCCGTGCTCATCGGCATTTTCGTGGCCCGCATGATGTTCTACGCACTGCAGTTCTAACCGAGGCTCGCCCTCGACCGCGCTTGAGCCGCCGGCACCCCAACAGGTGCCGGCGGCTTTTTCATGTGCTTGGCGCGCGGCGCCTGGCGGTGCTGGAATCGCGCTGGAACCGCATGCGAGGCGCGCTGGAACCGCGTTGGACGCGGATGCGCGCCGCGTGGGGTTCGCGTGGAAACGGCGTTGGAAATGCGTACGTTCGAGACGGTCTTCCATGGTGACGCACGCCATCGAAGCGCTAGGTCGGCTCGTTATACTCATAGGTACGGATACGCCAGGCGGCTTGGTGCCTCTCCCTCTCATGATTCTAGATGGATGGAGGTGAAGACCATGACCGTTTTGGATTTGCTTGCATTAGCCGAACTGCTCGTGAAGCTGGTGACTCGGATCGTCGAGTTCGCTCTGATGATAAGAGACGCGCTCCAATCCCGAAGGGGAAAGGAGCGCTCCAAGTAAACCCAAACCGCCGAAGCGATCCGAGAGCCGTGGGGAGTAACCAGCTCCCTGCGGCTCGCCCTGTATTATACAAAACGCCCGAGAATCTGCAAGCGAAGAGGGCCTTGTTCGCACGCTGCGTCACTCCTGCAAGTCGTTCGGGTCGAACGACTCGATGAGGTCGAGCAGTTCCTGCTTTTTGTGGATGTCCAGCTTCGCGTAGATGCGCTTCGAGTGCGTGCGGATGGTGTTCTCGGTCACCACGAGGTCCTCGGCGATGCGCGTCACGGTGTTGCCGCGCGCGATGAGCTCCATGACCTCGGTCTCGCGCTCGCTCAGGCGGTAGTGCTGCTGCAACAGCGCGGCCTGCTTCGAGATGCGGTCGAGGTACACGCGCTCCTCGCGCCGTGGCTTGCGGTTCGCCCGCCCGGCCGCCTTCCGCGTATCCACCTCGCTCGGCGCGGGCTCGGCAGCCGGCTTCTTCTCGGGGGCGTGTGCGCGCAGCGCCACGAGCTCGATGCTGGATGCGGCGCCGTTGTCGTGCTTGAAGATGCGGCGGAACCCTCCCTGCCCGATGAAGTACATGAGTCCCAGCAGGTACACGGCCACGAGCGCCACCACCGCCAACGGCGCGATGCCCATGATGCGCGTCTGTTCGGCGAACGTGCCGCCGATGAAGCCCATGTCGTGCAGCGCGTATACGATGCATCCGAAGAACGCGTAGATGAACACGGGGTTGATGCCGCGGTCGCGCGAGCCCTGCGCGCACTGGATCATCATGAGCATGATGGCCACGCTGTACACGGCGTACAGGGCGCCGGCCAGCCAGCGCGCGTACTCCTCGGGCAGAAACGGCAGCAGCAGAAACGACGTGATGACGAAGGGGAAGAAGATGCGGTACGCCGCCACCACGTTCACGCTGAGGTTCTTGAACTGCCACAGCACGAGCACCACCGCGGCCGCGGTCAGCGAGCCGCCCATCGACAGCACGTTCACGAGCGACCCCACCGACGGCTCGCCGATGGCCAGCGAGCGCATGATGCCCGTGCAGAACCCGAGCGCCCCCACGCACAGCGCGCTGCGCCAGTAATCGTTGATCACACTGCGGTACACGTGCGGGTGGTCGCGCGGCACGTCCTGGAACATCGGCTGGTCGAGGTCGATCTCGCGGCTCTTCAGCACGATGGTCAACCCGAACAGCGGCAGGAACACGAGCGGGATGAGGAACGCCGTCACCGCTTGGGGAATAAGGTACAGCGAGAAGTACAGCACCGCCGCGTACACGGTGCCCAGGATGAGATCGCGGTTGCCCGTGTCGGAATCCTGGCTTGCGAACAGTCGTTGCCACAGCATGTAGAAGCCGGCCGATCCCAGTCCCAGCAATCCGCCGCCCACGATGACGAGCGGCAGCGCGACGTCGTCCAGGTAGATGGCCGCAATGAGGCAGCACCATCCCAAGAGGTACGGCATGGTGGCCAGCCGCACGATGAACGTGCGCGTGGGTCCGGGGAAGAAGTACGACCCGAGCGCGCTCGCGAAGTAGCTGAACGAGAACACGAGCGATTGCGCGAGGAAGAACCAGAACACGATTTCGGTGGTCTGGAATTCGAGCGGCAGGAAGGGGAACACGCCGCCCCAGACGCCCGCGGCGTTGATGGCCAGAAACAAGCCGTAGCCGAGCGACGTGATGTTCGGTTTCAGGATGTAAGCTACGGTGGCTGCGTTCAAGAATCTCCCCGGCACGACGTTGCCAACTCATGCTTTCATTCGCATCAGTATAGCGGTAAAGCCGGGGGTACCGTGCGACGCGTTACCAAAGTGCTCACTTGTGACCAGGCAAAACTCTAAGTTCGCATATTTTATGTGACAACGGGTGAGGCCCTGCGTGCAACAATGCGAGCTGTTCCGCCTGGGAAGCGGATCACAGGACGAGAGAGTGAAAGAGGGAGGGACCATGACGAAAACGTTGGAGAACGCACAGGTGTCTCGCCGCACGTTCGTGAAGGGCTCGGCGCTGGCCGGCCTGGGTGCGGCCGCTATGGGCACGGGTGCCGTGTCGTTGTTCGGATGTTCGCCGAGCGGTACCGAGAGCAAGGGCGGCGACGCCGCGAAGCAGGCGGTCGAAGAGACCACGACGTGGGGTCACTGCGCCATCAACTGCCCCGGCCGTTGCAGCCTGAAGTTCCACGTGCAGGACGACGAAGTCGCCTGGGTGGAAACCTACACGAGCAAGGACGCGGGCTTCGATGAGATTCAGCCGCGCGCCTGCCTTCGCGGTCGTACCTACCGCCGTTGGCTCGCCAACCCCGATCGCATCAACTACCCCATGAAGCGCGTCGGCAAGCGCGGCGAGGGCAAGTTCGAGCAGATTTCGTGGGACGAGGCCGTTGACACGATCGCCAGCGAACTCAAGCGCATCATCGACGAGTACGGCAACGAATCCATCTACATCCCCTACGCCACGGGCGTGAGCTCCACCACGGCGCGTTCGCTGCCGCGTTTCATGAACTGCCTCGGCGGTTACCTGGGATCGTACGGCGACTACAGCGCCATGCAGATGGAAATGATCGTGCCGCACACCTACGGCGCATCGGGCTTCAGCGGCAGCACGCTCAACGCCGCCGAGGACGCCGCGCTCATCCTCGCGTTCGGCACGAGCCCGACCGAGACCCGTCAGGGCGGCGCCGTGTCGCACTACGACTGGGTGCACCTGCGCGAGACCACCAAGGGCAAGATGATCTACATCGACCCCCGTATGAACGACTCCGTCATGGGCCGCTCCGCCGAGTGGCAGCCCATCAACCCCGGCACCGACGCCGCGCTGTGCTCCGCCATCGCGCACGAGCTCATCGCGAACGACCTGGTGGACAAGGAGTTCCTGGACACCTACTGCATCGGCTACGACGAGGACACCATGCCCGAGTCCGCCAAGGGCCAGAACAAGTCCTACAAGGACTACATCATGGGCACCGGCTACGACATGGTGGAGAAGACCCCCGAGTGGGCTGCCCCTATCTGCGGCATCTCCGCCGACCGCATCAAGGAGCTGGCGCAGGAAATCGGCGCCGCCAAGCCGCTGTACGTCGTGCAGGGCTGGGGCCCGCAGCGCCGCAGCAACGGCGAGCTGAACTGCTGGTCCATCATGATGCTGCCGCTTCTGACCGGCCAGGTTGGTCTGCCGGGCACGAGCAACGGCTGCCGCGAGGGTTCGTACTCCATCAGCCTGCAGTCCCTGCCGGCCGGCGATAGCCCCATCAAGACGAAGATCCCCGTGTTCCTGTTCACCGAGGCCATCGACCACGGCACGGAGATGACGGCTCTCAACTCCGCCATCACGGGTGCCGACAAGCTCAACCAGAACATCAAGTGCATGCTGAACTACGCCGGCAACTGCCTGACGAACCAGCACGGCGACATCAACTACGCGCACGATATCCTTGCCGACGAGAGCAAGTGCGAGTTCATCGTGGTGTGGGAAACGGCCATGACCGACTCCGCGAAGTACGCCGACATCCTGCTGCCCGACCTGTTCCGTTTCGAGCAGGTGTCGCAGATCGGCACCGGTGGCGACAACGCCTACATGATCAGCGGCCAGCCGTGCACCACGCCGAAGTTCGAGCGCAAGACCCTCTACGATTCGCTCACCCTCATCGCCGACAAGATGGGCGTGAAGGACGCGTTCACCGAGGGCAAGACGCAGGAAGACTGGATCAAGGAACTCTACGAGAAGTCGCGCGAGAAGGACACCGAGCTGCCCACGTACGACGAGGCCATGGAAATGGGCGTCTACACCCGCAAGAACCCCAAGGGTGCCACCATCGCGTTCGAGGCGTTCCGCGCCGACCCGACGGCCAACCCGCTTGACACCCCCTCCGGCAAGATCGAGATTTACTCGGAGACGCTGGCCGGCATCGCGGAAACCTGGGAGCTGGGTGAGGAAGACCTCATTTCGCCCATCCCCGTGTACACGCACGGCTTCACCGAGACCGACGTTCCCACCGACGAGTATCCTCTGCGCTGCAGCGGCTTCCACTACCGCGGCCGCACGCACTCTTCCTGGGGCGGCATCGAGCTGCTCAAGGAAGTCAACCCGCAGGAGGCCTGGATCAACCCGGCCGACGCGAAGGAGCGCAGCATCAAGCAGGGCGACAAGATTCGCGTGAAGAACGCGTTCGGTGAAATCGAGCTGCTGGCGAAGGTGACGCCGCGCGTGGTTCCCGGCACGGTGTGCATCTCGCAGGGCGCATGGCACGACGCCGACATGAGCGGCGATCGCGTTGACAAGGGCGGCTGCATCAACACGCTGACCACCCATCGTCCGTCCCCGCTGGCTAAGGGCAACCCTCAGCACAGCAACATCTGCCAGGTAGCGAAGGCGTAAGCAGCGAGCTTTAAGGAAGGGTGAAACCACATGTCTCAATATGCATTCTACTTTGACGGCACGCGCTGCACCGGTTGCAAAACCTGCGAGATGTCGTGCAAAGACTACAACGATCTGAACGTCGGCATGACCTACCGCCGCGTGCTCGAGGCCACCATGGGCGACACGACCCGCGACGCCGACGGCATTGTCACCACGACGTGCGTGAGCTATCCCGTCTCGGTTGCCTGCAACCACTGCGATAGCCCCATCTGCTTCGAGAAGTGCCCGCAGAGCGCCATCGTCAAGGACGCGGACACCGGTCTCATGTCCATCGACGAGGAGAAGTGCATCGGCTGCGGCACGTGCGCCATCGTGTGCCCGTACAGCGCGCCGAAGGTGGACGAGGAGAAGAAGAAGGCTGTGCGTTGCAACGGTTGCGCCGACCGCGTGGCCGCCGGCGAGAAGCCGGTGTGCGTGGAGGCCTGCCCGGCCCGCGCGCTTGACTTCGGCACTGCCGAGGAGATGGCGAAGCTGGGCGAGCGCGCCAACATCGCGCCGCTGCCCGACGCATCGGAAACCACGCCGAACCTGTTCATCAAGGCGTCCGCCGACGCCCAACCCGCAGGCACGGTAGAAGTAGCCAACCCGCTCGAGGTCGCATAAACCAAAGGGGCCGCGAAAGCGGCCCCTTTTCTTCTCCCCCCCCATGCGCCGCGGCCATCCCCTCAGTCCGCCGTCAACCACGCGGCGCAAAAAGAGGGGCCCCAAGTGTTACCCGTACCCCAGCTTCTACTCTGCCCTAGTACGCTAGAATAATCCCGATAGTTTGCGATCCGTGTTGGCGAGAGGAGGGTCGTCATATGTCTCAGCAGGCTTTTTTCTTCGATGGAACGCGTTGTTCGGGCTGCAAGACCTGCTTGTTCGCCTGCAAGGACGCATACGACCTCGACGTGGGTACGATGTATCGCCGCGTGTACGAGTACGCGGGCGGCGAAACGAAGCGCAACGAGCGCGACGGCACGTTCGAAACCACGTGCTTCGCGTACAACGTGTCCATCGCGTGCAACCACTGCGACAACCCGGTGTGCGTGCAGGTGTGCCCGACGGAGGCCATGCACAAAGACCCTGAAACGGGCCTGGTCAGCGTCAACGAACGCCACTGCATCGGCTGCGGGTACTGCCATCTGTCGTGCCCGTACAGCGCTCCGCGCGTGGATCGCGACAAGGGCCACTCGGTGAAGTGCGACGGCTGCATCGACCGCGTGACCGCCGGCGAGAAGCCGGTGTGCGTGGAGGCGTGCCCGGCCCGCGCCCTCGACTTCGGCCCGGCCGTCGAGATGGCGAAGCTGGGCGAGCGCGCCGCCATCGCGCCGTTGCCCGACCCGGCCGCAACGGTGCCCAACCTGTTCATCAAGCCGCCGGACGACGCGCGGCCCGCCGAATCGAAGGACGGCGCCGTGTCGAACCTGTTGGAAGTAGGATTTCGCTCGACCGCTGAGGTGCGGGCGACCAAGAAAGAGGAGATGGAATGAGCGAACAAGCAGCTGCGCCGATTTCCCAGGATGCGCTTGAGGGCATTGCCTTCGTCGGGGAAACCCTCGGGCCGTTCTTCTTGCAGGACCCCGTGAAGGGCGATGCCGGCCCGGCGTTCGCGGCTCTGGCCGCGCTCGATGCCGCGCAGGCGGCCGTCGAGTGGCCGTTCGTAGTCGAGGATGAGGCGCGCGCCGACCTCGAGCTCATGACGAGCGGCCTTGCCAAGGGCGTCGAGGACGACGACCTCGTGTGGGAGTACCGCCGCCTGTTCATCGGGCCCGCGCCCAAGCCCGCGCCGCCGTGGGGCTCGGTGTACACCGACCGCGAGTGCGTCGTGTTCGGCGCCACCACGCTCGAGCTGCGCCGTTGGATGCGCGAGCGCGGCATTGCGCGCCAGACCGACGACAAAACGCCCGAAGACCATATGGGCCTCATGCTCGTGCTCATGGCGTGGATCGCGCGCAATCAGCCCGAAAACCTGGCCGAATTCCTGCGCTTGCACCTGCTCACCTGGTCGACGCACTTCCTCGATCAGCTGGCCGAGGCCGCCCGTCAGCCGTTCTACGAGGGCCTTGCCCGCCTGACGAAGGCCTCGCTCGAGGGCATCGAGGCCGAGCTCGGCCTCGAGGTTGTCCACCCGAGGTTCTACCGCTAGGCCCGCCTCGATGATTTCCGGATTCGATACCGCGCTCGGCGAGATCACGCTCGTGTTGTTCACGACGTTGGCACCGTCGGGCGTTGTCGCGTTCATCTGCATGGCGCTGCCCGTGCTGGCCCGCGGCACGTCCGATGCCATGCGGCAGCGCCTCAACGTGTTCCTCGGGCTGCCGCTCGTGGTGGCCATGGTGGGGCTCGTGGCCTCGGCCACGCACCTCGGCAATCCGGCGAACGCCCTGTACGTGTTCATCGGAGTGGGGCGCAGCCCGCTGTCCACCGAGGTGTTCTTTGCCGTGGTGTTCTTGGCGCTGGCGGGGCTGTACTGGCTTTACGCGTTCGTGGAGCACCCGAAACCGCAGCTGCAGCGTGTGTGGCTGGCGCTGGCCATGGTGGCCGGCGTCGTGTTCGTGGTGGCGGTGGGCTTCGCCTACGCAGCCGAGACCATCGTGTCGTGGTACACGGTGTACGTGCCGCTCAACCTCGTGCTGAACGCGGTGGTGGGCGGCCCCATCCTGGCCATCGCGGGGTTGCGGGCGGCGGGCTACGAGCGCATCGAGGGGCGCTTCGGTCGCGTGCTCGCGGCGGTGGCCGCCGTAGCGTTGGCGGCGAACGTCGTGTCCTTCGGCATGCAGAGCGCCGATTTGCCGGCCATCGAGAACTCGTTCGTGACGGCGGCGCAGCTCGTGCCCTCCTACGGCCTCATGATCGGGGCGTTCGGCCTCATGAGCATGGCGGGCATCGGCGCGGACATCGCCGCGTTGTGGGGCAAGGCCCGCCTCACGCTCGTGCGCGCAACCGGAGCCGCCCTGCTGGTGCTGGGCGGCATCTTCGTCATGCGGTTCGCGTTCTACATGATGCACATGACGGTGGGCTTGGGCGTGTGAGGGACGCGCGGGTGCGCCCTCCCTCACACGCGCGGGTTCGCCTCGTAGAAGCAGAAGTGCGCTTTCCCCTTTGATTTCGCCTGGTAGAGGGCGCGGTCGGCGCGTTCGTACACCGTCTTGAACGTGGTGCCGTCCTGCGGCGCCATCGCGATGCCGATGGACACCGACAGCGAGATCTCCCGCTGATCTTCCAGCGTGGTTTTCCAGGGGCCGTCGCACAGCACGTGCATGCGCGCGGCCATGTCGTCGCGGGTCGTGCGTTCGCAGTACACGACGAACTCGTCGCCGCCCCAGCGGCAGATGATGTCGTTCTCGCCGAACGCCCTGCGCAGGTGCTGCGCCACGCCGGCCAGCACCGAATCGCCCGACAGGTGGCCGTAGTGGTCGTTCACCAGCTTGAAATCGTCGAGGTCGATGATGGCGAAGGCGCCTGCGTTCTCGTGCTGCACCGTGCGCTCGAGCGCGGCCGGAATGAGCACCGAGGCGGTTTGCCGGTTCATGAGGCCCGTCAGCGCGTCGTGCTCGGCCTTGTCCTCGAGGTCCAGCTCGCGCCGCTTGCGGTCGTCGATGTCGTTCACCGACAGGTAGGCGAACACGCTGCCGCCGTCCTCGAGCTGCACCATGCGATAGCTCAGCTCCATCCAGCGCTCGTCTGAGCCGTCGGTCTGTCGGAACTCGATCGAATCGTAGCGCGCGCCCGCGTCGAAGCGCCGCAGCATCTCGTCGAAATCGAAGAAGCTTCTCAGGGCGTCGGCGTCCTTCGGCGAATGGATCACCTTTCTGATGCGGTCGTCAATCGTGCTGTCCGACCAATCCTCAAGCGAGAGACCGGCCCAATAGCGCCAGGCGCGCCGGTCGGCCGAGCTGAGGAAGCTGTGGGTGCTCACGTTGATGTACCAATGATCCACCGCCGTGCCCTTGAGGATGTTGAGCAGGTGGTTGTCGCCGGCGCGCGTGAAGCGGGCCTGCGGCTCTTGCGTCGGGTCCTCCAGGTAGCCGATGACGCGCGCCGGTTCGCCGTTCGCGCCACCTATCACCTCGCGCTCGATGTGCAGCGTGAGCTGCTCGCCCGTGGTGGACCACACGTTGATGGTGCGCACGGCCGGGCGTCCCCACAGCGCTTCGCGCGACAGGCGGCGCAGCACGTTGCTCACGTCGGCGTTGAGGCTTCTGCCATCGTCTTCGTCCGAGCCCGAAGCGGCCAGCAGCGATGCAATGCCGTTGGACGAAAGATTCTGGAACGACAGGCAGTCGCGATCGACGTCGTACACCCACACGTTCAAATCGGACTGTTCGATGATGCGGTGGAGCACCTCGTCCTCAAGCGCCAATGCCTGCTGCATGCCCACCGTGTCGTCGATGTCGATGCACAAGCTGGCGATGGCCAGGCGATTGTTCTTCGTGCGCACCACGCGCCCGTGGTCGGATACCCAGAAGCACGAGCCGTCCTTGCGCAGCATGCGGTACTGCGTGGTGTACTCGAGCCCTTCGTAGTACTCGGTTCCCACGTCGAAGGCGACCTGCTCTCGGTCGTCGGGGTGGATGGAGTTGATCACCTTGCCGTCGATGGCTTCGATGAATTCCGCCGACGTGTCGTAGCCCGCCATGTGCGCAATCTCGTCGTTCGCGAACAGGATGGGGAAGTCCTCTTCGCAGTAGCCGCCCACGAGGCCGCCGGGGGTATTGCGCATGAATATCTGCGCGGCCGTCCGGCGATTCTCGTCCGTCAGGTCGCTCAGGCTCATTTCATTCGAAGACGACATGCCCAGCACGCTGTCCAACGCGGATTGCGACGAGCGCAGGCGCTCTTCCTGCTCCTTCTGCTCGGTCACGTCGGCCAGGGAGGCGAAGAAGATCGTGCGATCCTGCTCGCTGCGAAGGAAGAACACCTGCATGCGCAACCACATCATCTCGCCGTTCAAACGGTACCGGCGGATGACGGCCTTTGCGCCCGACACGGGGTGCTGCTGCGCGTCCCTGAACATGGCCTGCACGATGGGCAGGTCGTCGGGGTGCACCTGGTTGGAGATGAGCGTCTGGCGTTCGCGCAGGTCAACCGAGTTGCAACCGGTAACGTGGTAGTACTCGTTGTTCACCTGCAGCAGCTCGAAACGGTCGGGGTACACGGCGTACACGGCCAAGCCGCCGATGAGGTGGTCCATGATGGTGCGGCTCGTGTCGTCGTCGTGCACGAGCGAGTTCACGTCGATGGTTTCCATCTTGGGGCTCAGCACGCCGCGATGGTCCACGATGCTGTCGTCGCGCAACAGTTCTTCAAGCGCCTCGGTGCTCATGGGACGGTAGAAGTAGTAGCCCTGCGCGTAGTCGCACCCCACGTCTTGCAGGAAGGCCACCTGCTCCTTCGTCTCGGCACCTTCGGCGATGATACGCAGGTCCATGAAGCGCGCCATGGACACGATGGCTTCGAGGATGCTCTCGCTGCGCTGCGATTCGCTCTCGCGCGCGAGGAAGCCCATGTCGATTTTCAGGATGTCGACGGTGATGTCCTTCAGCATGTTGAGCGACGAGTAACCGCTGCCGAAGTCGTCCATGAGAATGGTGAACCCGAGGTCCCGCAGGCGGGTCACCGTGTTCGCCATCTTCTCGTCTTCGGCGTAGGCGCTCTCGGTGATTTCCAGCTCGAGCATCCAGCGCTCCAGCTCGTAGCGCTCCATGAGCCCCTCGAACGTTTCCACGACGTCGATGGCGTACAGGTCGGCGCGCGAGATGTTCACCGACACGGGGATGGGGGTGCCGCCGCGATCGATCCACGAGCGGATGTGGCGGCATGCCTCGTCCCATACGTACAAATCGAGGCTCGCGATGAAGTTGCTGCGTTCGAGTATGGGGATGAACGCGCCCGGATACACGAGGCCGCGTTCGGGGTGCTGCCAGCGCACGAGCGCTTCAAGGCCCACGATGCGTCCCGTGCGCGTGCTGCACTGCGGCTGCCAATGCAGCACGAATTCGCGATTGGCCAGGGCCTGCTTCACTTCCAGCAGCAGCTTGGCCTCGGCTTCCATCTCTTCGGCCATGGCCGTGTGGTAGCGTTCGAGGCGCTTGGTGTAGCGGCCCTTCACCGAGTTCATGGCAATCATGGCGTGGTCGAAGGCGGTGACCACCGGCACGGCGGGGAAGTCGATGGCGCACACGCCGAACGCCGGCTGGAACCCGATGGTTTCTTCGGAGTCGAACGGCGGGCGCTTGAGGTGCTGATCGAGCACGTCTTCGCTGATGAGGCCGCTTGGCAGCACCAGCACGAAGTCGTCGCCGCCCAGATAACCGGCGACGCCGCCGCATTGGTTGACGACCTCCTTGAGGCGATCGGCGATGGCGCACAGGATGACGTCGCCCGCTTCGCGCCCGTGCCACTCGTTGAAAATCTTGAAGTGCGCGATGTCGATGTACACCGCTTCGTAGCTGGCGTCGGGTGTGCTGGTTACGAGGGATTCGGCCTTGTCGTAGAACGTGGCGGCATTGTACAGTCCGGTGAGCTGGTCGCGCTCGCGCAGCAGTTGGATTTGCGAATGCTCGGCCCGCGTTTCGCGGCGGCGCACCTCGTCGTCGATGTCGGCCACGAAGCACATGACCACCTGTTCGCCGCCGCTGCCGCGCTTCACGGATACGACGGTTTGCGCCGCCCATCCCCATCCGCCGGCAAGCAGACGCTTGCGGAATTCGCCGCGCAGCGAACCGCCTGCGGCATCGAGGCGTTCGAGCAGCGTGTCGAAATCCCAGAACGCTCGGAAGCGATCGTGGTCGTCGGGGTGAATCTTCTGCGCGACAACGTCGCCGAACATGATGCTGAGCTTCCCCTCGGGCGGGGAGGTGACGTACTTGTCGGGCTCGTTGTACAGCACCTTGTACGTGTCGTCGGTCAGGTTGAGCTCGAACAGCTCGTCGTAGGTTGCCGTCGAGCTGATGGAGCCGAACAGGCTGCGGCTGTGCTCGTCGACGGGGTGGCTGGAAAACAGGACGCACGGGCCCTCGTCGAACCACTCCAACTCAAGGCAGGTGGTTTCGTACCACTGCTCGAGGCGGGCGCTGTAGATGAGCGTCTGCGAGGCGTGCTGCCCCGCGTCGGAGCGCCAGGGACAGTCGTGGCAGGGTTCCTTCTGCCCGCGGAAGCACTCGTAGCACAGTTCGCCCACGCGCCCTCCGGGAAACACGCGGCGCGCTGCCCCGTCGAGATACACGACCTGGTAGTGTTGGTTGATCACGTAGGCGTGGCCTTGGATCGGGACGCTCTTTCGTCGGCTGCCCGGCATCGCTACTCCTGTCTCAAGCCTTCCGACCATTGTAGGGCTTCACCTCACGATATGTCCCGAACAATCGCGAAATTGATGAGAAGGAAGGGAAGCCGTCACGTGCACCAACGCGCCCTATCCGCAGTCTGGATGCTCGGTCTCGAACATTCCCAGGAGATCTTGCTTCGAATGCACGCCCGCTTTGCGGTAGATGCTCGTCATTTGAGACTTGATGGTGTTGAGCGATACGTAGCGCGCTTCGGCGATGCGCTTGATGGTGAGTCCCTTCACGAGGTAGAACAGCGTGTCGCATTCGGCGTCGGTCAGCTCGTGACGGACGGCGAACGCCTGGCATTGGCTGCGGATCGCCTCGTTGACGTCGTCGAGGTCGGCCGGGTGCTGCTCGGATGGCGGCGCTTGCCGTGCGGTCGAACGATTGCCGAACAGGAAGATGAACGCCAGCAAAAGGGCCACGGCCACGGTGGTGGGCGTTTCGATGGAGGGCACGGCTACGCTCATGATGCGGCCCATGACCAGCCCGAGGGCGATGCAGGCGTCGAAGAGGGCCAGGGCCACGATCAGCTGTTTGCCGTTGGGCCGGGCGTGTCCTTCCGCGTCGTTGCGACCCAGCAGGAACAGGCACAGCGACAGCATGGAATAGCCCATCCACACGGCTCCCATGAACACGGCATGCCAGTCGGGTGCGACGGCGTTCAGCAGAATGGCGATGCCCAGCATGGCGAACACGAGACGGATGAGGGCTTCGGCGTTCGCCTCGCGCTTCTGTATGAGCGACACCGCGAAAAAGGTGGCGCACACCGCGATGGCGCCGAACACCCACAGCGTGTAGTCGCGCAGCGACGGCGACGAGCCCCACAGGATGCCGACGCCCAAGGTGGACGCCGCGATGCCGATGACGAGCGGGTCGCGTTGCGGGCGGGTGCGCCGATGACGGTCTGCGAAGGGGGCGGCGCTTGCTCCCTCGCGCGATGCGAGGGCGTGCACGGTGACGAAGAGAATGGCGCACGAGGCGATGAGGAAGCTCGCCTGCACCTCCGTGCCCGCCTGCTTGAGGGCCATGAATGCCCCCGAGGTGATGAGCTGCCCCACCGTCAGCGCGGCGAGCACGGTGAGCAGGTTGGCCCGAAGCGCCAGGATGGCCCAGACGAAGTGCAGCAACGCGTATCCCGTCGACATGACGGCAGCAGCGGCAACGACGAGGGACAGCGACGCGTTCGAGAACACGAGCGAAAGGAATGCGAGCGCCCCGCCCAAGGCGAGCGCGAACCCCGGCGGGAGCAGACGCATGACGCTGCTCCAGGCGAGCCGCCTGCGCGCGAACACCGCCAGGGCGGCCAGAAGGGTTGCGGCGGATACGATACCCCAGGTGCAGAACAGCGCGACGAAACACGCGGGCTGCAAGGCGTCCCACGTCGGTCCGGTGAGCGCGTCGCCGTTCCAAGCCAGCAGAATGCTCAGCTTGTATGCGACGAAGCCGCCCATCAGCAAAAGCAGCGTATGGAGCTGAGCTCGAGTCATGAAGTCCTTTATCGGAGTACGGCTCTGTAGCATAGCAAATTGCTCGCCCTCAGTACCGGAGAGGGGGGAGGGATGATGCCCGCCCCCTCCTATTTCCTACTCCCAATCCGCCTCGGCTGCGGCATTGCTTCCCGCTTGGCGGCCCGTCGTTATGGCGGTGGCCACGGCGGAGCCGCAGGTGGGGTAGAAGCGGCCGAGGGCCATGCTGTTCATGCCGGCAGCGTACAGGCGCGGAATGACCGCGTCGCCTGCCGCCCGCAGGGCGTGCATGTCGGTGTCAACCGTAATGCCTCCGAACGTGCAGGCGGCGCCCGGCTTCACCTCGGCGGCGTAGTAGGGACCGCTCTCAAGCGGGTACAGCTCGCTCGGGCGCCCGAACTGCGTATCGACGCCCGCGGCGCATGAAGCGTTCCACTGCTCCACGGTGGCGGTCAGCGCTTCGGGGTCCACGCCCATGCTTGCGGCCACCTCGGCCAAGGTGTCGCCCGTATGCGCCTGCTCGGCCGCACGCGACAGCCCGGCCTTTCCCGCGTCGCCGCACGTGAGCACGAATGCGCGCCCCTCGGGCTGCTTCAGGATGTCGTCGCAGATGTACGAGTAGAACTTGCGCTCGTTCGTCCAGCGCTCGCCCTGCACGTTGACCGAGATGAACGGCGGCTTTCCCTCCATGGTGTCGGGACCCAGCACGATGAACGCGCACGGCATGATGGGCTGGGAGAATTGCACGTTCGACAGCATGCCGAAGTAGCCCACGCTCGTGCCTGCGGCCAGGCCCAGGTTCATGCCGTCGCCCGTGTCGCACTCGTTGGCCGTGGTCTGCACGTCGTAGCGCGAGATGAGCGCGTGCATCATGTCGGGGTTGCGCGCGAAGCCGCCTGCGGCCAACACCACGCCCTTGCGGGCTTTGATGGCCTTCTCGCGTCCGTCGCCAGCGATGACGCCCAGCACTTCGCCGGTGTCGCCGCGCTGTACGAGCCTCGTGGCCGGCGTGCCCGTGTGCACGGTGATACCCTCCTGCGCGTCGGCCGCCTTCTGCAGCACGGGCCATAGGCCCGGGTCGGGTTTGACGGCATAGTGGGTGCGCATGACGGGCGCGGTGAGGTCGGCGCGCTCCTTCTCCTGGCCGCCGAACACGAGGCCGGGATTGCCGATTTCCGTCGGCACCTGCATGCCCAGCCCGATGAGCCATTCGACGGCGTCGGCACTGTGCTCCACCACGAAGCGCACGAGGTCGTCGCGCCCGTCGCCGATGGCCGAGAAGTACTTCATGGCCTCTTCCACGGAGTCCTCGATGCCGAGGGCTTTCTGGACGGACGTCCCCACGCCCATGATGGCCTGTCCGCACAGGGCCGTGGAACCGCCCGTGGCGGGTCCCTTCTCCAGCACGATGACGGACGATCCCGCTTCGGCGGCCATGAGCGCCGCCGACATGCCCGCGCCGCCGCCTCCCACGATCACGACGTCGGCCTCTTCGTCCCACGTCTCGGGGATGCCCGATTCCGATACGGTACGTTCCTTTGACGTATTGGGCGCGCAGCCCCAGAGCAGTGCTCCGGCGGCAACGGCCGCGGTGGCGCCCGATGCCTTCAAAAAGCTGCGCCGCGAAACGTCGGTGTCAAGATGCGTTCCCATGATGTCCCCTTCCCTCAGATGTCGTTGTGGTCGTCGACGACTCCACGAGCGTACGGGAGAACAGGGGCTGCGCGCATCACCCCTTTTTCGCGAAATGGGGTTTTGACGCAAAGATGCCCGGCGTTCCGCGGTGAGGGGAGGGGGCGGAAGGCCGGGCGTGGGTCGATCTGCGGTGCCACGGGGGGAGGGATTGGGCGGCGCACGATCGAGGTGAGCGGGACGGAGGAGGGGAGCCGCGTCCCGCTCACCTCGATCGGTTCCGGGGAGGTTGCAGTTTCCTCCCCGGAACGCGATCAGCGGTGCGGTGCTAGTACAGCAGGACCATGGGGTAGCCCAGCTGGTAGATCAGGACGCGGAAATCACGGACGCGGCCAGGATGACGATGGCGGCAACCACCATGTACACCTTCGAGTCGCCCACCTTCTTCTTGGCCACGAGGGCGCATACCAGCGCGATGACGGCGCAGATGATGGAACCCCAGAACATCAGGGCGCCTTCGCCCGTCATCATGACGGTGAGCAGGCTGTCGATGTGCACGGGAGCGGTGGTCATCGACGTCGGGTCGGCGTAGTAGCCGAACTGCGCGATGCTCGCCATGCCGCAGGCTGCCACGAACACCGCGTCGCCCACAAGCTGCACGATGGAGGCGATGAACGTCAGCTGGATGCCCGTGCGCTCGGCCGCCTCGTCCTTCTTGAGGATGGCGATGAGCCAGATGGCCACGGCGCCCAAGATGCAGGCATTGCCCAGGTAGAACGCGATGAGCGCCAGGCCCCAAGCCGGACGGGCCGGCATGAGGTAGGAGTGCGCCGTCGCGATAACCATGCACGCGGCCACCACGATGGTCACCCAGGCGAGCGCCTTGGAAACCGGCTTGTCGCCGCGCAGCATCACGAACCAGATGACGATGATGATAGCCAGCGCCACGCAGCCGATGAGCTCCTGGGTGATGCCGGACGTGATGTGCCCGAAGCCGTTGAAGATGCGCTCCCAGTGCTGGAGGTGCAGGAAGGCTCCCAGGCCGCCCACCACGAGGGACACGGCGGACGTGATGAGCGCGGTCATCTGCAGGGTCTTACCTTCGCCTTTGAGCGCCAGGATGGACATGCCACCCAGGATGCCGCTGGTCAGGCACACGAACAGCGTGAAGATGACGAGAGGCCACTGAGTTTCCATTACTCATCACCTCCTTCCCAGTGCTGTCCACGCAAGATGTACGAGTACGACGGCTTGTTGCCCACATCGGGAAGCTTGTGCATGTCGGCTTCGGTAAAGGGCTCAAGGAAGTCGACCATCTTGCGGCGGTTGCCCAGCGGGTCTTCCGAGCCCTCGAAGGACTCAAGGCCGTCCTCGGTATCGCCGATCCAGCGGGCGTTGCCGCCGCACTGGCTGACGCACTGGGGCAGCTCGCCCTGCTGCAGCTTCTGCTCGCACAGCGTGCACTTCTCCACGACCTTCTCTTCCTCGTTGAGGTAGCGAACGCCGTAGGGGCAGGCCATGACGCAGAACTGGCAGCCGATGCACTTCTCTTTGTCAATCTGGATGGAGCCGTCCTCGGCAACGTGCGACGCCTCGGTCGGGCACACCTTCACGCACTCGGGGTTCTCGCAGTGCTGGCAGCTGATGGGCAGGAAGTACATGTACACGTCGGGATACTGTCCCGAACCGCCGGGGATGGGGTTCGGTCCCACACGGACAACCTTGTTCCAGTAGCTGCCGATGGGCACGTTGTTCACGCCTTTGCAGGCAACCGAACACGCGAGGCAGCCCACGCAACGGTTGAGGTCGGTGATGATAGCCTTCGTCATGGTTTACTCCCTCCCTTCGTAGGTCGGCAACCATTCCTTCAGACGGGGGTCGTCGGAGGTATGGATGATCGGGGTGCCGGTGCTGTCGCACGGCACGGGGTTGTTGAACGGCGAGTTCTCGGGCGTGGCCTTGTAGATCTTCACCTGGTAGGCGCGCAGGTTGGAGCTACCGGCGTGCGGGTCTTGCGCGCCGTGGTCGATAAGCTGGTTGACCTGCGAGTGCTGCCAACCGTGGCCGGCGTCCTTCACCTCGGGGTACCACCAGGTGTGCTCGAGGTTGACCACGTCTTCCTTCACGCCGTAGTACAGGTCGGCAACTTCGCGGATCTTGCCCCACTCGGTTTCGATCCACACCCAGTCGCCCTGCTCGATGCCGTACTCGGCAGCCGTCTTCGGGTTGATCTCCACGCGCGGCACGGGCCACAGCTCGCGGCACCAGGGAAGCTGACGGTGCTCGGAGTGGAAGTACACGGGAATACGACGGCCGGTGGTGGCGGTCAGCGGGTACTCCTTGATGCGGTCGCCGTCCTTCGGGCCATGAGGCGGCTCGTCCCAGCTGGGCAGCCACCAGTCGCGGTGCTCGGGATGGTGCGTTTCCATGACGGTGGACCAGATTTCCTGCTTCATCGTCGGCGTGAACCAGCCCGGCTTCCAGTCGCCGATGCCCTTGCCGGCCGTGTAGTCCAGGCGGGCCCATACGCGGTCGCGTGCGCGCATCGCGCCGGTTTGGTAGCGGCGGTACGTGCCCCAGTTGCGCGGCTCGATGTCCTTGGCTTGCCACCAACCATGCTTCTGGAAGGCTTCTACGTATTCGTCCCACGTCTTGTACTTGGGCTTGACTTCCGCCATCGGAACGCCGTGGCGCTCGTAGGTGGGAACGCCGTTTTCAACATGCCACGTGGTGTAGGTCAGCTCGTCGTCGGTCAAGAGCTTGATGGAGTCGTCAAGCTGCCACTGGATGTCGGGCCACTCGTTGCCCGGCTCGTCGGTCCACTTCCACTTCATGCGGCGCGCCAGATCCATGACGATCTCGGGGTCGTATTTGGCTTCCGCGGGCGGCTGCACGCACTTGACGGTGGCGCCCATGGCGCCGGCGGAACCCTGGCTGGCGCGCGGCGAGTTGAGCTCGATCCAGTGCGCAACCGGCAGGATGATGTCGGCCGTGTCGTTCTGCGGCGTGTGCCACAGGTTGAGGTCCACGTAGAAGTCGAGCGAGCACAGGGCTTCCCAGGCGCGGGTCGTGTTGCACTGGCTCATGAAGTTGCCGGACTCGTTCCACAGGGCGCGCACCGGGTAGGGGTCGCCCGTGATGACGGCGTCCCACAGCGCATGGCTGTCGCACCAGTACTGCCACCAGCTGATGAGCGGGAACTTGTCGATGCCGATCTGCTTCTCGTTGACTTCCGCCGGCGGGGTGGAAGCTCCCGGCGCCCAGGCGCTGAAGCCCTGGAGGTCGCCGTCGATGGGCACGATGGTGGGGCCGCGGTGGCCGCCCGGGGTGTCCATGTTGCCCGTGATGCCCACGAGGTTGTCGAGCGCGCGGGAGTTCTGCACGGAGTTGCAGCCGTGCTCGATGGCCAGCATGTACTGGATGCCGCCGTTGCCGTAGCCGGTGCTCGGGTCGATGCGCGTGCCGTAGGTGGTGGCAGCGGCTTCGATCTCGGAGGCCGGGATGCCGGTGATCTCTTCGGCGGTTTTCAGGTCGTACTTGCCGCACTGGGCCTTGTAGTACTCCCACACCGGCTTGACCTTGTACGTCTTGCCGTCCTTGAGCTCGATCTCGAACTCGCCGTCGAGGGCGGGGTCGATGGCGGGGTCGAACGGCATGGGATCGGGCAGCCAACCCTGCGTCTGGCCGGGCAGGAGGTTGTCCTGGTTGGCCTCGCGGCCTTCGCGCGCCTTCTCGGAGTCGTAGTTCTCGCCTTCCCAGAAGCCGCCCGTGTCGTCGATGTTGCCTTCCTGGTCAGCGTTGAACCAGGTGAACGGGCCGTACTCGTGCTCGATGCCCTCGGCCTTGAGCTTTTCCCAGTTGTTGTCGTACACGAGGAACTTGTAGGGGCTGCCGCCCTCTTTGACGTCGCTTTCCTTGAGCAGGAGCGTCTTCACGTCCCAGTACGAACCGTCGGTGCGGACGGTGGGGAAGCCGGAGGGCTCGATGTCCTCGCACACGAGGAACGGAGCGTTCGTCCACTTCTTGACGTACAGGTCGTCGTAGAGCTTCTTCTCGATGATGACGTTCGTCCAGGCCAGGGCCAGGGCGCCGTCGGTGCCGGGGCGCAGGTGCTGCCAGTAGTCGGCTTCCTTGCCCATGTTGGCCATGCGCGGGTCGACGCTGATGTGCACGTCGGCGCGCGACGCGACGTCCACCGTGGTGCGGCAGGAGTCGTCGTAGTTGGACAGCTCGGAAGCGCCGCCCCACTGCACGTATACCTTCGGACGCGTGATGGTTTCCATCCACGACATGGCGAACTGCGACACCATGGTGGTGGCGAAGTGGCGCGGGCCCTTGCAGATCTGCCAGGCCTCCACGTTGTTCGGCGTCTCGAGCATGTTCTTCAGGATGGACTCCGAGTGCATGCACCAGATGCGCGACGTGCCCACCTGGCAGGCGATGGCCTCGCCGCCGTACTGCTGCTTGATCTTCATGAAGTTGTCGACGACCGACTGCATGGCCTCGTCCCACGTGACGCGCTGCCAGCCGGGCTCTTCGCCCTTCGGGTTCGTGCGCTTCATGGGGTAGTGCAGACGGTCGGGATGATACGCCGCCTGGATGGACGACTGCGACTTCGTGCAGCAGTTGCCCATGGACTGGAACGCACCCTCGTCACCTTCGACGCGGATAGCGCGCCCGTTCTGCACGATGACCTTGACGCCGCACTCCATCTTGCCGCAGCCGCGGCAGCAGGTTTTCACGGCGACGGTGTCGTTGCCGGACGCTGCGCTGTACGTTTGATCGGCCAGCGCGACGCGCGTCGAGCCGCCGAATGCGGCAGCTGCGGCGCCCGTGATGGCTGCGGTCTTGACGAACGTGCGTCGTGACATAGTCAGGGTTCCCATACTCCTCCTCCTTCTCCTCAAATCTCGTCTCGTTCGGTACTGCTCTCGTCTGGCGATCGGGGAAGGGGGTTTCCGCTTGTGCGGTGCAGAGTTCCCCGGTTCGCACGGTGACCATACGGAAGCGAGGGGCATGCGAGCATCGTCGAAACGTTGCGAGGCCGGGAACGGCGCATCATAAATTCTTATGATTTTCAGATCATGAGAAACATGCAGACGGGTTTGATCAGGCAATCTGATGCGGATGCATCATGAATTATACTGAAACTAGTATAAAGTAGAGCGCGGTAATCATTATCGTTATACGTATAATCAGATCTGCCGATTGAGGGATCGGCGGAAGCATGATTGCACGGCTCGACGGGCGGGGGGAGCATGAGCATGGAACAGCTTCGATCAACGCGGGGATCTTCGTGGGGCAAGGACCTCTCGCTCAAGCGCGTCATCGGATTCTCGTTCGATCGCCTGTGGATGCTCATGGCGTTCTACAGCATCGTTCCGTATCTGTACTCGTCCGACGTGCGCGGCTCGCTGTACACCACCTTGTTCATATCGCTGTGCGCGATGGTGGTCACGCTGCTGTTCGTGTCGGTGATCATGCGCGGACAGGACAGCATTGCCGGCAACCGCACCATCGTGGCGGTTGCGGCGGCGGTCACCTGCGTGGGCAGCCTGCTCACGCCCTTCTCCGACCTCAACACCACGTACGGCATGCTCATCTTAGGGATAGGCAGCATCATGACCGGTACCGGTTCGGCCGTGCTGTTCCTCGGATGGATCGGCCTGTTCTCGGGCGTGGGAGGACGCTTGTCGCTGTTCGAGCTGTCGGCGGGCATGTGCGTCGCGTTCGTCGTGTCGCTCGTGCTGGTGGCCGTGCCGCCCCTGCTGGCGAACATCGCGGTGATCTGCCTGCCCTTGGCGTCGGGCTTCATGCTGGGCCGGTTGGGCGGCGCGAAGGCGCCGGCGTTGCCGCTGCCCGAGCAGCCGCCGTCGGGGCGCACCGTGGGGCTGTTCGCGAAGGCGTTGGCGGGTGCGGTGCTCGTGGGGATGCTCGAAGGCTTCTTCGATGTGCTGTCGGGGTACCGCACGTTCGAGGTGCAGGACGTCTACGGGATGTATCTGCTGGCGGCGGGCTTCTTCGCCATGCTCGCGGTGGTGCTCATCGCCGTGTTCCTGTCCCGCGACGGCGTGTTCTTCGCGTACCGCTTCGCCATGCTGCTGCTGTGCTTGGGCTGCCTGCTCACGCCGTTCATGGGAGACAACAACACCTATTCGAGCGCAATCATCTTCGGCGGTTACAACTGCTTCACCATCACCTTGTGCGTGGTCTGCATCGATGTGGCCAGGAGCTTCCGCATCGGCGCGGTGCGCACCATCGGGTTGGGGCTGGTCGCGCTGTGCGGCGGCGAGGTGATTGGCTCGGCCATGGCGCATGGGCTGCACATTGCGGGGTTCACGTCGTTCGACCTGGCCGGTGTTACGTTGGTGGCCGTATCGGCGCTGTTCGTGGCGCACCTGTTCCTGTTCACCGAGACCGACCTCATCAAGTTGGGCATCGGCGAGGTGAGCCGGGTGCTGCCGGGTGCGGACGAGGGCGTGGTGGCGGAAGTCGACGAGAGCGTGGGGGAGGACGAGGACCCCGTGGACCCGTGCGACGCCATCGTGGAGAAGTTCAGCCTGTCGCCGCGCGAAAGCGACGTGCTGCCGCTGCTGCTGCAGGGTCGTACCATCTCGCGCATTCAGGAAACGCTGTTCATCTCGGCGGGCACGGTGAGCACGCACATCCGCCATATCTACCAGAAGACGGGTGTGGACAACCGTCAGGAGCTCATCGATCTCGTGGAGCGCACGCGTGAGCATGCGGAAGAGGTCGAATAGCCGCGATGGAAACCGCCTACCTGCACGAATACCGGTGCGTGGCCGAGTGCGGCAGCTTCACGGCCGCTGCGCGCGAGCTGCACCTCACGCAGTCGACGCTGAGCAAGCATGTGGCCGCCCTCGAGCGCGAGTTCGGGGCCGACCTGTTCGTGCGCGACCGGAGCGGCCTGAAGCTCACGGCGGCGGGCGAGGCGCTGTACGCGCAGGCCGGGCAGCTGGAACACGTGCTGCGGCAGACGCGCGGGTTGGTGCACGCGGCGGCAGCGGGCGCGGCGGGCGAGGGACGCGGCGAGCGTGGAGGGCGTGCGGACGGAGCGGGCTTGGCAGGTGCGGCGTCGGCTGCGGGAACGGGCGCGCGGCGCGCGGCATCGTGCGACGCCGTGTTGCGCTGCAAGTGCCGGATGGCCGCCGAGCGCTACGGGTTAGATCGGCAGGAGACGGGCGCGCTCGTGCTCTACCTGGAGGAACGCGGGTTGAAGGCCATTCAGGACGAGCTGGGGCTTTCGCGCGACGACGTGGCCGACGTGCTGGGCCGCGTGTACCGCAAGCTGGGCGTGAGCGGCAAGCAGGAGGCGCTCGACATCGTCCATTCCGTTTCGGAATGATGGTAGATTCCCCGCGAGAGGTCGGGCATACTGACCTCCGATAGTTGAAAGCACTTGATGAAGCTGGGGGGCTTCAGGCAGAGGGTTTCATCCGAACATTTGGATGGAGGCCGAACATGAGTGCTTGTTCTTTTTCGTCGGTGGACGAGGTGACGCATGCCTTGCTGGAGCGAGGCGATGTCGCGAAGCTGCGCATCGAGCGCGGTGCGTCCGACGATCTTGCACCTGCCTTTCTGGCATACGCGAATCAGTTGAACCAAACGGGAACCCGTGCGCGCATCGTGTGCGTGGACGACGTCGCCGCGCAGCGCTTCCGCACGTCGCTTGAGGCCTACCCGGCGCTCGGCGCCGACGCGGTGGTGACCATGCGCGAGCTGTGCCTATCGCTTGCCGCGGACGAGCGCGTGCGCGCCGCGATGGGCCGCGAGGCGCGTCTGCTCAACGACAACGAGCACGACGTGCTGCTGGAAGACCTCAAGGTGAGCGGCATCAAGCCGCGCCGCCTGCGCGAGATGCTCAAGTTCTTCTACAAGAGCATAAGCGATTGCTTCAGCGAAGAGCCGGGCTGGCTCGTCACGAACGAAGAGCAGATGGTATTCGCCATCCTCGAGGAGAACCTCGACGTGCGTCGGGCGCTGCTGCCGTGCGAGCTGCCGGGTCGGGTGTACCACGGTCTGGTGGATGCAGGTGCGGAGGTTGAGCCGCTCGTGCTGCTGGTGGACGACTTCGGCACGCTGAGTAAGGCGGCGCAGCGGCTCGTGCAGCACGTTGCCGGCGCAGGACTCGTGGTGGCGGGCGCTTCGACCGAGGCGCGCAACGCCGAGGAGCCCTACCCGTGGATCGAAGGGTTCGCCTCGTTCGCGGACGCGACCGGTGCCGATGCCTGGACGCTCGAGACGGGCGCGGGCGCGCCGGTGGGCGCGTGCATCGTCTGCCCCGATCCCTATGCGGAGTTCGCGTGCGTGGCCGATCAGGTGAAAGCGCGGCTGGACGCGGGCATGGCGCCGCACGACGTGCTGGTGGCCGTGCCGAACGGCACGTGGGCGGCGAAGATGGTCGAGGCGCTTGACGCGCGCGGCATCGCCGCGGTGCGCGACGGGGGCGCCGGGCGCCTCAAGGGCGACCCGCGCTACGCCGAGAAGTGCGCCGACCTCAAGCTGGCCGCGTTCTTGCAGCTCATCCTCGACCCTCACGACTTCACGGCGCTGCGCTCCTGGATGGGCATGGGCGATTGGCTGCTGCGTTCCGACGCGTTTCTCGAGCTCATGGCCTATGCGCGCGATCACGAGATGACGGTGCCCGAGGCGGTGGCGGCGCTGCGCGCGATGGACGACGAGGCGCGCGGCATGAACGTCTTCGGCAAGTTCGACGCACCGCTCGACGAGCTCGACGAGCTCGACGAGCTGCGCCGCGCCTGCGAGGGCATCGGTCGCGACGAGGCTGTGCTGCTGTTCGAGCGTCACGGCATGCCGCTCGCGCCGCGTATGGTGGCGCTGCTGGGCGACGATCCCGCGCGCGCCGACCTCGAGAACCTCGCGCGCAACGCGTTTGCGGGGGCGGGCACGAGCGGGGGTGCCGGGGCCGATGCCGATGCCGATGCCGTGTCCGTGGTGCCGTACCGCAGCTGCCATGGGCATTTCGCGCGCGTCACGTTCGTCACGGGGCTTGCGAACGGTTTCCTGCCGCGCCTCGACGCGGTGGACGACAAGTACACCATCGACCATCGCGCGGTGGCGCTCGAGCGCGAGCGCGTGCTGTTCGACGACGTGTGCGCGACGGCGACCGACGAGGTGGTGTGCACGCGCTTCGAACGCGACCGCCTGGAAAACACCGGCGTCCTCGACATGCAAACCGCCCGCGTGTTCATCAAGAACGGCATCCGCTACGCATCCGTGGTGCCGTCCGCGTTCGTGTCCTAGCGCCCCGTTCCCCGTTTTCTCCCTTCCTGAAAGGATCTACCCATGAGCGATATCGAAGTGTTCACCATCGACGATGATTTCGACCCCCTGGCAGAGCTCAGCATCGACGAGGAGGAGGTGGCGCAGGAAACCGACTACCTGCCGCCCATTCCCGACGCCGAGCTGAGCGTGGTGCCGCCGAAGGTGGAGCTGCCGCCCGCCGAGCGCATCGCGAAGCTGATCGAGGGCATTCCCGGGCAGATGGTGCGCATCCTGCGCACCGTGGAGCTGTGCCGCGAGCCGCGCACCATGAGCGAGCTTGCCGCCGAGGTGGATGCGGAATTCCCGAACGAGGTGAGCGTGTACACGGCGGCGCAGCTCGTGCAGCTGCTCGAGCGCGCCGGCGGCGTGGAGCGCGTCGAGGACGAGGCGCCGGCCGATGCGGGCGAGCCCCTCGTGGACGCAGACGGCTTCATGGTGGTGACGCCGGCGCCGCCGGTGCGCTACGTGGCCACGCAGGCCGGCCTCGACGCCGCGGAGGCGCGCGTGTCGGAGGCGGCCATCATTGCCATGCTGCAGGAGGAGCCGCAGTACCTGCCGCTGTACGAGCGCATCTTCTCGATGTGCTCGCGCGAGGGCGGCTGCCCGGTGAAAGAGCTCGACGCCGCCATCGACCACGATCCGCTGTGCGTGGAGCCGCGCCGTTTCTGCGGCTACTTCCTGGGCAAGCTCGAGCGCTTGGGCGCCCTGGAATGGAACACCGTGTGGACCGTCTCCGCTTTGGGGACTCAGGTTATGGCATCCGACATCTTCTCTCGCAATTAAGGAGCCCATCATGACTGAATACGACATCACCTTCGCCGAAGTTCTGCGCGGCCGCATGGCAACCTACCAGTTCCTGTCGCGGCTGTTCCGCGTCGAGGTCGATCAGGAGCTGCTTGACACGCTCATGACCATGAAGTTCCCGGCGAACACGGGCAACGAGCTGGTGGACGAGGGCTACCGTCTCATGTGCAGCTATCTGGGCAAGGCCGATGCCGCCGTGCTCACCGACCTCGCCGTGGACTACGTGCGCGCGTTCATCGGGTCGGGCAACGACGGCTTCTCGGCGGCCTACCCGTACGAGTCGGTGTACACGAGTCCGAAGCGCCTCATGATGCAGGACGCGCGCGACGAGGTGCTCGTGCTGTACCACGCCGCCGGGTTGGACAAGCAGGAGAGCTGGAAGGAAGGCGAGGATCACATCGCGCTCGAGCTGGAGTTCGAGCAGATTCTCATTGAGCGCGCCTTGACGGCGCTTGAGCAGGGCGAGGACGAGACGTGCCTGAACCTGCTGCTGCAGCAGCGCAACTTCCTGGAAGATCATCTACTGGCGTGGTATCCCATGATGGCGCACGATTTACAGAAGTTCCCGAACACCGACTTCTATCGCGGTTTGGGCAAGCTGACCAGCGGGTATTTGCGCAACGATTTCGAGTTCCTCACCGAGGTGCTTGAGGATAACGGCGTGCTGGCTGGCGACGCCGTCGAGGAGCGCGAGGTTGCAGAGGGCGTGGCGTAATGAGCGAGTCCGAGGAAAAGAGGAGCGCGCCGAAGGGAGCGTCGGTTTCGCGCCGTACGTTCGCGCTCGGCGCCGTGGGCGCGTGCGCGGTGGTGGGCCTGGGCGGCGTGAAGTACCTGCCGAGCCAGACGTTGTGTCGCCCGCCGGGAGGTCAGGACGAAGAGCAGCTGGTGGCAGGGTGCGTGCACTGCGAGAAGTGCCGCGAGGTGTGCCCGCACAACGCCATCGCGCCCGCGCATATCGAGCAGGGTATTCTGAACGCGCGCACGCCGCGCATGGACTTCAAGAGCGGGTGGTGCGACTTCTGCGAGAACGAGCCCGGCGGCCCGAAGTGCATCGCCGTGTGCCCGACCCATGCGCTGACCGAGGTCGACCCAACCGCGGTGATCATCGGCATCGCGGAGCTCAATCGCGACTGGTGCCTGGCGGCGAAGGGCATGGGGTGCCACGAGTGCGTGGACGTGTGCACCTACGAGGCGCTTGAGCTGGGCTACGACAACGTACCGGTGGTGGATGCCGACGCGTGCAACGGATGCGGTGCCTGCGAGCTGGCCTGCATCTCGCTGTCGGCCGGCTCCATCACCACGGGCGCAACCGATCGCGCCATCGTGGTGAAACCCACCGAAGAAGCGGGAGCGTGATCGCATGAAGAAGAAAAACAGCCTGCGGGTTCGGTTTCTCGTGATGCTTGCCGTGCTTGCCCTCGTGGCCGTGGGCTACTTCACGGCTGGCGGCATCGGCAACCTCTGCGGTATCGGCTTCGGCGACATCACGCTGCTGTGCCCCCTCGGCGCGCTGCTGGCCATGCTCGCCCAGAAAACCGCCATCCCCCTGGCCGTGATAAGCGTGATCGTGGTGCTGCTGATCTGCATCGTGCTGGGCAAGGTGTTCTGCGCCTGGGCCTGCCCCGTGCATTTCATGTCGCGGCTGAGGAAGGGGAAGAAAGGCGCCCCCGCCCCCACCGGTGCCCCCCTTCATGGCGCCGCGGATGGCCTCGCCGGTCCGCAAGCCTCTCGCGCGGCGGAAGAGGGGGGTATCCCCGGTTGCCCCACCCAAGCCCTTCACGCGGCGCAAGAAGGGGCCTCCCCGGTTGCCCCCGCCGCGTCCCCCTGCTCCACCTGCGCTTCTCCTTGCGGCAAGAGCAGCGGCATCAAGCTCGACAGCCGTCACGGCATTCTTGCGGCTGCGCTAGGCTCCACGCTCATTTTCGGGTTCCCGGTGTTCTGCCTCATCTGCCCCGTGGGTTTGACGTTCGCCACCGTGTTGCTGGGTATGCGCCTGTTCGCGTTCGGCGAGGCCACGTGGACCATCGTGGCGTTCGTGGCCATCATCGCGGTGGAGGTGCTGCTTCTGCCGAAGTGGTGCAAGCGCTTCTGCCCCCTCGGCGCGCTGCTCTCGCTGTTCAGCGGGCTCAATCGTACGTTCCAGCCCCAGGTGAACGCCGAGACGTGTCTGCGCGAGGGTCGCGGCAAGGCGTGCAACCTGTGCGAGAAGGCCTGCCCCGAGGGCATCAACCTGCATGACATCGCGGCGGGCGAGACCACGCTCAACGACTGCAGCAAGTGCCGCGCGTGCGCCGACGTGTGCCCTGAGGGCGCCATCACGTTCCCGCTGCTACCGAAGAAGAAGACCACCGCGTCGGCCGTCGAAACCTTCGACGCCGACGAAACTCCGGAAAGAGGGTGAGCGGCATGTCGTTGGTAGACGGACTGCTGGCCATGCTGGGCGCCATCGAGAGCGACGCGCTGGCCGTGCACGACGAGCGCTGCATCTCGGTGCGCAACCGCAACGCCGATTGCCTGCGCTGCGCCGAGGCGTGCACGTCGGGCGCCATCACGTATCGTGACAACGATCTGCACGTGGAGCCCGACAACTGCATCGGGTGCGGCAGCTGCGCGACCGCGTGTCCCACCTGCGCTATCGAGATCAAGAAGCCGTCGGACGAAGAGCTGACGGCGGCCGTGAAACGCTCCATCGTGGCGACGAAGGGCCATCCCGTCATCGCCTGCGAAACGGCGCTGCGCGCGGCTGGCGAAGAGCCCGACGCCGGGCGCCTCGTGGAGGTGCCGTGCCTCGGCCGCGTAGACGAGTCGCTGCTCGTGGGCGTTGCGGCGTACAAGGCCTTCGACGTCACGCTCGTATGCGGTGCGTGCGAGGAGTGCCCGCACGCCCCCGGCGGCGCGCTCATGCGCGAGGTTGCCGCAAGCGCGTCGAACATGCTGCGCGCCTTCGGCAGCACCATGCCCGTGACGGTGACCGACGCGTTTCCCGCTCATGTGCACGTGCCGGGCGGCGCGGGCGCGGCGGGCGACGGCGTGTCGCGGCGAGACTTTCTGCACGCGGCGAAGGACACCACGAAGCAGGCGGCATCCGCCGCGGTGTCGCAGGAGCTCGCTGCTCATCTGGGGCAACAGGAGCCGGTGCCGGCCGCCTACCGCAAGGTTGGTCAGGACGGCACGCTGTCGCATTTCGTTCCCTCGCGCCGTGTGCGGTTGTACAATTACCTGCAGCATGTCGGTCAGCCCGTCGCCGACGAGGTGGATTCGCGCGTGATAGGCGCGGTGTCCATCGACGACGAGGCGTGCAGCTCGTGTCGCATGTGCGCGGTGTTCTGCCCGACGGCCGCCATCAGGAAGCTCGACGAGGACGGGGCGTTCGGCATCGTGCATCGTCCGAGCGCGTGCATGCAGTGCCGCCTGTGCGAGCGCATATGCCCGGAGAGCGCCATCACGGTGAGCAGCACGGTGCCCATCAGGCAATTTATGGGCAAAGAAGCCGTCTGCTACGCGATGGAAAAGCCCGCATGGAAGCCGAACAAGCCGTCGTCCATGTACGACAAGCTGCACGCAACATTGGGCGAGGATCTGGAAATGTGCATGTTCTAGAAGACGTGCAGGGCGAAGGAGAAGCACGCATGATCAACTACACGCTGCCGGACTTTACGGTGGGACTTGGGCTCAACCTGTTCTTCGTCCGCTTGCAGGCGCAGCGGCCGGACTGGTTTCAGGACGGCGTGCGCATCGACAGCGTGTACGGGTGCTTTCCCGCTTGCAACCTCAACGGCGGCCGCGCGTTTCTGCGCGAGCGCACGGCGCAGGCGCAGATGGAAGAGACGTTCGCCCTGCTGGCCGAAGAGGGCGTGAAGGCGCGCCTCACGCTGACGAACATGCTGGCCACCGAGGCCGACCTGCACGACGAGTACCTCAACGCCATTCTGTCGACGGCCACCCGCTACGGGGCCGAAGTCATCGTGTACGCCGACGTCGTGGCCGATTACGTGCGCGAGCGCTACGGTATGCGCTGCGTGCTGTCCACCACGCGCGCCCTGGCGGACGTCGCCGAGCTCAACCGCATGACGAAGCGCTACGACTACGTGGTGCTCGACTACAACCGCCATAAGGACCCGGCGTTTCTCGAGGCTATCGAGGACCCCGGCAAGGTGGAGGTCATGGTCAACGAGTTCTGCGTCCAGGGGTGCCCGCATCGGCAAGAGCACTACCTGCGCAACAGCGAGGATCAGATGAGCGGCTCCATGCGCCCCTTCGAATGCGTGGCAAAGCGTGCCGATTTCTTCGACCACGAGCCCGGACATCCCGTCATCTTCACCGACGACGAGGTGCGCCGCCTGCACGAACGTTACGGCGTCGGGTACTTCAAAATCGTCGGCCGCGGCGTGGCCTTCCAAACCGTGCTCGAGGCCTACGCCTACTACCTCATGCGCCCCGCCTACCGCGACGAGGTGAAGCGCCTCGTCATGCGCGCCGCGGGGTAGGGCGTAGTCGGATGTTTCACGTGAAACATCCGTTCGCTCATCTCTCCGAGCTCTGGACCCCATCTTTAACCCAGCCCTCCTGTCCCCGCGCATCCCCCTCCTTGGGCGCGGAGGAAGACGCGTGGGACGCATGTCTTTCCCCGCGCCCAAGGAGAGGATGGGGAAGCTCTTTGCCATTCCTCGGGCGGTGTGGTACAAATGCTCGGACGAGAGCGAGGGGAAGGGACGGGCGATGGCCGACGAGACGCGGGACGGGCGGCGTGAACGATCGCTGATCGCAGCGGTTGAGCGCTTCACGCCGCTCAGGCGTTTGGGCTGGGCGTTTCTGCTGGCCTGGGTGTTCTGCGTGTTCTACACCAACACGATGAGCGGCTACACCGGCGCGAAGGGCGCATCGCTGGCGACGGGTGCCGGATGGGACCTGTTCTTCACGGGGCTGCCCGTGTCCATGTCGGTGGTCATGCTCGTGCTGATCGTCGTGCTGGAGAAGCGGTTGGGCTCGCCCACGCAGCATGCGGCGCTGTTCTGGCTCGCGCCATTGGCCACGGCCATTTCCACGCCGCTGCTGTTCTGCGAGCTGGGCGATTTCGGCGCGACGGTGGCGCTGTTCGTGCTGGGCGCGGTGCTCACCGGATTCGGCAGCGGCTTCATGTGGGTCATGTGGGGCGAGTACTACGCGAAGGTCACGCAGGAGGAAGTGGAGTTCCTCGCGCCGACGTCGGCCGTGCTGGCGGCGGTGCTCGTGCTGGTGGTGTCGTCGATGCAGGGGTGGATGGCGCTTGTGGTGGTCACGGTGTTTCCCCTGTTGTCGGGCTTGTGCTTGCTGCTGTCGTGGCGCGACGCTCAAGGGCGCGCGGCCACGGCCGAGTACCGCGGGGCGGCCGAACAGCGCGCGTTCGCGGAAGCTCACGACAGCGCGCGGGCGGGGCTGTCGCGCGTGCTCGTGTCCATGGGGCGCGCCGGGTTCGGCATTCTCGCGGCGTGCCTGTTCGTGTGTTTGGAGGGGTCGTTCTGGTCGGGCTCGGCGCAGAACACGGAAGCCTCGCAGGTGGCGCTCGTCGTGAGCATCGCGTTCATGCTGGTGGTGGGGTTGTCGGCAACGGCGGGGCCGCGTCGCGTGTCGCTGTCGTTCCTCTATCGGTGGATGTGCCCGGCGCTCGTGGTGGGCTTCGCCGCGTTCATCATCTTCGGCGACGGCACGGGAGCGTACGTGGCTTACGTGGTGGCCATCGCTGCGCGCTTCGCGTTCTGCCTGATCACGCAAATGTTCTTCGCGCGCTACGCCGTGCAAGGCGCAGCGACGCCGGTGCAGTCGTACGGCTTGGGATGGATTTTCGTGCATCTCGGCGACTTGCTGGGCGTCGTGGCGCTCGTGCTGGTGGACACGGGCATCGCGGCGGGCGCGTTCTCGCTCGATCAGGTGGTTGCCGTGTCCATGGCGCTGCTGGTGGGAGCCACCATGTTCGTGCTCAACGACAGCACGACGTTCGCGTTCGCCGCTCGCCAGGACGATGCCGAGCGACAGCGCGACGCCTCGCCGATGACCATGACGGCGACAGCAGCGGCGACGACCCCACAGGGCGAACCCGCCGCAACCGCAGCGGAGGTGGACGACCTCACCGCACGCATCCAGACGCTCGCGCGCGACGGCGGCCTCACCCCGCGCGAGACCGAGGTGTTCGACCTCCTGGCCCGCGGGCGCTCCATCCCGTACGTGCGCGATGCCCTGGTCATCTCGAAGGAGACGGCCGCCACCCACGCCAAGCACGTCTACGCGAAGCTCGACGTGCACACCCGCCAAGAACTCATCGACCTCGTACACTGAGAAAGGCCCCGGAGGGGGCCTTTCTGCAAGGGAGGGAGGGTGATCGGTCGGCTGATCGGGGGCGCTTACGCTACGCCGAGGGCGTGCTTGGCGGCGATGCGGCCGAAGGTGGCCGTGCGGCCCGCGTTGATGCCCGTGAAGTTGCTGGGGTAGTTGTGGGGGTAGAATCCTCCCTGGTCGTTGCCGCACACGTAGAGGCCTTCGATGACGCTGCCGTCTTTGCGCAGCGGCTGGGAATCGGTGTTCGTGATCGCGCCATGGATGGTGACCAGCAGCTCGCCGCCGATGCGGGCAGCGTAGAAGGGCGGCTCGTCGACGGCGCTCATGCGGTAGGCCGGCTTGCCGAAGTCGGTGTCCTCGCCGGCCGCGACCAGGCTGTTGTACCGCTCGATGGTGGCCTTGAAGGCAGCGGTCTGATCCGCGTCGAACGACATGGCGCGCGCCAGCTCGTCGAGGGTGTCGCACTTCTTGAGCGAGCCGTTCTCGATGCGCGGCTCGAGCCAGAACGAGTCGAGGTGCTCCTTCGAAATGGCCTCGCAGTCGTACACGTCGGCGTTGAACGCGGTGCCCGACGGAGCGGGGAACAGGCGCGAGCATCCGCCCGTGTCGAACTGCTCGATGTCCTCGTAGTAGCTGCCGTCCCATACGATCCACGAGAAGTGGCCGGGTTGGTTCGCGCCGCCCGCGTAGCTCATGGGGTAGCACTGGTCTTCGTTCATGAAGCGCTCGCCGTTGGCGTTCACGTGCAGGAAGGGCTGGCTGCCGGGCAGGAAGATGTCGCCGCCCTGGTAGGAGCCGTCGAATTCGTAATCGTCGGGAAGGATGGCGCGGTTCCAGATCATGCACGCGCCGCCCGGTTCGAGCTCCGCGCCGGCCCAGAGCGCCATGCGGATGCCGTCGCCCTCTTCGGTCACACTGTCGCGCAGCGCGCACCATGCGGAGTTGCCGGGGCACAGGTCCTGCAGCATCTCGTCGTTCGCGCCGTAGCCGCCGGTGCACACGATCACGCCGTTCTTCGCGTTCACCTGGATGGTGCCCTTGTCCTTCGACTCGGCGATGACGCCGGTCACCTTGCCGGAATCGTCCTGCACGAGCATCTTCGCGGGCGTCATGAACAGCACTTCGCCGCCCAGTTCGCCTAGCACTTCGTTCATCACCTCGAGGTGCGCGTAGGCGCCGTAGTTCGGGCCGTCGGGGTTGTACTCGTCCAGGCAGGGGTTGTAGCACATGGCCGGGTAGTAGGCGTGCGGATCGTCAGGCTTGTGCCACTCGAACGGGAACAGCATCCCCTTGGGCTCGAGCGTCTCCTTCATCCATTCGATCATCTCGCCGGACTTCTCGGCCCACGTCTTGTACATGAGCATGTTCGCGTCGCCCGCCTGCGTTTGGTTTGCGTGGTTCAGCAGGGTGGGGACGTCCTCGATGTGGTCGGGCTCGAGCGCGGAGTTGAGCGCGCCGATGGCCTCGCGCGCCGACGCGATATTGCCGCCCTTCTCCAGCACGATGACCTTCGCGCCGTTCTGCGCGGCCGTCGTGGCCGCCACGAGGCCGCCGTTGCCGGCGCCCACCACCACGAGATCGGCCTCAAGCGTCTCGGCGATGTCGGTGGGCATCTCGGGCTTGTCGCGCCACGAGCTTTGCGCGGCGCCCTTGTCGTTGCTCTTCGCCGACGCCTCGCCCTGAGCCTGCGGCGCGCATCCGGCGAGCGCTCCTGCGGCGGCCAGCGCGCCGGTTGCGGTAAGTCCCGCCAAGAAGTTGCGGCGGCTGATGGTGTGTTCTCCCATGATTCCTCCTCCTGAGTGCGATATCAACGCCCTGCATCCTACGCGGCCGCCGGTGCTGCGTCATCGCGTGGAACCGGGTATCTCCGCCCGTGTCCTGGCGAAACGCCGAAGATACCCGAAAACGGGGGAGGGGCGCCGCACGCGGGTTGCGGCCCGGGTGCCGCATGGGGGCGCATGCGGGGTGCTATCATGGTGCGTTGCATGCGACGGGCGGGGCGAAAAGGAGTGCTTCATGGAGCGGACGGACGAGCGGTACAGGCAATACGTTGCCATCCTCGAAGAAGAGCTCGTCGCTGCGATGGGATGCACCGAGCCCATCGCCATCGCGCTTGCCGCTGCGCGCGCCCGCGAGCTGCTGGGAGCGCAGCCGACGCGCGTCGAGGTGGAAGCGAGCGGCAGCATCATCAAGAACGCGAAGAGCGTCGTGGTGCCGCACACCGGCGGGCTCAAGGGCATCGAGGCCGCCGCGGCTGCGGGCATCGTGGCCGGGCAGGCCGAGCGCAGCCTCGAGGTGATCGCCGACGTGTCGACCGACGACATCGAGCGCATCGCCACGTACCTGGCGAGCACGCCCATCACCGTCGAGCGCTCGGAGTCGGGCCTCGACTTCGACATCGTGGTGCGCGTCTTCGCCGACGACGGTGCCCGCAGCGCGCTCGTGCGCATCGTCGACTACCACACGAACATCGTGCGCGAGGAGCGCGGCGGCGAGGTGCAACGCGACAGCGGTGCGGAAGCGGAATCCGGTGCGGTCGACGGTCTCACCGACCGCAGCGTGCTGTCGATGGAGGGCATCTGGGATTTCGCCATGACGGTGCGCATCGAGGACGTCCGCGCGCTGCTCGACCAGCAAATCGCCTGCAACGGCGCCATCGCGCAGGAGGGGCTCGACGGCGATTGGGGCGCGAACATCGGCAGCGTCATGCTGGGGGCCTACGGCGACGACGTGAAGGTGCGCGCCTGCGCGTGCGCTGCGGCGGCGTCCGATGCGCGCATGAGCGGCTGCGAGCTGCCCGTCGTCATCAACTCCGGCAGCGGCAACCAGGGCATCACCGTGTCCGTGCCGCTCATTGAGTACGCGCGCCATCTGGGGTCGAGCGAGGAACGGCTCTACCGCGCGCTCGTGCTGTCGAACCTCATCGCCATCCATCAGAAGACGGGCATCGGGCGCCTGTCGGCGTTCTGCGGCGCCGTGAGCGCCGGCGCGGCGGCTGGCGCGGGCATCGCGTACCTCGACGGGGGCGGCTACGAGGATGCCATCCATGCCGTGGTGAACGCCCTGTCCATCATCGCCGGCATGGTGTGCGACGGCGCGAAGCCCTCGTGTGCCGGCAAGATCGCCTTCTCGGTGAACGCCGGCATCATGGGCTACGCTATGTACCGCGACGGCCAGCAGTTCTACGGCGGCGACGGCATCGTGAAGAAGGGCGTGGAGAACACCATCGACAGCATCGCCCGTCTCGGCCGCGACGGCATGCGCGCCACCAACGACGAAATCATCAGAATCATGCTGGGAGCCTAAAGGCAAAAGAGCGCCGCATCCTCGCACACCGTTACGCGTCTTCGAACAGATCGAGCAACTCCTGACGCGAATGCACATTGAGCTTTTGGTAAATATGCTTCACATGGGTGGCCACCGTATTCTTTGAGAGGAACAGCTCTTCGCGAATATAGGGCTGCGAGCGGCCTTTCGCCAGGTAGCCGAGAATCTCGGTTTCGCGTCCCGATAGGCCGCACTCGCTCGAGAGCGCCGCGCATAGCAATTCAGTGCGCGACGCTTCGCCCGCTTCCAAAGGACCGGAAACGCGATCGACGGGTTTCGCCGTGCGCTGCGGAACAAGGAGCGTGGCGAACGAGATGGCACATATCAGACCCAGGACGAAGACGAATACGTTGAGCGCGCCGGACGCGACGAGCGCGGCTGCATGCGCGCCCGTCATATTGCCTACGAGTACCCCAAGCTGCACGGCACCTTGCGTGATGCCAATGCCAAGAGCCGCGGGTGCAAGTTGTTTCTTCGCCAGGCTTATGATGTATATATAGGTGATAACCTGCATGGACGTATCGGCGACCGAGGTGATGGTGTTCGAGATGAAGCTGGGTGCCACTTCTTGCCAGGGGAACAGCGCCAAAGCAAGGACAAGAAGTGGTGTCAGCCATCTGAACAGCGAAGCGAAATCGATGCGCACGGTGTACAGAACGAAGCAAAGCGCCATAACGATGCCGAACGCCGAACCGATGAAGGTGGGCACGTCAAACCCGCCGAGCGCTTGGAGCAGGCCTTCCGATTCGCTCATTGCCCCCACGCATCCAATAGCGAAGTATGCGACGCTCAGTACAAGCGACGCGCGCAGAACGGTGCCGAGTACGGCCGCGTCCGTTCGCGCAGCATTGCGGGGCAATGGTCTTTTCGGCGCATGCTCTTGGTAGGCGAGCAGAAGGAGGGCCCCGGATGCCAGGGGCAACGACGCTACGGCCAGCACGCCCGGAATACCTTGAATCGAGGGGAAAACGATCGTGCACAGGAGCGTGACAACGGAAGCTGCCGGAACAACTATCTCGATGTGTTCGACGTCGAGCCGTGAGAGAGCCTCGGCCCATAGTATGCAAAGCCAGCCGGAGCCTATGCCGCTCAGAGCTCCACTGGCGTATTGCAGCGCCACGATGGGAGGGCTGGAGAGCGATGCTGCTGCGGAAAGTACCGTGCCGCCTGCAACGAGCGCGGGTGCGGCGAAGTGGGCCCATCGCATGCGCTTCAAATCGAGATTGCGCCACGCGATACCCGTTGCAACAAGCACGATGACCACGGTTGCGGCGGATGCGAGCCACGATGGGTCGGCGTTGATGCTGATGCCGTGGCGGTCGGGGTAGAGGGCGGACGTTTCGAACGAGCAGTATATCCACGCCCACACGAATCCAATGCCCAAATAACGGGGCTTCAGCGTCTTTTCAAGGGTTGCACGCGTCGTTTTGACGCGACCCTTCGAAGCGGTATGCAATGGTCCCACCGAGCCTCCTCCGACCCTTTGAGGGCGGTCCCCTTCGGATAGGTTTGAACTGTTCATGATACGTACCGGACTTCGATTCGCCCTCACCTATTGTAGGTGAAAACGCGCTCGCCCCGCTTTCAGGCGATGTTTCCAATTGACGTTCCGAACATACTCAAGCCGTCTTCGAACGAGGCAAGAAGGTATCGGTAAGGGAGGAATCGTATGTTCGAAAAGGGAAACCAAGATGGTGCACGGCGGCTGAGCAGGCGTTCGTTTCTCACGGGGGCGGCGGCTACGGGGGCGATCGCGGCATTGGGGACGATGGTCGGGTGCTCTCCCAAGGCGAAAGGATCTGATGAGCAGACCGCTGCTGCGGAATCGGTGGCATCGCCCGACTCGGCCGCTGCTTGGCTGGGCGAGGCTCCGCACATCAGCGATGCGGATTGCGCGGAAACGCTTGAGTGCGAAGTGTTGGTGGTGGGCGCGGGCACGTCCGGTTACTTCGCTGCGGCATCCGCGGCAGAAAGCGGCCTCAAAACGCTGCTCATCGAAAAATCTACGGCCGGAAACTCCGTTCGCTCGTCGGCCCTCGGCGCGGTGAATTCCAAACTTCAGCAGGAGCAAGGGGCCGCTATCTCCATTCCGGAAATCGTGAACGATATGGATCACTATGCGCTAGGGCAGATTAACGCCGGCCTCGTGCGACAGTGGGCTCAAAACTCGGGCGAGGCTATCGATTGGTACGCTGACCTCATGGAGAAGCACGGGATCGAAGTGCAGCTGGAATGGAATATGCCGGATGGCACGGTGTATCACGAGTGGCCTACGGGACACGGAACGAATGGCGAGTACCCTTCGCGAGAGCAAGAAGTAGCGCGTGTCATCGATGAATACATCCTCTCGTTCGACGGCTGCGAAGAACGGTTCGAGACGGCACTTCAATGCCTGATCGTTGAAAACGACAGAGTGATCGGTGCCTATGCCCAAAGCAAGAACGACATGATTCGCATCAACGCGTCGAAGGGCGTCGTGGTGGCGACGGGAGGCTATGCGTACAATCAGGAGATGTATGCGGCGTTGCAGCCGACGCGCCTCTCGTGTTTGGGCACGTTCGACGCATTTCCCACGTGCACGGGCGACGGCATCAAGTCGCTGCTTTGGATTGGTGCGAAGATGGATGCGGTGCATACGTCGCTCACGTTCAATCGCTGCTTGCTGCGCGCAGATCAGTCGATGGAGAATCCGTACATGACGGGTACCGACTACGGCTACTTCTTCTACAGCTCCCAGCCATTCTTGCGAGTTGATTCCGCGGGCAGGCGTTTTCATAACGAGAGCGCGCCGTACGACTTCGTGATGAGCGCATCCTCGGTGCGTCCCGAAGGCGATCGATTCTGGCATCAGATTTGGGACGGTTCGTGGCAGGACGATATCGCTCGTTTCCATACAACCGGCTGCTCGGTGATCACCTATCGCGAAGGGACCGACCACGATGCGTATCCCGGTATGGAGGATTCCCTGATCGAGGAAATCGAGGCAAACGTGGAGGCGGGCTTCATTCAAAAGGCCGACACATTGGAGGAGCTGGCCGACAAGCTGGGATTCGACGCTGAGGCGAAGCGAACCTTTCTGGCCACGTGCGTGCGCCAGAATGAGAACTTCGACGCTCAGGATGATCCCGACTTCGGGAAAGAAGCTTTCCGCCTGAGTGAACTGCGCACGCCTCCGTTCTATGGCACGGTGAAGTCGTGCGGGCTTACGCTGTGCACCATCGACGGTGTGGTGGTGAACGACGACCTGCAGCCCCTCGGTCAAGACGGCAAGCCCATCGAAGGCGTGCACGTGGTGGGGAACGACCAGGGATGCTTCTACGCGGGCACGTACCCCAATCTGGCCGCAGGCCTCAATGCGGGGCGCTGCGCAACATTCGGCCGCATGGTAGGCAAAAAGCTCGCAGAATAGAAGCAGCGCGTCGCGGTCGCACGGCGGCCTCGCGTGGTGTCCCCCCATTGCGCCCGCGGGCGGGTGGCTGGTTCGCATGGCTTTCGGCGGGCGCATGGAGCGGTGGCGCCCCCCCCGATTGCGCCAGCGGGGTTGGTGGTTGGTTCGCATGGAGCGGTGGCGTCCCCCGATTGCGCCCGCGGGGTTGGGGGCTGGTTCGCATGGCTTTCGGCGGGCGCATGGAGGGGTGCGAGGGATGCGATGGGGCTGGGGAAGAGCGCGCAAGGAGGGGGGCGAGGGGCACCGTGGGACTCTAGCGCTCTACCTCTCCTCCGCCTCCTCCAGCAGGACGCTCTTGGATATCGTTGCCATTCTCACTCCCTTTTTCATTCTTATGCGATTGATTTTGAGGTTGAGGGGGCCGGCTGACTCGAGGTCGATGGTGGTGCAGTAGGAGACGGCTTGTCGGGGCGCTTTGCCGGCGAGGGTGCGGGCTACCGAGGCGTCCTCGGCGAGCATGCGGGCGCGCTTTGCAGGCGGGGTCGTGTCGTCGAAGTAGGCGTGGCGGGGGAGGAAGCCGTTCATGAAGCCGGCCACCACCAGCACGTCGGGAGACAAGCCGATCACCTGGCGATATGGTACGACGGCAACGGCGTGCTCGTCGCTGAGGCGGGGGAACGTCAGGCGGGTGCGCGCACGGCGCGCCATGGCGGCGGCATCGGCAGCGGCACCGGCGGCGTCGTCGAGGCACAGCGAGACGATGGCGTCGGGGGCGTGCTGCTCGGCGCCGTCGGTGACGGCGCGGGCGAGCTCGTCGAGCAGCTGCGTGCCTGCGAGGCCGCTCGCGTGTTCGATGAGCGCGGTTCCCGCTTGGTACGCCGCGACGACGCGCGCCATGCCCACGACGCCGTCGTCCGCTTCGGTCGCCGCAAGCGCCTCGACGAGCCCGCGGCCCTGCGCGCGCAGATGCGCGAACGCGGCGCTGTTCAGCAGGTAGTCGCCGAAGCCGCACCAGCAGCGCCACGCCGTGGCGTTGCGGGGGTCGGCCACAAGCTCGAGCGCCGTCAGCAGGCGCGCGGCCGTGCAGCGCGCGTCATCGCGCACGTCGCCGCGCAGCGCCGGCGGCTGCTCGCTCGGCAGGGCCTCCGCCGGCACGTCGCGCGCGTCAAGCGCCGCCATCAGGCCGCGCGTCCATGCAGGATGCGGCGAGGCCACTACCACGTGGGACGCGGGCACGCCCGCTTCGACGGCGTCGGCCACGTAGGCGGCCACGCGCGCGAACTCGTCAGAGGGGTCGTCGCAGCTCAGAACATCGGAGGCGGCAAGCGTCCGTTCCGCAGCGCCTTCGCTCGCCACCTCTAACTCCACAAGCTCCGCGTTCGGATGGCGCTCCGCGAACTCGTCGAGCCCGGCGGCGTAGGGGTAGGAGTCGAACGCTTCCACGCAGACGTCCGCATCGCCCGCCACCGCAATGCTCGTGCGGGCGACCAGTTCCGTCATCATCTGCGAAGCGCGGCTCAAGCACGGGTAGTCGTCCACGACAACATGCGCGAACGCGTGCGCCGCCCGCCCCTCGTCGCGGGAGCGTGCCTGGCGCAGAGCGCGCACCGCGAGGTTTGCCGCCTCCGGCTCGAGCACGCCGCGCATGAACGCGAGGTTCTCCTTGAGCAGCGCGTGCAGGTTCGTCTCCTGATCGGTGATGAGCCAGGCGGGGTCGTCGTCGGCGAGCTCGGTCCACGAGCGGTGGAAGAACTTGAGCATCTCGCGCAGCCGCTTTGGGCGCAGGCCGCTCACCATGAGGTCTTCGAACAGGAACTTCTCCTCGAACGGAACCAGCAGGCGCGCATCGCGACCCGTGAGGGCAACGGCGTCGGCGTCGCTCAGCACGTCGAGCGCGAACGCGCGCGGCGTGGTAACGCGCACGGCGCGCGCCGCGTCGCCCAGGCGCGCTTGCAGACGCAGCTCGAACGCGCGCGCCGCCTGCGGCGAGGCGCAGAACGCGACGACGCTCTCCGGTCCGTCGGACGCCGCGCAGGCGGCAACGCGCTCGACGAGGCGCGCGGTTTTGCCCGTGCGCGCGCTTCCGCGGAAGCGCAGCGCCTCGGGCGCAAACGTGTCAATCATGGTGGTCCTTCCCGTGCCGGTTGCAAGCAGAAGGCGGCTCGCCCCCGCAGCCCTTGCCGAGCCGCCTTCTGCTTAGAACCGTTCATGCGGGGGACGGCCGCTGCAGCTGCGGCCGTCCCCCGACGAGGAGGGGTTAGGGTTGCGCGACGTCGATGTCGCCCGCATCGCGTTCGTCGGCCGGCAGCACGCGCGCCGCTTCCGCCGCGCGCTTCTTCGGCAGCAGCGGCATGGTGATGGCGCTGGTGGGGCAGGCGTCCACGCAGGCGCGGCACTTCGTGCATTCGCTCCACGCCGCCTCCGAAAGCTGCGGATGCCGCGGGTCGATGCCTTCGCCGCAAGCGCGGCCGCAGGCGCCGCACGTGCGGCCCTTCGCCGTTTCCAGGCACGTCGCGTCGTCGATGGTGGGCACGAACGTCCTGTTCGCCTTCGCGATGAGGCTCATGAAGGCCGACAGCGGGCACAGCCGGTGACACCACTTCTTGAACAGCAGCACCTCGGCAATGAGCAGGGCCGGCACCACGATGAGCGACCACGTGACGTCGCCGTGCGCGAACAGGTTGATAACCAGCAGGATGGTGGCGAACGTCAGCCCGATGGGGCACACGAGGCAGAACACCGGGAAGCCGAAGGCCGCCGTGGACACGAGCGCGCCGCCCAGCACGAAGTGCCGCGCGTCGAGCGCCGCCCCCCGCTTCGCGGCACACGAGGCGCACCCCGCGCCGTCCTTGTCGCACGAGGACGCAAGCGCCGCCGTCTCGGCCTCCGTCAGCGGCGCGGCCACGTCGGCGGCTGTCGCTTCCTCCGGTTTCTTCCCCTTCGAGAACACGCCGCGCAGCTTCTGCACGAGGGGCACGGGGCACATCCAGCCGCAGAATGCGCGGGCGAACACCACGATGAGCAGCACCATCGCCACGAGCGAGATGACGGCGCGCGGCACCATCATCTTCGAGGCCAGCATAGTGCCGAGCGCTCCCAGCGGGCACAGGATGGAGAGGTCCCCGATGCCCGGCGCCGACATGGTGCCCAATCCCACGTTCGTGACGAACCCAACCGTGATGATGACGATGATGGCCGCGGCGGTAAGGGTGCGCAGCGTCTTGGAATGTTTCTTCATGCGTATCCCTTACCCTTCAACCTCGTCGAGCGGATGCACGACGATGGCGCGCGCGGTGGCGCCTTCCGAAATCGAACCGTTCTGCAGCGACACGCACACGCTCTCGCACGCGCCGCACCCGTTGCACGTGTCGGTGAGCACGATGGGGCGGTTGTTCTCGTCAAGCTCCATGGCCTCGTAGGGGCATGCGTCGTAGCAGAAGCGACACCCCGTGAGCTTGTATGCCAGGCACCAATCCTGGTTGATGACCGCCTTGCCGATGATGGTGCTCTCGGCCGTGGCGTCGGCGGGCAGCTTGAGCGCCTCGGTGGGGCAGGCCTGCACGCACAGCGGTTGCCCGCCGTGCTCGTCGGCGCACCAGTCGCACCAGCTTGCTGAGAAGTCGAACGTGGGCGTGCGCATGTTCAGCACGCCGTCCTCGATATGGGCGGGGGCAATCACGTCGCGCGGGCATATCTCGTAGCATTTCTCGCAGCGGATGCACGCCGAGATGAGCCGTTCTTCGTCCTGACCGCCCGGAGGGCGCACGATGGAGTTCGACCCCACGTACTTGAGTCCGCCCAAACCCAGCATGACGGCGGCGCCTCCCGCTCCCAAACACAGCGTGCGCCTGCTCATGCCGGCTACGCGCTTCGTACTCTTCGGTGCGTTGTTCTCCATGGTTGCTACTCCTCGACCACGAGCAGGTCTTCGAGGAACAGCAGGTCGGTCTCCAAAAAGCCGTCGGTGAGGTGTGCCAGGCCGCGGTACAGATCGGTGCTGGCGAAGCGCTTCATGTCGGACGTCAGCATGGGAGACCAGGCCGCCAGGTGGTCGTCGAGGAAGTTCTTCTGCGTGGTGAGCAGCTCGAACGCCGCTTCTTCGTCGCCGCGCTCGAGCGCCTCCACCGTGCGGTTGATGAGGATCTGCTCGAATTCCAGCTCGAGGGCGATGTGGTCTTCGCCCTCCTTCCAGCTGTCCTGCTTGTCCAGCCCGCAGGCGCGGTAGATGGCCAGCACTTCGTCGCGCGCCTCCTGCATGAGCAGGCGCTTCTCGGAGGTGTATACGCTTTCGAACGGGTAGGCGGCCGAGAACGCGTCCACGCCGTGCCCGATGAACGTGCGCGTGTAATCGACGGCGAGGTCGGTCACGCTGTTGTCCCAGGTGTTGCTCAGGTACGTGGCCATGAGGCGGTAGCCCTCGTCCACGTCGGCGTTGCCCGTGTTCGCGGGGAAGCGCATGGCGCGCAGCTCGTCGAGCAGGGCGCCATCGATTTCCACGCGATACAGCCGCGAGAGCAGGCCGTACGTGGCCGCGCGCTGCTGATTGAGCTTGATGAGGTCGTGCAGGGTCGCCTCGTCGGCGGCGGGCGCGGCGGCAGGTACGATGGTCTCGGTCATGGTTACTCCTTCTCGTCAGCGGTTGCGGGGGCGAGCCACGCCAGAGCGGCGCGGCCTACTTCGGTGGTGACCCAGGTGCTCTGCCAGATCAGCGCGCCGCACTTTTCCAGGCGGTCCACGAAGTGCGGGCCGTACAGGCGCGGTTGCTGCACGAGCGGGTCGTGATCCACGGCGTCGTTGATGGAGGAGGTGGTGGCGCCGCCCTCGGCAGCGCACAGGGTGAGGATGCGCGCGTAGATGTCCTCGTACGCCGCATCCTGTTCGAGCAGTTCGCGCAGGCGTTCGAGCGGCTTGTCCGCCTCGAGCGCGCGAAGCCCCGCCTCGGTGGTGCGCCAGAAGGTTTCAAGCGGCTCGCGCGCCTCAAGGTACTCCACGCCGTCCACTACCACCGTCTGCGGCTCGAGGTCGACCTGTTCGGCGGGCTCGCCGTCGGCGGTCACGCGCTCGAGCGCTCCGGCGCGCTCGAGCAGGGTGCACAGGTTCGCGGCGCTGTATACCGAGAAGTTGTGTTTCTGCAGCTCATCGACGTGTGCGTTCACTGCGGCAACGGGCTGCGCCTCGCGGCATTGCGCCAGGATGGCAAGCAGCACGGCGCGACGCGGCGCCATGGTGGTGAGCAGCTCGTCCGTGCGCTCGTCGGCCGGCCGCTCGTCAACGCGGCTGGCGGCCTCGTGGGCCTCGTCGGTTTCGGCATGGTGTGCGAGATTGAGATTCGTGGAATCGTGAGTCATAATCGCCCCTCGTCAGACATTGTTTGCATCTACGATGCGCGCACGGCATCGCGAACCTCACCCCTGAGGCTCCTACTTTTGCAAACAATGTCCGCGTCCCGCGCGGTACGGCGCAGGGGCGGACTCCCCAATTCGGCATGATAGGCGCGCGCCGCTCACGTGTCAAGCGCGATTCTTCTATCGTGTTCGATGATGTTGGTGTCTGAGCTTAAGCAGAATGATCGCGGCGATGGCGGCGTGTAAGCGCAAGAGCCGCCTATCTCTAGGGGACGACGGCTCTTGCCCGGTTGCCCTCAAGCGCCTTTCCGATACGCCTTCATGGCGAAGAACCAGGCGATCAACATGATGCCGACGCACCATGCAAGTGCAACCCACAGCTCGCCGCCTATCGGCTGACCGGCGAGCAACGTGCGGACGCTGTCCACGATAGCGGTGACGGGCTGGTTGTCCGCGAATGCGCGCACCGCGCTCGGCATCGTTTCGGTCGGCAGAAAAGCCGAGCTGACGAAAGGCAGGAAGATGAGCGGGTAAGAGAATGCTCCGGCACCTTCGGCAGAGCTCGCTTTCAACCCTGCGATGGCGGCAACCCAGCTAAGCGCAAGGGTGAACAGTGCAAGAATGCCGGCAACGGCAAGCCAGCTTGCGAGGCTCGCCGACGATCGAAAGCCCATGACCGAGGCAACCAGGAAGATGATCGCAAGCGACAGGGCGTTCGACAGCAGCGAGGTCAGCATATGCGCCCAGAGCGCCGAGGACGTGGGGATGGGCATGGATCGAAGGCGAGAGAAGAACCCGCTCTCCTTGTCGGCGAACATGCGAGCTGCGGTGTAGGCGCTGGCGCTTGCAATCGAAATGAGCAGAATGCCGGGCAGCGCGTAATCGACGTATTCGGACGTGTTCATACCGTCGCCCAGTGCGCCGCCGAACACGTACACGAACATCAGCATGATGGCAATGGGGACGAGGCATACCGTGATGATGGTGTCGGCGCTTCGCGCAATGTGCTTGAGGGAGCGCCCCAACATGGCGGCGGTGTCCTTGAAATAATGGCTATTCGCGAGACTCATCTCAGCTCTCCTTCTTCGCGGTGGTGATGGCAAGAAATACCTCTTCAAGCGATGGCTGCTTTTTCACGTATTCTACGGTGGCGGGAGGGAGGAGCCCCTTCAATTCGTCGGGTGTGCCGTTCGCGACGATGCGGCCTTCGTTCAAGATGGCGATGCGGTTCGCGAGATGCTCGGCTTCCTCCAAGTACTGCGTGGTGAGGAAGATGGTGATTCCCTTGTTTGCGAGCAACCTGACCTCGTTCCATACGTCAGATCGCGCTTCGGGGTCGAGGCCGGTGGTCGGTTCGTCGAGGAAGATGACGCGAGGATTTCCAATCAGGCTCATGGCAATGTCCAATCGGCGGCGCATGCCGCCGGAATAGGTCCCAACGCGTCGATCTGCCGCGTGCGCCAGGGCGAAGCGTTCAAGCAGGTCGGCTGTTACTTCGTGCGGCTTTTCGACATGGCGAAGTTTCGCGATCAAAACGAGGTTTTCACGTCCGGTCAATATCTCGTCTACGGCGGCGAACTGGCCGGTCAAGCTGATGGCGTTTTTTATCTGCCAAGGTTGCTTCGCCACGTCGAAACCGCATACGGTTGCACTGCCGTTGTCGAGAGCGAGTAGCGTGGAGAGTATGCGGACAAGAGTGGTTTTCCCCGCCCCGTTGGGGCCGAGCAGGGCGAAAACCTCTCCTTGTTGCACGGTGAAGTCCACTCCTTTGAGGACATCGAGTTTTCCGAAGGACTTTCTCAGCCCTTTTACTTCGATACAGGTGCTATGCATGGATTCCTCCTAAATCGTGCAAATAAAAAAGCCGATAACCTGCGAGATCGGATCTCGAGGGTATCGGCTCTGCGTCTGATGCGTCTGGCTCTTAGATAGTGCTTCTAACGGTTACGATGCCGTCATGGGCGTCGATGATCGCCTCCTTTCTGCATTTGGGACAGAAAAGCGGGAAGTTCTCAAGCACGGTGTCCGCTCGCAGTTTCGTCCTGGTTTTTCCGTTGCAAGAAGGACAGTGCACCCACTGCTGCTTGGTGGTATTCGTGCTGCTCATGTTGTCGTTTGGGACGTTGATGCGGAAGCGTTCTTGCGCACGGCTTCCTGCACGCGTTGGTTGGCGTAGTCCTGGTTGGTGTCGACGGCGGTTTGCGCGTCGGCTATGAGCGCGTCGGCGAATGCGGCCACGTCGTCGCCCGTCACCTCGAGCACACCCTTGTGTGCGGCGGCTCCTTCTTCGAACAAGCCGACGATGCCCGACAGCAGGCCGATTCCCTCGTTCAATTCGTGAGGGCCTACCTTGAACAGGTATTTCTGTAGCTCCTTGTAGACGATTTGATAATCTTCCGGCAGTGCTTTCACGCGCGCCATGTGGGCGCGCCATTCGACTTTGCCCTGGATGATGTCCTGCAACGACATGCTAAGCACCTCCCTGCTCGTTGAGTTTTCTCGCAACGGCGGCATTGAGCTGCGTGCGCCACTTGTCTCGCACCGACTGTGCGCCTTCCTCGCTTGCCAGCGCCGCACAGAAGCCTTCGATGTCGTCGCCCAGCACGCCCGCAACATCGCGTCCGTCAGTCGCCGCTTCCTCCAGCAGCCCCAGCGCGCCGTCGAGGATGGGCATGAGATTGCGCCCGGTCAAATCAGAATAACTCCAGAGGTGCGTGGTAATCTCGTTCCAAGCTGATTGGTACTCTGCTGGTAGCTTTGCGGCTCGCGCCTCAAAGGATTTCATCTCCTTCGTCATGTCGCTGCCGGTGACTCTCTCCCAGAAATTCATACGGTGCCTCTCTTCAGGTTGTCGATCTTCGATGTGACGAAGTCCCACTTTTTCCAGAACGCGCTCAACTCGTCGCGTCCGGCGTCGTTCAGCGCGTAGAACTTTCGGGGCGGGCCCAGCTCGGAAGGCCGTTTCGCAACGTCCACCAGTCTTTTCTTTTCGAGCCGTATGAGGATGGTGTATACCGTGCCCTCCACGACGTCTGCGAATCCCATCTCGTTCAGTCGGCGCGTGATTTGGTAGCCGTACGTCTCTTCGCGACTGATGATCTCCAGCACGCAGCCTTCGAGCACGCCTTTGAGCATTTCCGTCAGGTTATCCAGGACTATCGCCTCCATCTAACTGTTATGACTAATATGCAGTGCCACTTAGTACTGCACTATTGTTATACAGAGTAGCTAGTATGTCAAGAGGGACATCTGGTCCCCCGCCGTTACCGTTCCCGGAACAGGCGCGCTTCTTCCTCGAGCGCGGTCAGGAAGCGCGCGAGCGACTCGGGGCGCGTTCCCGTCCGGTACAGCGCGTAGAACGGGAAGCAGGCGTCCTCGTCCACGAAGGGAAGCACGCGGTACGCGTCGGTGAGGGGCTGCTGCTTTTGGATGGACTGCTCGAGAATCAGCAGGTTATCGGCGATGTCGAGCGTGGGAAACTCGTGGATGGACTCGAGGAACACCGAGTTGTAGATGGGCTGCACCCCATGCCGCGCGAACAGGGCGCGCGCAAGTTCGGCACCCGCGATGGAGTAGGCGCCTGCGGGCGAGAGCATCTTGCGCTGGTCGAAGTCGGCAAGCGTGATGGCGTCCTTGCGTGCGAGCGGATGGTCGTCGGCCATGATGGCCACAAGCGGGTCGTCGAAGAGGTGCAGCACCTCCACGCCCTTCGGCAGCGGCGTCTCGTGGTCGAGCATGGTGAACGCCACGTCGAGCGAGCCATCGCGCACGAGGTCGACGAACGAGCGATGGTGATCGTCGCTGTAGCGCAGCGACAACGGCTTCCCCAGCTTCTTCTGCTGTGCGGTGATGGAGCTGATGAACCCCAGAATGTGCGTGTTGAGGTACAGGCCGCCCACCATGATGGGCGGGCACTGCTTGAGATCGGCGATGCGTCGCAACGCGCGGTCGTGCGCCTCGATGATGTCGGTGGCCTCCTCGAACAGGATGCGCCCCTCGGGCGTCAGGCGCACGTGGGCGCTCGAACGAACCAGCAGCTCGGCCCCGCATTCCTTCTCCAAAGCCAGCACGTGCTTGCTCAGCGTCGATTGCGCGGTGTTCAGCTTGCGCGCGGCTTCGCTGAAGTTTCGGCAGAACACGATTTCGATGAATTCCCGCAGGTACGAAAAGTGCATGCTGTCATTCCCCCCTGGAATACGAGCTTGCAAGCATGTCGTTTGAGCATGCCCCCTCAGCTCAGTACGATGACCGCGACGGGCATCCGTCAAATAGTACAAACAAAGAGTGAACGATTCAAGTGGAGGAGGGGGAATGAAACAATTGAACTGCACGCGCCGAACGTTCGTGAAAGCCGCCGCGGTCTCGAGCGTTGCGTTGGGTGCGGCTTCGGCCGGCGCCCCGGCGGCGCTCGCGGAGGGCACGGCCGAAACGACCAGCTCGGTGCAGAAGATTCGCAGCCATTGTCGCGCCTGCGGCAAGATGGAATGCGGCACATGGGTGTGGGTGCAGGACGGTCGCGTCATCGACATTACGGGGGACGAAAGCGCCATCACGAGCCGCGGCAACCTGTGCGCGAAGGGCAAGTCCGCCATGCAGGCGCTCTACCATCCCGACCGGTTGCGCTACCCCATGAAGCGCACGAATCCGAAGGGCGAGGACCCGGGCTGGGTGCGCATCAGCTGGGACGAGGCCATTGAAGCGGGCGCGAAGGGCTTCCAGGAGAGCATCGACAAGTACGGCGGGCCGTCCATCAAATCGCTGCACGGCACGAGCCGTATCACCAGCTACGGCTCCATGATGTTCGGCTACTACGTGGGCAGCCCCAACGGCGGCTGCACGGCCGGTCAGGTGTGCAAGGGCCCGCGCTGCGAGTCCGGCGCCCTCACCTGCTTCCCCGCGCACTGGACCTCGCTCAACGACGGCGTGGAAGTGTTCTTCCAGTGGGGCACGAACCAGGAGGTGTCCAACTACGACAACGCGAACCGCGTGACCGTGGACGCCCAGGTGAACGCCCGTAAATCTATCTGCGTGGGCCCGCGCTTGCAGAACCTCGGCAAAGAGGCCGACATCTGGGTGAACCTGCGCCCCGGCACCGACGACGCGTTCGGCGTGGCCATGCTCAACGTCATCGTGAACGAGATGAAGTCCTACGACGAGCTGTTCGCGAAGAAGTGGACCGACGGCCCCTTCCTGCACGTCGCCGACCTCGATCCAAGCGGCTTCGAGTGGACCGCCGTGCTGGAAAACCAAAGCTACCCGCTGAACATCCGCACGCAGCTGCTGAAGGAGTCGGACGTGAAGGAGGGCGGCAGCCCGCAACGCTTCATGGTGTGGGACAAGAAAAACGACCGTCTGACCTACTTCGATGCCGAAACGGCGCTGTGGGAAGGCGAGGGGGAGTACGTCAAGCCCACGAAGATGACGAAGCACGGCGAGGGCTACCTCGTTGAGGACCCGGGCTTCCAGGTTGACATCGACCCGGCGCTCGACGGTACCTACGAGGTGCAGCTCAAGGACGGCCGCACGGTGAAGGCCACTCCGACGTTCCAGGAATTCTGCGACCGCATTGCCGAATGGGATGTGGAGAAGACGGCCGAGCACTGCTGGGTCGATCCGAGCGTCATCCGCGAGGCGGCGCAGGAGTACGGCTGCAAGCTCATGCAGGGCGGCATCCAGTACCAGCTGGCGCTCGAGCACGCGGGCAACGCCATCCAGGCCACGCGCATCCCGCTCATCCTGTCGGCGCTCACGGGCAACCTCGACACGCCGGGCGGCAACCGCGGCGGCGAGTCGGTGCACTACCTGTACAACGTGTTCATCAACTACGCCACGCCGTTCGGCGCGCCGCAGCAAGACCCTGAGCTGCGCGCGAAGGTGGCGGGCGGCGACAAGTTCCCGCTGCTGCCGTGGTTCCAAACCATCGGCGGCGCCGCGTTCCATCACGATCAGACGAGCGCCACCGAGATGATCCTCACGGGCAAGCCGTACCCCATCCGCTCGATGATCTCCTCGACGGGTACGCACCATCACTCCGGCAACGCCACGCGCAACTGGGAGGCGTTCAAGTCGCTCGACTTCTACTGGGCCGCCGAGCTGTGGCATGCGCCCACCGTGGAGCTGGCCGACATCCTCGTGCCCGCCGCGCACTTCCTCGAAGTGGACAACCTGCGCATCTCGCAGGGCGGCGAGAGCGGCTTCGGCGCGCAGGTGGCCTGCGTAAAGCCCCTCGGCGAAGCGCGCTGGGACACCCCGCAGATCATCCAGATCCTCAAGAACATGGGCATTCCCTGGTGGCCGACGAGCGCCGAGACGGCGCCGCCGTTCTGGCCCAAGGAATGGCTCGACACGCAGTGGCCCGACGAGCAGCAGGTGAACGAGCTGGCCATCCTGCACTCCACGCACGGCATGCAGATTCCCGGCCCTGACGGCGACAAGCTGGAATTCAAGGACTGGGACGACTTCAAACAGCAGTACCAGGAGCACGGCCAGTGGGACCTGCGCAAGGTGAGCCCCATCGGCTACTACCGCCGCCACCTGCTGGGCTACATGCGCCACGATGGCCTGCCGGGTTGGGAAACCCCCACGACGAAGTTCGAGCTGTGGTCCACCATCCTCGAGTCGTACCATCCCGGCGAACAGCTGCCGGTGGTGCGCGAGCCGCAGGAAAGCCCGTACTCCACGCCCGACGTGTACGAGGAGTACCCCATCGTCATCACGACGGGCCGCCGCATCCCCGTGTTCTTCCACAGCGAAGGCCGTCAGCAGCCCTACACCCGCGAGCAGGCGGTGGCACCGACGTTCCAGATCAACCCCGAAACGGCAGCCGATCTGGGCATCGAGCAGGGCGATTGGTGCTGGATCGAATCGCGCCGCGGCAAGGTGCGCCTTATCGCCGACCTGTTCTACGGCATCGCCCCCGGCGTGATCGAGTCCGACCACGGCTGGTGGTTCCCCGAGCTGCCCGCGCCGAGCCACGGCTGGGAGCTGTCGAACATCAACGCGCTGGTGGACGACCAGGCGCAGTGCCCCATCAGCGGCGCGACCACGCTGCGCGGGTACCTGGTGAAAGTGTACAAGGCCACGCCCGAGAACTGCCCGGACGGGAACGTGATCCCCTGCGCGCAGGAGGACGGCACGCCCATCATCGTGGAGCCCGACGACCCGCGCCTCAAGGCGTGGATGCCGATGAAGCCGGAGGAGGTGTGATATGACCCAGTATGCAATCGCCACCGACCTCAACCGCTGCGTTTCGTGTTTGGCGTGCTCGGTGTCGTGCAAGATCGTGAACAATATCGCGCCGGGCGCGTTCTGGAACAAGGTGCTGCGCATCGGCCCGAACCCCACACCCGGCGGATCGGGGCACTTTCCCGACGTGGAGATGTACTACCTGCCGGTGACCTGCCAGCACTGCGCCGATCCCGAGTGCGTGAAGGTGTGCCCGACGGGCGCCTCGCACAAGCTGGAGGACGGCACGGTGCAGGTGGACAAGTCGAAGTGCATCGGCTGCCAGTTCTGCGTCATGGCCTGCCCCTACAGCGTCCGCTACCTCAACGAGAGCGAACGCGTGGTGGAGAAGTGCACGCTGTGCGAGCAGAAGACCGCGCAGGGCGAGCTGCCCGAGTGCGTGCGCCAGTGCGGCGGCCGCGCCCGTTTCTTCGGCGACCTGGAGAAGGGCATCGAGACGTTCGTGGGGCCGCCCGACGCCGAGGGCACGTTCCAGCCCATCACGGCGACGAGCCGGGAGTGGTCCGAGGCCGACGTGCACCATCTTCCCGACGTGGGGAACAACCCCTCCTTCGTGTACATCCTGCGCAACCGTACCTGGCAAGGAGGCGATGAGTAATGGAACTGCAGTGGCCTTTGATCATCTTCACCACGCTCGTGGCGTGGTCGGCAGGGCTCTTCGCCAGCCAGTGCACGTTCGCGCTGAAGGGCGTGGGGAAGAAAGCCCAGATGCCGGCATGGATCGTTTCGGCGGTGCTGCTGGTGGCGGGTGGTATCGCGGTGTTCTTCCACCTGCAGCATTGGGAGCGCATCTTCAACGGCTTCGGCCATTTGACCAGCGGCATCACGCAGGAGCTCATCGCTATCGTGGTGCTGGGCATAGTGGCTGTTGTCTACCTCGTGCTGCTGCGCAAGTCCGATGACGGGGGCAGCGTGCCCGCGTGGATCGCGGTGGTGGGCATCGTGGTGTCGGCTGTGCTCGTGGCCGTCATGGCGCACTCGTACATGATGGCGGCGCGTCCTGCGTGGGATTCCGTGTTCTGGATACTCTACGTGCTGGGCAACGCCTGCGTGCTGGGCCCGGCGACGTTCGCTCTGCTTCCGGGTGCGACCTCTGCGGACGAGGACGCGGCTCTTCCCGCCTCCGTCGGCCTGTTCGCCCTGATCGGTGCCGTGGTGAATGCGGTTACCACGGCGGCGTACGCCATCGCGCTGCAGATGAGCGGCTCCGCTTTCGCCGATGTGGGACGCTCGTTCATGATGATGCATCCCATGAAGCCGGCGGTGGACGTCACGGCGGCAACCAACGTGTTCGCCGGCGAGTTCGCGCCCGTCATGTGGGTGGGCGTGCTGCTGGTAGGCGCGGTGCTTCCCCTGGCGGCCACGTTCCTGGCCTCGCGCAAGGGGAGGGGACGCTCCTCCGTCTCGCTGTGGATGGCCGTGGCCGTTGCGGCGGCGCTCGTAGGCGCAGTGTGCATGCGCGTGGTGTTCTACAGCGCCGGTACCAGCGTGTTCATGTTCTAAGATCCCTGCGCCTTGCCCCTGCGTTGCACCTGGTCATCGGTGCGGCGTAGGGGCAGGCCAGGGATGTGCGGCAGGTTGAAAGCCTTCGCATGGGCGCGATTCGCATCCCCATACCCCTTGCAACGGCGAATCGCGCCCACCCGAATGCTTTTGAACCATCGCTGCGCACGCGCGCAAAAAGGGCTATACTAGCGCGTGCAAGGGGGTGGACGAGAAAGGGTGTTGTCATGTCTCACGTGACGAATTTCTTCGGTCTGCTCGAACAACTACAGAGCGCAGACATCACGGTCCATCAGAACCGCTGCGCCGTCGTGCGCAACCGCAACGCAACGTGCATGAAGTGCGCGGAAGTGTGCACGTCCGGATGCATCTCCTACGACGATAACGAGCTGGTTATCGCGCCGGAGAAGTGCATCGGCTGCGGCACGTGCGCCACCATCTGCCCGACGTGCGCGCTCGAAGCGCATAGGCCCGACGATGCCGAGCTGTTGCAATCGTGCCTGAGCGCGTGCGCGCAGGCCGACGGCGAGGTGATCATCGCGTGCGAGCAGCTGCTGTCGGCCGCCGAGGGCCTCTACGATCCCGAGAAGGTGGTGGGCGTGGCCTGTCTCGGTCGCGTGGAGGAGAGCCTGCTCGTGTCGCTGGCCGCGCAGGACGCCGCGCACGTGAGCCTCGTGCGGGCGAAGTGCGCGAGCTGCGCGCACGCCGTGGGGCACGACACCGCCGAGCTCGTATGCGCAACGGCGAACACGCTGCTGGAAACCTGGAACAGCCCCCTGCGCGCGAGCATCGTGGACAAGCTTCCGTCCCTCGCGCGCCTGGCGCAGGACAAGGGCTACGACGCCGGTCGGCGCGGTTTCTTCGCCACCATGAAGGGCGAGGCGAAAAACGCCGCCGTCACCACGGCCGACTATGCCGTGAAGGACGCGCTCGGCGTGGAAGAGCAGCAGGCTCCCAAGTACGTGAAGGTGACGAAGGACGGCACGCTGCCGCACTTCATCCCCCATCGGCGCGAGCGTTTGCTCGACGCGCTTGCCGCGCTCGGCGAGCCGCAGGACGTGATGATCGACACCCGCCTGTGGGGCCATGTGGTCATCGAGGCCGACGAGTGCTCGTCGTGCCAGATGTGCGCGACGTTCTGCCCGACCGGCGCCATCGCGAAGTTCAAGGAGGAGGACGGCACGTTCGGCGTGGAGCATCGCCCGAGCGCATGCGTGAAGTGCCGCTGCTGCACCGACATCTGCCCCGAGGACGCACTGTGGCTGTCCGACGAGGTGTTCGCCGTCGACCTGCTGTCGAATGCCGTGGAGCGCTACGAGATGGAGCCCCTCAAGAACCCTCCGGGCAACCCCCATCAAATCTACCGCAGCATGAAAGACCTCATCGGCATCGACCAAGTATACGAGCGGTAGGAACTACTCCCCGTTTGCTGTTTCCACGAGGTTCATGAGTTCTTGTTGGGTGTGGATGTCGAGCTTCTTGTAGATGTGGCGCATGTGGGTGCGGGCGGTGCCTTCGGAGATGTAGAGCTGCTCCTGGATGTAGGCGGCGTTGCGGCCCTTCGCCAGCAGAAACAGGACCTCGGTCTCCTTCTTCGACAGCAGGTAGCGGTTCGCCACCTGCTCGCAGGCGCGCTTGAAGCGCCCGGCGCGCGCCTTCTCGGGCGGCATGGGGGCGTCGGGGCTTTGGGCGCGCTCCACCATCTCGCGCACGGGGTTGTCGGACTCGCCGATGACCACGGCGCGAATCTCGCTGCCGCGGGGCAGGGTGCCGAACCCGACCACGATGCACGCAAGCGTCACGATCATGGTGCTGGGCGACCCGAGCGCGCTGCCCAGCTCGGCGATGTGGGCGGCGGCAACGGCGCCCACGAGCGTGCCGAGCGCCAGCGAGCCGCGCCCGAAGCCGTACACGATGAACGACGTGAGGCGGAAGCGCTGCGTGATGTCGCCGTAGCTCACCCACATGGCGCCTTCGAACAGCAGGTAGCACAGCAGAAACGCGAACGTGGTGAGCGGGGTGACGTCGTCGATGAAGTACACGGCGACCAGCGCCACGGCGATGAGCGGCAGCAGGGTGCGGAACATGAAGTTGAGGTGCTGATGCTGCACGAGCATGACGGCTATCATGAGCGCGCACGCGGCGAGCGCCGCCACGCTGATGCAGGCCACCTGCACGCCGAGGTCGCCCACGAGGTGCATGTCGGCGATGGCCTGCCCGCGGATGGACCCCAGCGCGAAGCCGAACAGCAGGCTGGGCGCGCAGATGCGCAGCGCGAAGGGCACCTTCTTCACCTTGAGCGTGACGGCGGCGAACTCCAGCTTGTCCACGAGCACCGAGCTGCAAAGGTACAAACACCAGCACTCCACGAAGGGCAGCAGCGCGGTGACCGCGGCGTTGAGCGGGCTGAGCAGATCGAGGTTCGACACGAGGGCGAACACGACGATGCCCACCACGAGCGACAGCGCCGTTGACGTGACGATGGTGGCGATGTCGCACTGCCCGAACGACACGCCGAAGCTCATGAGCAGCACCGCCGAGCCGATGCCGGTGGCCGCGCCTCCCGCGATGATGGCGGCGAAGCCGAGCGACGTCTCCACGTCGGCCGCGCACACGAGCAGGGTGCCGCCACCGGCCAGAAACGCGCCGATGAAGCGGCTGAGCGCGCGGCGGTGCGGCGTGAACAGCAGGCGGCGCAGCATGCGCGAGCAGGTGCCGTACGTGAACAGCGATAGGACGAGGAACACGAGCGAGGCGAGGTAGAAGACGCTCGCCGAGGAGCCGGGATCGCCGGAGTTCCAGAAGAACAGCGAGCCGCCGTTGAACATGGTGAGGTACACCCATGCCCAGTGCACGCCGAATCCCACGATGAGCGGCAGCGAGAGCTTCCCCAGTGAAAACCGGTCGTCCTCGCTCACTTCCACTTTGAGTCGCGGCAGCTTGATCTCCATGATGGACGTGCCCCCTCGTCGTTTTGAACGCCCGGTTCCATCCCCGAACACCATCATAGCGCACCGGTGCGCGCTTCCCGTTTTCGCCGGCTGAATTTTGGCGGCGCTGATGGCCGTTTCCTGGGGTTATGCGAAAAATCATAGGCTCAGTATGATGCGTGGCCGGGTGGTTTTCGCCAAAAATCATAGGCGTGCTGGGAGGGTTGACGCCTCGCTGCTTCCTAGGATGGTCCCATCGTTTCAGGTAGCGGATTTGAAACGGAAGACGAGAAAGGAAGGTGGGGATCAATGGGTCAGCTTACGCTCACGCGTCGCAGCTTCATGAAGACGATGGCGGTCACGGGGGCTGCTGCGTCGCTCGCCACGGTTGCCGAGCCGATGCAAGCGCTTGGCGAAACCGTCAGCGCCACGGCGGGCGAGGTCCAGCGCATTCGCTCGTGCTGCCGCGCCTGCGGCAAGGTGGAGTGCGGCGTTTGGGTGACGGTGCAGGACGGAAAGGTCATCAAGGTTGAAGGTGACGAATCCGCGCCGCAGAGCCGCGGGCACTGCTGCTCGAAGTCGCAGTCGTCCGTGCAGGCGCTGTACCATCCCGATCGGTTGCGCTTCCCGGTGAAGCGCACGAACCCCAAGGGCGAGGACGACCCGGGCTGGGTGCGCATCACGCTCGACGAGGCGTTCGAGCTGTGCGGCGAAAAGCTCAGCGAGATCAAGGCGAAGTACGGCGGAGAGTCCATCTTCGTGATGTGCGGCACGTCGCGCGTGTGGTCGCTCGGGCCCTACCAGGGCATGAAGCAGCTGTTCGGCACGCCGAACGCGCATCTCGCGTACCAGGTGTGCAAGGGCCCGCGCCACTTCGGCGGCATCCTCACCGACGAGATGGGCTCACCGTGGATGGAAGTGGAGGCCGAGCCGTCGGTGTACGTGCAGTGGGGCACCGCGTGCGAGTATTCCAACTACGACTCCACCAACCGCACCGTCACCGACGTGGCGCATCGCGCCACGAAGCACATCGTGGTGGACCCGCGCATGACGCCGCTCGGCAAGGAAGCCGACATCTGGCTGCCCCTGCGCCCCGGCACCGACGGCGCGTTGGCGCTGTCGTGGCTCAACTGGATCATCGAGAACGAAGCCTACGACGACACCATGGTGCGCCGCTGGTCGAACGCGACGTTCTTGTTCGTCGAAGACAAGCCGTGGCTCACGGAAGGCTGGCTCGCGGAGGGCAACGGCGGCGTGGAGATGAAGACGCGCCTGCTCACCGAGGCCGACCTCAAGGAGGACGGCAAGTACCAGCGCTTCATGGTGTGGGACGAGGCAAACGAGCGCCTGACGTACTGGGACGCCGAGCTGAGCAGGTGGGAGGGCGAGGAGCACCGCATTCCCACCACGGGCACATGGATCGAGCATCCCTACAAGCCGCTCGTGGCCGACGCGTGGCTGCCCGACCAGTCGTCCTTCGCCGATCCGGCCACCGAGCCCGACCGCTTCCCCGACGGCTCCGAGGAGTGCAACCCCAAGGGATTGCCGAAGAAGCCCGCGCTGCTGCCCGGCACCGTCGAAGTGACGCTGCGCGACGGCTCCGTGCACCAGGCGCGCACCGTGTGGGACGCGTTCCACGAGATGACGAGCGCGTACTCGATGGAGAAGACCGAGGAGATCACGGGCGTTCCCGCGGACAGGAGCGAGGAAGCCGTGCGCACGTGGACGACGCGCGTGAACCCGCTGCACGGCAACGGCGGCCTGCACTTCCAGCTGGCCACCGACCAGAACGGCAACTCCATCCAGAACATCCGCGCGCTGCAGATCATGAGCTGCATCACCGGCAACTCCGATGAGCCCGCCGGCAACCGCGGCTCGTCGAAGGCGCAGTTCGACGGCAACCCCGGCCGCTCCAACATGCAGGCCGGCGCGCCCTACGGCGACGCCGCCAAGACGTGGGAAGGCCGCGATGTGGATCTCGAGGGCCTGGCGAAGAAGATGCAGGACTTCGTGCAGTACCTCCTCGACAACGACTCGCCGCTGGCCGAGCGCTACGGCAACAAGGTGCCCACCGACGCCGAGGCCCTCGTCATCGCCAAGCGCATGGGCGGCGCGTTCCGCACGTCGCAGGCGTGGCCGAACCCCACCACGGTGTTCGAGCGCCAGGCGAACGAGGTGGACGCCGAGCGCTTCCCTCTCAACCGCTACTGGGCGCGCTGGGCCGACGCCAACACCATCTGGGACGGTTGCCTCGACAACAACGTGCCGTACCAGCTGCACGCGGGCGTGTGCCAGTCGGGCGACTTCATGAACATGGGCAACATCGACGTGGCGTGGGAAGCGCTCACGAAGCTCGACTTCTTCACCGACATCAACCTGTGGTTCTGCCCGAACAACGGCAACGCCGACGTCATCTTCCCGTGCTACCACTGGCTGGAAGTGGATACGACGCGCGTGAGCCAGGGCGCGGGCGGCTTCTTCGGCTGCGGGTGCGCCGCGGTGGAGGCGCCGGGCGAGTGCATCTACGACCCCGACTGGAACGTGGGCATGTACAAGGCCATGGGCGTGCCGTGGAACACGAAGGACGAATCCGCCGAGCCGTCCGACCTGTTCAACTTCGGCGAGAAGACCGACTACCGGTGGCCCAGCCGCAGCCGCGTGCTCAAGGACAACGTGGACCAGTGGAAGACCGCCGAGTTCCCCGACGGCCCCACGTGGGAGCAGGCCAAGGAGCACTTCCAGGAGCACGGCTGGATGGACTGCCGCGACTGGCATCCCGAGCGCTGGGGCACGTACCGTCGTCACGAGATGGGCTGGCGTCGTCAGCAAGGCGGCTTCAACCTGTACCCGCTCGTGGACGATCATCCGGGCTTCATGACGCCGTCGGGCCTCATCGAAATCTGGTCCATCGTGTGCGAGGCGTACCTGGGCGACGAGGACAAGTTCCCCGTGTACCGCGAGCCCACAAACTCGCCGGTGACCACGCCGGAGTACTTCGATGCGGGCATGGCGGACCAGATCGACGCCTCCAAGCTGCTCAACGACGACTATCCTGCCTCGTTGCAGGAGCACGCGGACGCCACGTTCCTCATGACCACCGGCGCGCGCCAGCCCGTGTACTTCCACTCCGAGCACCGGCAGCTGCCGTGGTGCCGCGAGCTGTGGCCGGCGCCGCGTTTGGAGATGAACCCGAACGACGCCGCGCGCCTGGGCCTCGAGCAGGGCGATTGGGTGTGGATCGAAAGCCCGTGGGGCAAGGTGCGCGAAGTGCTCGACCTGTACTACGGCATCAGCAAGGGCGTGGTGAACGCGAACCACGCGTGGTGGTACCCCGAGATGGACACCGCGAGCCATGGGTTCGAGCAGGTGAACATCAACTGCGTCATGGACCCCTACGGGCAGGACGTGGTGTGCGGCGCGGCCACGATGCGCTCGGTGCCGGTGCTCGTGTACAAGGCGACGGCGGAGAACTCGCCGCACGGCAACCCGCAGCCGTGCGACCCGGATGGCAACCCGGTCATCTGCGACGCGAGCGACCCGCGTTTGAAGGAATGGATGGGCACGGGCATGCGCGCCCGCGTCCAAGGTGAAGATGCGTGGACGGGAGAGGGGGCGTAAAGGAAATGACGCAGTATGCAATCATCACCGATCTGAACCGGTGCGTCGGCTGCCTGGCCTGCACGGTGGCGTGCAAGGTGGCCAACGGCGTGAACGTCGGATCGTTCTGGATCTAAACGTTGCGCATCGGGCCGAATCCGAAGGAAGGCGGCAGCGGCGACTGGCCCGACGTGGAGATGTACTTTCTCCCCGTGCAGTGCCAGCACTGTTCCGACCCCGAGTGCGTGAAGGTGTGTCCGACGGGTGCCTCGCAGAAGATGGCCGACGGCACGGTGCAAATTGACAAGTCGAAGTGCATCGGCTGCCAGTTCTGCGCGATGAGCTGCCCCTATAACGTGCGCTACCTCAACGAGGAAGAGCGCGTGGTGGAGAAGTGCACCCTATGCGAGCAGAAGGTGGCGCAGGGCGAGCTGCCGCAGTGCGTGGCGCAGTGCGGATCGCGTGCCCGCTTCTTCGGCGACCTCGAGCAGGGCGTCGACGGCTTCGAAGCGCCGGCGCATCCGAGCGAGCTCTCGTGCGGATACGACGACATGCAAGCGACGCGCGTGACGCTGAAGGACTACGTCGAGCCCTATACCGAGGCCGACATCCATCATCTGCCCGACGTCGGCAATGGACCGGAGCTCATGTACCTCCTGCGCTCCGACCGAAAGTGGAGGGGGTAAGCTATGGAACTCCAATGGCCCTTGATCCTGTTCACCACCCTGGTGGCCTGGTCCGCCGGCCTGTTCGGCGCGCAGGCCGTGGCCGTGCTGCGCGGCGGCGGAGGCCGCGCGCAGATGCCGGCGTTGGTGGCGTCCGTGGCGCTGCTGGCCGCGGGCGGCATCGCGGTGTTCTTCCACCTGCAGCACTGGGAGCGCATCTTCAACGGCTTCGGGCACCTGACGAGCGGCATCACCCAGGAGCTGATCGCCATCGTCGTGTTCGTCGTCGTGGCCGTGGCGTACTTCGTCATGCTGCGGAAGTCGAGCGACGGCACCGTGCCGAAGTGGTTGGCCGTCTGCGCCGTGGTCATCGCGCTGGTCACCTCCGCCGTGTGCGCCCACAGCTACACCATGGCCGCGCGTCCCGCCTGGGACTCCCTGCTCGAGGTTCTCTCCCTGGTTGGAGCCTCCTGCGTGATGGGCCCCGCGACCTACGCCCTTATTCTGGCCGCAGTGCGGCCCGGGGACCAACCCGCCGAGCGCGCGGCCGACGTTGCGGCCTCCGCAGGTCTCCCCGCCCTGGTCGGCGCGCTCGTCAACGCCGTGACCGCTACGGCCTACGCCGCCTTCCTCCAGCTCTCCGGCTCCTCCTTCGCCGACGTCGGCCTCTACTTCGACCCGACGCACCCCACGAAGGCCATGGCCGACGCCGCCGCGGCCGTCGCCTCCCAGGCGCCCCTGCTGTGGGTCGGCGCCGTGGCCGTGGGTGCCCTCGTGCCGCTGGCCGCAGCGGTTCTCGGCCGCAAGTCCGGCAACTGGAAGCTCTGGGGGACGGTGGCCCTGGCCGCCGCGCTGATCGGCGCCGTCTGCCTCAGGATTGCCTTCTACAACCTGGGCCTGAGCGTCTTCATGTTCTACTAGGCGACCCCCCAATTGCGCCCGCGGAGCCCCTCCTATCCCGCAAGACCCCCTGCGGGCGCAAAGAGGGGAGCCCCGGCTCCGCCATAGCGCCCGCGCAAGCGCTCCCATCTCGCAAGACCCCCTGCGGGCGCAATTGGGGGGGCCGGGGCCCCACAAGCACCACCTTCCCGGCAAGCTCTTTTCGGGCGCGGTCCGTCCTCCCCAACCCCCTTGCAAACGGACGAACCGCCTCCGGAAAGGGCTTGCCCTTCGAGAACTACGCTTTCTCGGCTTCCACTAAATCCATGAGCTCCTGCTGTGTGTGAATGTCCAGCTTCTGGTAAATATGCTGGCGATGGGTGGATACCGTGCTCTTCGACAGATACAGGTGCTCCTGCACGTACGGGAGGTTGCGTCCCTTCGCGAACATGATCATGATCTCGCCCTCGCGCTCGGAGAGGCCGTGCTTCTCAATCACCTTGAGGCACTGCGTGCGAAAACGCTGCTTGCGAGCGAGCGGAATGATATCCATTGCCCTGATCAGATCGGATTCCGAGAAGATCAACCCGCTTACCAGCAAAAGGATCAGGGTCGAGGCCAGCATGACGGGGTAGGCCGATTCGATCGAGAGGCCTGCTACGTGAAGGATGTAGCGTCCCAGCAGCATGCCGAGAAGCGGTCCGATGGCCCAGGCCGCTCGCACGAACCCGAATGTGCGCACTCGCGCTTGCTGGTACCTGCCGCACACGGCGGTGATGATCACCCACATGAACATGCCGAAGCACGTGTAGGACGCCGCGTTCACCGCATGAGGCAGGTGCACGCTCACGCTCGGGTAGACGAGGGGCAGAGGGAGCAGCAGGACACCGCCCACCAACAGCAGAACCAGCGCATGGTAGCAATTCTTGGCCATGCGTTCGGTTTTGGAGCTGAGCAGGCCCAGCGCGATGACGATGATGCCCACGGTCACGCCAAACGCCGCAAACGACTGGGCGAGGGCGTAGGCGGTGCCGTCGGTGTTCGCGATGCCCATCTGTACGTAGAGCGTGCGGGCCGCTTCGTTGGCGAAGCCGACCAGCAGCGAGCAAGCCGCAAGCTTCGCTACCAGCTGCCTCCATTCGCTCTGCTCCTGCGCGTCGTCCAAGGCATGCTGATCGAGCAGCGAACAAGGCGACTCTTGAACGGCGAAGGGGATGCCCTTCTTCCCGAATTCAAGCAACACGGACGCGACAAGCGGCATGCTCGCCGCGAACACGCAGGCCTCGAAGGGCGAGAAGAGCAGGAACAACACGAACAGCAGAGCGGAAACGATGCTTCCCGAGGCAGCGCCGATGACGGTGCTTCGCATGGTCATGAGGCTGAAGACCATGCCGAACTTGAACAGGAACAGGCCGGAGAACAGGCCGGAAAGAGCGCCAGCGACGAATAGCGCAACCTCGCCCGCGGCACCCTCGAGCCCGGCAAGCGGCATGATAAGCGTGGATGTCGCAACGCCAAGCGGCAGCGCGAACGTCGTCCCCCTGCGTTCGAGCAGCATGCCCGTCGCGTGATCGAACGCACCCGCGAGCAGCAGCGTGAGCGCTACGGTGACGATCGATACCAAGTAGATGGCATCGAGCAAGGATTCCCCGTGTCCGTAGCTGGCGTAAAATCCCATGCTTTTGAAGCTCATGGACACCCATGCCATGTTGCAGCCCAATGCGGTTCCGATGGCAAGTTCGGCCGTCGTGGGCAGCGTGGCGGTGAGGGAACGTGCGTGATTGTGCGTGCTTTGCATAAGCGTACCCCTGCGCTTCTGCTCGTGCGGCTCGTCGTCCGCTTTTCTTCTTCCATTGTACCGCCCTGCCTTTCGGGACGCTTCGGCAATTCCAATTCATCGTGCGATTATTGATGATTCCATTTTTCATATCACCTGGTCAATGGGCATCGTGCGATGAGCACGATGCGGTGCGCTCCAAAAACGGGCTTTCAAGACGATCCTGCTTCGGTGTCTGCTGGCTAAGCTCGGGCTGTGTTTGCATGATGACGAGAGGAGGAGGAATGGGAACGTTGTTCATGACGCGCCGCGCTTTTGCGAAGGCGTCGGCCGTGACGATTGCGGCAGCGGGCGTGGCCGGAATCGGCGGACAGGCGCTTGCTGAGCAGGAGGGGACATCGTCGACGGGCTCGGGAGAGGTGAAGCACATCCGATCATGTTGCCGCGGTTGCGGCAAAATGGAATGCGGCGTGTGGATTACCGTCAAAGACGGTCGCGTCATCAAGTCGGAAGGTGACGAAAGCGCCTTCCAGTCGGCGGGCAACCACTGCGCCAAAGGACAGGCGTCGCTGCAGGCGGCCTACCATCCCGACCGGCTCATGTATCCGCTGAAGCGCGCGACGCCGAAGGGCCAAGCTCCCGAATGGCAGCGCATCAGCTGGGACGAGGCGTATAAGACCACGGTCGATGCCATCCACGAGCTCCAGAAAAAGTACGGCAACGAAACGTGCATCTTCATGGGCGGCACGTCGCGAATTTGGGCAATGGGCCCCTACGGCGCGTTGAAGCAGTGCTTCGGCTCGCCGAACGGCATCCAGGCGAACGAGATATGCAAGGGTCCGCGCTTCTATGCGACCAAGCTGAACGATTCGAACGCCTACAGTTGGATGGAGGTGGTGGGGCATCCTCGCGTGTTCGTGCAGTGGGGCGGCGCGTCCGAGTTGTCCAACTACGACGATAGCTGCCGCACGACGGTGGACGTCGCCACGCGCGCCGACTGCCATATTCTCGTTGATCCGCGCCAGACGAACTTGGGCAAGGAGGCCGATATCTGGGTGAACCTGCGTCCCGGCACCGATGGCGCCGTGGCGAATTGCTGGGCGAACATCATCATCGAGAACGACCTGTACGATGATCTGTACGTGCGCAAATGGATGAACGCCCCCATGCTCGTCGTGGAGGAAGATTCCTTCAGCCCGACCCCGTCGAGCTCAAGCGCCCAGTCGAAGTCCATCAACACGCGCCTTCTGAAAGAGAGCGACCTGAAAGAAGACGGCTCCGACACGCGCTTCATGGTTCTGAACGAGCTGACGGGTGAGTTGAGCTGGTATGATGCCGGCGGCGACAATCCCGGTTGGGAAGGGGAGGACTGGGCGCCTGCGACGGCCGGAAAAGAGGCGCATCAGTTCGGCCTGGATATGACCGGACAGGCCCAGGGTTTCGTGCTTGACTACACCCCGTTTCCCGACGGCCTCTATCCGGCGCTCGCGACGGAGGCGGGCGGTCGCGAAGTGGAGTTAAAAGACGGGACGACGGTGCATGTGCGTACCGTATGGGAGCGCTATAGGGAATTCTTGCAGGACTATACTCCCGAGATCGTGGAAGAAGTGTCCGGCGTGTCTGCCGAAACGCTGCGCAAGGCGGCCATCACGTACGCCACGCGCGTCGACCCCTCAACCGGTTACGGCAACGGCGGCATCCAGTACATGCTGGCGGGCGAGCATGCGTGCAATGCCACGCAGAACAATCGCGCCTGCGATCTTTTGGCGGGGATCACCGGCAATATGGACGTGCCCGGAGGCATGCGCGGATCCACGCCGGGATGGCCGGTGTACGACCTTGCCATGTGCGTCCCGGATTCCGGCAAGACCACGGCGTACACGCTTGACAAGATTCTCGGCAAGGAACGATTCCCCATGATCGGTTCCGACTGCAACCCCAGCTGGGCCGATGCAACCAGCGTGTACGACGCCATCGAGAGTGGAGAGCCGTACAACGTCACCTGCGGCATCGGGCAGACCGGAGACTTCATGAATCAGTCGAACTCCCTGTTTGCGTCCGAGCAGCTGTGCAAGCTGGAATTCTGGTGCTCCATCGACTTGTGGCATACGCCGTGCGTGGACATGGTGGCGGACATCGTGATGCCGGCTGCGCACTGGATGGAACTCGATTGCATTCGCAAGTCGCAGGGTTCTTCCGGCGCATTCGGCGCAACGGTGAAGGCCGTCGATCCTCCCGGCGAGGCGAAAAACGATCTTGAGATCATCGTAGGGTTGTTCCAGGCGGCGGGCGTTCCGTATTTCGACGAAGCGGTTCACGGGGCGGCGTGGCTCGAAGGCGACGAAGCGGTGCGCGCGTGCAACAACATCGCGCTCAAGGGCTTCCGGATCACCGAATGGGAAGAGTACAAGAAGGAATTCCAGGAGAAGGGCTGGTTCGACTCCAAGAAGGAGAAGCCGGAAGCGTGGGGAACGTATCGACGCTATCAGCTGGGAAACGGGGCCATCAACGGAGATTTCCCCCCAACTCCCAACCCTCATCAGGGGTGGAACACCACAACGCACAAGCAGGAAATATGGTCGACCGTGCTCGAATCGTGGCTGCCGGGACAGGGTGAGGAGTTTCCGAAGTTCGTCGAGGCTCCTCATGGTCCGGTTGCCGACCCCGATTTGTTCGAGGACGACAACTCGTTCTTGATGACCACGGGCCGTCGCCAGGGAACCTACTTCCATTCCGAGCATCGTCAGCTGCCGTGGTGCCGCGAGCTGTGGCCGGTGCCGCGCTTGGAGATGAACCCCGTCGATGCCGAGCGCTTGGGCTTGGAGCAGGGCGATTGGGTGTGGATCGAAACTGACCAGCACAAGATTCGCGAAGTGGTCGATCTGTATTACGGCATTGCTCCCGGCGTGGTGAACGCCGAGCATCAGTGGTGGTATCCCGAGCTGGACCAGCCCGATCACGGCTTCAAGCTGTCTGGCGTGAATTGCCTGATCGATCGCCATGCTCAGGATCGCATCATCGGCTCGTCCAACCTGCGTGCTTATGGCGTGAAGGTGTACAAGGCCACGCCGGAGAACTCGCCGTTCGGCAACCCGGTGCCCTGCGGCGACGACGGCACTCCCATCATCCACACCTGCGATGACGAGCGCCTGAAGAGCTGGATGCCGCTGTATGAAGGGAGGGAATAGATCATGACGCAGTATTCGATTTTGACGGATTTGAACAAGTGTGTCGGGTGTCTTGCTTGCTCGATCAGCTGCAAGGTGATCAATAACGTTCCCGTGGGTTCGTACTGGAACAAGGTGCTGCGCGTGGGGCCGAATCCGCGCGTTGAGGGAGGGCAATGGCCCGATGTGTACACGTACTTTCTCACGGTGCAGTGTCAGCATGGCGAGGACCCCGAGTGCGTGAAGGTGTGCCCAACCGAAGCCTCCCACAAGCTGGAGGACGGCACCGTGCAGATTGACAAGTCGAAGTGCATCGGCTGCCAGTTCTGCGCCATGGCCTGCCCCTACAGCGTGCGGTATTTGAACGAGGAGGAGCGCGTGGTGGAGAAGTGCACGCTGTGCGAGCAGAAGATCGCGCAGGGCGAGCTGCCGCAGTGCGTGGCGCAGTGCGGCGCGCGTGCGCGCTGGTTCGGCGATCTTGAGCAGGGCGTCGAGAGTTTTGTGACGTGCGGATGCGATACCACCGATCCGTCGTACGACGCGCAGGCGGCGTTTCGCCTGGTGCTTGGCGATTGCATCGGCGAAGACGGTTCGTTCCCGGTCAAGCCTTTCGGCGAAAGCGAACTGCATCATCTGCCCGACGTGGGAAACAAGCCGTCGTTCGTGTATGTCTTGCGAAACGAGACGTGGCAAGGAGGGGAGGAATAATGGAACTCCAATGGCCTCTCATCATTTTCACTACGCTGGTGGCGTGGAGCGCGGGGTTGTTCGGCGCGCAGAGCTTGGCGGCGCTGCGCGGTGACGGCGGGCGCGGGCAGATGGCCTCGCTGATGGCGTCCGTCGTGCTGCTGGCCGTCGGCGGGATTGCGGTGTTCTTCCATTTGGAACACTGGGAGCGGATATTCAACGGCTTCGGCCACCTGACGAGCGGCATCACGCAAGAGCTGATCGCCATCGTGGTGGTTGTCGCGCTGATGGTCGTGTACTTCGTGTTCTTGCGGAAGGGGAGCGGCGTGCCGAAGTGGCTGGCCGCGCTGTCGCTCGCGATGTCCGTCGTGCTCGTGGCCGTCATGGCGCACAGCTACACCATGGCGGCGCGCCCGGCGTGGGACAGCGTGCTCTGGATCCTGGCCGTCCTCGGCGAGGCCTGCGTCCTTGGCCCCGCGACGTACCAACTCCTCGCGTCCGCCTTCTCAACCATGGCTGCAGGCGACCCCGGGGAGCAACCTGCCATGCGCGCAGCCGATGTTGAAGGTCCTGCAGGTTTGATCCCGCTGGCCGGCGCGCTCGTCAACGCCGTGACCGCCGCCGCCTTCGCCGCCTTCCTCCAGCTCTCCGCGGGCTCCTTCGCGACCGTCGGCTACTACTTCGACCCGACGCACCCCACCAAGGCCATGGCCGACGCCGCCGCGACGGTGGCCGGCCAGGCGCCCCTGCTGTGGGCGGGCGCCGTGGCCGTGGGCGCCCTCGTCCCGCTCGTCGCCTGCTTCCTCGGCCGCAAGTCCGGCAACTGGAAGCTCTGGGGAGCCGTGGCCCTGGCCGCCGCGCTGATCGGCGCCGTCTGCCTGCGCGTGGTCTTCTACAACCTGGGCCTGAGCGTCTTCATGTTCTACTAGGCGCCCCCCCAATTGCGCCCGCGGAACTCCTCCCATCCCGCAAGTCTCCCCGCGGGCGCAATTGGGGGGCCGCCCCACCCCCTGCGCCCGCGGACTCCCTCCCATCACGCAAGACCCCCTGCGGGCGCAATGGGGGGCCGCCCTGCCCAAGCGCTCCCATCCCGCAATATCCTTCGCGGGCACAACTGGGGGCCGTGTTGCCACTGTGGAGGGCGGTCTTCCCGAAGTCTCCCGTGGACGCGATTCGTTTCCCTTACCCCCTTGCAAACGACGAATCGCCTCCACGGGGGGCTTTGGAGCTAGCTGGTACGTCCCTCGATGACGTCGAGGAACTCTTGTTTGCTGTGCACGGCCATCTTCTGGTAAATGTGGCGCAGGTGGGTGGTGACGGTGCCGCGCGACAGGTAGAGCTCCTCTTGGATGCGGGCGCTCGAGCGGCCCTTCGCGAACAGGATCATGATCTCGGTCTCCTTCGGCGAGAGGCCGAATTCGCCCGCAACCTCCTGGCAGCGATCGTGGAACCGGCGGCGATGCCCCTGTTCGTTGGGCTTGTCGGCTTCGTCGTCGCCCTTCGTCAGCGCGATGAGGTCGCTCTCCTTGAACACGAACATGTACGAGACGAGAATGGCAAGCGTGGCCAGCAGCGCGATGAGCGACAGCGTCTGCGGCGCGAACGGCGCCAGCTGGCAGATGGCCTGACCGGCCAGGGAGCCCAGCAGCACGCCCAGCGTGATCATGCCCCAGCCGATGCCGAACACCATGATGGACGAGAAGCGGAAGTTGAACGAGATATCGGCCAGCAGCACCCAGATGAGCACGTTGAACGTGCCGTAGCCGGCCAGTGCGATGGTGCTCTCGATGCCGGACAGCCCGGTGAACACGGGCAGCAGCATGAAGAACACGGCCATGACCAGCATGACCGACTTGTACACGGATCGCAGGCCGATCTCGCGGGAGAACAGGATGCACCCGTAGATGATGGCCATGGTGAGCAGGCTCGCCCAGACGATGGGGAAGCGATAGAAGCTTTCCGCGGACGCGTCGTTCGCCAGCATGAACACGGCGCGCACCACGCCGTCGGCAAGACCGATGAGGCAGGCGCACACTCCGATTTTCCAGGCGAATTTCCCCAGATGCATCTCCACCGGCTCAACGTGGGCCGTGATACGCGGCGACCACGCCCGCAGATGGATGAACAGAATCCACCCCGATGCGAGCGGCAGGAGGGACGTCACGATGCACGCCGCGACGGAGGGGAGCGCCATCACGAGCGGTAACAGCGCCGCTGCGATGAAGAACGCGAACGGCACCTCGAACGCCGTCTTCTGCGGATCGATGTTGCGGTAGAGCTCGCCGTATCCCAAATCGATGAGCCCCGAGCCTGTGCCGGTGGCGAGTGCGCCCGCGATGCCGTGCGCGAGGTGGGGCGCGCCAGGAAGCGTGACGGACGCGATGAGCAGCGTGCCGATGGAGGTGAGCACGGGCCCGAGCAGGCGGAAGAACCACCGTCCCATGAGCGTTTCAAACTGTCGATGCAGCAGCGCGCTTGCCAGGAGCGTGAGGCACAGGGCGATGGTCGACCAGGTGAACACCGCGCCGGTGACGGGTTCGCCATTCCAGGTGACCGAGCTGACCGCGGCTCCCAGAAACATGAGGTACACCCAGCCACGCGCAAACGCGAACCCGATGGTGCGCAGGCCGAAGAAGTTCTTCCAAGAAAGGCCCTCGAGGCGTTCCCTCGCTACGGCGAAGGGCGAAGGGTTGTGTGCCTGTGCCATCTCAAATCCCCCCAGATTCGATAATCCCCATGCGGAAACTATAGCACGCCCAACCGCGCTCGAAGGGGAAGCGCCCGCTGGCGCGTTCGGAAGCGGCACCGTCTTCATCAGGTATTTCTCCAAAATCATGGTAAATGCATGATGCGAACGAGCCGCTACGGGCGCTTTTTTCGCAGAAATGCATGATGCGTTTCGCCTGAGTGCCGGGCACACTCGTGCAAGCGAGAGGGGCTCATGCGCCCCGTGCTCAAGACGAGAATAAGGAGGAGGAATGGGAAAGCTCAATCTGACGCGCCGCGCGTTCACGAAGCTCACCGCGGTGACGGGAGCAGCCCTGGCCTGCGCGGCATCGGTTGCCCCGCAGGCGGCGCTTGCCGAGGACGCCGACGCGTCGTCGCGCGGCGGCGAAATCAAGCGCGTGCGCACGTGCTGTCGCGGGTGCGGCAAGATGGAGTGCGGCGTGTGGGTGACCGTCCAGGACGGACGTGCCGTGAAGGTGGAGGGCGACCAGTCGTCGTTCCAGTCGAGCGGCAACTGCTGCGGCAAGTCGCAATCGTCCATTCAGGCGGCGTACCACCCCGACCGCATCTACCATCCCATGAAGCGCACGAATCCCAAGGGCGAGGACCCCGGTTGGGTGCGCATCACGTGGGACGAGGCCATGCAGACCATCGGCGAGAAGTTCCAGGAGATCATCGACCGGTACGGCGGACAGTCCATCTTCAACATGGCGGGCACGTCACGCCAGTGGGTGTACGGCCCCTACGCGTTCTACAAGTGGCTGTTCGAAACGCCGAACGCGCACGTGGCGTCCGAGATATGCAAGGGCCCCCGTCGTCTCATGGGGTGGATCAGCTCGGTTGACGGCGCGCCGTGGATGGCGTTGCGCGACGGCCCGCGCGTGTACGTGCAGTGGGGCACCGCGCCCGAGAACTCGAACTACGACGACAGCTGCCGCAACCTCGTGGACAAGATGACCGAGGCCGACGTGCACATCTGCATCGACCCGCGCCTGTCCGGCTCCGGCAAGGAGGCCGATTACTGGCTCAACCTCAAGCCCGGCACCGACGGGGCGCTCGCTCTGTGCTGGCAGCATATCATCATCAAGAACGACCTGGTGGACTGGGAATTCGTCAAGCGCTGGACCGATGCGTCGCTCTTGGTGGTGGAGGACATGGAGCCCACGGGCGGGCGCTACATCGACCTGTCGTCGCCCGTCCAAGTGCCGCCGCTCGAAGACCTGATCGGCACGAAGTTGAAGACGCGCCTGCTGAAGGAGAGCGACCTGAAAGAAGGCGGCAGCCCGCACAAGTTCTACGCGTGGAACAAAAACGCCAACGACGGCGCGGGCGGTCTGGTGTACTGGGACGCCGACGTAACGCAGTGGGAAGGCTGCAACCACGTTGCGCCGACGCGCGACCAGATGGAAGTCGTGTACCAGGGAACGTCGCAGGAGGGCTACCTGCCGCCGCTGTCGTTCTGGGAGCTTGAAGAAGCCGGCATCGACTTCGACCTGCAGGGCACGCACGAGATCGAGCTGGCCGATGGCACGAAGCATGTTGCCAAGCCCGTGTGGGCGTACCTGGAGGAGTCCGTGAAAGACTGCACGCCGGAATGGTGCCAGGAGAAGACGGGCCTCGATCCCTCGCTCGTGGAGGAGGCGTGCCTTGTATGGGCGACGCGCCCGGCGGGCCAGACGTACGGAAACGGCGGCATCCATCTGAACCTCGCCCCCGACCAGGTTGGCAACTGCGCCCAGACCGTGCGCGCCGTGCTGCACCTCTCGTACATGACCGGCAACTTCGACGGCCCTGCTGGCAACCGCGGTCTCACGCGCACGCCGGTGGACGAGCAGGCCACGGCCGCTCCCGGCTCCAACATGCCGCAGGAGGTCAAGTGGACGCTGAAGGGCATGGAGGCCATTACCGGAGAGCCGCAGTGCCCGCCGTTCTACCTGCCCGACGTCAAGCTGGAACCCACGAACATCCCCGACCGTCGCGAGGTCCTCGGCAACATGGTGGGCGGCGACAAGTTCCCCATCCTGCCGTACTACAACGAGTGGGCCGACGCCACCTGCTTGTGGGAGGCGTGCATCACCGGCGATCCGTACCCGCTCAAGGGCGGCATCAACGAGTCCGGATCGTTCATGAACATGTCCAACGCCACGTTGGCGTGGGAAGCCCTCTCCAAGCTGGACTTTTGGGTGGACATCAACATGTTCCACCACCCCGGAACCGAGATGGCCGACATCCTGCTGCCGTGCCAGCACTGGACCGAGCTGAACAACATCCGCGTGAGCCAGGGCGCTTCGGGCGGCATCGGGCTCACGCAGCGCGCCATCGAGCCGCCGGCGGACACGAAGTTCGACTACGACATCAACCGCCTGATCTTCGAGGCGATCGAAAAGCAGGGCAATCCCAACGGAACGTGGACGAACATCAAGGGCGATGCTCCGGGCGCGTACCATCACGACGATCGTTTGGAGGACTGGTTCCAGGCGCACAACGAGAAGTCCGGTTTCAGCACGCCGTATCCGGGCTGCAAATGGGAGCATTTCGAAGACTTCAAGAAGGACTTCCAAGAGAACGGGTGGATCAACGCCAAGGAGATCGAACCTGATCGTTGGGGCACCTATCGTCGTTTTGAAACCGGCTGGATGCGCATGGGCAAGGATGCCTGCACGGCCGCGCCGTGGTCGGTCGACGAGGCGGGTCAGCCCGTGAACAACTTCGGCTGCCCGACGCCCAACGCGCTCGTGGAGTTCTGGTCCATGGCGTTCGAGACGTATTGCATCGACATGGCGAACGAATTCGAGCCGGGCAAGTTCGACCCCATCAAGGAAATGATGCCGAACTACGAACCGCCCTCGTCGTCTGCCGATGGCGGCGAGATCGACCTGAACGAGTATCCCATCATCCTCACCACCGGCCGCCGCATTCCCGTGTACTTCCACTCCGAGCACCGGCAGCTGCCGTGGTGTCGCGAGCTGTGGCCGGCGCCGCGCCTGGAAATCAACCCCGACGATGCTGCCGAGCTGGGTCTTGAACAGGGAGATTGGGCGTGGATCGAAACCGAATGGGGTAAGGTGCGCCAGTGCGTGGACCTGTATTACGGCATCGCGAAAGGCTGGGCGAACGCCGAGCATGCGTGGTGGTTCCCCGAGCTGCCCGCGCCGACGCACGGTTGCATGCTGTCGAACATCGAGTGCATCTGGGACCCGCACGGCCAGGACAAGTTCATCAGCTCGCATCATATGCGCGGCGTGCCGGTGAAGATATACAAGGCCACGCCCGAGAACTGCCCCGACGGCAAGGTTGTCCCGTGCGCGCCGGAGGACGGCACCGAAATCATCTACGACGCGTCCGACCCGCGCCTGAAGGAATGGCTGCCGAACTACGAGATACGAGAGGAGGCGTAAGCCATGACGCAGTATGCGATTGTCACCGACCTCAATCGGTGCGTGGGATGTTTGGCCTGCATGGTGGCGTGCAAAGCCGTGAACAACGTGCCCGTGGGAAGCTATTGGAACAAGGTGCTGCGCATCGGTCCGTCGCTCAAGGAGGGCGGAACGACGTGGCATGACGTGGAGATGTACTACCTGCCCGTGCAATGCCAGCACTGCGACGACCCCGAGTGCGTGCGCGTGTGCCCGACGGGCGCCTCGCACAAGCTTGAGGACGGCACCGTGCAGATTGATAAGTCGAAGTGCATCGGTTGCCAGTTCTGCGCCATGGCCTGCCCCTACAACGTTCGCTATCTGAACGAGCAGGAGCGCGTGGTGGAGAAGTGCACGCTGTGCGAGCAGATTGTGGAACAGGGCGGCTTGCCGCAGTGCGTCATCCAATGCGGCGGTCGTGCGCGATTCTTCGGCGATTTGGACGAGGGCATCGCGTCGTTCGAAGCGCCTGCGGTGGGCTACGAGACCGACCGCACCTACGACAGCCTGTACGAGGGCAACCGCGTGACGCTGGGCGAGCTGGCGCAAGCGTATGACGAACGCACCGACCTGCACCATCTGCCGAACGTGGGGAACAATCCGAACTTCGCGTTCATCCTGCGCAATCGCGATTGGAAGGGGGAGGAATAATGGAACTCCAATGGCCTCTCATCATTTTCACTACGCTGGTGGCGTGGAGCGCGGGGTTGTTCGGCGCGCAGAGCTTGGCGGCGCTGCGCGGTGACGGCGGGCGGGCGCAGATGCCGGCGCTCGTGGCGTCCGTCGTGCTGCTGGCCGCGGGCGGGATCGCGGTGTTCTTCCATTTGGAGCACTGGGAGCGCATCTTCAACGGCTTCGGCCATCTGACGAGCGGCATCACCCAGGAGCTGATCGCGATCGTCGTGGTCGTGGCCCTGATGGTCGTGTACCTCGTGTTCCTGCGGAAGGGAAGCGGCGTGCCGAAGTGGCTGGCCGTCTGCTCGCTCGCGATGTCCGTGGCGCTGGTGGCGGTGATGGCCCACAGCTACACCATGGCCGCGCGCCCGGCGTGGGACTCGGTGCTCTGGATAGCCGCCGTCCTCGGCGAGGCCTGCGTCCTTGGCCCCGCGACGTACCAACTCCTCGCGTCCGCCTTCTCAACCATGGCTGCAGGCGACCCCGGGGAGCAACCTGCCATGCGCGCAGCCGATGTTGAAGGTCCTGCAGGTTTGATCCCGCTGGCCGGCGCGCTCGTCAACGCCGTGACCGCCGCCGCCTTCGCCGCCTTCCTCCAGCTCTCCGCGGGCTCCTTCGCGACCGTCGGCTACTACTTCGACCCGACGCACCCCACCAAGGCCATGGCCGACGCCGCCGCGACGGTGGCCGGCCAGGCGCCCCTGCTGTGGGCGGGCGCCGTGGCCGTGGGCGCCCTCGTCCCGCTCGTCGCCTGCTTCCTCGGCCGCAAGTCCGGCAACTGGAAGCTCTGGGGAGCCGTGGCCCTGGCCGCCGCGCTGATCGGCGCCGTCTGCCTGCGCGTGGTCTTCTACAACCTGGGCCTGAGCGTCTTCATGTTCTACTAGGCTGCCTTCCGCCCCCCACTCCCCACCTTGCGCCCGCGGAACCCCTCCCATTCCGCAAGACCCCCTGCGGGCGCAATGGGGGGGAGCCTCGCCCCACCCCCTGCGCCCGCGCATGCGCTTTCATCCCGCAAGTCTCCCCGCGGGCGCAAAGAGGGGAGCCCCGGCTCCACCATAGCGCCCGCGGACTCCCTCCCATCCCGCAAGACCCCTCGCGGGCGCAATTGGGGGGCAAACCCCTCCTCGGTCGCGATTCGCTTCCCCAACCCCCTTGCAAATGGGCGAATCGCTACCGGGGAGGGGTTTTGCGTAGCTGCGAAGTCAGGGTTTGGAGGGCTGTGCTACCATGGAGCGGGTTTGAAATTGAGGGGGATTCCATGGGCGATGGGCGCAGAGCGGAATACGAGGAGCAGGCTTCGCCATTGGCGGAGCAGTGGCCTTACCTGCGGTTTCTGGGGTTGGGTGCGTGGTGGGCGTGGATTTGGCTGTGCTACAACTCCACGGAGATCATGCGCATGTTCCCGGCGGAATCTCAGACGTCCTACGTCTATCAAATGTACCTGTTCTCGACGCTCGGCATTGCGGCGTCGATATTCGCGGCGGCGTTCGCATGGAAGCGGGTGACGCAGCTCGTTGACAAGCGGGTCGTGGTCGTCGGGTTCGGAGCGCTCGCCACGCTGTCCACCATCTTGTTGGGGTTCTCGGTGATCATGGGCGCGGGCGCGTTCTTCGTGATAGCGGCCCTGCTCACGGGCGTGGGCACGTCGTTTCTGTGTCTGAAAGTGGGGCGCATCTACGGCAGCGTGTCGCTGGGCGACTCGCTCACGGCAGGCGCTATCGCGCTGCTGTTCGCTTCGCTGCTGTACTTCGTGGGCGTGGGCGTGCCGGCCGAATGGCGGCTGTTCTACATCGCGGCGCTGCCGCTGATGTCGAGCTTGCTGCTGGTGATGGGCTCGGTCGACCCGTTCTCGTCGACGGTGTCGGGCGTGGGCGAACGACGTGATCGGCGCTCGCCCGAGCGGCGCATCTACCGCAAGCTCGTGGTGGCGTCGGCGCTCGTTGCGGTCACGGCGGGCGTGGGCAAAGGCGTCACGAGCGCGTTGGCGGGCACCGAGCTGTTCGCGCGTGAAGGCACCGTCATCGTGTTCTGCATCGGCGTTATCGCGGTGCTCATCGCCGTGCTGGTGAACCGCGGCGACGCCGTGCGCGGCGCGCGGCAAGTGTACTCGGCGCTCATGGTGCTGGGCATGGCCATGATGTTGGCGACGTGCTTCGGCTTCGACATCGCGTTTTTGAGCATCGGGAAAGAGGCGCTCTGGCTCGTGTTCTCGTGCTTCATGGCGTATCTGGCGTTTCGCTTCGACCTGTCGCCGGTGCGCGTGTTCGGCGTGGGGCAGGGCGTGTACTTCCTCGCGTCGACGGGCGGCTGGGCGGTGGGTTCGCTCATCGCGCCGTACTACGGCGAGGCCGTCGTACGCATGGGCGTGGGCGTCGGGCTGGCCTTCCTCGTGGTCGTGGTGCTGGTGTACGTGTTCCCCGAGACGGATCTCAAGCGGGTTATGGCCTGGTCGGTGGACGGAACGGGGCCGAACGAGCGCATTGCGCGCGTGCCCGGCGCGGCGTGCGAGCCCGAGTCCGCCGTCGAGGAGGGGCCCGTCGCTCCCGCCGGCATCGCGCGGGCGACCGATCCGCGTTACGGGCTGTCGCAGCGCGAGCTGGAAATCCTCGACCTGTTCGCGCAGGGCCGCAGCGCCAACTGGATTGCCGACAACTTCACCATCTCGAAGAACACGGTGCGCTCGCACCTGCGCGCCATTTACACGAAGCTCGACGTGCACACGCGCCAAGAACTCCTCGACTTCCTGGAAGGGTAGAGCGGGGCGTTACCGCTCGGGTTTTGCTTCGATGCGGATGGAGGCGGTGGGGCAGTGCTTGACGCACTCGCCGCAGCGCGTGCATTCGCCCAGCTGAATGGTGGCATCGTCGGCGTGGAGGTCGATGCGCTCGCTGCACACGGCGGCGCATACCGTGCAGGGTTTGCCCTCGGAGCGCCGCAGGCAGGTTGATGCGTCGACGCGCGGACGGAACAGGCGCGCGAACTGGCCGAAGATGTTGAGCAGCCCCGCGATGGGGCACAGGTTCATGCACCACTTCCGGTACAGCACGAGTTCGATGAGCAGCGCGGCGGGGAACACGATGACCGACATGGTCACCTGCTTGTCCACGATGAGATGCCAGAGCGACCCCACGGTGCCGAACGTGAGCCCGACGGGGCACACGAGGCAGAACAGCGGCAGCCCCGCGACGATGGTGGCCACGAGCACGGCACCGAGAACCCAGGTGCGCCGATCGCGGAGGAGATGACGGAGGGAGGCGCCTCGATTTCCCCCTCTTGCGTCGCGGATGGCGTTGACCGGTTCGCATGGTTTGCTCGCGGCGCAAGGAGAAGGGGTGCAGGTTGAGGTTGAGGGGGGTTCGCGCTTGAAGAACTTCCTGATGACGGGCGCCGGGCAGCCCCAGGCGCACCAGGCGCGGCCGAACAGCAGCGCGAAGGCCACCACCACGGCGAGCGAGATGAGGGTGACGGGGACGAGGGCCTTGCTTGCGAGCAGCGCTTCGAGGCCGCCGAGCGGGCACAGCAGGAAGAACTGCCCGATGCCGAACGACGACGGCGTGCCGAGACCGAGGTCGAACGCGAGCGACGCGATGACGGCCACGAACACGAGGCTGAGCGTGACGACGCGCGCCTTCGTTATGCGATCGCCCTGCTTCATCATGCATCACTCCTTGATCGGAACGTCGTTTCGGTCACCACTTCGATGCCGCGCGCCTTGCCGCCGCTGAACGAGGTGAACACGTTCGCGGGGCATATCTTCACGCACTCGCCGCAGCCGTTGCACGCGGTTTCGTCCACCACGGGCCGACGTCCGGCGTCGAACGAGAGCGCCTCGTAAGGGCATGCGTCCACGCAGATGCCGCAGCTGTTCGTCTCGAGAAACGCCAGGCAACGATCCTCGTGCAGGATGGCGCAGCCGATGCGCCCCTGGTCGGGGGCCCATGCGTCCACGGCGTCGATGGCGCCGGTGGGGCACACCTGGCGGCAGAGGTCGCAGAACGTGCAGCTGTCGTTCACGAAGCTGAGCGTGGGGGTGCGGGCTTGCAGCAGCCCGCCCTCGACGCCGAGCGGCTCGATGATGCCGGTGGGGCACACGCTGGTGCAGCGCTCGCACTTGATGCAGCGCGCCATGAACTCGTCTTCGGCGAGCGCGCCGGGCGGCCGCAGCACGTCGGCCTCGGCGACGAAGGGTCGCACGCCGGCTCCGACGACGATGCTCGCAACGAGGGCCGCGCCGCCCACGACGAACGTTCGGCGCGTCGGATTCTTCTCGGTCATAGCCGGCTCCCTCGCCTTACGCCGCGTTGCTCGTGCCGTCGAGCTGGGCCAACACGTCGAGAAGGATGGCGCGGCCCTGCTCGAGCGCGCCCTGCGCGACGTAGAGCATGCCGGGGTAGAACGTCAGCTTCGCGTACTGCTGGGCGATCTCGTTGAGCTCGGGAATCCAGTTGAGCAGGTGCTGATCGATGAATTCGAGCTGGCGCACGACGTTGCGACGCAGGCCCGCCTTGTCCTTCTCCCGCGCGCAGGCCAGCGCGCGATCGCTCATGTTGACGAGGTATTCGAATTCGAAGGCGAGGTGGTCTTCCGGCTCGTGGAGCGACGGGTCGACGAGGAAGCCGTCCTCGCGGAAGCGCGCCACTACGTCGTCGCGCGATTCCTGCATCATGATGTGCTCGTCGCTGGTGAACACCGACTCGTAGGGGATGGCGGTGCGGCGGTCTTTCGTGTAGACGCCGGCCGCGAGGAAGATGCGCGCGTATTCGCAGGCGAGCTGCCCGCGTCGATCGGTTGCGGAGAATGCGAAGTACCGGCGGATCATGCGATACCCCTGGTCGAGGTGCTCATTGCCGGTGTCGTCGGGGTAGTCGGCGCGCGCCAGCTCCTCGATGGCCTGCTCGTTGAGCTCCTTGAACAGGATGCTGGAAAGGAAACGGTACGTGTCGGCGCTCTCGGCGAAGAAGTCTTGGAGTTCTTGGTGGGACATCATGATGGTGGTCTCCTTGAAAGTAAGAGTGTGACGAAGCGCTTTGCGCTTCTGGTTAAGAAGGATCCTTCGGCTACGCTCAGGATGACAACCGGGGGCGCCTGTCATCCTGAGCGAGCGAAGCGAGTCGAAGGATCCTCAATACGAAGCGGCGAAGCCGCGCCAGTGTTTTCTACTCCAGCGCCATCAAGAAGAAGTCCATGAAGGGCGTGCCGACGAGCCACATGGCTACGCGGAGCGCGATGGCGGCTATCACGCCGGCGGCGCAGGCGAGCGCGCCGAGGGCCACGGCGTTCGACGGCTTCTTCCACACCACGGCGCCGCAGACGATCACCACGACGATGCCCGCGAACAGCGCGATCGTCCAGAGATCAACGCCCACGCCGGCCGCGATGCAGAACGCCGCGGCAAGCACGCCGCCCAGCACGCCGCCGGCGACGCTCAGCAAGCCGGCGAGCGACACGGCTTCGTCACCCTGCTTCTGCACGCCTTTGAGCAGCAGGTTGAGGCCCGCGCCCGCTGCGGCGGCCGTGCCCATGTAGGCGAGCGGTAGCGCGATGGTCTCCCACGCCGGGCGCCCTTCCATCATGTAGGACGAGCCGCAGGCGTACGTGAACACCACGCCCAACAGCATTCCCAGGATGCCCACGACGGTGCGCGCCTTCTCGGACGTGCCCCGCATGAGCATGATGAAGTACACGGCCAGGATGAGGCACAGCACGCCGATCATAGCCGCCTCGATGAAGATGCCGGACGTCGGATGGTTCAGCGCTTCCAGGATGCGGTCGACATGGCTCAAGTGCAGCACCGACATGCAGCCGCCCACGGCAAGCAGCACGAACGCCACGACGGTTTCCATCTTGGACGTCTCAGGCGCCTTCTTCAGCAGATGCCCCAGCATGGAGCATGCGAACAGCCACGCGCCGGCGCCGCTGATGACGGTGAACAGGACCAGGGCCCATTGGATTTCCATTAGTCCACGCTCCCTTCAGTCGTCATGTACAGGTTTCCGGCCTGGGTCAGGTCGCCGCCGCGCCACGCGCCGAACTTCGACGAGAAGATGTAGGCGGTTTGCGGGTGGTTGCCGGCGTCGGGCAGGTAGTGCACCGCGGAGGGGTCGGCCGCGGCGAGCGCCTTCGACGCGTCGGAGGACGGGTCGTCGAGGTCGCCGTAGAAACGCGCCTGGCCGCAGCAGTTCTTCACGCATGCGGGCTTCTCGCCGGCGGAGGTGAGGTGGTTGCACAGCGTGCACTTCTCCACCACCTTCTGCTGCTTGTTCCACGAGCGCACGCCGTAGGGGCAGGCCATCATGCAGTACTTGCAGCCGATGCACTTCTCCTTGTTCACCAGCACCATGCCGGTGGCCTCGTCGCGGTACGATGCGCCCGTGGGGCACACGTGCGTGCACGGGGAATCCTCGCACTGCTGGCACATCACCGGCAGCCAGTAGGTGGACACGTGGGGGAACTCGCCGTACGGCTCCACCTGCACCACTTTGTTCCAACGTTCGCCCAGGGCGACGTCGTTTTCCATCTTGCACGCCACTTCGCAGGCATAGCACCCGATGCAGCGGTCAAGGTTGATGACGATGCAATTACGCGACATAGACGGCATTACCTCCTCCGGTGTTCTCCGACGGTTCGGGCAGCCACGGGGTGAAGTCCTCGGGGTCCATCCACACGCCCTCGGGCGCGCCGTCTGCCTTCGTGATCTTGATGGTGATGCCGCGCAGCGTGTAGGTTCCGTACACGTCGTTGAAGGGGCACTCATCGTTGTTCTGGGTGAGCAGGTTGATGTTCATCACCTGCCATGCGCGGTTGGGGTCGTCCGAGTCCAGCAGCTCCGGGTTCCAGTAACGCTCCTGGTAGATGACCTTCGGCGCCACGCTCTTCGTCACGCGGGCGCGGCCCTGCGTCTTGCCGCGGCGCGATTCCAGCCACAGCCAATCGCCGGTTTCGACGCCCAGCTCCTTCGCCGTTTCGGGGTTGATCCACGTCTCGGGGTAGGGGTACATCTCGCGCGTGTAGGGCGTGTTGCGCAGCGTGCCGTGGTGGAAGAACGGCAGGCGGCCCTGGGTGAGCACGTAGGGGTACTCGGTGTCGGTGAGGGGCGACTCGTGCGGCTCGAGGTAGTACGGCAGCGGGTTGTAGTTGTCCGAGAGCGGGAACACGTCTTTCGCCGGCTCCATGGAGCCCGAGCCGTCGATGGCGCCCGTGTTGCCGAGCAGGATGTTGCCGTCGAAGTAGGGCTCGCAGCGCTTCGACGTGGTGTTGAAGCCCGCGGGCTTGCCGGGGTTCTCCTCGTCGTCGAACAGGTGGCTGTCGTAGGACTTGTTGGCGTACTCTTCGATGGTCTGGTACTCGGAGGGCGCCTGCGCCTCGAACGTCTTCCAGTCCCAATCTTCGGTGCCGTAGTAGAAGCTGCCCACGAAGTACCCGACGTAGTCCATGTACTCCTCGTAGGTCTTCCAGTACGTGCCGTAGAACTTGCCGGCCACCTCGGGGTCGAACGAGTCGATGGCGCGCTGATGCCCGCGGTCGGCCAGGGCCTTCGCCAGCCACGACCAGTGCATGCACTCGTCCACGGCTTCGTAGAGCTGCGTGGTGGCGCGACGGATGCCGTAGGTGTTCAGGCGGTCCTGCGCGTAGTTCGTCTCGAGCCACTCGGCGGTGGGCAGCACGTAGTCGGCCAGGCAGACGCTCGTGGTGGTCCAGTGCATGTACATGTGCACGTTCAGATCGGTGGTCATCATGGCGTTGTAGAAGCGCGTCGCGTTGCCGATCATGGCCAGCTTGTTGCCGCTGCGCTCGATCCAGATGCGCGGACGGTACGGCTCACCGGTTTCGATGGCCTTGAGCACGGTGGGGATGTGCGAGGCCAGCCAGTGGCCGAGGCCCTTGTGCTCGGTGTAGCCGAGGCGCGCGTTGGCCTCTTCCTCGGGCATGCGCAGCGGGTGGTCGGGATGGTGCAGGCCGAACGGCTGCACGACGTAGTTGCACGGCTCGACGTAGCAGGGGCGGTTCTGCACGATGGCGCCCGGGGTGCGGATGCAGCCCATGAGGATGTCGAGGATGGCGTCGCCCTGCGCGGCCTGAGCCGAGTTGCGCGCCTGGTCGGTTGCCACGCCCAGCGAGATGCCGGCGTTCGGGCACCCTTCCACGTAGATGTTGATGGCCTGCTCGATCTCGTCGGCGTCGAGCCAGCAGATGTCCGCGGCCTTCTCCAGCGTGTAGTCCTTGCAGCTCTCCCACATGTGGTCGAACGCCGTGCGGGCCTTCGCGCCGTTCGGCAGCTCGAAGAACTTCCCCTCGCCGGCGAACATGGCCGGGTCGAGGCTGTCGTCGAAGGGGTAGGGCATGGCCTTCGCGCTGTTCGTGTTCTGATCCCACACCACGTACTCGTCCTCGCCGCCGAGGTCGAGCTCGCTCGCGCGGTAGGTGAGGCGCGTGTCCTCGTTCACGAGGAAGGGCAGGTTCGTCCATTCGCGCACGAAGTCCTGCGCCCACAGCTTGTTGTCGATGATGTAGCGCATCCAGGCCAGCATGAGCGCCACGTCGGTGCCGGGGCGGATGGGCAGCCACACGTCGGCGCGCGCGGCGTCGGGGGTGAGGCGCGGGTCGATGACCACGGACTTCATGCCGTTGTTGCGCAGCTCGGTGACGGCGCGGCCCGTGGAGCCGATGCCGTGGTACGACGGCCCGACGCCCCACATGACGTAGGTCTTCGTCTGGCAGTCGGGCAGGTACACCTCGGTCACAGGGCCGTCGGCCAGCGACGTGTCGGCGGTGCCGTTGAGGCAGAACTCCATGTGGTTGCGCGGCAGGTAGCACTGCGCGCAACCGGGCTCGAAGAAGTTGCCGCCGCCCCACACGCTGAGGAAGCGCGCCGGCGAGAAGAACTGCGGGTTGCCGCCGCCGCCCGTGGAGCACACGAGGCTCTTCGGGCCTTCCTTCTGGTAGTACTCCCACATCACGTCGGCGATCTCGTTGATGGCCTGCTCCCACGAGATGCGCTCCCACTCGTTGGAGCCGCGCTCGCCCTGGCGCTTCATGGGGTACTTGATGCGGTTGGGGTTGTACAGCGCCTGGATGCCGGCGAGGCCCTTCACGCAGGCGGCGCCCTTGTTCATGGGGTCGTCGGGGTCGCCTTCGAGCTTGATCACCTTGCCGTCGCGCACGTGCGCGATCATGCCGCAGTTGTTGAGGCACGCGCGGCAGAGCGTCCTGATCTTCTGCGTTTCGCCCGATTCCGCTGCGACGGCTGGCTCGACGTGCACCAGGTTGGTGCCCACCGAGCCGCTCATGGCGGCAGCGGCAGCAGCAAAGGCGCCGAGCTTCACAAAGCCGCGTCTGCTGATATCTGTAGTAGCCAAAACGTTCCTTCCCTTCTCGTCCGTGTGTGGTGCTGAGTGCATGGTGCGTAGTGCGTAGTGCTTGGTGCGTGGTGCTATTCGGAAAGCCTCGGGCGTCCCCGCGGCGTGGCCGATGCGGTCGGCGCTTACGCCGCGATGAGGGCCTTGCCTGCGTCGGTGGTGCGCCAGGCGCCCTGCCATGCGATGCCGCCGGCCGACTCGAGCGCGTCGATGAAGAACTGCGGGTAGACGCGGGTCTGCTGCGTGGTGGGATCGGGCGCAAGCTCGGGCAGCGCGTTGAGCACGGCTTCGAGGTTCGCGCGGCTGCATCCTTCTTCGGCGTTGCATGCCGCGAGGACGGCGGCGAACGCCGCTCGATAGTGCGGCTTGCCGTCGATGAGCGCGCGCAGCGTCGCTTCGGGCGCGTAGGCATCCAGCAGCTCGCGGCCGACGTCCGTGAGGGCGATGCGCGACTCGGCCGCGGCATCTTCGGCGACGGCTTCGTCGAGCTGCAGGTCTTCGAGCGTGCCGTCGTACGGCGCGCCGTCCACGAACACGTGCTGGACGAGTGCGCCGTTGCGCACGAGGATGTCGACGGTTGCGGCGGGGCTTTGCCGGCAGGCGGCGTCCCACTGCTCGAGCGCCTGCTCTTCAAGCGTGCGGCGGTCGGCGTTCGGATGCGCCGCGCTCAGCGCGAGCATGGTGCGCAGCGATGCCTTCAACAGCGGATTGTGTTCGATCAGATCGTTCGTCACGATGAGCCCCCTTGGTTCGGTCGTCCTCCTTGAAACCTCGCCGTGATTGTAGGCGGGGAAACGGGAAGGGCGCATGACCGGAAAAGGAGGTTTCTCGTCGAGGACGAGACGATTCCCAACGGTCACAAAAGGACTAGTCCTCCCATCACGCGACGTCAGGATTATTCTTGTTCGAGGCTAAGAAAGGAACCTCATCCTCGCAGGTCGGGGGCATCACCCCTGAGGTTTGAGGGTGGTGCGGGGACGTTTCTCGGCGGTTCAAACCTCTGCGGTGATGTGCGGATGGGGCCGGCTGCGTAGGATCGGGGGCACCGAAGCGGGAACTTCGGGGAATCGATCAGCAGCACTATCAAGGAGGGAACCATGTCGAATCTTTCTCGCAGGAACTTCATCACGGGCGGCGCCATCGCCGCGCTCGGCGGCACGCTGGCGCTTGCCGGCTGCGCGCCGAAGGGCGAAGCGGCGGCCTCGTCGGGCGTGACGGGCGAGGCCGCCCAGTCGTGGACGGGCACGTCGAACGGCAAGGGCGGCGAGCTCAGCGTGGAGGTCATCACCGAGGGCGACGCCATCGCCCGCATCAACATCCTCAAGTCGCGCGAGTCGTACGGCGTGGGCACCGCCGGCATCGACATCCTGAGCGACCTCATCGTGGAGCATCAGACGCTCAACGTGGACACCGTGTCGGGCGCAACCGTGTCGAGCATGGCGTTTCTGAGCGCCGTGTCCGACGCCATCGACGCCTCGGGCATGAAGGCGAGCGAGTGGAAGAAGCGGGACAAGGCGGTGCCGCAGGCGCCCGAGGGGCTTGAGACCGACGTCGACGTCGTGGTGGTGGGCGCCGGCGGCGCGGGCTACGCGGCGGCGCTCACCGTGGCCGAAGCCGGCAAGAAGGTGGTGCTGCTGGAGAAGTTGGGCATCACGGGCGGCGACACCATCCTGTCGGGCGGCGCCATGGCCGTGCCGGGCAACTGGTTCCAGGTCAAGGAAGGCATCGACGACAGCGTGGAGAAGATGGCCGAGGACATGATCGTCGGCGGCGACAACGTGGGCGACCCCGAGCTGGTGAACGTCATCTGCCAGGGCGCGTACAACGCCATGGAGTGGCTCATCTTCGAGGGCGGCGTGGCATGGCAGCCCTACCAGCGCTTCTTCGGCGGGCACTCGGTGTCGCGCTCGCTCATCCCTGAGGGCAACGAAGGTAGCGGCATTATCTGCAAGCTGGACAAGCGCGCCGAGGCGCTGAAAACCCTCACGGTGTGCCGCAACACGAAGGCCGACGAGCTCGTGACCGACGCGTCGGGCGCCGTCGTGGGCCTCAAGGCCACGAACACCGCCACGGGCGAAACCTACGACTTCACGAGCAAGGCCGTGATTCTGGCCGCCGGCGGCTTCGGCTCGAACGTCGAGATGCGCATGAAGTACAACCCCGAGATGGACGAGAAGATCCTGTCCACCGACTCGGTGGGCGCCACGGGCGACGGCCCCCCCATGGCCGCGAAGATCGGCGCGCATCCAATCGACCTGCA